>ENA-ORXT01004070-ORXT01004070.1-marine-metagenome-genome-assembly--contig:-NODE-4070-length-15433-cov-27.268169_pt1 | contig 15433 bp, 13 predicted proteins | sample MGYA00237868_ERZ511482 | MGnify/ENA metagenome assembly ERZ511482 | reverse complement strand
CCGACATCGACAATCTCGTGCTCGTCTGTTCGAAACACCACCACCAAATCCACGAACACGGCGCACACATCACCATGCACAACGACGGCTCTGTCGAGTGGACACCACCACCAGCCCGAGCCCCACCCACAGCCGCATGACGGCGCGGTCAGAGCCGACGCGGCAAAAGTGGTCGGGTCGTCGTCAATTGGTTCTGGACGCGTGATAGCAAATGGCATGGACCAGACATTTCTTGATGCCGTTCGTTATCGCTGTATTGGACCCACTCGAGCCGGGCGGGTTGTCGCTGTCGCCGCCGATCCGGTCGACCGAAACACGTTCTACTTCGGGGCGTGTGCCGGCGGCGTTTGGAAAACGCACGACGCAGGCACCTACTGGGAATGCATCACCGACGGATTCCTGAAGACTGCGTCCATCGGCGCGCTCGCCGTGTCGCCATCGGATCCGAACGTGATCTACGCAGGAACAGGCGAAGCCACCATCCGGATCGACGTCAGCCACGGCGACGGCGTCTACCGATCCACCAACGCGGGCAAGACCTGGTCACACGTAGGCCTGACCGAGAGTCGTCACATCGGTGAAATTGTCATCGACCCCAGAGACCCCGACGTCGTGTACGTCGCAGCGCTCGGGCACATGTCCAAAGACAATCCCGAGCGGGGCGTCTATCGCAGCACCAACGGCGGAGGTGACTGGGAACTCGTGCTGAGCATGGGTGAGTCCGCCGGTGCCATCGATCTATCGCTCGACCCGAACAACCCACGCATTCTGTTCGCCACCACGTGGAACGGGCGTCGCAACTTCTGGTCCATGAACAGCGGCGGCGACGGCTGCGGGCTCTGGCGCAGCGCCGACAGCGGCGACACCTGGGAAGATCTCACCAACCGCCCCGGCCTGCCAGAAGGCATCGTCGGCAAAATCGGCGTGGCAATCTCGCCAGCCAACTCCGAACGCATCTGGGCCCTCGTCGAAGCCGAAAAGCGCGATCGCGGCATGTACCGCTCTGACGACGGCGGAGAGACCTGGACCAAGACATCCAGCAAAGCTGAGCTTTCGTGGCGCCCGTGGTACTACATGCACGTCTTCGCCCACCCAACCGACCCCGACACGGTGTACGTCATGAACGCGCAGGCGTGGAAGTCCATCGACGGCGGCAAAGAATGGGAAGAGTTCCACACCCCCCACGGCGATAACCACGACCTGTGGATTGACCCGAACGACCCGCAGCGAATGATAGGCGCCGACGACGGCGGCGCATGGGTCTCGCTGAACGACGGCGTCACATGGTCGCCGGTATACAACCAGCTGACGGCGCAGTTCTACCACGTCGCCGTCGATGACCAGTTCCCGTATCTCGTCTACGGCACCCAGCAGGACAACTCCTCAATCGCCGTGCCTAGCCGCACTTACACCAGCGCAATCTCCTGGAGCGACTGCTTCGCAGCCGGCACCGGCGAGAGCGGCTACATCGCCCCGAAACCCGACGACCCCAACATCGTGTTCCTCGGCGCCATCGGCAGTTCGCCCGGCGGTGGCGACGCCCTGCAGCGATACGACCACCGAACCAGGCAGATCCAGCTCGTCAGTGTCTGGCCCGAAAGTGCCCACGACGGAAACTCGGCCGACGTCCGCTTCCAATGGACGTACCCCATCGTCTTCAGCCCTCAGGACCCCAACACGCTCTACGTGGCTGGTAACAAGGTCTTCCGCTCCACCAACGAAGGCCACAGCTGGGACACCATCAGCCCCGACCTCACCCACGCCGACCCTGAAACCATGGGCGTGTCTGGTCCGCTCACGATGGACTCCGCTGGCGCAGAAATGTATGCCACGATCTTCTCGCTCATGGTGTCGGCTCACAGCCAGGGAACGCTCATGTCCGGCTCCGATGACGGGCGGGTCTTCGTCACCACCGACGATGGCGGATCGTGGGACGAGGTGACCCCGCCGGATCTGCCGAAGTTCTCGCAGATCACCATGCTCGAAGAATCACCTCACACCGCTGAAACCGTGTACCTCACGGCCGCCCGACACAAGCACGGCGAGTATCACCCAATCGTCATGAAGACCACAGATCTCGGCCAGACCTGGTCCACCATCACCAACGGCATTCCTGCTGATGAGTTCTGCCGTGTCGTCCGAGAAGATCCGAAGCGGCAGGGGCTGCTGTATGTAGGTACCGAACTCGGCGTGCACGTTTCGTTCGACGATGGGCAGCACTGGCAGCCTCTGCAGGCCAACCTGCCGGTGACACCGGTCTATGACCTGATCGCCAAGCACGACGATCTCGTCGTTGCCACCCACGGTCGATCCTTCTGGATCCTCGATGATCTGACGCAGCTCCACCAGCTCTACGACGAGGCGCCAACCGGCAACCATTTGTTCCAGCCTCGTGACACGGTGCGAACGCCACCACATATCTTCGCCGGATTCTGGGGCGGGATGAACGGCAAGAACTACCACGTAACCCTCGGCCAGAACGCGACGTTCTACGTCGACGAGGCTGAGACCGGCCACAAGACCAAACGCATCATCGACGCGGGCGACGACATCCCCGAAGGCGTTCAGGTCTCCTGGTATCTCGACGAAGCGCCCGAAGGTGAAGCAATCCTTACGTTCACCGACTCCGCAGGCAACGAAGTCAGCTCGCACTCCAGTGTCATCCCCGAGGACAAAGCCGACCGGGTTGGTGTGTACATCACCGCTGGCAAAGGCATGAACTCGTTCCAATGGTCCATGCGCCACGATGACGGACCGAAAATGGAAGACACCGAGTACCACGGTGCCCCTCGGGGACCGCTGGCGTTACCCGGTGAGTACACGGCGAAGCTCACCATTGGCGACTCGTCAATGAGTCAGAGCTTCAATCTGGTCACAGACCCCCGGGTCACCGTCACCCACGATGACCTGGTTGCCCAACACTCGTTGCTGAGCGAGATCAAAGCCACGCTGACCGAGATCGTCGAAGGGGTCAACCTGTGTCGCAAGATCACTGTCCAACTCAACACCATGGCCGAACGGGTTGCAGATCAGCCAGCGCTGAAAGAGAAGATCTCGGCCACGCAGGAAAGCGTGACAGCCGTCGAGACGCAGCTCGTTCAGCCAGAGCTCAAATCGCGCGGCGATTCGCTGAACTATCGGGTGCAGTTGTACGGGACGCTCAGTGACCTGGTGCCGGTGGTCTCAAGCGCAGACGCTGCGCCAACCCGACAGAGTCATGACGTCTACGACAAGCTGAAGGCAAAGGCGGCTGACCTCCTCGGCCAGCTGGCCGCTGTGCAGTCCGGCCCACTCGCCGAACTGAACACGGCGCTGGCAGACGCCAACGTCGACATCGTTGGCGGGTAGTCGCATGGTGAGCTATCCCGCAGAACCAGGTGCGCGGACGTTGGCGCGCCCGTTGCCATTGCGGCCGAGATCAACAGATGTTTGATATCCAGATCCTCGATGTGGTTGGGACGCTTGGCGTGCTCGCCCTTGTGTATCTGTCGTTCGCGGTGTCAGCGTCGGCAGGGCTTGGCGGTTCCCTCCTCCTTGTGCCCACCCTCGCGCTGTTTCTCGGCACCAAAGAAGGCGTGGCTCTGGCTGCGCTTCTGCTCGCCAGCAACAACGTGTTGAAGATCTACGCCTACCGCAAAACCCTTCCATTCCGGAAGGCGGCGATGATCATCGTGTTGCTCGTTATTGGCGCGGCGCTGGGGTCAACGCTGCTTGTGAACGCACCAACCGGGCTGGTGACTGCGGGCGTGATCTCGATGTTCGTGGCGACGCTGGTGGCGGAACGATTCGACTGGGAGACCATGCGCACCGGCTTTGCCCCTCTGCTCGCGTTCGTCTCCGGTGCGTCCAGTGGGTTCTCTGGAACCTCCGGCCCGCTCAAAGGCGTAGCCATCCGCAACCTTGATCTGGATCGGCGCCACTTCGTCGGCGCTGCATCGTTGGCAAGCTTCGCTGGCGACGTGACAAAGACGGCAATCTTCGCCGAAGGACAACTGCTCGGTCGGACATCTCTTCTGATGGCGGTCGCCGCGGTGCCGCTCATGGCGCTCGGCACGCTCACCGGAGCCAGGTTCAACGAGAAGTCCACCGAGAAGACCTTCGCCATTCTGTTCTGGTCTGTCATGACCGGCTACAGCGTCCGCCTCGGAATCTTCCTCTTCTGAGCCGCCCTGCAGACAACGGTCCAAGCCGACATCCGTCTCGGCGCAGAACGGTCCAAGCCCGATGTCGGTCCATTCGCATACCGGACTCGGCGGAGATCGGTCCATGCGCATACCGGTCTCAGAGATCAGCGGGTTGTCGACCGGTGGTCACGCAGGCTGGGTGGGCAGGGCGAGTCCTCATCTTGGCGGCGGATCGGGATCCCAGCGAACTGGACACCCCAGGGGAATACCACTGGGGTGTCCAGTTTCGATTCGGCACGTAGTCGATCGATGGTGCCAGCCGGAAGCTTGTTGAGCAGCAGCGCCAACTTTGCGACGATCAAATCAGCAACGTCGTCCACCGGGTGCTTGTGCAGCCCTTCCTTCGCACGCCATACGTCGATACGGTCGCTGCCGAAGTGCCCGGTGAGACGATGACGGAGATGACTGATGAGCGTCGCCACCTCTGCATCGCTCGCATTGAGACCGCTCAGCTCAGCCCGAATATCAGCCCAGCCAGAATCATCAGTCCAGCCGGAATCATCAGTTCAGCCGGAATCATCAGTCCAGCCAGAATCATCAGTCCAGCCGGAATCATCAGTCCAGCCGGAATCCAGTCGGAATCATCAGTCCAGCCGAAACAATGGTCCAGCCGGAATCATCAGCCCAGCCGGAATCATCAGTCCAGCCGGAATCATCAGTTCAGCCGGAATCCAGCCGGAATCATCAGTCCAGTCGGAATCATCAGTTCAGCCGGAATCCAGCCGGAATCATCAGTCCAGTCGGAATCGTCAGTCCAGCCGGAATCCAGTCGGAATCATCAGTCCAGCCGGAATCATCAGTCCAGGTATGGTCGTCGGTTTGCTCAGAGCGCGGGATATCGGGCATGAGGTCCTCAGTCATGCGGCTCAGATTGTGTGGGCGTTGCTGTCGCGGTCGTGGGACCACTTCGGGATGCCGGGTTCCAGCGTGTGATAGTCGCCGACCTCTGAGGCGAAGAGCACGCCGTCGGTTACCAGGCCGGTCGGGTGGTCAAGTGAGCCAGCGGTGATGGAAAGATGACCCGGCTTGTCCGCTGCCCGCCAGAACAGCGACGAGCCGCACCGGGTGCAGAAGCCGTACTCCACGCCTTCTGTTCGTTCGTACCACGCAAGTGTTTCGTCGGAAGTGAAGACGACATCAGCAGTGGCAGCGCCCGAGGCTGCCATGTGGTGACCAGTGATTCGTCGGCATGGCTCACAGTGGCAGTTCCACACATTGCGGAGCTCACCTCTCACAACGTAGGAGACGCCCCCACATTCGCACCGGCCACTTCCGACTCCATCGTTGCCAGTGGCATCGCTGTCGTGTCCGTCGTTGCCGGTGGTACCGATGCTGTCCTCGCTACTGCCGGTCGTATCGCTGCGGGCTGTGTTGTCGTTGCCCGTGTCGGTTCCCGTCATGAGCTGCGAGACTACCGGAATGGCAGAGAACATTCAGAGCCCCAACACGGACAGCCCCAATATCAAGAGCACCACGGTTCACCACCTCACCGGGAAACGGTTCGTCGGACAGACGCCCGAAAAGACGCAGGTGATGATCGACGGAGAGGGTCACGCCAAAACCGGTATGAACCCCATGGAGTTGCTACTCAATGCAGTGGGTGCGTGCGCAGCATTCGACGTGGCCGAGATGGTTCGCAAGCGACGCCTGGAACTACTCAGCTACCGCATTGAGATGGAAGGCACCCGAGCCGACGACACGCCCGCCTACTACACCGACATCCATGCTCATCACGTGATCGAAGCTCCCGGGCTCGCCTCCGAAATGGCGGAACGGTTCGTTGACCTCGCCACCAACAAATACTGCTCGGTCGGAGCCAGCCTCAAGGCGGCTATGACCTTCAGCGTTGAACTGATCGAAGCCGACCAGAGCTGAACCCAACGGCGGTCAGGCAGCAGTGCGTTCAGCGGCGTGGGACAGCTCATTGGCACGGGATTGCTCAGTGGTATGGGATTGCTCAGTGGCAGGGGAGCGCTCAGTGGTATGGGATAGTTGCCTGGAGACTCATCTGACCGGATGAGTCTGCCCGGGGGGACACTGATGACCGAAACGATGCATGGCAGCGCCGCCGAGGCCGAAGGTGTCGATGTGCTGTCGAACGCGGTGTACGCCGACGGCGTGCCACACGAGGCGCTCGCGGAGCTGCGCAGGACGCAGCCCATCTTCCATCAAACCATCCCGGACGAGCGGATGTACGACGAGGCGTGGGTGCTCACCAGATACGAGCACGTCCTCGAGGCGAGCAAGGATACTGACCACTTCGTCAACGCCCACGGACTCAACCTGCGCGCCTCCTATACCGAAGATGAAGACCGACACCTGCTGAACGTCGACGACCCCGAACATCTCCGTCTCCGTCGCATCACCAACCGAGGGTTCACACCGCGAGTGGTGCGACGCTACGGCGAGCACTATCGAGACCTCGCAGGTCAGCTGCTTGACAGTGCAATCAACAAGGCCGACGAGGCGCCCGGCGGGGGAGTGCGCTTCGATGTGGTTGACCAGCTGTCGGTGCCGCTGCCGTTGCTGGCAATATGTGAGCTTCTTGGGACCACACCCGATGACCAGAATCAGCTGGTGCTCTGGAGTAACGCAATCATCACCAACGACGACCCGGACTACTCCCCAGACGAAGCCTCCCGGGTGCAGGCCTTCACCGAAATGAACGCGTACTTTCAGGAGTTGCTGGCAGCCCGGCGAGCGAACCCGGGAGACGACCTTGCATCGGTGCTCGCGCAGCACCTCGACAGTGGCCAGCTGAATCAAGGCGAGTTCAACAGCTACCTGGCCCTCTTGTTCGTCGCTGGGAACGAGACCACCCGCAACGCAATCAGCCACGGACTGCTGCAGCTTGCCATCAACCCGGATCAGTACGAACTGCTCAAGACAGGCGAGTACTACGACACGGCTGTCGAAGAGATGATCCGCTGGGCAAGCCCGGTGATCTACATGAGCCGTACGGTCATCAAGGAACGAGACTTCCACGGCGTCACCTTTGCTCCGGGAGAGAAGATAGTTCTTCACTATGCGTCGGCCAATCGTGACGAGGACATCTTCGAGGACTCGATGCGATTCGACGTGACTCGCGATCCGAACCCCCACATTGCGTTTGGATTCGGCGCCCACTTCTGCCTCGGCGCCCACCTCGCCCGGCTGGAGATTCGTTCCCTTCTCGAAGAACTCGTATCCCGGGCGTCGTCTCTCTCCTTGAGCGAGCCCGAGACCTATGTCAGGTCAAGCTTCATCAGCGGCGTCAAGAAACTCGTGCTCGACATCGCCTGACAGTTACGATCTGATCAGAGGCGCTGAACTGATCAGAGGCTCCGGACTGGCACCTGTGTTGATTGATGAGGTTGTTGGCTTCACTGCAGCCAAGGGCACTGCATCCAAGGGCACTGCATCCAAAGGCATTGCATCCAAGGGCACCTGCGTAAACGTTTCTTTTCTCGGATGGCACCTGGCTAGGGTGGCGGCCCAATGTCGATTTCCGGTCAGCCCAGCCCAGGTCAGGCGCATCCAACGTCGCCGAGAAAATCAGGCGTTCGGATGGATCCACAGGGTTTGCGAGACGGTGCTCGCGGGATTGTGCCGTTGGTGGTCCCGGCCATCCCGTTTGGTGTTGTGCTCGGCGTGGCCATCAACGAAAGCGGTCTGAGCCGACTCATCGGCTGGTCGTCATCATGGATCGTGTTCGCCGGTTCGGCCCAGTTTGTTGCTGTGGAGCTGTTGGCAGAAGGAACTGGTGTGTTCCTCGCCGCGCTCACCATTTGGATCGTCAACGCCCGACACGTGATGTACTCCGCCGCAATCGCACGGAGATTCGCCGACGCGCCTCGTTGGTGGAAGCTCGTCACGTCCTACGTGCTGATCGACCAATCGTTCGCCCTCCTTGACGGACTGAGCGACGAAAATACCAGCGACGAAAATGCCACCGGCCATGCCGTCGACGGTGTCGGCGACGATGGCCATGCCCCCGACGACGGCTCGGCCGAACTCGAAGCCGGCCCTGACGGTCCGGTCGACGTCGACAACGCTCGTGACGCGCTGAGCTACCGGATGGGGTTCCTCTTTGGCTCCGGTGTGATGGCGTGGGTGCTGTGGCAGATATGGGTGCTTCTCGGCGTGCTGCTCGGGGATGTCATACCGGACTCGTGGTCGCTGATCTACGCCATCCCCATCCTCTTCCTGACGCTCATGCTCCTCGCCATTCGAGCCATGCCCGGCAACTCGATTCCAGCGATCGCTGCCGCGGCGGTCGGCGGCGCCGTGGCCGTCGTCGGTCGTGACATGCCCAACGGGACTGGACTCCTGCTCGGAGCGATTCTTGGCATCATGGCTGGCGCGCTCACCGAGACGGTCCTTGCCCGCAGAGAAGCGATCGCGGCACCATGAACACAACTGCGCTTGGGGCGTTTGTTCTGGGTGGGTTCGGCACCTATCTGATGCGGGCGTCGTTTCTCGCGTTCATAGGCGATGGTCTGATCCCGCCCGTCGTGGGAAGGGCGCTGCGCTATGTGGGCCCAGCGGTTTTCGCCGCAATCTTTCTGCCGCGAGTTCTCGGCGAGAGCGGCTTCGCTGCACTTGGCGAACGGCCAACGCCAGAAATTGTTGCCGCCGTCATCGCCGGAGGTGTCGGCTGGAAGACCCGCCACGTACCGCTCACGCTGGCGGTCGGCATGGTCAGCCTCTGGCTCCTCCAATGGGCTGGGCTCTGACCATCCTGACCAGTTGCGGTGCGCCAGTGAACAGGTCACCAGACCAGCCGCACCCGTGAGGGTCAGACTCAGCTGATGGGACCGGTAATTGCTTTGATGAGCGCTTGCACCGCTTCGTCGGCAAGTGCCCGCATCTCATCGTCGGTGCGGTCCTGGATTGGATGCGAGACGAAAACGGACTCCGGGTGAATGCCCAGGCTTTCCCCCTGAGACTGAGCGGCGTCAACAAAAGGTGCCGATGCCACCATGACACCGGGAACTCCGCGGCGTTCCAGATCTGCGATGTCATGCACACTGCATGACGTGCAGCTTCCTCAATCGGCGAGCGCTTCAATCACCGCGTCACACTGTGAGGCAATCTCATGGCGAAGGTCCACCGGTGCCGGCTTGGTGAAGGTGGGCTTCATGAAGCGCATGACTGTGGCATCAAGGGCTGTGAGGTGCGATTCAAGCTGGTCGAGAAAGACATTTCCTCGGGGCTTCGAGATGTCCAGCAGGCCGACAGTGAGCCCGGCAAGGGACTCGGGTCGCGTGCTCTTCGGGATGGCTGTTGGGTTCAGTTCGCCAGTTGGATCCAGCAGAACCGTGCCTGCTGCGGCGTTCGCATCACTCATTGCTGACCCCCGGGAGTTACCCACACTATTCGAGATCAGCCTCACGAGCCGATCTTCTTCGTTACCGGAATACTACCTTTGGCCCCGGACACCCATCCGCCAAACACTGACGAGAACAGTCCAGCCGGTCCTCCGGCGTGAGTCAGAAGCAGCCCACCGGGCCGGAACTTCGGAAGTTCTGCTCCACCGAATTCAACGGGAAGACCTTCGTCAATGCCGTTGTGACCGGACAGCACCGTGTCGGTCTGAATCTGGAGGCGGGCGAGAATCTCTTCGCGGAATTTTGCCTTCGACCAGCCGGCGTCCACGTAACGCGCCATGTGCTCGGGAGACAACACGAGCATTGCATCGATGCCGTAGATCATGCGCGGTGAGCACGTCGCCAGGAGTGCCTCGGCCAGCAGGTTCGTCAGAGATTCCGGTGTGCGTGACTGCTGATCCACGATGATGCGCGGTGCCTCACCGCAGAACACGGTGACCGCCGAATCCGTTGGGTCCATCCCCTGATCAACAGCCAACGATTCCCACGGGGTCCCTGCTTCGTCCTCGGCGAAGCACATTCCAAGTTTGCCGGGTTGACCCTGGGCTGCCCGGTCAATCTCGCCGGGACGGCCACCGCCCACATTGCGAATCACCAGCTGCAACGCCCGACCGATGGTGGAGTTCGCCCGGTTGCCCTGGCCGAGCGCGTTGATGCCGTAGTTCATACCAATTCGATCGCGGATCGGTCCGTTCACCACGACGATTGGGCCGACGCCCATCGTCGTGCACAACGCGCCGTGCATGTTGAACTCGTCGGTGCAGGATGCCTCGACCGCAGCGATGACCACGGGAAGATACTCCGGCTTGCAGCCTGCCATCACCGCATTGACGGCAATCTTTTCGACCGTGCACTGCACCAGATCCGGCGGTGCGAGCGTGATCACCTCCTGCGGGTCGCGGGTGGTACCAGCCAGCATTGCCATCACCCGCTGCTCAGTGGGCGGAACCAGTGGGAGTCCATCGGACCAGCCCCGATCAAACATTGCTTCGATGTCGTCTTCGAGTGATGCCAACTCCACCCTTCGGCTTCGGAGAACCTCTCCGCCAAACGCTGCCGCAAGTGCGGCCGCCCGGTCCGGATCCACGCTCAGCGAGCCGCATCCGGGTCGCTGATGGGGGAGGTCCGTGCCCAGATCAACCACCGACGTGAGTTCCTCCCACGCCGTTCGTTTCCAGCCAACCGTGCGCTCCACTTCGGCTCCGTCGACGACTCGAATCACCGTCGGCACGGTCTCGACGTCGTGATGCCATGACATCTCCAGAGTGGTGTCGTCCATCACATTGGGGAGGCTGTCAGGAAACGATGGATCGTCCTGGGTGTACACCGTCACCGAGTCTGCTCGGTCCCGAAGATCCGCCAGTACCGGCGACACCAGTTCACACGTTGCGCAGTCACGTTTTACGAACACCACCAGTCCATCCGGAAGAACAGGCTTGATCAGGGCGGCGGTCGGGGAATCTGGCGTCGTCGACATGTTCACATTCTGGCCCAAAGACGGTGACGCAGAATCACGTGGCGCAAAAGGACTGCCCGGCGCAGAGTGGTTTGGGCGCAGAGTGGTTCGGGCGCAGAGTGGTTTGGGCGCAGAGTGGTTTCCTGCCTGGCCAGAGTTGTCGGTCCGGCCGGTGGCAGCGCCAGCCGAGCTTCGCGGCTACTCGTCGTCGTAGATGGATTCCCAGGATTCTGTATCCACCGTGTTGCCGCCCGCGTCAAGCAGGAAGGCGGTGTCGCCGCTGTTGGACCACACCGGACCATCCGGGTCACACCAGAAGAACGCAAGTCCAGCGCGCACGTCGGTCGGTGCCGGATCCGTCGAGGAGGAGTCGCATCCGGAGAACACCTGCACCGTCTCCTGAACTGCCAGTCGGGTGCCATCCGGGAAGCGAAAGCGATGTCGCGTTGATTCATCCCGAATCAACCATCCGGTCAGATCCAGGTCATCGGTCCCGGAGTTCACGATGTGAATCCACTCGCCATTCGGATTCTCGTTGTCGCGGCCCGGGGCATCAAACCAGACCTTGGTGATGCGAGCCACGGCAGCCGAACCGCACTTGCCAGGCGACCACATTCCCACCTGCTGCTCCTTCGCCAGCGCCTCAGCAGCCTCGAACGCATCCTCCCATGCATGACCGAACGAGCTGCGGGCAACGGCCGCTCCTTCCAGGACAAGCCACTCGTTCAAGGTGCCCGACTCGTTTGGCCCGGTGAGACTCTTGGGAAGTTGCACCTGACCATCGGAGACATCCCAGGCGTAAGCCAACAGTCGACCGAAGCTGTCCACATCGTCGCCCTGCACTTCCAACTCCTGCAGGGTGAAGGGCTGGACAAGCGCCCGCGACTCCTCGGCGTAACACTCGGTCTCCTCCGGGGCGTTGATCCCAAGCAGGCGAACGCCGCGTGTTGAAGGGAAATCGTCGTCGAAGGCGCCATCCTCGAAGAGCACATCGAAGCTGTCGCCATCGAACACGAACTGCACTTCACCCCGCCGCACGGTCTCGTCGCTCACTTCGGGGGCAAGGCTGGTATCGACCGTGACCATCGCCGGTTGGGTTCGGTTGTTGTGGAAGTCCACCGCCTGCACCGCATACGTGACAACCCCTGGGGGAGGTGTGGTGTCGAGGAAGGCGACCTTCTGGTTGTCGTCGCCGCCACCCAGGTACTCGAGTTCGCCCGCCGGAGCCACCAGTGACACGGCATAGGAAGAGAGCGCGACGTTGTCTGTGGACAGGTCCCACGACAGCAGGACTGCCACCTCGTTCGAGGTCTCGTCCAACTCCGCTCGGAGCCCGGTGATGGGGGAGGGCGGTTGGGTGTCGGTAAGCGCAACGGCCGTGGTCCAGCGGCGCGCCAGAGACATGCCGCCAACGTCCACACTCAGCAGGTACGAATAGTACTGGCCTGTTTCGACGCGGAGATCAGTCCACGTCGTCGAGAGCAGTCCATCTGCGCTGTCGAACACGAGAAGATCTTCGGTGAGCGCCATGCTCACCAACAGCTCATCTGTCGCCCGTCGCTCCGCGCCAGACGCGCTTCGGTCGACGCGGTAAACCCGGTAGCGAGACGGCTCGGCCCCGGCGGTTCCCGTCGCCCAAACCAGCTCAATAGAGGTGTCGGTCATCAGTTTCCAGCCGATCCAGTGTTGCCCCTCTTCAGGCGCGCCGGGGTTGCCTTCCATCCGCTGCGCGACCGGAGCCTGGTCCGCGATCGGGTCCGTGTCCGTCGGAGCGTCTGCGTCTGCTGGTGGAGCTTTGTCTCCCTGCTGCCCAGTCGTTTCTTCCTGATTGGGACCTTCCCCCGTTGGGTCGGTGTCGGCGCCAAGCTCAACTGCGTCCAGAAGTGGCAGGTCACTGGTCGAGGTGCCGGTGCACGCCGATGCGGCGAGAAGGACTGCGACGACAGCAGCAACAAGCAGCACGTGCATCCTGGCCATGCGGGCAACCTACTGCAGCGACACTGACAACGGAGCTCAACACCTGTCCACGAGCGCGACACGGGTGTGAGGAGGTTCGGCGCCAGATCCTGAATGGGCGGACCCTCCAGGCTCGCTCATTCGGCCGGTGGTCACGTGGTTGCCCGCATCGTTCCGGCGCTCCGGCCTTGAGCGTGACCATCCCAAATCAACTGGTCCTGCTCGTCCATCGGCAAACGCAACATGGTGCTCCTCATGCCGCCAACCTTGGCAGCCCTCACGACTTCCAGTGCAATGACCCCTTGAATCTGCAACCGTATTTGAGCACGAAACCGAGGCGAGCGACAGCGTGTGGAGGATCCTTGGATATTGTGTTGCTGGGCTGGTCCTGCGAGTCTGTGACCATGATCTTTGGTGCCCGAGTGAAATCAGCTGACACGGCCGAGCCAGCTGAGTGGGTCGCTCCCGCGATCCAGGGAGTGTGGGGGACGGTCGGTGGGTTCATGCCCAATTCCTACCCACGGGTTCTGCGTGTGCACGCGCCGGGCCCAAGCATCGACGAGTGGTGGTCCGCCTACCGTGACCTGTTCGGCCTCATTGCGTCAATTGGGATGCAACATACCTCAAGCCCGAATCGTGCTTGGTTCGCTGTGTGGGAGGGGCACAGCTTCGAGATCAACAGCCAAATCGCCTGGAAAGACCCGGCGCCCGATCGCGCAGCCAGACGAGACCGCAAACGGCAGCGAGCGCTACTGCGCAAGGAGAACGACCGCCGAAATGCCTCAGTCACCGCCGCGTTGCATCAGATCCCGTGCCTGGATCTGCGCCACCGAAAGTACTACCTGCTGGCCGGCCCCGTGTCGGCGGCAGACCAAATTGAGCACCCCGTAATGGCCGACTGGCACAACCCCGACCTGTTCTGGCCGGACGATCGCCGATGGTTCGCCGCAACCGATGTTGACTTCCGGTCGATCTACATTGCAGGTGACGACGACTTCACCACCGAACTCGCCCGAAGCGTCCCAACCGACTGCGAACACGTCGCCCTCGATCTCCAACTCGAAGCCGAGGATTGAGCGCCAACGCTGCCGTGCAGTCGTGTCAGTCCTCGACTCTTTCAGGCGTCGAATATGGGACGGATCGGCGAACGAGCGACTGACGCACCGCTGACGGTGTAATTGGACCACCTATTCAGGATCCCGCACGAATCCTCGTCGCGCCCCGACACCTGCTGCACTACTCGCCTCTCCCTGGGACCTGTAAAAACGGAACCGCCTGCGACGTGATGTCGCAGGCGGTGCCTGGCGTTCTTGGAGAGTCTCTTTCTCGGAGACTCCCTTTCCTGGAGCGTGTTCCTAGTACTCGTCGTCCAGTGCCAGGTCCTGAATCTCGGGAATCGTTTCAAGCTCGCTGTCGGCGAGCACACCCTGGAGCACTGCTCGGGTGGAGAATAGGCGGTCTCGCGCCATCTTCTCAGCTTCGACAAGCTTGGCTACCTGGTTGCGACCATCGCCGACGATGCGTTCAACTCGGTTGCGAGCTTCGGTTTCCGCGTCGTTGATCAGGCGATCAGACTGACTGCGAGCATCGGCGACTATGCGTTCCGCATCGGCCCGTGACGTACTGATGACGTGCTCGGCCTCGGCCTTCGCGTCTGCCATGCTGCCTTCGGCTTCTCGGACCTTGGCCTTGGCTGCTTCAAGCTCACGCTCGGTGTCGGAGCGAATCTGGGCTGCTTCGAGCCGGATGCGCTCGGCGTCTGCTTCTGCTTCCACCCGGAGGCTGGTAGCGAGTTCTTCACCCTGCACCTTGGCGTTCTCGGCGTAACGGTCGGCGTCGGCGCGGCTGCTCTGGGCATCAGCTTCCGCTCGACTGCGAGTATTTGCTGCGTAGTCTTCGGCTTCCTTGCGGGCGTTGCGCACGAACGCTTCGGCTTCGGCCCGGGCGCTCTGGGAGTCAGAGTCTGATTTGGCTCGCACCGAGGTGGCGTACTCGTCAGCTTTGGAGCGGGTGGCGCCTGCGTAGTCGTCGGCTTCGGCCCGTGTGATCTTCGCGTAGTCGTCTGCTTCGGCACGGGTGGTGCTGGCGAACTTCTGGGCGTCTTCGCGGTCGCGTTTGTTGCCTTCGCGAACCTTGGTGGTCTCGGAAGCAAGCTCGTTTCGGGTGCTTGCCGTGAGTTCGGCAGCCTTTCTGGCCGCATCTTCCTTTATCTTCACGGCGCTGCTGTGAGCAGACCTCAGAAGCGTTTCGATCTCTTCGGACACGTCGACGAATTGATCACGCTCGCCGGGACGAGCGGCACCTGAGGCTGCGCTCGGTGTGGAGGTGGACGTCGATGCGGCTGGCACACCACTCGAAGATGGCACCGAGGTGCCCGGTGCTTCGATCTTGGGTGCTTCGATCTTGGGTGCTTCGATCTTGGGTGCTTCGATCTTGGGTGCTTCGATCTTGGGTGCTTCGATCTTGGG
>ENA-ORXT01004069-ORXT01004069.1-marine-metagenome-genome-assembly--contig:-NODE-4069-length-15438-cov-14.761409_pt1 | contig 15438 bp, 5 predicted proteins | sample MGYA00237868_ERZ511482 | MGnify/ENA metagenome assembly ERZ511482 | reverse complement strand
AGGGAAAGCTATATAATTAGTTTAAATGAAGCAGAAATTGAAGCATTATTAGGCGGAAGCAATACAGGTACTATTAACCTGAGTTTACCAAATGTAGTTATACCTGACACGGACGCAGACGATGCAATACTTTTTGCCGTCGTTGCAGCTAATGTGGATCAAGGTCCAGCAGGTATAAATCTTATTGGATCCGATTATGCTACAGATTTTGTGGATGGTATTCCAGGTAATTTCACTAAATCTATCGCTCAATTCGCTCCTGACTATGCACCTGATCAAACAGAAGACGGTCTTTTAGTTGTCGGGGTGAGTGGCTTGGGTAATAGTGGTTTTCAAACAATGGAAGGCTTCACAACAGTTGAAGCAGCTACTACTGATAATACGGCAGGAAATTATATGGAATTGAATGAACCTGATGGAATGAGTGCCGCTGTTCAATTTAGCAATACGCCCGTAAGTGGCTATTTTAATTCCCTTGATTTGCAGTCTACTGGTGATGCTACGCTTACTTCCAATGGAGGCCTTGCACTAGCAATTATCTTAAATTCTTGCGCAGAACCACCCGTAGATAATACCGTTGCCTTAATAGATAATGATAATGATGGCTATGCTGCTAATTTATATTCCTCTAATTCGGCTTACGATCCAGATGATGCAAATCCTTGTATTCCTAATCCTAATAATCAAGCAGGTACTTGTCTTGGTGTAGATGCAGATAATGATGGCTTTTATCCAAATTATAGCCCTACTCATGAATATTTTGATAGCAATGATGGAGATACTTGTTTCCCAGAAACTCAAGCTTGTAATACTTGCGAAGATTATGATGAAGATGGATATTTGGTCGTATGTAAACGAGGTGCTAATATGGACCCCGCAAAAACACAATTAGTAAGTGTTGGGGATTGGCCAACGACCAAACAACCCGGTGACTACTGTGGACCTTGTGCGGAGTATATAACAATAGCTCCAGGAAATTGGGAAGACCCTGCTATATGGAAAGCTGGACAAGCACCGCCTCATTATTTAACTGGAGAAAATGTTATCATCAATCACGAGGTACTTGCTGCTCAAACGATTAATGTGAGCAATAATAGTTATTTATGGGTACAATATAGCCAACTATCTTTATTAGCGGATCAACTAGACTTAGTTATTCAAGATGGAGCTGCCTACTTCCTTAATGCCAGCCTTTTTATCAATGACGATGTCATCTTAGAACACGATAATTCAAAGTTAGTGACTCAAAATGCGAATCTAGATATTAAGAAACGGTTCAAAGTACTAAATGGTAGGGCTACCCTATTGCATGGGGAGATTACCATTGGTGAATGGTTAGACTATACCCTACCAAACAACGCTTTTTCTATTAATGGAACAAATGCCGCTGTAATTACCAAACATATCAAATTGACTAGTCATAATGATTTCACTATTGCCAATGGATTACTAGATGCTTCTGAGTCTTGTTTGAATCTAAAACGAGATTGGAAGAATACAGCTATTGCTCAGTTAAGCTATGTTTGTTTAGAGATAGGTAAAGACTTGATTAATGATCCAACTGGTCAAATTACAGGGGATAGCCTCAATATTTATCTGTCAGGTTCTTATGCTGAACCATCTGGCAATCTTATAAATACTGGTACTATTGACGGACAGATAGGTGCCTTATATGTCCCTAACGGTTATACCTCAGGTCCATCAGGTTGGTCTGCTACCGTTGAAAATGCCTGTATTAGTGAAAATAATGAAATACCAGCTAATTATATTCTTAATCAAGATTGCAGTATTATAGTATCCCAATTTAGCGAGTGTACTTGCTTAGATTATATAGTGCCTCCTGCATTGCAAATAGATACCGATATGGATGGTTTCTATACGGATACCGATCCTGATGATAATAATTCTTGTATCCCAGAAGTTGGAGAAGCTTGTAATGGAATAGATAATGATGGGGATGGCTATTATGCCAATTATGATACGGAACATGAATTGTATGATACCAACGATATGGATGCCTGTATTCCTATGTCCTGTACGGAAATTTGCGATAATGGAGTAGATGATAATGGAGATGGGCTAATAGATTGTGCGGATAGTGCTTGTGAAAATATTTTTACCAATGGGTCTTTCAATTTTATCCCTTCAACTAAGTTAGGGAATGGAACTTGGATAGATAATAATAGTTCCGTTACTGCACAACTGGGGGAGACGGTATTTATGAAATGGCAACCCGACCCTGCACCAACTGGTATCACTAGTATTAAATGGATAAATCAAGCAGGTGCTATTTTAGGGGAAGGCAATTATTTAACTATTTCTAATTTAAGTTCTAACCACTATGGTACCTATACATTAGAATTGACTTCTGATGCAGGGTGTGAGTTTTCAACTACCTATGAGATAAATCCACCTAATCAGCTTGTTCCAGATACCGTTAAAGTACTCACTCACAAAACGGCAAATGCTTCTGGTCAAGGAGCTTCAGGAGTACCAGCTATTACAGGATTCCACATTCCAGCGGGAGCGAATAGACAGCTAGTCGTATTAGCTACGTTTGAAAGAAACCATTGCAATGCTGGATTTGATTGCCCTTCTAATGGGTCTAATTATACTGGCTTGGGAGATAACTATACGAGTGTTTATCAGCCATTAGAAGAACGGGAATATACCCTAGCTGTTGAACTATCTAGTCCATTCCATACAGTTAAAAAAATGAATGAAACAGATGATGCAAATGGATTGTACCATTCTGATAGAAATATGACTTTTTACCCAGGAAACACCGTCAATTATAGAGAGTATTTCAGAGCATTAAATTCTCATGAATATTACTTGGTCACTTTCAATGAAACGGATATCGCCAACTTGCTCAATCAGCAAGCTAGTGGAAATATCGACATTAATTTACCACAGATTCAATTGCCAACACATAACGGAGATGATGCCACCCTCTTGGCAGTCGTATTAGAAAATGTAGACCAAAGCAATACTGGAACCGTCGTAAGTGGCAAAGTATCCAATGGAGAGGGTTTTTATTCCCTCACAGGAAATTACGATATTACTAATTTAATTGATGGAACAGAGCCAAATGAACCAACAGATGGTTTATTAGTAATAGGTTCAATTCCTGTAGAAGGAGACTTTCAAACCATGTCTGCCTACACAGAAGTAGCTACAGCAACTAGCACAAATCTAGCAGCAGGAAGTACTAGCCGAGGAGAAGCGGATGGAGTTAGTAGCTCTGCCCAATTCAGAAATGGTCCAACTTCAGGCATCCTAGATGTCGTGAACATGAAAGCATCTGGTATTAGTAAATCAGGTATGTCTAACCCGCCAGGAGGTGTTGTATTTGCCTTGACATTTAATGGGGCGGGAACGGATGAAACAGCTACTCCTCCTCCACCAGTAGACAATGACATGGATGGGGTTCCTGCTACTAATGATCCTGACGACAATAATGCTTGTGTTCCTGTTGATTGTATAGAGATTTGTGATAATAATATTGATGATGATGGTGATGGACTAATCGACTCAAACGATGATGATTGTATTTGTCAAACAGTAGTTGGCTATGCAGATGCTCATACAGGTCAATCAGGAGTAACTTATCCAAATAATATTTATGGAGCACCAAATAATACGGCTATATTACTAGATAATACAAATGAGTATATTGTAGTAGATTTAACAGATGAGTTGCCAACAGGTACTAATTATACCATTACATGGAGACGAGCAGCAACTACTTCTGCCGATCCTAATATAAAAGTAGAAGAATCTATTGATGGCACTAATTGGACCAATGCTACTGGCAGTCCTTTCACTTTTGCGAACTTATCTTATTTTGATCAACAAATAAGCGCAAGTACTACGACTCGTTATTTAAGACTTACCAGTATCAATGTTTATGATGCGGAAGTAGATGCGATTTCTTATACAATTATTTGTCCTGGTGCAGTAGAAATTTGTGATAATAATATAGATGATGATGGAGATGGCTTAATCGATTGTGAAGATGGAGATTGTAATACGCTCTTAAGTGACTCTTTCAACTTCATTTCTTACACCAAGCTATCAGATGGTAATTGGATAAGAAATAATAATACAGAATCTGTTCCGCTTGGTGGCTCCATCAAACTAGGTTGGCAGCCTGCCCCAGAACCAGCTAATACTACTGTCAAATGGTTAGCTCCTGACGGAAATATCGCAGGAACTGCTCATGACCTAGAGGTAACTAATTTCTCCGTAAGCGATGCGGGTATATACACGCTAGAATTACTAACAGATAATGGTTGTCAATTCTCTGCGACCTACAATATAAGTCTGCTTGAAACTGTAGATAGTACTTGTATTGACCATGACAACGATGGCTTACTGACTGTTTGTAAAAGAACCTCTGATACAGATAATGGCACAACTCAAAACGTGTCTGTAACAGATTGGGCGACTACCCAAGGAACTTATGATTATTGTGGTCCTTGTGCCGATTATATAACCGTTGCACACGGAGATTGGACCAATACCAATACTTGGAAGAATGGGAATAAACCACCTTACAATATATCTGGAAAGAATGTAAGGATTAATCATGGTGTAACGGTCTATGATACCAATACCGCACAAATAGCTCTTGATAATGATGCGAATTTATCAGTAGATCATGGGGAACTCACTTTATTAGGAGACAATATAGATTTAGTGATTAATAATGGGGTAGCTAGTATCATCACGGGTACTATCACGGTAGGAGATGACTTAAAGATGAATCAAGTTACTTCTAACATGGTCGTATCAAATGGCACCTTAATCGTTAAGAAAAGAGTAAATCTTAATCAGGGACTTATCAAGCTTTCTAATAGTCAATTTACCGTAGCAGATGGGCTAGATTTAACCCGTAGTACGCCTAATGATTATGATAAAGCTATATATATCAATAATACAAATGCTTCTATAGTTGCTAAAAATTCAACTTTAACAATTCACCATAGTCTACAAATAAAATCAGGTAACATTGACTTGGAAGGTTCTTGTGCAACTATAAAAATGCACTGGCTCAATGAAATTGGAACGGCTACGCTTACGAACACTAGCTTGGAAGTAGCCGCAGATTTAACCAATCAAAGTGGTAGTACAACTACTTTCAATAACTCAAGTGTATACCTGTCAGATGAAAATCCATTCAATCTTGGAAATCTAATAAGTACAGGAAATGTATCGGGTAATCTGACTAACTTATACTTGCCACATGGGTATGCAAATGTCCAATCATGGAATGCTACTATCAACCGAGCTTGTATTGCAGAAACCAGTAGTAATGATATACCGAGTGGAAAAATTAGTCTTACAGATTGTAATGCGAACATCACCCAAGCATTTACCAATAACGCCTGTTTTGAAGTCAGACCACCATCAACGGAGCCAATGGTTAATTTATTGAACGAAAATACTGTAAAAGCAGCAGGTAAAACCAAGCCTAGTCTCAGCAGTTTCCATATTCCTGCTGGCTCTAATAGACAAATGATTGTGTTGGTCGCTGCTGAGAGAAACCATTGTGGTTCTTGCCCTATAGATAACTCTAGTTATGCTGGTCTAGGTGATAATTTTGTAAATGGCGTAACAAATGGTGCGGAGAAAGATTTCCAGCTACAATTTAGATTGAAAAATGGTACGACTACCAAGACAAAGAAAAATAGCACAAACGATGCTCATGGGAATTTCCACTCCGCTAGAAATATGGTGTTTAATCCACAAAGTAATTGGCAGCAAGAATTAGAAGATTATCATAAAGCATTATACTCCACAGAATTGTATTTCATCACCTATAATGAAGCAGAAATTAACGCTTTATTGAATGGCGCAACTAGTGGAGATATTACGATTGATTTTCCACAAATGACTTTACCAACTCATAATGCAGATGATGCTATACTAACAGCAATGGTCTATGAAAATGTAGCACAAGACGTAAACGGAGTAGCATTAAGTGGCAAATTGAATGAAGGTAAAGAATTCCGACCAGCAGATTATATTTATCAAATCAATAACCTAATAGATGGAGTCGAACCTAATGAACCTACAGATGGTTTCTTCGTAGTTGGCTATAGTCCTATAGAAGGAGACTTCCGTACCATGCCTGATTTTGGTACAATAGCAAGGCTCTCTCAAACCTATACCAATGCTACGCAAGGAAGTACAACACGAGGCGAACCAAGTGCCATTAGTAGTTCTGGTCAATTTAGACGTGGTCCTTTAACTGGCATCATTAATACCGTTACGATGCAGGGAGAAGGAGTTTCCAACCCTAACGCGCTAGGAGGGGTTATCCTTGCTTTCACTTTGGAGTCGGTTGGTTCAGGAGATTTGGATGAAACAGGTACGCCACCACCTCCAAGCGATAATGATGGAGATGGCTTTTCAGGAAGTGCAGACCCAGATGATAATAATGCCTGTATCCCGGATCCAAGTAATGGAAATTGTGGGGCGATTGACGCGGATCATGATGGATACTATGAAAATTTTGCAAGTAGTCATCCGCTTAAAGATAGTGATGATACGGATAATTGTGTACCCAATAATACAGAATGCAACCAACAATGTAATACGTTCTATGGGCTTTCTTACATCTGTAATAATCCAGGGGCAAACCAGCAAACTATTCTTACAGATGACCATAACTCCTATAACAACTACCATTGTGGCCCTTGCTTAGAATACAGGACGATAGCAGATGGTAATTGGGAGGATCCTTCAACTTGGTTGAGCGGCTATGTTCCTCCCCATGCCATTACCGATGATATAAGGATAGACCATACCCTTACTAGTAATCAGTCGATAAGCGTGCAACAAGATGGCATGTTATGGATCGAAAACGGAGACCTTACGATTACAGGCTCATTGACCTTAGAAATGGGGGCAATATATCTTGATAATGGAGCATTAGATGTTTCTATGGATATGACATTAAACCCAGCATTAGCTACCCTAGAAAACTTTTTCTTAACGAGAAGCAGTGCTGTTAATATTGGCGGAAATTACATTAATAATAATGGCCCGGGGGTTTATCACGAATTCTCTTGCGTCACAGTAGGGGGCAATTATGAGAAACTCAACTGTGGGGAGGTATTTGACAAAGCTTGTTTGACAACAGGAGGTAATTTCGTTACAAGTGGGAATAATATTGTTTTTCCAACAGGTGGTAATTTTGACTTTATTCAATCTAAAGGATTATTAGTAATGGATGCGCACTTCCATATTGGCTCCAACTTTGTTAACAATGGGCTAATAGAAGATGTAGCAGATGTTACGCTAGGTTTTCCAATCGGAAGAACAGGTTTTCAAACCTTATGGGTGGCAGCAAATGTTGACAATAATCAGACTTGGATTGCAGCCATTGGTGGCAGTGGTAATTACTTCATCGGAGGGGCGAATCAAGTACCGAGTAACCAGATTTATGGTACGCAACGATCCGCTTCCACTATAGGTAATTACTTTAATAATAATAATACTTGTTCTTGTAATTAGTTGCTGGTAAGGTGACCGTAACGCAACTCTCCGAGTTGCGCAAACACTATTCGTTTCGCAACTCGGAGAGTTGCGTTACGGTCACCTTACCAGTAAGTCATCAAGCAAGTATAACAACTTACTCCAAATAAATATCCAATACCCATCCCTGCTGACCCTCATAATCTACTTTATACCAACCAGCAGTTTGGCCATCAATACTAATCGCATTTTTATCCGTATGATTTAGAATGCTAACATTCACATTATCTGGCAAGCGAGTTCGCAAAGTGCCAGCCCCCATGTGTGGCTCCGTCCTCATAGACAAACTACCACCTTTACCATCTACTAAACCTGTACCACCAACATATAGACCACTATTTCCACCGCCTCCTTTAGAACTAGCGGCTTTATTAGATCCTGGCGTAACAATCTTATCGAAAATATCTCCGAAATCAGATACAGGTACTGATTTTGCTGTAGAAGTCTTTTTTGCAGTAGAAGCTTTAGGTTTATCCGAACCCATGATCTGATCAAAGATAGACCCAAACTCCTCTTCTTTCTTTGGCGTAGTGGCTTTCTTTGCTTGCTCTTTCTTCGCAGATTGCATAACCCTACCCAAAATATCGTCTACGGCAGGCACTCCTGTTCCTATAGGAGAGCCCCAAGCGGGTGTTGCTTCCTTTTTTATTTCTATTTCAACTGGCTTCTTCTTTTTTTCTAGTTTTTCCAATTCTGCTTGTACCCTATCCAAAATGCTAGAATCTGCCGTTTCTTCCTTCGGACTAGCTTGATTTTCCTTTTTAGCCTCTTCTAATTTATCTTTAAGCTGACTAAAGATAGAACCACTGCTTCGAGTTCGCCCTTTCTTAGTAGATGCCTTTTTTTGCGTCTCTTCAATTTTCTGCCGTATCCTATCAAAGATTTCTTTAGGAGCTGTTTTTTCTGTTGTACTTTCCCTGTTTTCTTGCTGTACTTTCGCAAGATGGTCTTTAAGTTTTGAAAATAAACCCATAGTAATAAATTATAAAGGTTATGGGAGGTTGTGTAAAAAGTAAAAATTTGAATAAAATTCAAATTTTTACTTTTTGTAAGAGACTCATTAGACTTGTTACCCTTTAAGAAATGCCTATATGAAACAGCTATTTTTTTGTTAGTTTTCTTTAAAAAATCACTGAATAATCCTTTTATTGAGTTATTTTTTAAAGAAAAATAACAGAAAAAGAGCATTTCAGATAGGTGTTTCTTAAAGGGTAACAAGTCTATTAGAAATTTGAAAATTTTCTAATACAAAAACACTTGTCACACAACCCCACCTACGTTAATTTTTCTTTTATTAATTCTATCCCTCTTACTTGCAATACCCGCTTAATTCTAAGAATTAATTCAGTTGGTTTAAAGGGTTTCGTTACAAAATCTTGTACGCCCAATCGAAATGCCTCTAAAACCTCTTCGTCTTCCTTCTCTATGGGAGCTAATAAGATGATAGGCGCATCATTCTTCATCTTCGTTCGGATATGATGGATTAAATCTAAGCTGTCTGTCTCAGGCATCACCATATCTAATACTATTATAGCCGGCTGTTTCTCTTTTATTATCGCAACGGCTTCTTTCCCGTTTTTAGCTCTTAACACACCAAAACCAGCCTTTTGCAATCTGAATTCTATAGCCGTTAACATAATCTCTTCGTCTTCACAAATCAATACTTTCATATAAAAATCTAGCTTTTGGAAAAAAGACGCAAATTCAGAATAGAGAAGCGAGAAGTGAGAGCAGAGACAATTTCATGCCATATCTAATAACTCATATCCAATGACGAATCTAGTCTCTGCTCTCTATTCTTGCTTCTCTATTCTTAATATTCTATATTTCTTTTTTTGCGTCCCTCAATGATTAATAATAAATGAAATATTTCTTTTACCTTGCAAAGGTAATGAATTATTAAGAGCTCTTTATTAGTATATGCTCCTAACTGAAAATCAAAAATACAAATATAGGAATAAATAATAAGTATAGGAGACTATTCAACAAGCATTAAAATATGACGAAACAAGAAAAACCAATTTATAGCGACTCTTATCGAGCCTATGTGCTACTCGTTCTAACAGGTGTTTACACCTTTAATTTCATTGACCGCCAAATATTGGTCATCCTCCAAGAGTCCATTAAAGCTGAGTTAGGCTTAACGGATACCCAACTAGGATTGATGACGGGTCTTACCTTTGCCCTTTTTTATGTGACGCTTGGTATTCCCATTGCTAGATTGGCAGATAAAAGTAATCGGCGAAATATAGTTGCCCTATCTTTAGCTATCTGGAGTGCCATGACGGCTATATCTGGATTGGCAGGAAACTATACTCAATTATTATTAGCAAGAGTAGGAGTCGGTGTTGGAGAAGCAGGCGGCAGCCCTCCTTCTCACTCCATGATTTCTGATTATTTTCCGCCTGAAAGACGAGCTACGGCTTTATCTATTTATTCGGTCGGTATCTATATCGGAATCTTATTTGGCTATTCCCTTGGCGGATGGTTGGACCAAAATTATGGTTGGCGAACTGCCCTAATGGTGTTAGGGCTCCCTGGGTTGTTATATGCCTTGCTTGTATTATTTACGGTAAAAGAACCACCAAAAGGGCATTCTGATCCTGAGTCAGCTATTAAAAATAAAGAAGTTTCTTTTGGAAAGGTCATTAGTTTCTTATTGTCCAAAAAGACTTTTATCTTCTTAGCACTAGGTTGTGGTATCCATACTTTTTCCAATTATGGAGTAGGTAATTTCTTTGCTCCTTTTTTAGCTAGGGTACATGGAATGGAAGTAGCAAGTATTGGTGCCGCATTAGGCATAACAAGTGGTGTAGGTGGTATGATAGGTACTTTTCTAGGTGGATTTTTGGCAGACAAGTTGGGTACTAAAGATATTCGTTGGTATTTATGGGTAGCGGTCATTGCAGGTTTACTTAATTATATCCCAGCTTATTTTGCTTTCTTTTCGGGAAATACCCAATTCGTTTTGATTAATTACTTTTTTTCTGCTTTGTTTACGGCTATTTATTTGGGCCCTTGCATAGCAGTTACGCATAATCTGGTAAATGCTAAAATGAGGGCTTTATCTTCTGCCATCTTATTTTTAGTATTAAATATAATTGGCTTGGGGCTAGGACCTTTAGGTATTGGTGCAATTAGTGATTATTTAGCACCTACTTATGGCGTAGAATCTTTGCGCTATTCTTTCTCTTTTACCTACTTAACAGAAGCTATTTCGATATTGCTATTTTGGTTAGCTGCTAAGTCTTATCCTAAAGATTTAGCTGCTATTAAAGCGTTTAGCAATTAGCAAACAGCAGATGGGATAGATTTTTTTAGAGGGAGCCGATTTGATTTGTTTTTTCATAAAAAAACAAATCAAATCGGCTCCCTCTAAAGAACCTACCTACTCCGTTTTTTGTTTTTGGACAGTATTTACCAATTCATCAGTAAGATTTACTTCCCTTTAACAAGCATTTTATCTATATCATCCGTAAATTCTTTAACCGTTTTACGGTAGCCTGTTTGTCCTAAGCCTTCAATATTAAACTGTCCCTTATCATCTTGGTCTAAATTGAAAACCCAGATAGTAGGAAAGCCACGAATTTTAAAAGCTTGTTGTAAAGAAGCATTTTGATTTCTTATTTCTTCAGGTAAGGTTCTTCTTTTAGGATAATCTAATTCTAGAAGAATTACATTATCATCAGCCCACTTTTTAAATGCTGGTTTAGAAAATACCGACGCAGTTAAGCGTTTACACCAACCACACCAGTCACTACCAGTGAAATTGGCTAATATTGGTTTTCCAGTTTCCTTAGACAATTTATAAGCCTCGTCCATTTTAACTAACCAACCTTCATTTTCTGCCTTATACGCCTCTGTTTGACTAAACCCCTGAAGGGCAGCTAAAACAAATAGACCAAGAAATACTATCTTTTTCATATTGTGATAATTTTATTTTTGATTTTTTTCCCACCAAAGGTACAAGAATCTGCTATAAGAAACAGAACCTTAATAAATTATTAACTTGAATGGTAACTATTTAGAATAGAGAACAGAGAAGCGAGAATAGAGATAAAATCGTGCTAACTTTAATGGAATAAGCTATACTTTAAGAGCAAAACTGCTATCTAGTTTCTAATCTCACTTCTCTGTTCTCTATTCTGAACAATTAACCTGAATGTTTACAAAATGTAAACTAGCAGCTCCATTGCGATATTAGGAAGCCTTTACCTTAACTGAAATAAAGTGTAATTTTGTTTTTTAGATTAAATTTATGTAAGTACTCAATGATGAATGAGAAATGATAAATGAGAAATTTATTAGACGCTATCTTACTCGTGTTTACGTCTTATTAGATATTTATCATTTATCATTTATCATTCATCATTCATCATTCATCATTCATCATTGAGTACTTACAAATTTATCTGTAAAATTACTTTCATTACATTAATGAATTCCTTATGCAACTAATTAGAATCCTCACAATAACATTAATACTAATTGCGTGCTTATTCAGCCCGAATACACTCCTTGCACAACACTCCATAGCTAGAGAATGGAATGAAGTCTTATTGGAAGCTATTCGTAGAGACTTTGCTAGACCAACGATCCATGCAAGAAATTTATTTCATACCTCCGTCCTTATGTATGATGCTTGGGCAGCTTATGAACCAGACCACGAAACTTTCTTCTTAGGAAAAACGGTCGCAGAATTTAGTTGTCCTTTTGAAGGGATCAACTACCGTTCCAGTAAAATAGAGGCTCAAGAAACAGCGATTAGTTATGCTGCTTATCGCTTGCTAAAGCATCGTTTTAAAGATTCTCCTAGAGCCACCGAAACTTTAGTAAATATAGAATCTAAGTTTCTAGAATTAAATTACGATCCTAGTTTTACAGATACAGATTATAGCACAGGGTCCGCAGCAGCTTTGGGCAATCATTTAGCAGAACAAATGATTGCTTTTGGCTTGCAAGATGGCGCTAGTGAGGAAGTAGGCTACCGTAATCGCTATTATTTTCCTCAAAATTTTTCAATGAATCCCGCCATTCCTGGTCCTGGATTCGTTTTTAATCCCAATCATTGGCAACCCTTAAGTTTTGAAGTTTTCATAGACCAGTCTGGAACCGAAATCCCTGGAACAGCACTAGAGTTTTTGAGCCCAGAATGGGGAAATGTCGTTCCTTTTTCCTTAACAGAAGACGACCTCACGACTTATGAAAGGGACGGATTTGATTTTCAAGTCTACCATGATCCTGGTCCACCGCCATTTATTGATGTAGAAGAAGAGGATGAAGATTCTAAACTGTATAAATGGGGTTTTAACTTGGTAAGTATTTGGTCCTCTCATTTAGACCCTACCGATAGTACACTTTGGGATATTTCCCCAGCTTCTATCGGAAATATTCCAAGCTTTCCCAATTCCTTTGAAGAATACGATCAATTTTATAATTTAATAGAAGGAGGCGACCCTAGTTTGGGCCATACTAGCAATCCTGTCACAGGAGAAGCTTATAGTCCAAATATAGTTAAAAGAGCCGATTATGCGAGAGTTTTAGCAGAATTCTGGGCAGATGGACCTGATTCTGAAACGCCGCCTGGACATTGGTTTAGTTTGCTAAATTTTGTTAATGACCACCCTTTATTTGAAAAAAAATTCAATGGGACGGGAGAAGTCTTATCAGATTTAGAATGGGATGTAAAAGCTTATTTTATGCTAGGTGGAACGATGCACGATGCAGCCATAGCTGCGTGGAGTGTAAAAGGTTGGTATGATTATATTCGACCGATTTCCGCCATCCGATATATGGCAGACCAAGGACAAAGTTCTGATCCTGATCTACCTAGATATAATCCGGCAGGCATTCCTTTAGTAGAAGGTTTTGTTGAATTGGTTGGACTAGAAGATAGCTTAGTAGGCCCTAATAATAGAAACCTCAATAAAATAAAGGTATATGCTTGGAAAGGCCCTGATTATATTGAAAATCCAGAAACAGATATAGCAGGTGTGGGGTGGATACTTGCGGAAAATTGGTGGCCTTATCAGCGACCTACTTTTGTAACGCCTCCATTTGCAGGCTACGTTTCTGGGCACTCTACTTTTTCTAGGGCGGCAGCAGAAATGATGACCCTGCTAACAGGAGATGAATTTTTCCCGGGAGGAATGGGAGAATTTGTAGCGAAGAAAAACGAGTTCTTAGTATTTGAAGAAGGACCTAGCGAAGATATTACTTTACAATGGGCTACCTATAGAGATGCTTCCGACCAAACGAGTTTGTCTAGAATTTGGGGTGGAATACATCCACCAGTAGATGATATCCCTGGGCGTATAATGGGCATAGATATTGGTATTGCTGGTTTTCACAAAGCGACAACCTATTTTGCAGCGGTAGATTCTACCACTAGTGTGCCTTATATCGAGAACGGAATAGGTGCAACTATCTACCCTAACCCAATTGGTAAAGGAGATTTACTAAATATTAAATTAAAGCAACCCAATGGCGACTTGCGTTTAGAAATATATAATATGCAAGGAGAGACTGTTTTTATTAAAAATTTGAATACGGACATTTTACAGTCTACTATAAGCATAAGTATGCAAAATTTGTTAGGTGGCTTTTATGTAGCCAAATTAATTGGTTCGGAATGGTCTAGTTCTTATAAATTGGTGAAGGGAGAGTAGAAAAAGAGGTCAGAAGTCAGATCGAAAAATAAATTTTTCTGTCAGAGGTCAGAAGTATGACGTGTTCCGTGGGACGCAAAGTAAAAAAAAGTTAGATGTCAGAAGCGCATTATTGCGAGGTAAATCATCTCTATTGAAGCTACGCTCTTTAATCTTAGATGTGCCAGATTTTGAAAATCTGGCACATCTGAACTACCAAAATATTAATTTTCAACTGCCACTGCTACATTCAGGTTAGTTTGTCGCTCGTAACCGCCAATTTTAATTGGCTGGTTCAAATAGTAGTAGAATCCGCCAATTAAAATTGGCGATTACGAGCGACCCACCAAATCAGACTTGACTATCCACTAGCTAACTTGCTGTTCTATTGATACCCAATATCTTTTTTGGACGGAAATGATGTGGTGATATCAATAGAACTTCCCGTCACTCTGTAATTTTGAAGATAGAATGTATCAACTAACTGGATAAACTTGAGAAATAAAAAATAAAAAATAGCAAATTAGACACTATAAAAAATATTTTTTCTTCACAAACATCTTTACACAAAACTATTTATTCCATTACAAATCAATCAATTACACAAACAATAAACACTAATAATCAAAAAAACATATTTCACAAAAGCTAAATTTTGTTTTTTGTATAACCTTAAAACAGTTGCATATTTGTACTGTGCTACTGAACGAAGCACAAAAGCTAATAAAAGATTAGCTAATAATTTTAGGATATGTTCATGGGATTTTAGTCTATAAAGCAGTAAGTTGTATTAGTGGGATTTTACAACTTACTGCTGCAAGACTTTTTTAACAGTCAATTATTGTAGTTTACATACTCCACATTTGTCACTCATCCGAAATCGTATTAATAGTTATAGTAGGAATATATTTTATTCCTAACATATTTCTTGTTCAGTACTCCACAGATAAAAAAGACTTTTTTTAAAATATATACCTTTATTTACAACCTATCTTAATTCAAGACCATGAATTAGGTACTTCTCCTGTCACAATAGCGTAAAAACGAAGTTTTTACAGACTGAAATTCGTCTTATATTGTGCATCAGGGGGTAAAAATAGAAAAGGGGTTAAATTAGCTTAGGCTGGTTTGCCCCTTTTCTTACGTTATAAAAGAAGTGAGACCGAAAAAAAAGAAGTCAGAAGTCAGATCGAAAAATTACATTTTTCTGTCAGAAGTCAGATTTGGGACGTGTTCCTAGACGTAA
>ENA-ORXT01004065-ORXT01004065.1-marine-metagenome-genome-assembly--contig:-NODE-4065-length-15455-cov-24.222136_pt1 | contig 15455 bp, 7 predicted proteins | sample MGYA00237868_ERZ511482 | MGnify/ENA metagenome assembly ERZ511482 | reverse complement strand
ACATCGCATAACTCGTGTAAGTTTTCTAAAATTGGCGTTTCGCCCAACAGGTTTTGTATTAGCTGTTGTTCGGTGGTGGAAGTTTGGGCTGTTGACGTTGTTGGAAACATTAATAAGCCCACAAGGAAAATGATTAATAAATAAGAGTTGAAAATTTTCATACTGTAAATTTAATAGAAATTACGGTACAATAAATTTCCCTGCTTCTATTTTGTTTCCATTTACATAAACAGTCAAGATATAAATTCTTGATGAAGTAGAAATGATTTTAATTTTTCTGTTAAAGGTAAATTTACTTGTGTGATATTTTGCTTTTCACTAGCAACTGATATTATAGAATAAATCTGTTTCAACTAATAAATATTTCAAATTAGTTCTATATTAGCAATACTATATTTAATATATGACAATTGAATTATTAGCAGTTAAAATACCATAAACAAATATGTACCTATCAGAATTAAGACTATGGAATTTTAGAAAATATGGAAAAAAAGGATCTTCTAATACGACAGATTTTTTAAATAAACCCCATTTAACCGTTCCTTTTAAAAATGGAATAAATGTTCTTATTGGGGAAAATGATTCTGGAAAAACAGCCATAATTGATGCAATTAAGCTGGCTCTTAAAACGCACGCCTACGAGTGGATAAGAGTTCAGGAAACAGATTTTTATAAGAAAGAAAGTAAACTGCGGATTGAGTTAGATTTTAAAGGTTTGACTTTGTCTGAGGCAAGTAATTTCACCGAATGGTTAGGATTAAATGGAGAGAAAAAATCTTTGTTAAGAGTTTTGTACCAAGTGGAGATAAATGAGGGCAGGATTTTACCAAGTGATGTTAGAGCAGGGATGGATGATTATGGGCACAATTTGAATGCAGAAGCACGAGAATACCTGAAAGTCACTTACCTTAAAGCTTTACGAGATGCTGATAAAGATCTTACAGCCAAAAAGAACTCACGACTATCTCAAATACTACAAGAACATAAACTTTTTAAAATCCCTAAAGGGGAAAAACATCCTTTTGAAGATAAATTTCAAAATATAAATGATGAAATTGAAGAGTGGTTTAAAATTGATAACATTGAAGAAGAAAATAATAAAGCATCAATAAAGAGTCAGATAAAGGATAAAGTAGATCAATTTCTACAAAAGTTTATCAGAAATGAAACTGAGTCAAGTTTTACTTTAGGTGAACCTAAAATCAAAAATATTTTAGAAAAAATATCACTGGGTGTAAATAATGAAAGTAATTTAGGTTTGGGTTCAATGAACCGTTTGTATATGGCAGCTGAATTGCTTCATTTAAAAAGAGAATGGAATGGTTTAAAACTTTGCTTAATAGAAGAATTAGAGGCTCATCTACACCCACAAGCTCAAATGAAAATTATAAACGCTTTACAAAATGAAACACAGGAGCAATTTATCCTAACTACACATAGCCCAAATCTTGCATCAAAAGTTTTACTTGAAAATATGATTATGTGTAAAGATAAAGAAGTTTTTCCGTTAGGCAGGCAGTACACAAAATTGGATAAAAAAGATTACAAATACCTTGAGCGATTTCTTGATGTAACTAAATCAAATTTATTTTTTTCAAAGGGTGTAATTATAGTTGAAGGATGGTCTGAAGAAATTTTGATTCCAGCAATTGCTAAACAAATAGGAATAAACCTTACAGAAAAGGAAGTATCAATTGTAAACGTAGCATCAACAGCATACCTTCACTTTGCAAATATCTTTTTACGGAATGATGATAAAACATTAAACATTCCTGTTTCAATTATTACAGATTTAGACAATAAACCAAACGATGATTCTGAATTTGATAAGGAAGATACGGATAAAAGAAAAGAAAGCATAGAAAAAGCAAAAGAACATATTAAAAATAGTTGTATTGAGTTGTTCGTGGCAAAGGAATGGACATTAGAGTGGTGTTTGCTTAAATCTTCTATTATTGGTGATTTATTTAAAGAGGCTGTTTCATTAGTACATTCGAAAACCATTGAGTTCAAAAAAAATAATGAAGAATTCGATAATAATAAGTTTGAAAAAAAACTAATAGAGAAATTAAAGAAAAAAACGCTTTATAAAACTGAAATTTCATACAAATTGGCTCAATTAATAATAGATAAAGAATTAGATTTATCAAAATCAGGTGATTATATCAAATATCTCAAAGACGCAATAAATCACGCTTGTAATATCAATGAAAATAAAAAATAGCCATATAAAAGAAGCTCAAAATATTTTCATTGATGGCAGTTCATTTGATGAAAATCGTAAAGATTTTATTGAATGTTTAAATACTTGCGACTTGATTGCTGTTCCTGGAAGCGGCAAAACCACTGCTTTACTGGCAAAATTATATTGTATTTCAAAGCAATTACCTTTTAATGACGGTTCTGGAATACTTGTTTTAGCCCACACAAATGCATCAGTAAATGAAATAAAAGAAAAGCTCAAAAGATATTGTCCTAACATATTAAATTATCCAAATTTTATTGGTACTATACAAGGTTTTGTGAATGAATTCTTAGCTAAAAATGCCAACTTCAAAAAGCATGGAAGCTACCTGCATACAGTTGATGACAATGTAGCTAATACAAGAATCCTTCGTTCAATAAAATCTTTGGCTTGGAATTCTAAATTACGTCAAAACTTCTTTTTTCAAGTATATGGAAGATACTCGAATATTACAAAACCAAAATTGGAGAAAGAATATAGTTTGAGTAAGGAAAAGGCAAAAGAATATCACCACATACTCAAAAAAGAGAAGATTTTAGGAAAGTCAGGATTTAATTATACCAAAGTAAATAGTATAAATTCAGAGTCTTGTCCAGAAATCTGCCCAGATTTAATAAAATTAATAAAAACAATTCATAATAATGCAAAGAAAAAAACAGATCAAGAAAAAGATAATATTTTCATACAGTATAGATTAAACTATATAACCTCTAAGTTTGATAGCATACAGAAACCTTTGTCTTTTGGTTCAGAATCAGGGAAAGAATTATTAAAAATCATTGAATGTAATTTACAGGAAGGTATAGCAAGGTATAAAGACTGTTATTCCTTGGGAGTATGGCATCTCAAAGAATATCCAACAATTATAAAAATATTACAAAATCGCTTTAAGTATGTTTTTATTGATGAAATGCAAGATTTAGAAACTTTCCAGATTGACATTATAGACAAAATCTTTCATAATGATGATTCTACCACAATAATGCAGAGAGTAGGAGATATTAATCAAGCGATTTATAACCCTGGTAAAAAAATAAAAATTGAGTGTGACTGGAAAACAAGGGAATCTATTAATCCAGAAGTTTATACCGATAAATACATAACCGGTTCACCTCGACTAACGGAAGAAAATGCAAATATTGTTAACTGTTTTACACTTGATGGCAAAGACGGAAAATTCAAGGTAGAAGGATTGCGAAAATTGAATGACGTAATTCCACCTCATCTTATTGTCTTTAAAAAAGAAACTACTGGAGAGAAGCTAAAAGCTAAGTTTATAGAACTTATTAAAAGGTATAAACTAACTACTATCCAAACCCAAAATACCAAATTTAAAATTATAGGATGGGCTGGTGAAAGAGAAAATGATGATAAAGATGATAATATCAGTTTAAGAAAACTTTTTAATTTTAATAAAGTCTCAAAAGCTAAAAAGGAAACGTTTGATACACTAAGTGAACATCTTCAATTATTTGACAAATCAGACAAGACTTTAAAATCAGTTAGAAATTCAATTTTAAATATTTTCGTAAGAGTATTACAGTTTGAGGAGAAGAAAATTATAAAGAAAATTAGAGGTGAAGATTTTGAACGTTTTTATACAAAAACAGACATCCTCAATTATTTTAAGTATGAAGTGTCGGAAAATGTTTATACAGCTTTTAAAAATAGAATTTATCATTGGTGTATATCAATAATTAAGTATGGGAAATGTGAAAGCGTTTACAAATCAATCGTTAAGTGTATTCAGTCGCATTTTGCAAATTATTTTGAATTGGGCGATTTGAAAGCAGCTACTAAACAATTTATTGGTTTCAAGTTTATTGAAGTAGCCCATCAAATTAAAAAAAATCAAGAAGATGAATTAGAAATTGAAATCGCAACAGTTCATTCAGTAAAAGGAGAAACACATTGTGCCACTATGTATGTAGAGACGTATTTTCACAAATATGAAACAAAGAAAATAAAAAATAAGCTTATTTGTCCGCTTTTTGGACATCCACATCAATGCGAAGGTGTCCGAGCTAAAGAAGCAGTTAAAATGATGTATGTTGGATTCTCAAGACCAACTCATTTATTGTGTTTTGCAGCTTTAGAAGAAAATGTGATAGATGATTTAGAGCATTATAAAAAGGCAGGTTGGGAAATTGAGACTGTATGAATATCTGAATCTCTCAAAACAAATCCTCCAAAACAACCTCCCGATCAATCTGCTCAAAAAACCACTCGTTTCTAACGACTCCGTAAGTGCTTATTAAAATATTGGTGACTGCCTTTTTACTTTTATTATTGGCTTCAAAAATGGCTTTGCGTTTACGCAATTGTTGGGCATAAGTTTTGGTTACTGTAAATTCCGCATTAAAAAATTTAACCTCACAAAGGTTAATTAAGCCGTCGTCGCGATCAATTACCAAATCAATTTGTGTGCCATCGTAATATTGGTTGCCCATAAATTTCCAGGAAGAAACATTGCTGTATATACCTGAAATACCTAAGGCTTTTTTTATTTCGTCAAGGTGTAACCAACAGAGATTTTCATAAGCATAACCGCACCAAATTTTGTAGGCTTGGGTTTTAAATAATTTATTAAAGTCTTGCTGGCCACCTTTGTTTGCCTTTTCAATAAATTTTAAATAAAACAAAGAGTAAAAATCAATTAAACGATAAATACCATTGCGCTTTTGGTTAAATACTGGGTTATGATAACTAATAAATCCACATTCTTCTAACTCGGTTAAAGCTTTTACAATGTTTCCTCCTATTTTTAGTTTAGCATAAGTAGTTATTTCTTTTTGGGTTAAGCCTTGCGGCTTGCTGGCCAACACTTTTATCAATTTAATATGAACTGCTGCATTTTTAAATAAGGCAGGGTACAAGTTATCAAACTCTTTATTTAACAAACCATTGGCTTTAAAGCATAAATCATTTATTTGTTGCACTACGCTTTTGCCTCTTTTCAGCTGTTCTAAATAAAAAGGAATGCCGCCCATAGCCATATATAGTTGTGCTATTTGGTAATGATTAAAGTTTATGTTTTTTTGCTTACAAAATATGGCAGTTTCTATTAAACTAAATGGTTTTAATTGTAGCCGCTGCGTTACCCTGTTGTGCAAACCACCAACATTTTTAAATATTTTCTGATTTATCCAACTGGTAGCAGAGCCGCAAATTACCAAAGCAATGTTATTCAACTTGCTTAATTGGCTATTCCAAAAATATTCTAAGGCACTTACAAAGTTTGATTTGGGCGTATCTAACCAAGGCAGTTCATCAATAAATATAATACTTTTTTTACGTTTTTTGTTTTGCTTTTTAGCAAAATTAGCCAGCAAGTAAAATGCTTCTAACCAGTTTATAGGCGGTTCAATATATTTTGTTGTTTTTGTTTGCCGTACCAATTCTTTATAAAAATTGTTGAGTTGCGCTTCTGCTTCAAAACCTTTTGCACCGGTAAATTCAAATATCATATTTTTTTTATAAACCTCTTGTATCAAAAAGGTTTTACCCACTCTACGCCTGCCATATACCGCTACAAACTCAGGCTTATTGCTTTTTAGTATTGCTTTCAAAATTGTTGTTTCCTCCATTCTTCCAACAATATTTTCAATTTTACTCATAAACTATAATTCGAAATAAGTATTCAAAAATAACACTTATTTCGAGTTATAAAAATTATAATTCGAAATAAGTATTAAAAATAAGCACTTATTTCGAGTTATAAATATTGCAGATTTGCTTTTATTACCAATAAAAACTACTTAACGTGTTGCTAAATTCAATTTATATAATATTAAGTCTCATCTTTATCCGAAACTGGCTAATTAGTTTAAGCCACCAAAACCATTGTTACAACCATCTATAAATGCATAAAAATTGGCATTGATATTTACCTCAAAACCTGCTTTTAAGATTATTTCGGTATTAGAGTCGTAATCAACAATTGCACCAGCTTTTATAGTTTGAGTAGATTCAATTTTTCCATCTGTTTCATAGTCAGCTACACTTAATTCTATTCCATCAAGTTCGTTTAAGCCTGTATAACTTTCATAACAAAATGGTGGATAAACAATAGGACTACAATTTTGAGAAACAGAACTTGATGGATTTTCTATAGTATTTCCGGGCGTTAAATTTATAGCTGATAACTCCGGATCGCTTTGCAAATATTTTGTCATTTTAAAAATATTGCCGCTGTTTCGTGGATCAGCATATAGCCAAACTATTGTACCGTTTAAATCCAATTCCCAAAATTCCCGTAATCTGGAATTACAAATCAAAACATTTCCATTGGGTAAACCTTGCATTCCTCCTTGAATGTTTGTGTGAAAAATGCCATTAGGCCCATTGGTAAATGTATAAGCAGGAGCAGCTGGCTCAAACGGTGTTGTATTATTAGTTGGTGGGGTATAGTAACCTTCTGAATTTATTGGTGGGAAAAATATTTCGGTAGAAGACTGGCTATTTGAAATACCCTGGTTATTAAAAACAGAAATTGCTCCTTCATTAACAAAACCTTTTCTTATCCAACGCACTTCGTGCTGACCAAAAAGTTTTTTATCTGTATTTGTTCCTCTATCGTAGTTTTTTGGATTACCCCAACGATATAAAAAATCTCCACCTTTTGCATACTTTCCACCAAAATGCGATGCAGCTTGTGTAGTTGTGGTGCTATGGTCAATTATAAAAATCTCACTAATATGTTTTGAACTTATAACTATTTGGTCAAATTGTGCATTGTAATCAATACCATTGCAATGCAACCAATCTCTACCATTACTGCCAACATTAATATCTAATAATTGTGGATTATCACCAACCACACCGTAATTACTTTTAGAAGCATCAAAATCTTGAATTAAGTGATCTTTAATACGCCATTCCCAAACTATGTTGGCTTGGTTTGTACCTACCGGCTACAATTCTACAATTTTAGTTGGCCATAACCCACCATTGCCTAATGCATTAGGGTTTCTTCCTATATTTATTGCTTCGATTAACGAAACTTGTTCCCAGGCAATTAGTAAAATATTTCCATTCGGTAGTACTTCCGAATCGTGATGTAAACCATAATTGTTAGGAGAATAATAAGCATAAGACCAAACTAAATTATTATTAGGATCTCTAATTTCGAGATTACCACTACTGCCGTCGCCAGCAGAAAATGTATTTGGTGTTAAAGCACCCATCCAAAAAATATTACCATCTGGCATTAAATAAGTACTTAATGCTGCTATGTTATTAAAGGTCCACTCATTTATCAATTTCCCACAATTATCAATTAAATAAGCTTTATTTTAATGTGGATATAGAGTGTAACCTGAATAAGAAGAAATATTGTTGTAAAGTTGTAAGCCTTGAGAAAAGGAGGTAATTGAAAATAAAAATAACGAGAAAGAAACGATTAAATATTTTAACATTTTGTTGATTGAATTAGCTTATATTTATACAGGATAATATAATAAATTTTCGAGCATTCATATCACATCTATTAAATACGAGCAGCCGTGCTAATTATTGTAAATTTGAGGTTATTGATTAATTTAACCCGAATAAAATATTACACTTAACAACCACCTACTAAAAAAAGTAGGTGGGTTCAAATACTACGACTTATAATCGCTATTGAATCTACCATGCTGCGAATTCGTGTAGTAAAACGGAGCGGATTGCGCAGTATCTTCCTGTTTAGTAGCCTTGGGAGATACTGCACATTAAAAGCTTCGCAATGAATTGCAGCATGACACCTTTTCAGTATAATTTAGTATTACAATTTTAGCCATTTATTCTTTATTTAAAACAACCAATGTAATTTGAAATAAGCTCTATTTAAAAGTAGTAAACTTTAAAAATTAGGTTGCATTGTGTGCTAACTTACCATGGCATTGTTTGTATTTTTTGCCGCTGCCACAAGGGCAAGGTTCGTTTCGTCCCACTTTTTTTGCTACGCGTACTGGTTGCGCTTTGCGTACTTCTTGTTTCGTGTTTGAAGCTCCTCCACCCTCTGCACCTGCGCTACGGCTTTCCTGGTATCGATTGGTTTGGCGGCGTTGTTCTCTTGCTTCTTTTACTTCTTCATCTTTTTTAATTGGTATACTGGCTTTAAATAAGAAGGATGTTAAATCTTTATTTACTTCACTCAACATTTCTTTAAACAACTTAAATGCTTCTAACTTGTAAATCAATAAAGGATCTTTTTGCTCATAACTGGCCATTTGTACGCCTTGTTTTAAGCTATCCATTTCTCGTAAATGTTCTTTCCAGGTAAGGTCCATTATGCTTAGGGTAATGTTTTTTTCGAAAGATTTAATCAGCACTTTACCGCCAGATTCGTAGCTTTCTTTTAATGGTGTTACTACCATTGTTTTCTTTAAGCCATCAGTAAATGGTACATAAATATTTTCTATGGTTTCACTTTTGCTTTCGTACCAACCTTGTAAATGCGGCATAGCAATTTCAATAATATTATTACACTTACGGTGGTATTGATCTCTAATTTCGCTTACTACTTCATTTAAAATATCTTCATCTTCCATTGTAGCAAAAGCTTCTTCTGTAATTTTACTATCTACAGAAAAATAGCGGATCATATCAATTTTATAGTTGTCATAATCTTCTACTTCCCGGTGATGCTCTATTAGTTCTTTTGCTAAATCGTAAAAAGTATTATCTAAATCAACTGATAAACGCTCGCCTACCAATGCGTGTTGACGACGTTTGTAAATTACCTCACGTTGTGCGTTCATTACATCATCATACTCTAACAATCGCTTACGTATACCAAAATTGTTTTCTTCCACTTTCGTTTGCGCCCTTTCAATACTTTTGGTAATCATGCTATGTTGTATTACCTCGCCTTCCTGAAAGCCCATTTTATCCATTACCTTGGCAATACGATCGCTACTAAACAAGCGCATCAAATCATCTTCTAAACAAACATAAAACATAGAAGAGCCTGGATCACCCTGTCGACCAGCTCTACCACGTAACTGCCTGTCAACCCTTCGCGATTCGTGACGTTCTGTACCAATAATAGCCAAACCGCCTGCATCTTTTACAGCTTTGCCTAATTTTATATCTGTACCTCTACCAGCCATATTGGTTGCAATGGTTACTTTACCCGGCAAGCCTGCTTCTGCTACTACTTGTGCCTCGCGCGAGTGTTGTTTGGCATTTAACACATTGTGCTCAATTTTGCTCATTGTTAGCATACGACTTAGCAACTCCGATACTTCTACCGAAGTAGTACCCACCAAAACCGGGCGGCCTTGCTTTGTTAATTCTACAACATGATTTATTACGGCAGCATATTTTTCTCGTTTGGTTTTGTATACCAAATCTTCCTGATCATCGCGGGCAATTGGGCGGTTGGTTGGAATTACTACCACATCTAATTTGTAGATTTCCCAAAACTCTCCAGCTTCTGTTTCGGCAGTACCCGTCATACCACTTAATTTGTGGTACATTCTAAAAAAGTTTTGTAGGGTAATAGTTGCCATTGTTTGTGATGCTTTTTCCACCTTTACATTTTCTTTAGCTTCTATAGCCTGGTGTAAACCATCAGAATAACGGCGGCCTTCCATAACACGACCCGTTTGTTCATCTACAATTTTAACCTTGGCATCCATTACAATGTATTCTACATCTTTTTCAAACAGCGTGTATGCTTTTAACAGTTGGTTAACCGAATGAATACGTTCTGATTTTATTGAGAAATCCTGCAGTAATTTGTCTTTAGCTTTTATACGATCTTCATCGCTCATTTCGGCTTTTTCTAACTCCACAATTTCGCTACCAACATCTGGCATAATAAAAAAATTAGGATCTTCGCCATCAGCCGTTAACATATCAATTCCCTTATCGGTTAACTCAATAGAGTTGTTTTTTTCGTCAATAGTAAACAGTAATGGATCATCTGCTTTTGGCATATTTTTAGAATTATCCTGCATATAAAAGCCTTCTACTTTTTGTAAGATAACCTTGGTGCCCTGCTCACTTAAAAATTTAATTAAAGAATTATTTTTTGGTAAACCTCTAAAGGCACGGAATAATGATAAACCGCCTTGTCCTTCTTCGTAACCAGTATCTCCTTTAGCCAATTTTGCTTTTGCATCCGTTAAAAAACCGCTGGTTATTTTTTGCTGTTCGGCATATAATTTTTGAATACGTGGTTTTAAATTATAAAACTGCTGTTCATCTCCTTTATCTACCTGACCAGAAATAATTAATGGAGTACGAGCATCATCAATCAACACCGAATCTACCTCATCAATCATTGCGAAATGATGTTTGTGTTGTACTTGATCTTCTGGAGAGCGCGCCATATTATCTCGCAGATAATCGAAACCAAACTCGTTGTTGGTTCCATAAATAATGTCTTTACGGTAAGCAGCATAGCGCTCTGGCGAATTGGGTTGAAAATTATCAATACAAGTTACGGTTAAGCCTAAAAAGTTGAAGATGCCGCTCATCCATTCACTATCACGTTTAGCAAGGTAATTATTTACCGTTACTATGTGCACGCCTAAACCACTAATGCCATTTAAGTAAGCAGGTAAGGTTGCTACCAAAGTTTTACCTTCACCAGTTGCCATTTCTGCAATTTTACCTTGGTGTAGCACAAAGCCGCCTATCAGCTGCACATCGTAATGTACCATATCCCAGGTAATCATATTGCCAGCAGCCATCCAGCTGTTGTTATATACTACTTCTTCACCTTCTATATTTATATGATCTAACTCTACTGATAAATCTCTATCTAACTGATTAGGTGTTGCTCTTAATTGGGTATTTTCTTTAAAACGGCGAGCTGTTTCTTTTACTACTGCAAATGCTTGCGGTAAAATCTCCAGCAATATTTTTTCTAACTCTTCATCTCGCTTTTTCTTTAGTTTATCTACTTCTTCATATAAGCCTTCTTTCACATCCATATCCATATCTGGCTGTGCTTTTATGTCGGCTTTTATTTCTGCTATTCTATCGTCAATTTCTTTTAAGCCATCTGCTATTTGTTGCCTAAAAGTTTGCGTATGGCCGCGTAATTCATCATTACTTATATTACTTAAAGTAGTAAAGTATTGGTTAATTTTATCTACATAAGGGTTAATCAGCTTTACATCTTTATCGTACTTATTGCCAAAAACTTTACCAAGAACTTTATCTAATAATCCCATTTTTTAATTTTTATTGATGATTTTTGAATTAAGTTTGTGTTCATTTAGTTACATACTTCAAAAATCTATTTGTGTTGCAATATCTATAATAAACAGATTAATTGCAATAACTGAACCAATACCTTTTTATTGTAGTTTATTGATTTTTTGGCAGTTGAAAACGACTTTTTGGCAGATTGAGGTATTTTTTATAATTAGATCAGCAATTGATACCACCACACTAACCTACAACTTTAGCAACCTGGCAGAATAAACAGTTTCTTTATTTTCTAATTTTATTGATAGCACGTAAAAGCCTGGCTCAAGATCTTCAATATTTACATTTATAGTATTTGCATTGTAGTTTAATGTATTTATTAAAGCACCATTTGTAGCATAAACAGAAATAGTTTCAACTCTGTATATTTTGCTTTTTATATTAAAGAAATCAACCGCAGGATTAGGATATATGTTAACCCCTTCGGCAACTAAATCTTCTATTCCTACTAAACTACCATTGCAATCTTCATCAACATTGTTTCCATCTATTTCGCTTGCACCTGGGTTAATATTGGGGTTATAATCATCACAATCTTCATCAGAATTGTAGCCATCACTGTCTACATCAATTATTAAAGCTATACCGTCACAATTTTCATCAATGGCATTATTTGGTATTTCAATGGCATACCGATTGATGTTTGGGTCGTTATCATTACAATCTACACCTGAGTGAAAGCCATCTAAATCCTCATCAATATATAAAATTTCTCCATCACAATTTTCATCAAAACCATTATTAGCAATTTCTTCGGCGTTGGGGTTTATAGCAGGGTTGCTATCATTACAATCTTCACTTGAGTTAAAACCGTCGCCATCAACATCTACCACTAAAACAATACCATCACAATTTTCATCTATACTATTATTGGCTATTTCAAAAACACCAGGATTGACGGCCGAATTGTTGTCATCACAATCATCATCTGAATTATAGCCATCATTATCCATATCAATTATCAATGCCTCACCGTCACAATCTTCATCAATTTCGTTGTTTGGTATTTCAGTTGCCCCAGGGTTTCTATTCGGGTCGTTATCGTCGCAGTCTAAGCTATTATTATAGCCATCATTATCCGCATCAGAGAAGAAAAACTGTTCTGCAAAATCAAAAATTTCTGTTCCAATTTGTTCGCCAACTTTACGGCCAGGTATATCATCTGCTGGTGGATGTATGCCGCCCCAAATTCTTGATAAGCTGGTTTGGTCAGATGCATCTCTATAAGTAGCCCATTGTAAAGTAAAATCGACACTAGGCCCTTCTTCAAATACCAAAAATTCATTTTTCTTTACCGAAAATTCGCCCATGCCGCCCGGAAAAAATGGATCGCCAGTTAAAGTGGTTAATACTTCTGCTGCTGCTCTTGAAAAAGTAGAATGCCCAGAAACATAACCGGCAAAAGGCGGCGTAACAAAAGATGGACGTTGATAAGGCCACCAGTTTTCGGCTAATATCCAGCCTACTCCGGCAAAGCCGGTTGCGCTGGTATTTATATAACTTGGTCCTCGCCAGGTTTTTATTTTAATTTTACCAACATCTATATTATTCGTTCCAGCTAATTCATCTCCTTCCTCAACCAATTCAATATAACCTTCAATTAAATCTAAACCAAAAGGGTCGTAACTCATCAAATTGGGGTCACTACATTGCCCTCTATCTCCCATCATTCTAATTGCTGAAACTGGTCGAATATAATCATACCAACCTTTTAAGCCCCAGGCAGCTACGGCACAATCGTGCATTGCACCACCAAGCATAAAGTAGGCCTTTACATCGTACTCTAAATTGTCAATTATTGCCCCATCACCTTTATACTTTCTTACAAACAACTCATGATCCAGTACGTAGTTTAAAATACCAAACCAATGCCCGGGTGGTGTTTCCGAATCTGGCCCATCTGCCCAAAATTCTGCTAGCACACGTGTATAATCACCTCGTGGCACTATATTGGGTTGGTAAGGTAAACCAGTAATTGGGTTTAGTTGATGGCCTCTGCCTAAATCACCACCATCATCAAAATTGTAGTACGCATCATAATCTTTATAAGTTGGTGGAAACGAACCTGCGTTGCCTTGTGCACCTGGTGAAATATCAATCATTACGCCATCGGTTGGATCTAAATGGCTCGACCAAACTACTACCATTTCGTTACCCCAACGGTAATCATTTGAAAGGCTGTCAGGTTGACTAAAATCCATATAAGGTGGTGCTCCCGGATCTACATAAACATAATAATCATTACCATCTCGCTGATAAATATTTAAGTTTTCTGTATTTAATGAGAAAGGATTTACCTTTCCCCATTCCGGACTTAGGGCAAGTGTTTCACCAGATGGTAAAGGGTTACCACTTTGATCAAATCGAATGTTTAACAACAGAGGTTGCCAGCGGTTGGGGTCTACAATTGTAGGGTTTCCATCTAAAAAAGGAGAAAAAGCTCTATTAACTGGTTCATAAAATAAATTGCCATAACTACCCTGTTCGTTGCTTCCATCTTGCAGGCCATAATCAATCATACAGGCTGCCATATGGTTACCAATTGCGGCAGGTATTCCGCTTGTATAAACAGCAGCAGTAATAGCAGTATTATATCCCAAGGCATTCATTAACGAATCTAAACGAGGTATTGTAAGCAACCGATTAGGTGAGCTATTAAATCGATGTCTCAGCAAGCGATAAACCGCATAACTTAAAGCTTCATTTCTTGATGCTTCTATGTCGCCTTCTAAATCTGCACCTCCCAAATATTCACACTCAAAACCGTGTACATTTTTGCCTACAAAATAAGTACTTGCTACGCCTGTAGTATCGTATAAAGCCCAAGCATCGTACATTAGTATAGAGGTATGAAACAAGTTTCGTGCGTGTACAGTAGGCCTAGCAAAATCCTCTCTTATAGATTGTAATAATACTTCATTCCATTTGTATGCAACAGAATGATCTTGAGCATAAACGTTTAAGATAATGAAGTTAATAAATGCAATTAAGCTGTACTTTTTAATCATAAGAGCCTGATTTTACTGCAAATTTCGCATAATTTTATAAAATTAGTACTAAAATAAGGTCAAATATGAACATTTAACCGAAATAGTGCTCAATTTAATTTATGAATTAATAAATTTAAATTTTGAGTGTTATAGGTAGCTAATTTACCACTTTCTGTTTTATAGATGAAATATGCCATTAGGGTGCTATTTAAAGATAGCATTTTTTTTGCATTTTCGAAACCTAAAACCATACAAGCGGTAGCATAAGCATCGGCTTCTGCACAATTTTCAGCTATTATGGTAGCACTTACAATATCTGTTTTTTTTGGAAAGCCATTGTACGGACTAATAATATGGCCATATTCTTCATCACCAACATTTCGGTAATTTCTGTAATTACCTGAAGTTGCCACAGCTTGGTTGTTTAATTTTAAAATAGCATTAATACTACGGTTATTTAGGTTTTTTTCGGGTTTTTCAATAGCAATTGTCCAAAGTTGTTTTTTAGCATTTAAACCATTGGCTCGTATTTCGCCACCAATTTCTACCATAAAATTAGTAATGTTTTTTGCTATTAGCAATTCTGCAATCCTATCAACCGCATAGCCTTTTGCTATAGCATTAAAATCTAATTGTTGTTTGTTTTCTTTTTTTAAGATGCGTTTTTGCTGCAAATCAAAATCATTAAAATCACAAAGTACTTTTAGCTGACGAACCAAATTAGTATCAACGTTTTTTTTTGTAAGATTTTTATAACCGAAACCCCAATAACTAATTAATGGTGCTAAAGCGGGATTAAATGCTCCATTTGTATTTTTAAATAAGGTTTTACTTAAATTGAAGTTATCTAAAAATATTTCATCTAATTCAACTTCACCTATTTTAGCTGATGTAGCAGTATTTATTTGGCTGACGGTAGATGTTGGTATGTATGCCGAAACTGATTGATTAATTTCGACCAACAAACTATCTACCTTAAACTTTAGTATTTGTGGCTTTATTGAAGATTG
>ENA-ORXT01004064-ORXT01004064.1-marine-metagenome-genome-assembly--contig:-NODE-4064-length-15456-cov-4.446518_pt1 | contig 15456 bp, 14 predicted proteins | sample MGYA00237868_ERZ511482 | MGnify/ENA metagenome assembly ERZ511482 | reverse complement strand
CCGCGCCGTGCTTGTCGAGTCGCGGCCGAAGTGTATCGCCGGGGCCATCTTCGCAAGTGAGAATGAGCACCTTGCCCTTGTTAGGCAACGTCCCATCAGCAAACGCATTGCCGTTAGATACTCTCGCTGCAATGTCACAGCAAGCAAACGTCTTGCCGAGTCCTGGTTCACCACAAACGAGTGTAAGCTTGCCCAGTGGTATCCGATCCTGCCAAAGCCACTCAACGGGTTGTGGCTCGATATCGGCAAAGGATGTTACGTTGAGCCTTGAAGGTTTCGCCGCGATTCCTTGGCTATTGTGAACGCCCTTGCTTTGCTCTTTACCAGCAATGTTGGCAACGGTGAGCGAAACCTCTTGTGGATCCATCGGCGGATTGCATCGAGAGCCCCATTCAATCGCCGCATTGAGTAGCTCAGCATTAACGCCATTAGCTTTAATCCATCGGCCAATGAGTCGGCAAAGCGTCTCGTTGCGTTGCCCCTCGTACTCTCCCGGGTGGCTCAGCAAATCGTCATCGCTTTGCATCGTGAGCGTCATCTCGCTGGCCTGCGCCGGTGGAGCACAAGTTAGTAGTTGTTTGACGTTATCGGGAAACTCAGCAAGCTCGCAATCCTCAGGTGAGATAATCCACTCGTATTGTTTGCCGCTGTGATGGCGAGAGGGTGGCAAAACAGATTGAGCCCCGCGATTGTCGGTGCCAAAACGAATCTCGAGCCCTCGCACCTTCTCAACGGCTTTGCTCACGTCGATGTCATCAGGGAAGCGAAATAGCCGATGCGTTGAGCGATGGCTCTTGTACGTCGGCGTTTCGATGTCGGCAAGCAACTCGTTAGCAGTTGCTTCACCCTCGGCGTCGTCAAATTCGATATCGACTACGCCCGATCCTGGGCCAAGCCGTAAGCCAAGATTACTATCGGGCCACTGGCTAAACCAAGTGTTCAATTGCTCGCCATCGTTCGTGGCCTTATCTTCCCACTTTGTGATGCGAGGATGTTTGCCCGCCGCTTTACACTTTTCCTTTTGTCGGCAAGTGCAAACGCCATCGGTGACCGAGTGGAGTGGTACAAGTTGCCACCCAGCTTGAGCGTAAGCCCTCGCCTGAGCGAGAGTGTTTGGTAAAATATTCATGTGTGCTGTTTGTCCTTTGAGACAAAAAGGGGCTCTCCCGTTGTGATAGGTGGGAGAGCCCTTTTGCCTTTGCTGAGTTACATTTTCAAAAAAGTTTCGATTCGAGAACCGCCGCTGTCGGTTGCATTTTCAAAAAAGTCTCGATGCGAGAGCCGCCGCTGTCGGTTGCACTGACAATGATTGAGCCCTTTGAGCCAACATGGTCGGAAAACCTAAACGCTTCGCCGGCCTGAATTGGCCCACCTTTGAGAGCAACGGCAAACTTGCCAAGTGCTGAGCGAGGTGTCATCTTGCGTGAGCAAATCCGAGAGGCTTCTTGCCCCTCACACTCGCCCCCGACAACGCGAAACTTGAGCGAGACGCCCGGGCCATATTTTTCGACGTTTTCCTCATAGGGCTCGACGCCAATAAACTCTGCGTGATAGTTCCCGACGGGTAAACCGCCGCTGGTCATTGTGAATTCCATCTTTCAACTCTCTTTCAAAAATAGTGGTGTGAATATCGAGCGATTGCCCGAAACGTTTAAGCGTCAGATTGCTCGCCAGACTCCAATGTCTTGACGACCATTCCTATTAGAAGACTGGCTTTCGCCTGTTGCTTAAGAGCTTGCTGCTCTTGAGCTTGTCGTAGAATCGCGGCGAGCTTCACCGCTTGTTTCTTGGTCATCGCTGACCCTCGCTGGCCCTCGCTGGCCCTCGCTTTGTTGCTCAGCCCATTCAAAGAGCTTCGATGCAATAAAGCGGTATTGCTTCCCGACACGAAAGTGCGGGACGACTTGATTTTTGGCGAGCCCCCAAAGGGTTCGCTCAGATACTTGGAGAAGCTCAGCGGCTTCAGAGAGCGTTAAATACCGCTCGAGACTTCCGGTAGTGTTTCCGGGCATTAGCTTTCCTTGAAAAAAAATGGAATTACACTAATGCTGAGCGGTCGGTTTTTTCCGACCGAATGCGGCTTTGCAATCTCTGCTTTTTGTTTTTACTTGGCGATACTTGGCCGAATCAAACCGAAAATATTTTTCCGACGGTCGGTTTTTTCAAGATCCGACCGACCGCCCTTAGTCTTCTGGCATCTCTTTTTCTTTGAGTAGCCCCTGTAGCTCATCCAAGCTTTGCAAGGATGGCAGATCGCCCGCAAGTCGCCTCAATTCGTACAGCAATCCCGAAGGGCTATTACAAGCAGTTTTGTAGGCTTTGTCTCCGCCTTTTGGAAAAGCGTTTGCAATGAACTTGTTCGCCGTGTCCTTACTTGTTTTAGACTCAATGCCTAGAGACTCTTGAGAAATGGGATTTGTGTTCAGTTCGTCGCCAAACTTCATTCCAACCTCAAATCTGTGGTGCTCGAGAAACTTACCCAAGCATAGTTCTTGCCTCCGCGTAAAAACCGAATGACGTTTTGTTTTCTTTCGAGCTTCTTTCTTCGTTTCTAAGCACTTAACTGCCCAGTCGTATTCTTTGTCTAGGTAGGCTCGGACGTGTGACGTGCTCTCGGGTTTCTCACTAACTTGGAAGACTGAATCGGATACATTTTCCGAAAAATTTGCCAATTCGTTGCCGACCGACAACCCTTTTTCTCGACGTGATTCCACGTACTGCTCAACGAACTTCTTCGTAAAATCAACAAGCTGGTCGTTTTTTATTCCCCTTGCGAATCGCATGACCGCATGCAACGCAAATTGATGGAAGGAAGAGCGATTCTGAACAAGTCCTGAGATTTCCCCATTTAAGCTTAACCGCATCTCCTCATAAGCGGACGAGAATGGCTGCAGTGCTTTTTCTTCAATTAAACAACACTTCTTGTTTGCATCGAGAAGCCGCTTCGTGGCCTCATCCTTCAAGGATTCGAAGATCTCTTCATTGTCAAGTTTGCGCGTTGCAACGAAGGCACAAACTGATTCCCAACCACTGACGATAGATTCGTGAGTTTTCTCAAGCTTTTTCATTTCACCTTGCTTTCACCCTGCAAAAAGAAACGCGGCTACCGGCAAGGTGGTGCGGTACGAGGGGGAGCTACCCCGCCGCGTAATAGAATTATTGCCGACTAGCTCAAGATTTCGCAGTCAAAAAATTTGATTTCCAACAATCAAAGCATTGAAGGTCGCTGAACCAAGTGAGACAATTAAAAGCTGCCGCGGATTCACCAACAGTGTAATCGCAGAGCGATGGAGCCCCAAACCAAGAACTTACCTGGATTCTTTATCCTGCTAACCTGAGTCTTTGACTCTCCCCCTCTCATACCTATTAAAGCTTGCAGTCTTCAATGAAATTCAAGTGCCACGCATGCTCCTTCGAAAAGCCGATTTCACCAGAACAGCAGACAAAATTTGCCGGACGCCAAGTAACCTGTCCGAAATGCAAAGCGAAAACGCGGATCAACGTATTGGATTCAGCGTCGAGCGAACGGCATCGCGAAGAAGAATCGGTTCCTATCGCTCCTCCCTCGTTACTGCCAAAATGTGGCAATTGCATGCGCCCGATTGGTGCGCTTGAATCGACCTCAAATTTCAATGGAACCACTATTTGTCTGGAATGCGAGGCCCGGCTCCAACATACACCGAAACCTCCTACGGCCACCGCAAGACGTGCGCCAAATCGGGGTGAGATCATTTGCCCGAACTTGAACTGCGGTTATGTCGGAAAACCTAAACAGCAGGCTCGGGGTAGCGTGGCCGTCGGTTGCCTCTTGACTGTAATTATGATTCTCCCGGGGTTGATATACTTTGCGCTCATGTCTGGCTACACTTACATTTGCCCAAACTGCGGCGTGGAGATCAGATCTGGGACTCATAACTAACTAGTCACCCGAACCGCCGAATTTCAGGGTTCGGCATGGACAATCTAAGCCCGCCACTCGGTTGTCCCGCTTGGAGAAAAAGACGCCAATTGCAGTCAGGCCTGTGTCTTTTGCGAAGCAAGAGAGGGAGACGCCTACCAGCACTAGTTGAATGTTAACCAACCCTAAGGAATGAAGTTATGAGAATTGCACTATTGCTCTTGGTCGTTTGTCTTATTGGCTGCCAAGAAGCCGCTGTTTCGGATCCTCCGATCGCTACGAAAAAAGCTCCGGTTAACCCAGAGTATCTAGCTGCATTGGATGAGCATAACCAGTGGTTCGAAGAGGCGACGGAAGTTGTTATGTCGGCAAAACAAGGGAAGCTAAAAATGCTCGAGAAAGTGCAAGCGATGGAGCTAGAAAAGTATCGACTATTGGCTGAGAAATTCCCAGAGCATCGCCCGGTCTATGATAAACGAGTGGCATCGACCAAAGCAAAAAAGGAGGCTAAAGCAGAAGAGGCCGCACGCAAGGAAGCGATTCGAAAAGAGCTTGAAAACTAAGGCTTCAAGTGTTTTTCGTAATTTTCGGTATAGAACTTAACCCAACTCTCCGCCGTCGCAAGCTTAACTTCGCCCTCGATATTTTGGTCCTTGGCAAGTGCCTGCTCGATGTAATCAGTCGGCACTTCAAAGTCGGCTAAGCACGTGTCGGCCAATTCAAGAAACGGAGCCGCTCCGAATCCATCGCTGGCTAAGCTTGGGTCAATTCCCTGCTGCTCGCAAAACAAATGCCATCCCTCTTTCTTTATTTTGAATGCGTACGCAAGGATCGCGGCCTCTTGCAACTTGGCCCGATCTTTTTCTGACAGTGTGCCGGATTCTCTTGCGGATTGAACAATCGCCAGCTTGATTAGAGCGCAGGTAATGAAACAGTTTAGTTGCTCAATTTGGTGTGACGCAGACAGCATGTTGAACGCCGTAAATCGGTAGTGGGTTTCACGGCAGTGCTCAAAGGTTCGCTCAGTCGAATGAAGCTCGTCTAAAGCCTCGTGCTCCTGTTTCATGCAAAAGTTGTAACTTAAGCTCGCAAATTCTTGCGGTGACAGCTTCCCATATAGTTTATTGAGGTTCTTTTTCATGCTGACTTCCTTGGTTTGAGCGTTCGTTCAATCTCTTCAATTCGTTTGGCAATGTCGCCGGCCTCGATCGCCTTGAGAGCAACGCTGCAGACCGAGGCAATGGTTCGCGCCCGCTCTGTTGACTTCAGGTCATCATCGTTACGGACAATCTCTAACTGCTCAGCCAAAATCCCAAGAATGTCGCGAGCTTGAGTCAATCTGAAATCGCTTGGTAAATCCAGCAGGGTAGGACTGAGGGTTAGACTGTCCCTTGAGCGGCCAATTCTTTTACGGTCCTGATCATAGGCCCGCCGAGTGTCTTCGTCTTTGTACGGCATCTTCTAACCTTTCTCGGCTAGGGTTGTTGAATCTGAGGGGATTAGCATTGCCTCAGCTTGGGCCAATAGTTGAGCCCGTTGATCGCTAGAAAGACTCTCCCAAAGAGTCGCGATCCGTTTGAGTTTGGCGTCAGGTGTGCCAATATTGTGCCACTTTTGAGCAGCGGATTCATCTAAGTCGGTTTTTCCTTGATGATATGCAGGGGTAGTAGCAGGGGTAGTACGCCTCCCGGGTGTATTTAAGCCTTGGCGATTAACCAAGGCTTTTTCTTTATCTCGGATTTCACCGTGTATTGCTTGCGAGTCGTTTCGCTCGCTCACGCGTCATCATTGATTTAACGACCAAAGGGAGACGACTGGCGAAGAAGCGAATGCCGGATGATTTCAGCTTCGATTTTTTATCGTGAGGTCGAATCACTCCAAACCCTTCACCAGAGACCGACCAAGGACGAGAACCGTCAATGGCTGACTCGTTAATGTCCATCCACTTCCCAACATCGACAAGCAAAGATGGTGCTTTTTCATCAAAGGTTCCATCTGCTTTGATGGGAATGGCGAATCCAAAATCGTGTCTCATGATCATCTCAATGGTGGGAGCGGTCGGTCGCAAGAGTAACCTTGCGCTTTCCAAAATTTCTTTTCTTATCACCGCTACTTGCGATTATCCCAATCAAGACCTTTGAATAAACTAGAATCGGAGGGATCAGGCGTCAGATACATTTCTTGAGCAAATCTGCGTTTACAAATTTCTCCAACGCCATGTTGGTGCGCCGGAGTGCCACATTTACTGGTACCCAAACTCGAAATCGCAGCTAAAATGCATCAATTATTGCATGGTAATTCGTCGATCTGAATTACATCTCATATTTAATCTCGATCATTCCACGACGGCTCAACAAATGCGCGCCATTCCCTTCTCAAGAAATTGGCAACTACCAATTGCCGAGCATTTACTTCCCATTGCTTTCTTTTTTTTGCTTGGCCTCTCAGCTTGGCTGGCCGTTGTCTGGCCCTGCGACAATTTGTTCACGAAACAGCCACCGCCTGCTCATCCGGTGATCCAAGTAGCTGCTGACGCAACCGAGGCGGACAAAACGGCTCGCAGTCAAAAACTTCCGGAGAAGATTTCTTTCAATGCACACATTCGGCCGATCATGTCCAACACGTGCTTCAGCTGCCATGGGCCCGATGAAGAAGCACACGAAAGCGAATTACGGTTATATTCGTTCGCGGCTGCCGTTGATGAAGGCGAAGCGATTGAACCGGGTAATGCCGAGGAATCGCTGGTCTATCTGCGATTGATGGATGCTGACGATCCGATGCCACCGGCAGACTTCCGTCATCAGCTGTCGGACTATGAGAAAGCCCTTTTTCGCAAATGGATCGAGCAGGGCGCGGAATATGAGTCGCACTGGTCGTACACTCCAATCAAACGGCCTGATGTGCCTGAAGTTTCTGGGCTCGAGAAGAATGCCAATCCGGTTGATGCGTTCGTGCAAACACGTTTGTCGATTGAAGGTTTTGAACCCGCCCCTGAAGCAGACAAAGCCACCTTGCTGCGTCGATTAAGTCTGGATTTGATTGGCATCCCGCCGACTCCTGAGGAACTAGATTCCTTTTTGGCTGACTCTGGGGCAGACGCATACGAGATGCAAGTCGAGCGCTTGCTTGCTTCACCCCATTACGGTGAGCGCATGGCCGCCCAGTGGCTGGACATCGTCCGTTTCAGTGACACCGTTGGTTTTCACGGTGATCAGAATCAAAATGTATTTTCCTATCGCGACTATGTGATTGACTCGATAAACAAAAACAAGCCATTTGATCAGTTCACAAGAGAACAACTTGCTGGCGATCTGTTGGAAAATCCGACGGACGAACAGCTAATCGGAACGAGCTTGATTCGATTGAATATGATGACCCGCGAAGGGGGCGCGCAACCGCGCGAGTACCTTGCGAAATACACGGCCGATCGAGTTCGCATGATTGGAACTGCGTTTCTGGGAGCGACCACCGGCTGTTGCGAATGCCACAACCATAAATACGATCCGTTAACTGCAAAAGACTTCTACTCGTTGGGAGCCTTCTTTGACGATGTCCGCCAGTGGGGCGTCTACAGCGATTACGACTATTCACCTAATCCGGACTTAAAAGGTTACAACAACGATGCGCCCTTTCCGCCAGAGTTGCGATCGTTCAGCAAATCGCTGTTGGCGCAAATCGAATTCCTTGAGTCAGCGCTTGCTAAGCAAATCGTAAACACGACCGATGCCTCCGTTTTTGACCGTCCCGAATTCAAGCAGTGGGCTGCGGCATTGGCGGATGATTTGGAATCCCACACCGATGGATGGACTCCCGTCGAAATCATCAAAGCAGAATCTTCCAAAAAAACACAGCTGAAGAAACTCGACGACGGTAGCTTGCTGGTTGTCGACGAATCACAAGCCGAGGATTCTCTTACTGTGACCACGGAATTTCCTAACTCACGAACGATCAAATCGATTCGTTTGGAAGTAATTCCTGACGGTCACCACGATGGATATATCGGTCGCGCTAGGGACGGTCGATTCTCGACAACTTTCGCAGCAAGTATTGACCGTCGTCGTCCACCAGACGAAGCAGTTGAAGAAAAACCAAAACTGGTTAGGCCTCGTTTCGTTCGAGTTGAGCTTGATCGGGCTGAGTTTCTCGCGCTGGCGGAAGTCGAAGTTTTTGTTGAAGACGAAGCCGGAATCGAAACCAACATTGCAACCAAGGGCACGGCGACGCAGAGCTCAACCTACCCAGGTGGTGACGCAAAGTTGGCGATCGATGGCAACACCGATGGTGATTTTAATAAATCAAAGTCGGTTTCTCACACAAGCAACGAAGGCAACAAGCAGTGGTGGGAGTTGGATCTTGGAAGTGAACAAGCGCTTACCAACATCGTTATTTGGAATCGAACCGATGGAAACGTCGCAGGGCGACTTAAGGGCTACCAGGTCGTTTTGCTCAATAATGACCATCAGCCCATTGTCAGTCTCGAGCCAGATTTCCCAAGCCCCTCGATAAAAATTGCGGTCCCTACCGATCGCAATATCGATACTAGTCTAGGTTCGATTAACATCGAATTTGGTCAAGCCGACCGGGAACGACCTGCGAAATACTCCAACGGCCATCCACCGCTTTTTTTGTCTGAACTCTGGGAGTCGGGGCCGTCGCGCTGGCAGTTACCGATCGACGAAGCCAAGCAGAAGCATACCGCTGTCTATCATCTTCAAACGAGTTTGCATGTTGATCCTCAAGACCATTTAATATTCACTCTTGATTCCGCTGATATTGGTCGATTCAAAATTTCAGTGTCTCCCTTGACGCGGTTTGTCGCCGGATTACCTGTCGCCGACCGATCGTTGGCTGACGCCGTTAAGGCCCATCAAGCGGGGGCCGAAATCTTGTCTGAACAACGTCAATCATTGATTGCCGCGTTTTATCTATCTACCAACGGAGCCAATAAACTGCCGGCAGATGTATTGCGCTATCGTGACGCGATTCTGCGCTGTCGTTCAGGCCAGGCGATGACGACCGTCGCCCAACAAGCCGCCAAAGATAAGATTCGTCCTTCGCGAATTCTGCCTCGGGGGGATTGGCAAAACGAGTCTGGTGAAAAAGTCGTTCCCGCGACACCAGAGTTTTTGCCGCAATTGCCGGAAGCAGAAACGCGTCGATTGACGCGCCTGGATTTGGCCAACTGGATCACTTCACAGAATAATCCGCTTCCCGCTCGCCACTACGTGAATCGAACGTGGAAACATTTCTTCGGTACTGGATTGTCAAATCGCCTGGACGACCTTGGGAACCAAGGGGAATGGCCCAGCCATCCTCTGTTGTTGGATTGGCTCTCCGACGAGTTTCGACAGGCTTGGGATATGAAACTTATCACGCGTTTGATCGTAACCAGCAATACCTACAAGCAACAGGTCACACTTCACAGTCGCGTGATGGAGTTCGATCCTTACAACCGATTGCTATCCCAACAGTCGCCACGCCGATTGGAAGCAGAGTCCGTTCGCGACAACGCGTTGGCCATCGCGGGTCTGCTGAACGACAATTTTGTTGGTGGGCCGAGTTTTTTCCCGTACCAGCCGGCCGGGCATTATTCAAATCTGCAGTTTCCCAATCGGGGATACAAAGCAAGTCCCGACCAACTGCAATATCGACGCGGCGTTTACATGCACTGGCAGCGGACGTTTTTGCATCCGATGTTGGTTAACTTCGATGCCCCTTCGCGCGACGAATGCGTGGCTGACCGCACGCCGTCCAATAGCCCTCAACAGGCTTTAACACTTTTGAATGATCCTCAATTTGTCGAAGCCAGCAATGCGTTCGCCGCAGATCTTCTGTCCAATGCAGCATTAACGGTTTTTGACATGCGATTGGACGCTGCGTTTAAACGAGCGATGGCTCGAGTTCCCACGAACGTCGAACGTGATGGACTATTGGAGTTTTATGAACGGCAAAAAAAGCACTACTCGGAAAACAAGTCTGAGATTGACGACTTGCTGGACAAAAACGGCAACTTCAAACGGGTCAATTCACTTGATCGCGTTGAGCTTGCTGCTTGGTCACAAGTCTGCCGCGTAATCTTAAATCTGCATGAAACGATAACGAGATATTAGGTTTTGCACGAATGAAATTGATATTCGTGTGTTTTAGTTTCATCGTATTCCCCAGAATTAAAAAGCGAAAAAAATGAATCATCAGCAACTTAACTGGTCCCGGCGGACCTTTCTCTCGAATTCATTTGCGGGAATCGGTTCACTTGCGCTCGCTTCTTTGGCGGGCGGCAAGTCGGCTTGGGCGGACGACCTAGCGAAGCAGGGCACCGATCATCCGTGGCCCGCGCTAACCGGATTTCCCCACCATGCTGCAAGGGCCAAACGAATTGTTCACCTGTGTATGGCAGGCGGACCGTCCCATCTTGAATCGCTCGACCCGAAACCCGAGCTAGACAAAATCGACGGCAACCCGTTTCCCGATTCATTCACTGCGGGAGAACAATTGGCGCAGCTTCAGGGCGCGAAATTAAAGGCGCGTAAGTCTTTTATTAAGTTCAAAAAATGGGGAAAGTCCGGAACAGAGATTTCTGAACTGTTTCCTAATATCGGCTCGATCGCAGACGACATCTGTGTCGTCCGCTCCATGAAAACGGAACAAATCAACCACGACACCGCACATGCTTTTATGAATACGGGGTCGATCATCAAAGGTCGTCCCTGCATGGGGTCTTGGTTGCTTTATGGCTTAGGTGCAGAAACTGAAAACCTGCCTGGCTACGTCGTGATGACATCGCAAGGACCTGGGGCCCAACCCGTGTCGGCCAGGCAATGGAGCGCTGGCGTCCTCCCAAGCAAATATCAAGGCGTTGCCTTTCAAAGCAAAGGTTCTCCGGTCCACTACATAGGTAATCCATCGGGCGTTTGCCAATCGACTCAACGTCAAGTCGTCAATGAAGTTCAACGGATCAACGGATTGCTGGCTGAGCGCTATTACGATCCGGAGGTTGAAACACGAATCTCTCAATACGAAATGGCCTTCAAGATGCAATCGGCTGTTCCTGATTTGACTGACATGAGTACCGAAACGCAAGCGACCTTGGACTTGTACGGAGTCAAGCAACCCGGCGACGGCACATTTGCCTCCAACTGTTTGTTGGCTCGCCGGTTACTTGAGCGCGGCGTCCGCTTTGTTCAGCTCTATCATCGGGGCTGGGACCACCACAGCGATCTCAATAAAAATTTCACAATCGCTGCGAAAGACTGCGATCAGGCTAGTGCTGCATTGGTGAAAGACTTGAAGCAACGCGGCTTGTTGGAAGATACGCTGGTTGTGTGGGGAGGCGAATTCGGTCGCACACCCATGGCTCAAGGAACTGGCCGCGATCACCACATCAACGCCTTCAGCATCTGGATGGCCGGCGGCGGGGTCAAACCGGGAATGACCTATGGAAAAACTGATGAGCTCGGCTACCGAAGCGTCGAAAACATCGTCAACGTTCGCGATCTGCACGCCACGATGCTGCACTTGTTCGGTATAGACCACGACCGATTCACGAAAAAATTTCAAGGACTCGATTTAAAACTGACCGGCGTCGAACCGAGTCGGGTCGTACACGATATAATTGGGTGATGCTGTTAAGCCGACTACCGTTGATCCAAGCTTGACTCAGTATCTTTACGAGCTCGACAGCGCCGATTCGCCAGTGTTCCCCGACTACCAAAGCATTTCTCCAATTACGTTTACTGTCCAAGTAGTGTCCGCAGCTGCTGTCTTCGATCTAAATTTGCTCGTAATTTCAGTAAAGTTGCTACGCGAGGCAAGTTTCTTAGGGGATTGAGGAATTGCCATGGTTTTCTTTTTGAATCTGCCCTCGGATCGTCTAAAGTGACGACTGCGACTGAAACCGGTTTCGCCATTATGAAAGATTTCTGCTGCCGATTCACCGCCCCAGCTTGACTGCGAATGCACTCCCCCCAACTATCCCAAGGTGAATACGATGAGAACACTTAGTTTACTGACCGTTGCGTGCTGCGCAACGTTGATGGCCACGCAATCTGGTTACAGTCAAACGCTAGTGGAGCTGACTTCCAATGGCGACTTCGAAACGGGTGATACCTCCGGCTGGATTGATTTCCCGACGGGAGGTTCGAGTTTCGGCGCGGTCGGTACTCCGGCAGCTGACGTCTTTGCCGGCGGCTTCTCTGGGATGATCGAGAACACGGCCGAGGCATCCAATGCGTTCACTAGACAAGCCAATATTGGAATCGGAATCGTCCAGCCGTCGACCGAAGTAAACATCTCATTTTGGGCCAAGGGTTCCGGTGAAGGGGGTGGCGTTCAATTCGCAGAGTTCTTTTCTGAATCCGACGGTGGAGTTTCGTCCGCGGAAATTCTGGGAGGCGCGCCGTTGTTTCTGACCGATACCTACCAGTTTTTTGAGTTCACCGTCACCACTGGCAACGACGTGACCAACGGCGTTACATTGCAGATGGGGGCCACTACCGGAGCCAACATCGGAAGCGCAGCAACGTTCTTCTTTGATGATGTCTCGGTGACGACTCTTGGCGATGGCAATGCACCGCTGCTGGGTGATTGCAACTTAGATGGCGTCGTGAACTTTTTGGACATTGCGCCTTTTATCGCAATCCTCTCGGCTGGCGACTTCCTAGCCGAGGCAGACGTCAATGAAGATGGAACGGTTGACTTTTTGGACATTGCGCCATTTATCTCAATTTTAGCCTCGTAGTTTTGCGGGCATCGAGGCCTATCATCTCTCTGACTGCACTGGGCACCAATGCGTCGAGCGGGTTATGAACCGCTTAAGATTGCGATGAACGCTGCGATATCCAAGAAGTTAACGACTCCATTCTCATCGCAATCCGCTTCCGCTTGAAACGTTGCACTCGATAGAACTCCAATGAATGGATTGATGTCCAAGAAGTCAACGACACCGTTTAAGTTGACATCCCCAAGTAGCACAGTGGGGTCCTCAATAACGCCCTCCACCTTAAGATTGTCAAAGTACATTCCATAGCTGGTTCCAAAACTAGTGAGCTTCATCTCAGCGATGTCGGCGATAGAGCCTCCACCATAGTTACTCACACCGGTCGCGCTGAAACTTATGCCATTTCGATTCGTGGTAGAAAAGTCGAAGGAGGATTCCCTAATAGTCAGAGACATGTGTGCATCCCGAGTAGCATCAAATTCTGCGGGGCTGGAATCGCCACCCCACCAGTAGGCACCTGGAGGGGCCCCGAAGGTCAAGTTTCCTTCGCCAACAGTTGCATAACCGGGCCTTTGCCGGTCCGAAGCAGCATTGCCGAACGCATTGAAATCGCCAAGCACGAAGCGGGTTACAATGTTTCCATTGGAATCCATGGCATCCACGTAGATCGTTTTGGAATTTCCATTAGTCCGGCGAGCCGCAACATCGAAATCCACGCTGACCGTATTACCGTCGGCAAGTGTTGAAGTTTCGGTGAGGCTTAACGTTAGATCCAGCGTCGTCGTATTTTGATCCAGCAACACAACGTTGTTCCCGAGAGTCGGCTCGGCACCGCCTGTCACACCAATAATCGAAGTAATCGCTGAATCAGCATCTAAGGTCATTGATTCAATCTCGGCCGCCAAATCGCCATCTTCAAAGTCGTTGCTGAAAACAACTTCAGTATTCGTATTAGGGTTTGAGTGATCAATAGTCTTTGTCGCGTTGCTGGGGCATCGCAGCCTTGCTCACAACGGGGAATGCTCGTTGTGCAAGCAACCTGCGACGCTTAATTCTGAGCCGATCGTTTTTCAAAAAAAGCCGATCGGTTTTTTTCGTGGAAATGATCCAATCAAAGGCTTAGGATAGAAGGCGCTTTTTTGCTGACGTCCGGACTGAGCTATCTTGGCAAACAGCTCCTCAAGTTTCGGCCCACTTGTTCCAGAGGTTTTTATCATGACAAGGCCAATCATCGCAAAGCATCTTGTTTGTCCGCGGTGCAGATTGAAGGCGTGACTCCGATCCGCGTAGAGTCTCCCACCGCAGGAGTCGACGTCGCTATTTTGGCTTTAGCTCAAGGACAGACTCGACTGAACAATGGATCCGGTGGGAACAACCAAGGTAGTTCACGTGCCGCCGGCCCGATGGATGCGGTTTTGTTGTATGCCGATATTGACCAAGGGCGCATCATTGGCCATTTCGATCGCAATACTTTTTTCAACCTCAACGGCGCCGGCACCAACATCACTCGTTTTGACTACAACCAGTTTGCCATCAATTTGTTCACCGCCGCAGCGGGCCCAGCTCAACCGGTACTACTGGGCGATTGCAACCTCGACGGCGTCGTGAACTTTTTGGACATCGCGCCCTTTATCTCGTTCCTCACCGGTGCCGGGTACCTAGCTGAGGCCGACACCAATGAAGATGGGTTTGTGAACTTTTTGGACATCAGTTCGTTTATCACATATCTATCTTTGTAGTTTTAAGATGCAATTTGGCCTCACTTGGCCTCACTTGGCCTCGATAGGCAACCCGCATTACATCAAGACCTTCCCACCTTTAAAGGTCAGGCGAAGTCAGGCGAAAATCATGTACAAAATAATATCATTGGCGTTCAGCAGCATTGTGTTGGCGGCGCTAGCAGGAAATGCCGAGGCGGAATTGCCCTTTGAGAACGACGGCAATCTTTACGTCGCGATGTATAACTCGGATTCATATAACATTTTCACCAAGAGTGGTGAACCCAGTGGCACGTTGACCGCGCCGGGTTTAAATGGGCCACGGGGACTGGCATTCAATCCTGCCAATGGTGACATCTGGGTGACGGGCGAGCTTAGTAACACGATCCATGTGTTCGACGACCAACACAACTTGCTTTGGTCGTTAGCTCACCCCGATTTCAATCAGCCCGTAGGAGTTTCTTTCAAGATGACGCCCGGTGTCCCAGACGAAGACCAGGAAGTCTACATTAGTAATTCCGGAACCGGCGCGGGTTCAACAGGTAACAACATCATGGTCTTCGATCAGCAAGGAAATTTCTTGCGAAGCTTTACGCGCGATGGGTTGGTCGATCCCAATTGCACGGCATTCTTTCCCGACGGCAGTTTTTACGTTTCGAATAGGCTGGGTTCCGTTGATGACAATGGTGATTCGGATGGAATCCTTGGCCGCGTCGACAAGTTCGATGAGAACGATAACTACCAATTCAGTTTCAATGCGCCCGGCATGGCGAGTGTAATGGCGGTTGCCCGCGATCCAAACGGCGCGGGAGACATGGACGATACCATTTGGGTGACGTCGGGTGGGGGTGCGCGTGGCATCTACGAATTTGATCAAAACGGCAATCTTCTGAGGACCATTTTGCCATCCGATTTATCCGACTTTGGCGTTGCTGGTGCTGCGATGGTGCCTCAAGGGATCGCGTTTGATGACAACGGCAACATGACCGTCGTCTCATGGACAGGAGGAGTTTATCAGTTTGATGGCGATGGTAATTTGCTGAACTCTTATGATTCAGACCCGTCTATTCCGGCTGCACCTGGAAAATCACGCAGCATGGCGTTCGCGTATCAAAATTCTCAAA
>ENA-ORXT01004063-ORXT01004063.1-marine-metagenome-genome-assembly--contig:-NODE-4063-length-15457-cov-3.845254_pt1 | contig 15457 bp, 10 predicted proteins | sample MGYA00237868_ERZ511482 | MGnify/ENA metagenome assembly ERZ511482 | reverse complement strand
TTACACGGTGTTTACGGCTCTTGCTGGTGCTGGGCGTTGAAGGGCGGTGCGCACCGCACCGCTGCCCACATGATGGCCAGCGGGGAAATCCCACCCGCTATTCTGGCGATGCCATCCGATGGGCTGTGGGGCGATGGCTCCGGATACCTGCCGCACCACGGCCGGGATTTCGGGCGCTGGATCAGTGAAGACGTTATTGATGCGGTAAGATTATTGATTCCCGAGGCAAAAAACTCCCGGGAAAATTACCTGGGAGGACTTTCCATGGGCGGCTACGGAACCCTGCGCCTGGCGGCGGAATATCCCGAGGTGTACCGGGCAGTCTCCGCCCACAGCTCGATTACCCGATTGGAAGAGATGGCCCTGTTCGTAGAAGAGCCCGTCTCTGACTATCGTGAAGCCGGAACAATTGGGGATATTATTGACTTGTTCCGTGGCACGCCAAATCTGCCCCGGCTTCGCTTTGATTGCGGAAGCGAAGATGAGCTGATCAGCGGTAATCGATTGCTGCACCAGCAATTAACGGAAGCCAGGATTGACCATATCTATGAAGAGTTCTCCGGTGGGCATGAGTGGCCGTATTGGGAACGGCACCTGGCGGATGGGCTGCGGTTTTTCTTTGAAGATTCTACTAATTCCCATACACGGAATTAAAATTATAGGATGGGGAAATTACAGAGTTTACAGAAAAATAATCCGCGTCTATCCGCGAAATCCGCGATCCTGCTATGCTCGGAGTACAACTCCTCGACCGTGTCAATCCACGTAGGCCGTGATCCGGACACGGACAGATTTTGAGATCGGTGTATTGCTCCCCCGCGCCGTGCGCGTGATGGGGACCAGCGTATTCGCCTCCGGGAAATAGGTGCAGATGTTTCCACGAGGAATAGAGTAGGGGACGACCTGGAATAAACGTGCGTGGCGCACTTCCCCATCGTACTCACTGTTGAGGTCAACTTTGTCTCCGGAGGAAAGTCCTGCTGCGGCCATATCCGCCTCATTCATCATCACGATACGACGTTCGTTGTGGATGCCGCGGTAGCGATCGTGCATACCGTAAATGGTGGTGTTGTATTGATCGTGGCTACGCACGGTCATCATCAGGTATTCGCCGGGGGCGAGGAGGTGATGACTAAGCGGGGAGACGGTAAAGTGGGCTTTACCGTCATCGGTGCCGAAGCGGCGATTGCGCGGTCCGTTTGGCAGGTAGAATCCGCCGGGTTCGCGTACCCGCTCATTGTAGCGCTCGAAGCCGGGAACGCAGGCCGCGATGGCGTCGCGGACGTTGTCATAATCATTGCTCATGTCCTTCCATTGCACCTGCGTGCGCGGCTCCACTGAGCTTGCCGAATGTGCCCCCAAAGTCTTATTGGCCAGACCACAAATGATGGCCACTTCGCTGCGCAGATTTTCGCCTGCAGGCTTCAGCACCCCCTTACTCATCTGCACGACGCCCATGGAGTTTTCGCAGCTGACAAACTGCTCGCCCTGCGCCCTGACATCCGTCTCTGTGCGGCCGAGGCAGGGTAAAATGAGGGCCTGCTCGCCGTGTACCACGTGACTGCGGTTCGGCTTGGTGGAAATATGGACGGTGAGCTTACACTGCCGAAGGCCCTTTGCGGTATAGATCGTATCCGGCGTGGCCGAGAGGAAGTTTCCCCCGAGAGCAAAGAAAACTTTTGCCCGGCCTTCTCCCATGGCTTTGATGCTGTTAACGACGTCGAAGCCGTCCTTTTCCGGTGGTTCGAAATTGAAGTGAGCCCGCAAGGAATCCCGTAATTCAGGCTTCAGTTTTTCCCAAACACCAACGGTCCGGTCGCCCTGTACGTTGCTGTGGCCACGCACCGGGCAGATTCCGGCGCCGGGCTTGCCGATGCTGCCTTTAAGCAGCAACAGGTTGACCATTTCCTTGATCACATCGACGGAGTTTTCGTGTTGCGTGAGCCCCATGGCGTAGCAGATGACGATATTCTCTGAGCCGTGAATGAGGCCAACGGCTTCCTGGATTTGCGCAAGGTTTACCCCGCAGCTGGACACACAATCGTCTAAGTCGGTTGCCTCCAGCATGGCGGTCCAATCAGCGTAACCCGCCGAATAGTTGTCGATAAATTCCTGATCGAAGACCGTGCCAGGTGCTTTCTTTTCTTTCTCCCAAAGGATTTTGCAGATGGCCCGCACGAGGCTCATGTCTTCGTTTATCCTGACCTGTAAGAAGAGATCGGTTAGCTTCGTGCCGCGCTTCAGAATGTTGACGGGGTCCTGCGGGTCGATGAAGCGCATCAAGCCGGTTTCCGGCAGAGGGTTGACACTGATGATGCGGCCGCCATTGTCCTTACAGGTCTTCAGGGCGGAGAGCTGGCGGGGGTGGTTGGTGCCGGGGTTTTGGCCGAGCATGATGATGAGATCGGCGTCGTGCAGGTCTTGCAGGGTGGTGGTACCCTTGCCGATGCCAATTACCTCGCCTAGTGCAGTACCGGTGCTTTCGTGACACATGTTGGAGCAGTCGGGCAAATTGTTGGTGCCAAACTGCCGGACGAAGAGTTGGTAGAGAAAGGCCGCTTCGTTACTTGCCCTGCCGGAGGTGTAGAAGATCGCTTCGTCGGGAGAGTCGAGTCCGTTGAGTTCGTTGGCGATGATGCCAAAGGCATCGTCCCAGCCAACGGGCGCATAATGAGTAGCGCCGGGAGCCAGGTACATCGGCTGGGTGATGCGGCCGGATTTGCCGAGCTCGAAGTCGGTCATGTCCCCGAGTTCATCGATGCTGTGCTGGGCAAACCACTCCGGTGTTGCCCGGTTCTTCGTCGCTTCTTCCGCAATGGCCTTAGCGCCGTTTTCGCAATACTCCGCTACCGGGCTGCGGCGGCCGTCCGGGTCGGGCCAGGCACAGCCGGGGCAGTCGAAACCATCCTTTTGGTTGAGCTTGAACAGGGCGTGCATCCCCTCACCAAAGTTCATGTATTCATTGACGTGTTGCAAGGAGACTTTTACACCTGAAATACCTGCGGCATAGTCATAAGGCTCGCGGAGTTCAAGACCTTTGAGACGTTCGGGGGTGAGTTCGTTGGACATAAAGCAGGATTCGTTGTAGCGTGGAATAGTAGAGCCGTCAAAGGGTCAAACGGGCGGAGAGGTTTGGATGTTGAGACCTGGTATCTCTTTTGAGAAGACTATTTTTTTGAGGATCGTGCTGAAGGAGGCATCGCTTTTTTTCGATCCTGTTCCCATTTTTTCTGATCGCGGATACAGTTCTCAATGTGGGGGTCTTGCCAGCCGGGCTCGAGGTTGTTGGCGTCCCAGGCCAGGTAGGCGGTTTCGAGCTGGGCCATTATTTCGGGTTCGGTGGCGGCGATGTCTTGTCGTTCCCCGGGATCATCTTTGAGGTTAAAGAGCAGGGTCTTCTCCTTGCTGGCGTTTTTATAGAGTTTGTAGTCGCCTTTACGCACGGCATATTCGTAGCCGCCGACGGAGCGCCAGAAAAGCTGGTGGTGCGGCGGGGCTTCGTTTTTGCCGGAGAGGAAGGGCATCAAATCTTTGCCGTCCAACCGTTGCCTGACACCTGCGGACCCCGCTGAGCCTGCCGAAGTGTCCGCGCCCGCTGCTTCTACAACGGTAGGATAAATATCGAGAGAAGTGACCATGTGCTCGTAGCGTTGATTACCCGATATCGCTGCCGGCCAATTCAGGAAGAAAGGAACCTTAATCCCTCCCTCGAAGAGCATTCCCTTGAAGCCCCTACCGGGACGATTATCGGCCCATTTCCCACGCCCGCCGTTATCGCTCAGGAAAATGACCATCGTGTTCTCCTTGATGCCGTTAGCGATCAGGGTGGAATCGATACGACCAATGCCCGCATCGACGGCATTCACCATGGCCGCGTAGATGCTGCGGCCGCTGTATTCGATATGTTTCGTCTGTTCGAGGTACTGTGCCGTGGCGTGATCCGGCGCATGGGGCGCATTGTAGGCGAGATAGATGAAGAAGGGTTTTTCGTCTTTGGCCGTGATGACGTCGATGGCCTCGTCCGTGAAATCATCGGTGAGGTAGGTAAGTTCCGTTGGCGGGACGGGGACGTTATTGCGGACGATCGTCCGAAGTGGGCCATTGGGGGTGCCCCAATAATTCATCCCTCCGCCAGGAAAACCAAACCAATGATCAAAGCCCTGAGCGGGTGGGTGAAGCGCCGGGTGGTCACCCACGTGCCATTTGCCAATGGCGCTTGTGCGATAGCCTTGTTCTTTGAGGGCTTCGGACAGCATGATCTCAGATAAGGGCGTGCCGATGGATTCATCGTTGACCGTATTGTAGGGCATGTTACAGTCGTGACCGAAGCGTGCCTGATAGCGCCCGGTGAGCAGACCCGCCCGCGATGGACTGCAGTAGGGATGAGACACGTATCCGTTGGTGAAAATGACACCTTCTTTCGCCAGGCGATCAAGTTGAGGCGTTGGGATGTCGGTGGCACCGTTGAAGCCAACGTCCGCCCAACCCTGGTCGTCGGTCAGGATGACAATGACGTTAGGTTTTTCGGGAGTAGCCTGTATTTCTGGCTCTGGCTGCGTCGAACAGGCTGAGAGTAAACAGGCAAGCAATATTATTGGCAGTGTTTTCAAAGTATTACTTGTTGTGTTCTAAAACTACGATGATTCAGGAAAATACCTGGTAGTTTTATCCGAGGGAGTAAGGGATATACGGTTAAGTGGTAAATAGACTATATTTCACCCATGCCCTATTCCCCACTCTACGTTCTGACCCTCTTAACCCTCAGTGTCCTGATCTGCGAATGGTTGATAAAAAAGACGCTGCTTCGGCATTTTGGGACAGCCTTACTGGTGATTCTGTTCGTAGCGGTATTGGCGAATCTTGGCCTTTTACCCTCGGCCTCCGAAGGCTCGGTCGTGTACACGGGGATCTTTCGGTATATGGCTCCCTTGTCGATATTTTATCTGCTGCTGAACGTCAACCTGGCCAGTATTCGCCGGGCCGGGGCACCGATGCTGATCCTGTTTTTTATCGGTAGTATGGGAACCGTAGCGGGCGTACTGGCGGGGATGTACCTGATTGACGGAAGCACGCACTTCGGTGATCTCTACCCGGCCATTAGCGGAATGTTTACCGGAACGTATACCGGTGGAAGCGTGAACTATAACGCCGTTGCCCTCCATTACAACGTCATGGAAGAAGGCGTTCTCTACGCCGGGATGACGGCCGTGGACAACATCATCACGGCCATCTGGATGATCGTTACACTCGGTGCGCCGATGCTCTTACGCCGCCTTTTTGGTGGCAAAGCTACCGAAGTGGATGCCGCGACTACGGCCAACGTCGAACGGGAAAGCGAGGAGATCAGTATTATTACCCTGGCAGTATTGATCAGCGTCGGGCTGGCCTCCCTGATGGCGTCAAGCCTTCTGACGGAGTGGCTGGCGGACGCGGGCGTGAACGTTCCTTCCATTCTCATCCTGACCACTATCGCACTGCTGCTGGCGCAGATTCCCTACTTCCATAAACTCTCCGGCGGACAGGTAATCGGGCTTTTTTGCGTCTATCTTTTTCTGGCGGTTATCGGTGCTTTTTGTGAGTTGGCGGCGCTGGCGGAAATTGGCCCGCTGGCTTGGAGATTGCTTACGCTGGTGACGGTCATTGTGCTGGTCCACGGGCTGGTGGTTTTCGGCGCTGCCGCCATCGGGAAGCTGGATTGGGACGTGGCGGCCGTCGCCTCTCAGGCAAACATCGGGGGTTCTTCCTCTGCACTTGCCCTGGCTAAAAGCATGGGGCGGATGGATTTGTTTTTGCCCGGCATCCTCGTTGGCGCACTGGGCAACGGGCTGGGGACTTACCTGGGTTTTCTGGTGGCGGGGTGGTTGGGGGCGTAAGTGCTTACACCAGCACATTCCCGTATTTTGAGTATCCCGCGAGAATTTCTGCTACCCGGGCTACTCTCTCCTCCAGGCTTCCACTGAGGACGAAGTATGGGATTCGCCGCTGCGCTAAATCACCCATGATCTGTTGTTGAAACCATTGCCGTTTTTGGTCGCCGGAGCGGTCCCAGGTATCGTCGTATGGGATGTCCGTGTCGCAGAGGAAGAAAAGGTCGTATCGTTTTTCTGCTTCGCGGGCGAGGCGGGTAAGGACGGGGCCAGCGGTACCGTGGTAGTCAGCGGCGAACACGTAGGTCGTGATGGGGCAGGTGTCGGAGAAAAGGTAGGTGTCGGCTTGCAGGAGTAGCTCGTCTTCGCGGCGGAGGTGCTCGGGGGCAATCTCTTCAAATTGATCAAGAGTGATGCGGCGATCTACCTGATTAGCCCGCCAGTATTCGGCGCCGTATTCGGGCATGGAGACGGTATTGAAGTGTTGGGCGAGGGCTTTGGCCAACGTGCTTTTACCGGTGGAAGGAGCGCCCAACAGGCAGACCTTTATGATAAGGTCCCGGTAGACGAGATCAGATAAATACGCCCGGCTTTGAAACAGTTCGGCGCGGACGCGGGTGCCGGAGATGGGAATAAAAGAGCGGGGTTCATCCACCCGTCGGTCAATGGCTCCCAGGGCTTTACTGACGTGGTCTCCGTAAAACTCTGAAGAGTAGAAATGGGTGATTTTGATATCACCAAGCTTTTTCAGGATGTAGTCTTCCTGGACTTTTTTGATCTCCGGGGTATCACCGTAGCCTTCGGGGCCATCCCATGCCTCAATGATGGTTACTTGCGGGTACAAAGCCTTGATCCAGCCCGCCCTGACTTGCAGGGGGACGGAGGTTAGATCGGTATGATACACCAGGACGTAGAGCTGGTCTACTTCGGCAAGCGCTGTTTCCACAAGGTACTGGTGCCCCTTGTGGAAGGGAGCGAATTTGCCGAGGGTTAGGCCGGTCTTTAGGAAGGTTTTTTCGCTCATGGTGAAGAGGCTTGCTTTGGGGCAGCGGATGGGGGCGAGCCCCATCCGTGTGGTATCTGCCTGAACCTAAGTTTCAAGGTTTAATGGTCCATGTCTTGATGACTCCTTGCAGGGGCGAGGCTTGCCCTCGCCCCAAGGTTGGCATAAATATCGCATCGTTCGCTTAGCGAACGTGATAAATGTTGGGGAGATTTCTACGGATGGGGGCAAGCCCCGTCCGTACGGCACAGGTCTGAACCTACGTTTGTAAGCCAATCTGTAAGGCTATGATCTGGCTACTTCTTCGGCAGCATCCCCGGCACCCCGAGCCCAGGTAACCAGACCAAACACACTATTGACAAGATAAATCAGCCAGAGGAATATCATCATATCCGCCGCGTACCCATCCGCAAAATAGCGAATCGTCCATAAAGAGACAGTCAGCACGTTGAGTGCTACGTAAAGCCACCACTGCTCCGCGAAGCGCCACATCATCAGCAGGGTGGCGATGATGCTGAGCACATTGGTGGCAGCATCCACAAAGGGGGAGTTTTGGCTGGGAATAGCTTGCAGTACGAAGCCCAGTGCTACGGTCGCCAGTAGGGATCCAAGCACCAGCCAAAGTCGCTGGTTACTGACCAGCCGCCGCATTTTTACCGTGCCGTCAGCCTCGTTATTCGCCCACATGAAATACCCGATGATGCCCGTTGGAAGGTAGAACAGGACATTTAGCCCTACTTCGCCAAAGAGCCCGTTCTGATAAGCAATCCAGGCATAGGTTACGCTACTGATCAGCCCGATGAGGTAGCCCAGCCGCTTGCCAATGGCAATCAGCGACACACAGGCAACCCCGGAGACAACGGTCAGGGTCGTCAACTTATCCGTCTTTGTCATCAGGCAGAATAGTAAGGCCAGGGTCGTCAGGGCCAGAGGCCAGTAAGTGCGTTGGAATGATCGGGGCATGGGAGGGAAATCATCAAATGGTCAAGACGGGAATGATAAGGAGTATTTGATGGATTAACTTGCGGAGCATTTACCCTGTTACCTACTTCCCCGCCAACACCTCCTTCAAATACCCCGCCGTAAACCCTTTTCCATTCTCTACCAAAGCTTCCGGCTTTCCCTGGAAAACAATGTGCCCACCATCACGCCCGCCTTCGGGGCCTAGGTCGATGAGGTAATCGGCCGACTTGATCACGTCCATATTGTGCTCTACGACCAGAACGGTGTGCCCGCGCTCCACCAGCGCATTCAGGGCGGTGAGCAGAATGGCTACGTCGTGAAAATGTAAGCCGGTCGTCGGTTCATCAAAGATGAAGAAGATGTGCTCTCCCTTTTTCTCTTTCGTCAGGAAGCTGGCCAGCTTCACCCGCTGGGCTTCGCCACCGGAGAGGGTGGAGGACGCCTGCCCGAGGGTGATGTAGCCCAGGCCAACGTTTTGCAGCGGCTTGAGCTTTTTGCTGATGGATTTCTCCTCCGCGAAGAAGTCTACGGCTTCGTCAACACTGAGATCAAGGATCTGAGAGATGTTCTTGTCGTTGTAGTTCACGTCCAGCAACTCCCGTTTAAAGCGGGCTCCGTTACATTCCTCACACACCAGGCGAACGTCGGCCAGAAACTGCATTTCCACCGTCTGTTCTCCCTCTCCCTTACAGCTAGGGCAGCGGCCGCCATCAACGTTGAAGCTGAAATGGCCCGGGCCGTAGCCCCGGATCTTAGACAGCTGCTGGTCCGCCATCATCGCCCGGATGGTGTCGTAGGCCCCGACGTAAGTCACGGGGTTAGACCGGCTGGACTTGCCAATGGGGCTTTGGCTCACCATCTCTACTTTGGACAGTACTTTCAGGTCCCCACTCAGCCCGGCGTGCGGCCCGGGTGCCTGGCTGGAACCTTCGCCCAGTTCCCGCCGTAGGGCGGGGTAGAGGATGCCTTTGACCAGACTCGTCTTCCCGCTGCCGGAAACACCGGAGATGACCGTAAGCGCATTCAAGGGAATCTTGGCGTCTACCTTTTTGAGGTTGTGCATCCGGGCTCCCTTAACGTTGAGCCAGTTGGTGAGGCGGCGGCGTTGCTCAGGGACGGGCACGGCCATCGTGCCGTTCATGTACTTCGTCGTCAGGCTGTCGGTTGCCTCGCTGTGGATGTCTTCGTAGGGGCCGGCAAAAACAATTTCTCCGCCGTGGATACCGGCGGCGGGGCCAACGTCGATGAGGTAGTCCGCTGCGGCAATGACGCCCTCTTCGTGTTCGACGACGAGGACCGTGTTGCCCAGGTCCCGCAGGCGGCGGAGGACGGCCACCAGCCGCTCCGTATCCCGTGGGTGGAGGCCAACGCTGGGCTCATCAAGGATGTACATCGAGGCCGTCAGGTTACTGCCCAGTGTGCGGGTAAGGTTGATGCGCTGGCTTTCGCCGCCGCTAAGGGTACTACTCAGCCGGTTAATGGTGAGGTAACTCAGGCCGAGGTCCATCATGCTCTGCAGCCGGTTGTTGATCTCCAGCAGGAGGCGACGGGCAATGGTGGCGTCATGCTCGTTGAGTTTAATGTTTTTGAAGTAGGTCTGTAGCTGGTCAATCGGCAGATCAATAAGCTCCGTGATGGCGGTGCCGCCTACTTTGACGTATTCGGCTTCCCGGCGCAGGCGGCCCCCACGGCAGGTGTGGCAGGTGGTCCGGCCGCGGTAGCGGGCCAGCATGATTCGGTTCTGGATCTTGTAGAGCTTCTTTCCGAGCTGGTCGAAGAAATCGGTGATGCCATTCACGTGCCGGTTGCCTTCCCAGAGTACCCGCTGCTGGTCTTTGGTCAGGTCGCCGTAGGCCGTATGGACCGGAAATTCGAATTTATTCGCCTGGCGGAGAAAGTCTTTCTGCCAGGTACCGAAGGTGGCCCCTGACCAGGGCGCTACCGCGCCGTCGTATACGGACTTGGAGGGGTCGGGGATTACCTTGTCTTCATCGATGCCCATCGTCCGGCCAAAGCCTTCACAGGTGGGGCAGGCTCCGGCGGGGTTGTTGTAGTTAAACAGGCTGGGGTTGGGCTCAACGAAGGTCATGTCGTCCAGCTCAAAGCGGTTGTTCCAGGCTGTCCAGTTTTCAGCGTCGAGGTAAACGATGACTTCTCCGCCGCCTTCGCTGAAGGCAGTCTGGACGGAGTCGGCAATCCGTTTGGTGTTTTCTTCGTCTTCAGCCTTAACGATGAAACGATCAATGAGGACCATCATCTCGTCGCTATCGTCGAGTTCGGCCAGCGTTTTGGCCAGGCTGGGCAGGTTCTCTTCCAATACGTCCTCGATTTGCTTCACCTCATCATCGGCCATTACGCGGGTGTAGCCTTTTTGTACCAGCAGCTCCAGCTCCCGGCGCAGGGTACGGTCATCGTATTCCCGGGGCAGTGGTGCATAGAGGTGGACGCGGCTTCCTTCGCCGAGGTTTTCGATGTGGTCCACTACATCAGTCACCCGGTGGCGTTTCACTTCTTTGCCGCTGACGGGGCTGTAGGTGCGGCCGGCACGGGCGTACAACAAGCGGAAGAAGTCGTAGATCTCCGTCAGGGTTCCCACCGTTGAGCGGGCGTTAGCGGTAGTGGTTTTTTGTTCGATGGCGATGGCCGGGCAAATGCCCCGGATATAATCCACTTCCGGTTTTTTCATGCGCATCAGAAACTGCCGGGCGTAGCTGCTCAGTGATTCTACGTAGCGGCGTTGGCCTTCGGCGAAAAGCGTATCCATGGTGATGCTCGATTTGCCGCTGCCGCTCACGCCGGTGACCACCACGAGCTGATTCTTCGGGATGACGAGATCAACGTTTTTCAGATTATTTGCCGCCGCGCCTTTGATGAAAATCGAAGTGCGGAGGTCAGCGGCGGAGAGATCGGAATTTTTGGACAAGGAGTAGTCTTTTGGACGGTTGGCGGGTATTCACTCTGCAAAGGCAATCGTCCCGGTGGTAGTTCATCTATTCGGAAGATTTAGCAGTAAGACACAAAAATAGTTAGAAAACAAGAAAGGTTTTATTCTTTTGTTGAAAAAAGATGAGGCGAGAACGCAGGTGCAGAGCGAGTTTTTGAGAGCAGAGGAAAGGCATAGGGTTTTACGCACAATGCTCCTTTACCCTCTACTCTGCACCTGTACGTTCGGCAAGCTCAGTAACCATGTCCGCGCCCCAAAGGGGGGGGAATCCACCTTGCCATTCGTATACAAAATCTTTGTCTTTAGATTATTGGACTATTCCGACTGATCTACAAAATCAAGTCAGTACCCAGGATATCCTTTCCTGGCCGTGCAACACCGTATGAGGGTGCTCCCTGATTGTTGCTGCTGCCGGCATTTTTTGGTGTTCATTACCCCGCGATTACTCTGGAAAACCAGCCCTTTGCTATCGTTGTTATTACAATTATCTTAAAGTTCCTGCCGTTTTAGTAAGGTCGGCCGGAAAACCCCTTACTTTCGGTTCCTAACCACTATAAATAACTTTAATGAAGTATTCATTCTACTTGCTACTTTGTCTGTTTACGCTCTCTTTGTCCGCTCAGGAAAAAGATGGAGGAATGGAATTCGTAGAGAAGCCATTCGATGAGCTGCTGGCGCAGGCCAAAGCTGAAGACAAGGTGATTTTTATCGATGCATACACTACCTGGTGTGGCCCGTGTAAGATGATGGCCGCCAAAGTATTCCCCGACGCAAGGGTAGGTGAAGTATACAACAAGCGTTTCATCAACGCTAAATTTGATATGGAAAAGGGGGAAGGCCCCGCTCTGGCGAAGCGCTACAGCGTAGTTGCTTATCCTACCTACCTCTTCGTTGATGGTGATGGCGACATCGTCCATAAAGGACTTGGCTACATCCCGCAGGAAAAATTTCTTGCCCTGGCGGATGTTGCCGTTAGCCCGGACAACCTCGGAGCCCTTAACAAACGCTACAACGACGGCGAGCGCGAAGCTGAATTTGTAAAGATGTACGTTGAAACCCTTACCGACATCTACGAGCAAGACCGTGCCGGTGAAGTGATCTCCACCTACCTTGATTCACAGGACGACTGGTCTAGCCCGGAAATCATGTCTATGCTGCTCGCTAACCCCGGCGAGCCGGGAGATAAGAAAATGATCTACCTCGTAGAACATGCTGACGATGCTATGGAGGCCGCTGGTGCAGGTAGCTTCGTGATGACCATGCAACGGTCACTCATAACCAAGTACATGAAGGATGCCGGAACCCGCGCGCTGCCACCGGTAGAAAAAATGGAAGCTACCTACACCAGGTGGGCTGCCCCCATCAAGGTTCGCCTGATGGCACACTACGGTATGCTGCACGCAGAACAAAGCCGGGACATGGAGGCCTACGTACCTGCTGCCCTGAATTACTATAAAGCCTTCCCGAGTGAAGACTCCAATGAACTGAACTCAGCCGCCTGGAACATCTTTGAGAACAGTGAAAACGCTGACGCCCTGAAGGTCGCCCTGGCCTGGGCCATGAAGTCCGTTGAACTTGAACCTGGCTACGCTAACCTCGACACCCTTGCGTGGCTCTACAACAAAACGGGTGACCGCGCTAAAGCCGTGGAAACAGCTAACAAGGCGATCGCTATGGCTAAAGAGATGGGCCTACCTTACGAAGACACTGAAAAGCTGCTGAAGGAAGAATAAACGTTCTCATGCCTGGTACTCAATGTTGACCAGGCTGTGTTTATTCCTAAGGCTTTTAGCGATCAGCGGACTGCATTCAGGCAATACGGCTTTGAATGCAGTCCGCTGATCGCTTTTTTGTGCTACAACTCCAGCCCGCAGCTGATGGGAAAAGTTCTGGAAGTGCTCCACAACAGTCCTGGATGATTCCTGTTTGTTTTGTCGCTTGTTAACGAGCTTGTCTTAAAAAAGCAGCACCGCTGCCCGTAAAAACTAATTTTTCTGAATTGTTCTTCACTAGTGTGGTAAATTGCATTTTCCGTATTCATATTTGAAATATTGACCATGCGTTCCCTGATTTTACTTCTTCTGTTTTCTACACTCGTTAGTGCACAAGAGGATTATGGCCGCTGGCATTCCATTACCTGTTCGACACAGGATACGACGGAGAGTGCCTTCATGCCACCGCAGGCGAGCATTCTGTCCGGGGAAGCAGAGTTGAAAACGGAGTTTATCGTTGACTTTAGTGAAAATGTACCGATGGTAGCCCAGGACGCCATTCGGTTTGCAGCAAATGTATGGAGTGCCTACCTGAACTCCCGCGTACCGGTCCGGGTTTCCGTTGATTGGGAAGACCGGATGGATACGCGCTTGCTGGCCAGCGCCGGACCATCTACCCTCTTCCGGGACTTTCAGGGCGGTGAGCCTGACACCTGGTACCCCGTAGCGCTGGCAGAAGCCATCGCACAGCAAGGGCTGAACGATGATGCTGATCCGGACATCACCGTCAATGCCAACAGTACCGCCAACTGGTATTTTGGTACGGACGGGAATACGCCGCGTAATCAAATTGATCTGGTGTCCGTTATGCTGCACGAACTTGGGCACGGGCTTGGCTTTCTTGCCAGTGTGGATACCATCAATGAGACACAGTTGGCAATTGGCTTTGCCGGGCGGTTCATTATTTACGACCTCTTTTTAGAAACACCTGCTACACCTCTTGCGGATGCTGGTCTTTTCAGCAACCCTTCAGCAGAGTTACTGATGGCCGTAACGAGCAACGACCTCCTCTTCACCGGAGAAGAAGCCATCAACCGTAACTCGGGTGACGTTCTTCTATACAGCCCTTCCGCTTTTGATGGGGGGAGTAGCGTGAGCCACCTGGACGAAGGAACCTACCGGCCTGGAACCGAAAATGCTTTGATGACTCCCTTCCTCTCCGCCGGAGAGGCCGTCCACGATCCCGGGCCAGTCACCCTGGGGATCTTCTTTGATATGGGCTGGCCACTCGTTTTTGATCTGACGAGTACCCAACGTATAAGCCCAAAGCCCCTTGGTCTTTTTCCCAATCCTGCAACCGATAAGCTGACGGTAAAAATCTCTGCTACCGGCGCTGATAAAACAGCGACCTTATATGATGCTAATGGCCGGCAGGTATTGCATCATCGCATACGGGCGGGCGCGGCGAAGCTGGAATTATCAGTTGCCAACCTTGCCACGGGTTTATACCAGCTTTCGGTGACGGATGGAGAAATGATTTATACGGGGCGGGTAATTATCAGGTGAGGTGTGTATTAAACAATGGTCCGCCATAATTTTCGCATATTCAAGTACTGTAGAGCTTATCTCCACTTGAAGAAAGCTTTCAATTTGGGTGTGTTTGGGCTCGCCCCCCTCCACTCAACTTACTTACCACCTCTTTCATCAGTTCACGTAATTTTGCTTCTACGGTTTTAACGGTGGCGATCACGTCCTCTACCGTGGTAGGCTGTATCCCTGCGATGGGGAAGCATTTATTAGAAACGACGGAGATGACGAAGACGGGCAGGCCCGCGTGGCGCGCCACCAATATTTCCGGAACGGTACTCATCCCGATGCAATCAGCACCAATGATGTTGGCCATCCGGTACTCTGCGGGCGTCTCCAGATTGGGGCCGGGGAGGGCGAGGTAAACGCCTTCGTGGCCTTTGAGGCCATGATCAGCTGCGCGTTCAATGGCCCAGGCGTTCAGCTTCCGGTCGTAAGTGTGCAGCATGTCCGGGAAGCGCGGCCCCAGGCGTTCATCGTTCATACCCCGTAGTGGATTTTCGCGCTGCATGTTGATGTGGTCCCGAAGGAAGATGAGGTCACCGGCTTCGATGTCCGCATTCACGCTGCCGGAAGCATTGGAGATGATGAGGTGCTCAATGCCCAGTGCGGCAAGTACCCGGACGGGGAAGGTAAGCTGCTGCATGCTGTAGCCCTCGTAGTAATGCAGGCGGCCCGACATGGCCACCACCGGCACGCCGTGCAGCGTTCCCAGAATAAGCTTGCCCCGGTGAGAGTCTACCGTAGAGGTGCAGAAATAAGGTAACAGGCCGTAAATGAATTCCCGCTCCACCACGATGTCTTCCGCTACGGAGCTTAAACCCGTACCGAGGATGATGCCCAGTTTAGGCTTGGTGGTGGATCTTGCCCTGATGAAGGCGAGGCATTCCTGGATTTCGTTGTAGAGAGACATAGAAGTTAGATTATGATATGACCGCAAAGTCGGTTTTATTTTGCAAACCTCAGCCCTCCGCAGAGAATCCCCGCCGCTACGGCAGCGTTGAGACTCTCCGCCTGGCGACCAGGAGCCGGAGGAATCGTTAACCATCTCTGCACCTGCGTACGCGCCGCCTGACTTACGCCCGGCCCTTCGGCACCAATAACGAGCAGCCCCTGTTCGGGAGCCTGAATATCGTAAATGTTCTCTCCCTCCAGGTCTGCGCCGAATACGGACAGCTCCGGGAACTGCTCCGTAATGTGCTGCAATTCCCCCTGGCGATACATTACCCGTAGGAAAGAACCCATCGATGCCTGCACGCTTTTGCTGTTGTACAGATCCGCCGTTCGCGGGCCGCCAATAACGTGATGAAAGCCGAACCAATCCGCAATACGCAGCAAGGCCCCGAGGTTACCTGGCGACTGGACACCATCGAGGTATAAC
>ENA-ORXT01004061-ORXT01004061.1-marine-metagenome-genome-assembly--contig:-NODE-4061-length-15461-cov-4.159971_pt1 | contig 15461 bp, 11 predicted proteins | sample MGYA00237868_ERZ511482 | MGnify/ENA metagenome assembly ERZ511482 | reverse complement strand
CAATCTTTGAAGTGCTCAAAGACCTTCGGGTCTAGGAAGGAATGGGTGTCGGAGAGGAGGCCGATCTTCATAGTAATGTAGTAATGTAGTTTTGTAGTTGCTACCGCATTTTGGAGGCGGCAAGGTGCAACAAAAAAAGCGTTACAAAAGTAGCAATGCTACTCCTGTAACGCCAATCGCGTCTGCCTCGTGCGGTAGCCTACCAGACTACCGAACTACGAGACTATCCTGTCTGCCTCGTGCGGTAGCCTACCAGACTACCGAACTACGAGACTATCCTGTCTGCCTCGTGCGGTAGCCTACAAGACTACCGAACTACGAGACTACATAAGTGCGTAGCACTTACACCGACAGCTGCAAATCAGGCCCCATAGCATAGCTACGGATCACATCCATCAACCGACGGCGGGCGTTGAAACGCGCGCGTGGGAGGCTGGCTTGTGCCTGGGTTAGCTCCGCCAGCTCACTGCGAAGAACCGGGTCAGCAGCAAGGGCTGCCTCCGTCGTCTTCGTCTGGTCTGGGGTGCTTTCGCCGTACAAATAGGCGATCATGTCATTTTGAGTAAAGGTTTTCTGCATGATGAACACTTAAAAGATGAGAAAATAAGGTGGATGTTTAGTTGATGGGAAAAGTCAATATTTCGTGGCCCGCAGGCTTTGTTTTTCGTCGCTGGTAGATTATCTACAGTCTACAGTCTACAGTCTACAGTCTACAGTCTACAGTCTACAGTCTACCTCACTCCCGCGTCCAGATCTGCGTCCGGTAAAGCCCGGTCCAGTGTTTGCCACGGATGTATAGCGTGTCGGTTTTTCCGTCTTCAAACCAGGCGGAGAGTCGGTATTCTGAGCCTTTTTGCGGATCGAGGATGGTACCTCCACTCCATTCGGCCTTGCCGTCGGATTTGAGGTTGTTGATGATCACGAGGCCCAGCATCGGCTTATTCTTCTGCTTGCCGGAGCATTTCTCGCAGAGCGCATCATCATTGCCGGTCAGGATCTGAGCGACACGGCCGGCGTAGGCGCTGCCTTCTTTATATATCTCGATGATGGATTTGGTTTCACCGGTTTCGTCGTCGGTCGTTTTCCAACGGCCGGTCGGGTCATCAATGCTTTGCGCCTGAAGACCTAAAGTAAATACCGCGATGAAAAGTAGGAGAAAGTAGCGTTTAGCCATTCAGTGAGGATTGGTAAGTTGGGAAGATAACGATTTTTAAACAAGGTTTCTTGTTTGGAGGGATGTTAATTTTTGGCGGGGGTAGTGTGGTGAGTAAGGTAAATCGGTCCCCGAGCGGACATCGAGCGACCGCAGGGAGTCGACCGGCGAAGCCAGCCGCGAAGCGAAATGGGAGTCGAGGGGCATTTATCATGCAGAGGTTATTCGTTCTGCCGGAGTAAGAGAGGGTAGGAGGGGAGTTTGGGCGGCGGCGCCCTTCGGCAAGCTCAGGCGGGGCCGCAGGTGCAAGGCGACATAAGCGCAATGCCGGGGTACAGAGCAGTAAAAACCAAAGAGATAACATTAGTTCGTGTCCATCTTACGATAAGTTAACACAGCCGTAAAGGCGGCTTAACGGGGCGAAGTGACCTTTGCGGTAGAAATCAACTCGCAAGAATGACAACCAAATTTACCCTTTTACTCTCTCTACTGTGTTGTGGCTTTTTAGCTACTGCTCAGACGGTAATCACCGACGCTGACCTGCTTGGCGGACAAACCTATGAATGGACAAACAACACCGAGTATATTCTCGACGGTCTCGTTTTTCTTGAAGAAGGCGGTGTCCTCAATATTGAAGCCGGTACCGTCATCCGCGGTATTCAAAATGACCAAATTTCTACCGGAGACAATACTTCCGCCCTCATCATTGCCCGCGGCGCCCAGATTTTTGCCCGTGGAACAGCAGCAGACCCGATCATTTTCACCGCTCGCGAAGATGACCTGACCGACGGTGGTGACTTCACCAGCGCCGACCGTGGCGAATGGGGTGGCCTCATCATTCTCGGTAACGCTACCATCGCCCGCCCCGGCGGCGAAGACGGCATCGAAGGCATCGACGCCGACGAAGAACGCGCCCGCTTCGGCGGCACGGATGATACTGATAACTCCGGTACGCTTACCTACGTCTCTATCCGTCACGGTGGTGCACAGCTCTCTACGGACAACGAGATCAACGGACTTACCCTCGGTGGTGTTGGTTCCGGTACGACCATCGACTACGTCGAGGTGTTCGCCAACGAAGACGATGGCATCGAATGGTTCGGTGGTACTGTTTCGGTCAAGCACGCCTCCGTTGCCTTCTGTGGTGATGATGGCTTTGACTACGACTTCGGCTGGCGCGGTAAGGGCCAGTTCTGGTTCGCGATCCAGGAGCCCGGTACGGGTACTGGTCGCTCCGGCGAGCACGATGGTGCAAAACCCGACGGGCAAGCTCCCTTCAGCCAGCCTACGATCTACAATGCTACTTACGTTGGTATTGGCAACGGTGCTACTGCTTCCGGTGGTGATGCTAACCGTGCTATCCCACTGTCCGTAATGCTGCGCGACAACGCCGGCGGCTACTACAACAACTCTATCTTCACGGGCTTCAATGGTGCTGCTATTGCAGTGGAAGACCGCGACGACACGGAAGTTGATGCCTTCGCCCGCTTCCAGGCTGGTGACCTTGGCTTCAGCGGTAACATTTTCGAAGACTTCGGGGCCGGTACGGACGCCAGCGACCTCTTCCTGGCCGTTGATCAGGGGGAGGAAATCGTAAGTGCTTCCACCACGGAGGTAGCCACCAGCTTTGCTGCGGATAACACCATCGGTGCTACGGGTATTGCCGGTATCAGCCGTACCGACGATGGCGGCCTTGACCCCCGGATTAACGCCGGTGGCGCTGCCCTCGGTGGCGGAACACCCTCCGAAGACGCGTTCTTCAATCTTGTCTCTTACCGTGGCGCCTTTGGCAACACCGTTAACTGGCTTTCCGGATGGACGGCCCTGTCTGACTACGGTTACCTCGGTGATGTGGTAACTCCCGTTAACAACAACGACTGCATCGTCATTACCGACGCTGACCTGGTCGGTGGAGAAACCTACAACTGGGGAAGCGGAAATTGCTACACCCTTGATGGTTTGGTTTTCCTCGAAGCGGACGCTACGCTGAACATTGAGCCCGGTACCGTTATTCGCGGCCTGAATGCTGATGACGTTTCTACCGGAGACAACACCTCCGCCCTCATCATTACCCGTGGTGCAACCATCAACGCCAACGGTACGGCCGATGCGCCGATCATCTTCACGGCCTCGGACGATGACCTGGATGACGACGGCGACTTCACCAGCGCCGACCGTGGCGAATGGGGTGGACTCATCATTCTCGGTAACGCTACCATTGCCCGCCCCGGCGGCGAAGACGGCATCGAAGGCATCGATGCCGACGAAGCCCGCGCCCGCTTCGGCGGTGGCGCCTCACCGGACGATGCCGACAACTCCGGTACCCTGACCTACGTCTCCATCCGCCACGGCGGTGCCCAGCTCTCGACCGATAATGAGATCAACGGCCTTACCCTCGGCGGCGTCGGCTCCGGTACTAAGATCGAATACGTGGAAGTATTCGCTAACGAAGACGATGGCATCGAATTCTTCGGCGGTACCGTCCGGGTAGATCACGCCGCAGTTTCCTTCTGTGGAGACGATGGCTTCGATTACGATTTCGGCTGGCGCGGTGGAGGCCAGTTCTGGTATGCCCTTCAGGGCCCCGGCACCAGCACCGGCCGCAGTGGTGAGCATGATGGGGCTAAACCCGACGGTCAGGCTCCCTTCAGCCAGCCTACCATCTATAACGCTACCTACGTCGGTATCGGTAACGGCCAAACGGCCTCCGGTGGAGACGCTAACCGCGCGCTCCCTTTATCGATCCTCTTCCGGGACAACGCCGGTGGTTTCTACCGCAACTCCATCTTTACCGATTTCAACGGTGCAGCCATCGCCGTCGAAGACCGGGACGACACGGAGGTGGACGCTTTTGCCCGCTTCCAGGCCGGTGATCTGGAGTTGAAAGACAATATCTTCTTCTCCTTCGGAGCCGGTTCGAGTGCTGCAGACCTCTTCGTAGCCGTTGATCAGGGCGAGAACATCGTTCCTGCTTCTTCCGCAACGTTTGCCGCAGCCATGATGACCGCTAACAACCAGATCGTTGATCCCATAATGATTGACATGGAGCGCGACGCCGACGGTGGTAGCCTTGACCCCCGCCCGAATGAGTTTGCTATTGCTGGTAACGGTGCTCCGGCAGCGGTGGATGGCTTTGAATCCGTTGACTACTACGGCGCCTTTGCTCCCGCAACAAACAATGGTAATAGCAGCCCCAGCTGGCTAACCGGATGGTCTGCTTTAGAAACTACCGACATTGTACAAAACAATACGACCGGAGTAGGGGAGGTAATTGAAAATGGAATGCTGTTGGATGCCCCGGTGCCTAATCCGACAAGTGGCCTAACGCAGATCCGCTTTGAGCTGCCAATGACCTCTGAGGTAACGATCACAATTACCGACATGCTCGGTCGCCCCGTTGCCCGCCAGACGCGGACCTACGGAGCTGGCCCACAAACCGAAAATATTGACGCCAGCCGCCTGGCTAACGGTACTTACCTCGTCGTTCTCGACGCGCAGGGAAGCCGCTTGCTGCAGAAAATGGTGGTGCAGCGCTAAGCCGTCGTCGGCCGAGCCTTGCGAAGCTTGGCTCGTCCGCCGACGGGGTTATACTCCGCTCGACCGACGAGCTAAACTGCTAAAGCTCGGCGGACGAGCTAGTGACCAAGACTTAGTGTAAACGTCACACTAAGGCGCGAACGCAGGTGCAGGGTAAGTTTCTGTACCGCCGGCTTCAGCCGGCGCTACAACTTCCCTTGCACCTGCGGTGAGCGCCCAAAAAACTTTAAGGTCCAAACGGACCACGATTACTTTTCCATTCTAGTGCAAAATAGAATAACAATGTTTAAGCAATTTTTTACCCTTGTGGCCATGCTCGTTATGGCAGCAACCGCCTACGGGCAACAAGGTGCCGTCTCCGGTACCATTTACGACGAAGACGGTTTCCCGATGCTGGGCGCCAACATCGTCATTCAGGGCACCACCATCGGAGCCCAAACAGATTATATCGAAGGCAAGTACCAGTTTAAGGCCGACGCCGGCACTTACACCCTGGTGGCCTCCTACGTTGGCTACGGTGACCAGATCATCGAAGGCGTGGAGGTGCTGGCTAACGAGACAACAATTCTGGACGTCAACTTCAGGGAAGACTCCGGCGTAGAGCTGGAGCTCGACGTAACGGTGACGGCCAAAGCCCTGGAGCGCGGCGAAGTAGCCGTAATGAAACTCCGCCAAAACGACATCAACGCTAAAGACCTCATTTCCTCCCAGGAGATCAAGAGCCTGGGTGCCGGTACGGCTGCTGCCGCCCTGACGAAAGTGACCGGTACGACCGTCGTCGATGGTAAATACGTATATGTACGAGGCCTCGGTGACCGTTACTCCGCTACGACCATCAACGGTCTGCGCCTGCCGAGTATCGATCCTTACCGCAACAGCGCTCAGCTGGACCTCATCCCGACGAGCATCCTCGACAATATCGCGGCCTCCAAAACCTTCACGCCCGACCTGCCCGGTGATTTCACCGGTGGTAGTGTGGACATCAAGATCAAGGCCCTGCCCGAACGGTTTACCTGGGGTATTTCTGCTACGGGTGGTTACAACGGCCAGTCTAACTTTCAGGACAATTTCCTGACCTTCGACGCTGGTGATGGCATTGGGTTGGGGTATAATGATGGGACATTGGATCGGCCAGCGACGCTGACGCAATATGCCGACAGCGAGTTGAGTGTACTGACCAGCACCGCCGGGCGACGTGCCCGCCGGGACGATGAACTAGCTGGTGCTGTAGAGGAAGTCGCCAACGAACTAGGCAACGGCTTTGACCTGTACAACAAGAACTCCGGGCTGGATTATAGCCTGAGTGCCAACATTGGTAACCAGTTTCAAATCGGTACCATGCCAGTAGGGGTTTTCGCTACTGCGAGCGTTAGCCAGGACTTTAGCCAGTACAACGATGGTATCCGTGGCAACTACGTTAATCCCGGAGATGGTGGTCCGCTTCAGGAGATTTACGATGTTCGGGACAATAAGAGTACACAGGCCGGTAAGGTTGGTGGTATGCTTGGTCTGAGCTTCAAACCCAGCCCCTCCAACGAGATTACCCTTTACAGCCTGTACAGCCACCAGGGATTCACCGAAGGCCGTATTCTTCAGGGATCAAACGAAAACAAAGGAGCCAGCGGAGAAGCGGATAACTTCTACCGCTCACAGGCCTCTACCTTCCTGGAGCGTGAGCTGATCAACTACGTTGCTCAGGGAGAGCACGTGCTGACCGGCCTGGGAGGCACGAAGATTGAATGGACCGCTAACCTCGTAAACAGCGAGCAGAATGAACCGGACCTTCGTTTTGCGGAGTACATCCAGCAGGGTGAGAATTTTATTATTGACCCTTCTCAGTTCAGCCGCCCGAGTCGTTTCTTCCGGGAATTGGCGGACCAGTCTTACCAGGGTAAACTGGACATTACGGTTCCTTTCCTGCAGAAGAAGAGTCGCGCTAACAACTTCAAGTTTGGTGGTCAGTATCAGACCAAGGAGCGGGACTTCAACGAGAATATATTTGCTTACGACAACCGATCGGGTATCTCCTTCAGTGAGGCCGGAGGAGATTTTGGTGTATGGCTGGGACCAGAAAATCTGGGAATTATTGGTGGTGAGCCCGGGCGTAATGAGATTGGTGTATTTGCCTTTGACAACTCTAACCTCGCCAACAGCTATGCGGGTACTTTCGACGTAGCTGCTGCTTACGGTATGTTTACCTACGAGATTACGCCCCGCCTGAAAGCCGTTGCGGGTCTTCGCGCTGAGCAGACAACCATTCTGGTAGAGAGTGCCGTGGTGCCCAACGAAATCACCATGGCTGCGGAGAATGAGCGAGAAATTGATCAGGATCGTATTGATGATAACACGGCTAGCATCGACGAGACGAACTTCATGCCCGCCCTGAACCTGATCTTCAAGGCAACGGAGGCTTCTAATCTTCGCCTTGGCTTCTCCCAAACGATTGCCCGCCCCAACATGCGGGAAGTCGCGCCCTTCGGTAGCTTCGGCTTCCTCGGTGAGCCTACCGTTTTCGGTAACCCCGATCTTCAACTGACGAATATTGACAACTACGACCTCCGCTATGAGCTCTTCCCGAATGCTGGAGAAGTGATCGCCTTCAGTGCCTTCTACAAGCAGTTCACGAACCCGATCGTAACGACCTTCCGTCTCTCCGGTGAGCAGCAGTTCACCTGGACAAACTCTGAGAGCGCTGAGCTTTACGGTCTGGAGCTTGAGTTCCGTAAGTCACTTGCCTTCCTGGGGGAGAAGTTCCAGAACTTCACCTTCAGCAGCAACCTGGCCGTTATCCAATCCAGCCAGGAAATTGACGCCCGGGAAGCAGAGCTTGGCCGGGAGGTTGATCCTGAATTTAGCGGCGAGCGGGTCTTCAACGGTCAGTCTGATTTCGTAGCCAACGCCAACCTCGGGTACCGGACGCCGGACACGGGCTGGGATGCCATCATTGCCTACAACTACTTCAGCGACCGTCTGCAGAGCATCGGTGCCGTTGGCTCCCCCGACATCTTCGAGCAGGGCCGTAGCCAACTGGATCTTTCCGTTTCCAAGACGATCAACAACTTCAAGTTCAGCTTCCGGGCCCGTAACCTGATCAACCCGGACTACAAGACGTTCAGCGACTTCCAGGGCGAAGAGTACATCTTCAGCCAGTACACGCGTGGACGGGATCTGAGCCTTGGGGTCAGCTATAGCCTGTAAGCAGGTCTGCGAGTAGCCAATCGGCTGCCTAAGATTTTTGCACTAGATTACTTTGTAATCATCAGGCGCCTCTCACGGAATGTGGGGGGCGCTTTTGGTTAGAATTCGACAGAATTAGCCGCATCTGATGGAGCCTGAGGGGAAGAGAGTTGGATAAATTTATGACGCGCGTAATTTTTTTTCAACTTTTTTTTCAGAACTGATTTCTACGCCATGCTGAATGTCATCAGGAAATGAGAAATTAAGTTTCTTTGAAGATCAGTGGTTCCGACAAACTGTTCCTTCAAAGGTATAAGGGCTTCCGGATAATTATTTACATAGCTGAATTTTAACTGCTTAAACATTATTGATAATGCTAAAAAAAGGGAGCGAGCAGCAGAAGACGGTCACCTTTTCATGCAGGTACCGGGTGGAAACCATCCTCACCTTTGCCGACTTCAACAACATCGGTAATTGGATTATTACCGGTGGCGGAACCGGAGGTCTCATTCCGGGTGTAACCCCGAATGTGTCGTTTAATACCAGCCAGTCACGCACTTTTGGGTCCTTCGTCCTGATGGTCGCAACGGTTGACGCTAATAACAGCAGTGGTGGCGGGGTTTTCTCTGATTCGGATAGCTCTGCGGATATTGCTTCTTGTACTTCCACGAAATTTAACCCGAGAAGAGTTGTCGGCCGTGCAAGAATCAACTGGAACATAAACGGTACTTTTTCCGGTGATGCTGATGTACGTTGTCAGGGGCTGATTATAGTAGAAGCGCCCCAGGAATTAGAACCTTCTTTTGAATAGTGGAAATAAACATGCAGTCGTAGCAAAAAAGCAGGAGTCATTTCTGGTTTTGGAATGGAATGACCATCTTTTGTGTAAACGTCTGAAATGTTAATGATCAGCGATCAATATTCAGGGTAATAGTCCTGATTGTTGATCGCTGTTCCCGTTTTTAATACGGTAGGCAGACTTAAATTTATCAACTGAAGTGTGGCTGGTACGAGCCAGTCATAGCTATTAACCTGTCTCGTGCAACTTAGGCTCCGCCACCCCCATCCGATTCCCGTGCCAATAACAAAGTGGCCCCAGCAAGCAGTAAGAAAAGCCCGGCAGGCCGTAGCGGATCCCTACGCCAAGAAAGGCCAACAGGATGGAAAGGACCGCAACGCCGGCAAATATCAGAAAGTGGCGCTTCCAGTAATGGAGATAGTCTGATTGATTAACTTCATTTTTAGCCGCCCGGCGATAGAGTAGGGCCAGGAAGAGGAAGTATAAGGCGAAGCCCGCCATAGATTTGGAATAGCTCCGATAGCTCAGCGGCTCCGCTGATGGTAGCTCCTCCGAAAGTAAGTTTGGAGAGGAATTTCAGCGGAAAAATGTAGCAGAGCATTACAAAGAGCATCGCGAAGTTGTAGGCGATGACCCAGTAGTCCATGGTCGTCGTCCGGCGGAAGAAATTGTAGTGAACTACCCAGAGCATCACGAGTGCCATGAAGCTGATGGCAAAACTACTGATGTCACCGAGGTTACTTCTTAGCTCCCCGTAGCTATCGGGCACATCAAGGCTGACGACCAGTAGCGTAGCGGCGAAAGCAAAGATGCCATCGCTGATGGCTTCGAGGCGGGCTTGGGATTGTTGCATGCTGTTGTGAGTGCGAAATCAGGGTACGCATTATTGAATACAGCCCCGACTTTAGTCGGCAAAAAGGAGCGCGAAGAACTATTCTACCGATTCCTCCTCCAGTTCCACCCCCCGATAAAACGCCGATAATGGCAGCTTGAGCGCTACGCTCTCCAATTCAATTAGGCTATCCATGCCCTCAAAATCAATTCTGGAAAAAATGTCTCCGGTACCATTACGGCGGTAGAGTACGGCCAGGGAGCGGTGCTGATCGATCAGGAAATATTCCTTCAGCGACGGTAACTTTTTATAGTAGCGAAACTTAGCACCATTGTCGTACGCCTCCGAACTTTCGGAGAGGACTTCGATGACGAATACCGGATTCGTAATGGCTCCCGTTATTTTTTCGGACTCTTTAACGTCTCCACAAACGGCAAGTGTGTCCGGGTATACGTACCGGAGGTTCTTGGCAATTTCTATTTTGATGTCAGATGTGAGGGCTTCGCAATTTTTCCCCTGCGTACGAAAATGGTTTTCAAGTTCAAACAAGGCATTTCTGCCGATCCTTCCATGATTTATCGTCCCCCCCGCCATCGCAAACACCTCGCCGTAGTGAAACTCATAGCGTGTTTCACCGGACTCTTCCAGCTTCTGCCATTCTTCAATGGTGTACTTTTCGTTTTTCAATTGCGGCTGGCCCATGGCATAAATTTTAATCAAGGTACGGATATAACGAAGAAACCCGGCCAGCAGTTGCTGACCGGGTCTCCGCTAAACATTTTGGAAGAGCTCGAAGAGCTTCGTAACACAGCCCCGACTTTAGTCGGCAAAACTATGCGACGATGATTTTACATCATCCCCCCCATACCACCAGGCATACCACCATGGCTGTGGCCACCGCCGCCGCCTAAGTCAGCTTCTGGCTTGTCGTTGATGACACACTCAGTTGTGAGGACCATACCGGAGATAGAGGCTGCGTTCTCCAGGGCAATACGAGTCACTTTGGTCGGGTCGATAACGCCGGCCTTCTTCAGGTCTTCGTATACGTTAGTGCGGGCGTTGTAGCCGAAGCTGTGTCCCTTACCGTTCAGCACCTTGTCCAAAACGATGGAGCCTTCGACGCCAGCGTTGTCGGAAATGGTACGCAACGGTGCTTCCAGTGCCTTACGGACAATCTGAATACCGATGGTCTGGTCTTCGTTTTCGCCCTTGACGTCCTTCAGGGAAGCGATGGCACGCACGAGGGCAACACCACCACCGGCTACGATGCCTTCCTCAACGGCGGCACGGGTAGCGTGGAGGGCGTCGTCAACGCGGTCCTTCTTCTCCTTCATTTCCACTTCGGTAGCAGCACCGACGTAGAGGACGGCAACACCGCCAGCCAGCTTGGCCAGGCGTTCCTGCAGTTTCTCACGATCGTAGTCGCTCGTCGTGGTTTCAATCTGCTGCTTGATCTGACCAATGCGGCCGTTGATCGTTTCTTCCGCACCAGCACCGTTTACGATGGTGGTGTTGTCTTTGTCAACGGTGATCTTCTCGGCGGTACCGAGGAGGTCCATCGTCGTCTGATCCAGCTTGTAGCCTTTCTCTTCGCTGATGACGGTACCTCCCGTAAGGATGGCGATGTCTTCGAGCATGGCCTTACGGCGGTCACCAAAACCAGGTGCCTTAACGGCTACCACTTTCAGCTGCGCGCGCAGGCGGTTAACGACGAGTACGCCGAGGGCCTGGCTCTCAATGTCTTCGGCAATGATCAGCAGCGGGCGACCGCTCTGAATCACCTGCTCCAGCACGGGAAGGATGTCCTGCATGTTACTGATCTTCTTATCGTGGATCAGGATGTAGGGGTTCTCGTACTCGGTCACCATGCTTTCGGCATCGGTCACGAAGTAGGGGCTCAGGTAGCCGCGGTCGAACTGCATACCCATCACTTCCTCCACGTAGGTGTCGGTACCTTTGGCTTCTTCGACGGTAATAACGCCGTCTTTGCTGACGCGCTTCATGGCGTCGGCGATCAGGGCACCGATCTCGTTGTCGTTGTTGGCGGAGATGGCGGCAACCTGCTCGATCTTACCGAAGTCGTTACCGACCACCTCGCTCTGACCCTTCAGGTGCTCGATCACCAGCTTAGTGGCTTTATCGATACCGCGCTTGAGGTCCATCGGGTTAGCGCCGGCGGTTACGTTCTTCAGACCGGCCTGGATCATGGCCTGCGCCAGTACGGTGGCGGTAGTGGTTCCGTCTCCCGCAATATCGGCGGTTTTAGAGGCCACTTCCTTTACCATCTGGGCGCCCATGTTGGCGACCGGATCTTCAAGTTCGATTTCCTTGGCGACGGTTACGCCGTCCTTGGTGATCTGGGGAGCGCCGAAGGATTTTTGAATTACGACGTTGCGGCCCTTGGGGCCCAGGGTCACCTTCACCGCGTTGGCGAGGGCATCTACACCGGCGTGGAGTTTCTCCCGCGCGGTTCTGTCAAAGCTAATTTCCTTAGCCATAGTAGTATAAATTTTAAAGGTTGAAAGAGTAGGGTAGCGTCATAACCGGGGGAAGATCGTCTCCCGAACGGTTCGTCTCAAAGACCCTTACCTAAATAACGACGAGAATATCGTCTTCCCGCATGATCAGGTAGTCATTCCCTTCCAGGTTGACTTCCTGGCCGGCGTACTTGCCGTAGAGGACAATGTCGCCCTTGGTTACGGTCATGGCGTTGCCGTCCTTACCGGGGCCTACGGCGATTACTTCGCCGCGCTGGGGCTTCTCCTTTGCGGTGTCGGGAATGATGATACCACCGCTGGTTTTCTCTTCGGCGGGGGCGGGCTTTACCACGACGCGATCGTTGATCGGCTTCATGTATGTATGATTTAATGGATTAAATATTCGGCGGGTCGGCAATCGGCTTGCCGCATCGCGCGCGGTTGGTAGTGCGAAGGTCGTGCCAGCACGGGGCGGTGTCATTCTGTCAGGCAAGCGAAAGACGATATGACATTCAGGGCGCGGCCGCGGGAATGCAAAGAGAGGCATTTCAAGGAGCAATGCCCGTTTGCCGACCCTGCTCCTTGAAAATTTTTACCCCGGCACCTGCGTTCGCGCCAATAAAATCCGGCCCTAACGAAGTACTACCCTGAACGTCTGCGAACCCCCGGCCGGCTCCCGCAGCAGCAGGAAGTAGATGCCGGCGGGGAGGTCGTTACCGTTAATCTCCGTAGCGTTCTCCCCCGTCGTGCCCCGCCGTATCAGCGCACCGGCGGCGTTGGTGAACAGGTACTCCGAGCCTGCCGCCGCGCCCGAAAGCCGCAGTCGGCCAGGCGCCACCTGGCGCAATTCCGTAGCGGTGTTGCTCTGAACAGTAAGCGTCACGACCGGACTGTACGCAAAGGTGCCGTCCTGATCGATCATGCGCAAACGGTAGTCGTTGGCTCCGCCGGCGGGTGCCTCGTCTGTATATTCGTAATTGAGCCCCGTGGTGCTGTTCCCGGCTGCGGTTCGGTAGCCGATTTCAGTAAAACCACCACCGGCGGCGCGGCGCTCCACCACGAATCGATCAGTCTGTTCTTCGCCTTCCGTACGCCAGCTAAGATCGGCTACTTTACCGTTTACCGTGCCCGTGAAGGAAGTGAGGGATACCGGCAGGGAACCCCCGAGATTAAGCCCGACTACCACGGGGTCGTGGTCGCTGAAGCGGTAAAAATCCGGAGCATAAAGCGCGGGATCGTTAAAGCGCGTATCGTAGTCGAGCGCGGTTGGTTCCGGAGCGTTTACGGTCCAGGGCGTAGCGCCGGTTACCTTACCCGCCAGCGCCGGAGAAGCCAGGATGTGATCGAGGCTGCCCCACTCGTTGTTAAATTCGTAAGACGGCACGCTGCCGCACGGGAAACTGCCGGCGGGGGCATTGTCGCGAACCGTGTTGGCCCAGCCGGCGTCGGTAAAGATCGTTACGGGCGCTTCCTGGCTGTAGGCGTTCAAATCGCCGATTACGAGTTGTTCGGCGATGCCCGTCCCGGTAGGATCGTCGTTGGTGAGCCACTCCAGGATGGCCGTGGCGGCGGCGAGGCGGGTACCGTTGCAGCTGCCCGCACCACCGTTGTCGTCGTCCCCGGCTCCGCAGCTGCCTCCCTTGCTTTTCCAGTGATTGACACAGACGGTGACCTGCTGGCCAAAGTTCCGGTGCCCGGTTTCGATGATGCGAAAGGTCTGCGCCAGCGGAACGCGGTTGCTGTTGAAGTTGCCGGCCGCCACGGTCAGGTTGGCCGCCGTGCCGGACTCTTCCACTACGGCGGATTTATAGATGAGGGCCACCATGATCTGATCACCGCCGGGATTGGGGTTGAGCACGTAGTCGTACGTGGGGCCGCCGGCGTCGGTGATGGCCCGGGTGAGGGCGTCGAGGGCCATCGACCCGTTGGCCCCGAGACGTTCGATCTCCACCAGGCCGAGAATGTCGGCGTCGAGTTCGACGATGCCGGCAACGATCTTAGCCTCCTGGCGGTCAAATTCGTCGGCATCGTTGGCGCCCCGGCGGTTGAGGGTAAGGAAATAATTCAGAACGTTCATTCCGACAACCTTCACGAACCCTCCGACGGAAGGTGCGGCGGTCGGACGCGCATTTTCGCTACCGACGGTGAAGTCGGTGCCCTGAAGCCGGTAATCATTAAAGCGCTCGTCGATGATGCCGGTCAGTCCGGTGATCACGGAGCCGGAGCGCAGCGAGTTAGTGGCGGATACCTCCTGTCCGTTGCCGAGTATGATGGGAAAATTGTTGCTGCCGCCCCGACCGTCGTCGACCTTAAGCCGGCGCAGGGATTGCGCGGCGTTGTAGGCCGCCAGTTGAGCGGGATCAGGCGCGTTGCACTCGGTGAACTGAATGAGCCGCTCCCCGCCGGAAACCACAAACTCCCCGAAGCGGGCGATGCCGTCAGTTTCCGTAATAGTCACCGGTGCGGTGACCGTAGTCCGCATCCCTTCCAGGGCTTCGTAATCATCCTCGGAGGCCACGGGAAGCGTAAGGGCCGCGGCGCTCGGCAGGGTGTTGTTGGAACTGACGACGACTACGCTCGCTCCGGCACCCGTTGCGTTGATCTGGGTAAGGTCATCAGATTCCGATACTTCTCCCGTGATGGTCACCAGGTCGCCGGTGGCCACGTCCGTGCCGGTCGCGTTGTCGAAGATCCAGATACCTTCGGACGTAAGCGGATCGGCGTCGGCGTCGGCGTCTTCCTCCTGGACGAAGAAACCGCGGAGACCGGTGCCGTTACCTCCCTGAAAATCACCGACAACGATGCCCTCCACCATGACGTCCTGACCGACCAGTGCGCTGGAAGTACCGTCCCCCTGCACGGAGGAGATGAGCCGAAGCGCCGCGGGCTCGTCGTCGAAAACGTTGATCGTTGCGCTGGCTCCGGTGCTGAAAGTGGCATCACTGACGCCGGTGACGGTGAGCACAATGGTTTCGACTGGCTCTGATTCCGCGTCATCAACGACGTTGATCGGCAATTCAACCGAGGTCCGGCCGGCGGTAATGACGGCACTACCGCCGCTGGGGTCGGTAAAGTCGATCGTTGCAAGCGCGGAGCCGGTGAGGGTGTAGGTGATGGTCACGTCGGACGCCGCAGCTTCGGAAATGGTCAGCAGGAAACCTCCGTTTGTGGCCGGCTCGGTAAGGTTACCGTTGGCCGTTACGCCGGTAGCGGAGCCGGGTGGGGTAGTGGTGTAAGTGCCGAAGGGGACAGCGGCTCCAATCTCGGCCAGCGTCAGCCCGTCGAGGGCATCGTTAGCGTCCCAGTTTATCCAGTTGGCTACGATCCAGCCGCCGTCGGGGCCGGTATCGTCAACGCGGTACAACCAGCTGTCTTCCCAGAAGTCGGTACCGTTGCCGATGACGCCACCCGTCTGGTCAATGGTGATATCTGCGGGGTCGAGTAGTAGAAAGGCATCGTTGCCGTTGCCGAAAAGATTGGTGCCGG
>ENA-ORXT01004059-ORXT01004059.1-marine-metagenome-genome-assembly--contig:-NODE-4059-length-15463-cov-8.404329_pt1 | contig 15463 bp, 10 predicted proteins | sample MGYA00237868_ERZ511482 | MGnify/ENA metagenome assembly ERZ511482 | reverse complement strand
CTCCGGCCTGGCCTCCCCGGCATCTCCCGCCCGGCACCCCCGCACGTTGCGCCTGGTCGCCCCCCAGCTCCTTCCCGGCCACCCCCCCTGCATCCACCCCCACCTAGACACCCCTCTTGCTCCCACCCAACCACCACCGTTGCTTTCACGTCGATGCCCTTGCTGCTTAACCGTCGCCTCCGCTGCATCTGCCCACTCCTTGTATTGCTCGTTCCCGCAAGCCAGGTACCGACTTGGATGGAGGGAGCCATCGGTCGGTTCCGGTGCCACCCTGAAGCTTTAATGGGATAGGAAGCCTCCACCCCTCGCCAGAGCCCATACATCCATACTCCACCATGCGTCGCACGTTAAACTCGGCGCGACGCCCCCTTTAGTTATAGCCTCCTGTGAGTATCGCCCTATCTCTGTGCAGCTCGATGGGCGCAGACAGTACCGTACCCCGCTTGTACCACTTGTGCCCACGTCTTTGTGTCTCCAGTAGCTGCCCTTGACTTTTTAAAGCGACCGTGTTACGTCCATGCCAGTGTACCCTTCGTCCGTCCAGGACTGCAACAAGCATTAACTGATATACACTCCCATCCATACTCGCCCTACTACCCACGCCAACAGAAGCACCCACATGCGCTACATCAACACGGCCCGAAGGCTCCCCAATCCGACGGCGTTCGCACACCCGACGCCTCCCCATCCACAGGCGTTCACATGACCAACGCCTCGCCATCCGCCGGCGTTCGCACGCCCGACGCCTCCCCATCCGCCGGCATCTACGCCTCAGACGCCTCTCCATCTGCCAGCGTTGACCCGTCCGTTGCCATAAACGAGCCGCGCCCCCCTCCGTCCACCCCTTCGGGGCTTGCTGCCGACTCAACACTCCCACCGACCTCCAGCCGGTCTCTCCCGGTTGCGCGCGGCACACTCGCGGGGCAGGTGCACTCCGACCGCAGGCACTTGGCCCCGCGCACTTCGTAGTAGTACGCGTTGAGCCTTACACCGTCGTTCTCCGCCTTCTTCGCCTCGTCCGACGCCTTGAAGGAAGCAGTCAGGTTCATAAAAGACAGCTGGGCGATGCGGTGGGCCATGAACGAGGTTGGGGACATGTACGTCAGGTGACCGCGGAACTTGACAGACACCGAGTGCTGCACCTCAGCCGCCTGCGTCGACACGCAGTTGGTGACGGACAAGGACTCGTCGGGGTTGTACACGCACGAGCACGTGTGCCCCTTCGCATGCGCTCGGTCGAGACAGAAGCGCACGCCGTGGTGGGAGAGGATCGACCGCACCCGCTGCATCCCGTTCCGGTCCATCTTGCATGCGACATCATAAAAAACCACCCTGGGGAGGCTCGGGAATCGCTCCAAGACAAGGGAGAGGGCGTCTGCGACGCTCTCGGCTTGGAACATCACTCGAAACCCCATGGTCACAACGTGGGGGCAGACAATGTTGAAGACGCCGGCGGTAAGCTGCGAGTGCTTCGGGAAGGACTTGGCGCACCGGTCACCCGCATCTTCTTGCACCGCCTGGGAACCCTTCCGCCTTCCCCCACCGCCCGCGTGCGACGCGGCACGCTTCCTCGTCTTGGCCCTCGGCGTGAAGATGGCCGGCCGCACGCGCTTTAAGAAGCCAAAGAACTCGAACGTCGCGTAGGAGGAGTCTAGAGCCTTGTTTTTGAAGGCCGGGTGCTCAGCCGCGAACTTGTCGTACTCCTCGGGGGTGGTGACACCAAGCCACCGCTTGCAAAAGTCCAGCGTCTCGGACTGGCCGGCGTCAGACGCCTTCTTGGCGGCCGTCTGGAAGTCGTCGTCAACCGACTTGTCCACCTCAACGGCGAACAGCAGCAGCGCGCCGATCGTGTTGCACAGAGCAGGCTCGTTGCACAGCAGCGGACCGATGCGCGCGAAAAAGTTGGCCACAATGCCGACGGCGTTGGCCGCCGTAGACTTCATGCGCCAATCCCCGCCGTTCTGCTTGCAGAGCTCCTGGGCTAGGTCCCTGAGCGGCTCGCGGGGCTGCCCAGCAAAAAGGTTGACGACAGGATCTCCGAGCATTGCCAAGATGAACGGGCGCAAGGTCGCCCACTCCGTGCCCTCGGCCTGAAACGTGTCAAAGCGGGGATGACACGTGCCCGCCCGCTCGTACCACGGCACCGCCACGGTCGTAGCCGCCGGGGCGTCGCCGAGCACGCCGACGGTCGCGTCGTCCGCTGCAGTCGCGGTGTCGCTTCCATGGACAGCAGCAGCAGCACCAGAAGAGCCGTCTTGCTGCCCCCTGCGGCGGCCACCGGGTGCACGAGGGTGAGGGCCGACGAGGTCATCCTCGTTCGTCCAAAAGAAAAAGCGGAAGAATAGCGCGCCGGCATGGCGCTTGAGCCGCCAGTTCTCAATCGTGGCCGCCCTCTGGGCGCGCGGCCGCACCGAGGTCAGCACCGCGTGGAGCTTGCCAAGCGCCTCCGCGTCCGTCTTGTTCAGCCTGTCGCCTGTCCGCACGACTTTTCGTATGGCGGCCCTTACACTTGGTTCTCTTATGACGGCGTAGTCGTCAATGTTCAGGTTCATGCTTGGCAAGTGGAGGGCGGGACGGGTAACGCGGATCCCGTCACGCAGACGAAAGCCCAGCGCCTGCCCGTCGATGACGATGTAGTCTGGGTTGCTGCCGCATATGGGACACACAAAGAGCTCGGGAATGGGCTGGAGCGTGGCCACAAAGCATCGGCCAAGTAAGATGACGAGCTGCCGCCGCAGGCCAAACCCCGAGCGCAACGACGCCAAAAAGTTGGTGGCCGCCGAGTACGAGGACCTTGAGTTGTAGATGAACGACAGCAGCGCATCGCAAAACGACCGGGTGAAGACGAGCACCCTGCCCATGTCATCTGGCTTGCGCAAGGAGAACAAGCCGTCCTCGTCCCCGTCGTACTCGACGACGTGCTGCTTGGGGCAGACCCAGGACCCAATCGTCACCTGTGCACAGAAAGGCAGAGGCGTCCAACGAGCAGAACAAGGATTAGATGGAGTGAGATCAGTGGGGCCGGCCTGCGTCAGCTCATGCCCGGATAACAACAGAGAATACCCATACGATACAAGGCAGCGCACGACGGAAGGCAGGACAGAAGAGAGACCAACACGTACCGGCAATGGCTCAACGCCGTTTCCATAACAGTACAGCAATCCGGAACACTCATCGAGCTTGGTGCTGTCCGGCCTCTTGGCCCCACACACTGAGCAGCTCTTCTCGTGCAAAACCACCGACGGGTCATACGCGAGGCCGAGCTCGGCCATGCGGTGCACCACCGTAGGTGGCTTGGCGGGAGGCTCCATGTGGCCGTCGTCGGCGGAGGTGGACGGCGAGAAGATCGCGCTGGAGGGAAGCTCGACCGCTGCCCACTCGGAGCTCCGCGCCCACATCAGGCCTTGCCGGTCCTCGTCCACGCAAGACACCAAGTTACGCTTCTGTCGCTGCTTGGCAATCGCAACCAGCTCGTCGTCGTCCAACCCCCCGTCCTCGTCCGCGTCCTGCTCGACCGGCCCGTCCTCATCCTCGGACGTGGCGTCCGACGGGTAGCCGTCACCCGCGTGCCCCAATGCCAGCCGGTCAAGCTGCAGGACCAACACCGTGTGGTGGCAGCGGCGCTGGCTCGAACGACAGCCGACCGCGACGCACTTGATGTCGCGCCGCCGCGTGGCCACCACAGGGCTGTAGATAGCCCCGTCAAAGGCAGCCGCAGCTGGGCCCCTGAACGTGGAGATGTCCACGGCGTACGGCGGCGTGTCTTTCGCCACGCGCAATTGCTGCGCTATCTCATCGCCGTTGCTTGACAGGGTCTTGACGGCCGCCTTGAACGCCTCGGCGTACCAGCACGTGCTGTCCTTCCCGGCCATCGACAACAGCGCCACGTTCTCCGTGTGGCCCCAGAAGGAGCACAAGACGGCGCCGTCGGGGGAGTACCACAACGTTGCCAGGTCCACCGCCTGCGGTCCGGTCACGCAGAAGAGAAAGCGCGAGGGGGACGACACGGCGCCGACCACCTGGGCCATCATGCCGCTGCCGACGGCCGCGTCCACCAGCGTACGCATGCCGAGCAGCCGCCGCAAGGCCGCCGAGATGTGGCCGGTGAGCACGTCCTGCCGTTCGGCCACCGATTCGACCCGCGACCGCCCAACAACCCGCCGAGGATGCCGAGGCTTGCGCCGGCCCGCTGCCGGCCCGTCGGCGGCGGAGCCATCAACGGATGACTCGGAATCCGTGTCGACTTCAAGAGGGGGGGGCTCGTCGAAAGCATGGCCGTCACCAATACCGTCAGAGGAGGAGTCGCAGCACATGGCGGTGGGGGAGGAAGGGGAGGGGGGGGGGGACAAGGTAGACCTCTCGACGCCTAGCGCGGGAAGCGCCCGCGCGGCGAGCGACCACGCCGGTTGGGTCGTCGATGCAATCAGGTTCAATAAGCCCAGAGTACCCATCTGCGTCCTGCGCGATCTCAATGACGAGTGATCCTTCAAGCAGTCGCCCTCCATGGTGGTGGTGGTCGCCGCACTGGGTCAGTGGAAATCGCGCCGTGTGCACGCCGACGCAACTCGAGTCCGTGCGACGAAGAAGACGGACCCCACTGGATCAAACCGCCGACACGTGCCCCGCTCAGCGACCCACCAATGGGTGGTTACCGTATCACGACGTCGTCGGCGCGCGCGCACTGCCGTCTGAGGGCCACTGTTGAGAAGCAAGGACAAAAGCAAAAATGCTTCGTTCATAATTGCTACCAAGTAACTTCTGTAAACGGCGAAGCCGCCTGGCTGCTGACCCTTGCTGAGGCCTCTTGTATGAATGCCACTGTCAACAGTCTGTCAGCTATCTTTCCGTGGAGGCCACGTAGGCGTGCCAGAGAGCTCCCCGATGGCTGGTGGCCATTAAGTTGGAAAACTTCTCTCGCTGCATTCTTTCTTGATGAAGCACTTGATGCGGTCACGCCCCGGCTGCTCGATCCGATCTGCCACCCACGAGCACACGCGACATGTGACCCACCTACAGTCGTCCCTGCAGGGGACCAGATCGCGGCGTCGCCGAGCCGCCGACTCGTCGACCCGTCCACTCACCTGTGTCTGCAGTCCGTGCGCCCCCCACCATTGCTGCTCTGCCTCTTCTCACTCGTGCACTTTCTCCTTGACGGGACTGCCCCCCCCACCTACCCGCACGTAGCGGCGACGCATACTTCGGGCGGGCCTGGGGCCGACCAGGCTGTCGCTGGCAGGGCGCCAGTGGTTGCGGTGGGCGCGGCGGGGTGGACGGATATGTGCGGGGGAAAGGTGCCAGCGACCGGCGGCGGCGCGTCGCCGACGGTAGGTGAAGCACTCGTGCGTGCCCCGACGGCGCGGCGATGTACACGTCGGGCGGGGAGGGCGCCGACCCGGCCGTCGCCGGCAGTGCGCCCGTGGACGCGGTGGTGTCGACGGGATGGGTGGGCGATGGGTGAGCGGCATGGCTGCCACCGGCGGTGAGGCGCCGTCGACGGTGGTGTCCCCTCCCCCGCCCGCTCCGACGGTGTGGAGATGCACACGTCGGGCGGGGAGGGCGCGGACCAGGCCGTCGTCGGGACGGCGCCGGTGGCAGCGGTGGGCGCGGCGGGATGGGTGGAAAGTGGCGGCGGCAAGGTGGCGGCGATGGGCGGCGGCACGCCGCCGACGGTGGTGTCCCCTCCCCCGCCCGCTCCGACGGTGTGGAGATGCACACGTCGAGCGGGGAGGGCGCCGACCAGGCCGTCGTCGGGAGGGCGCCGGTGGCAGCGGTGGGCGCGGCGGGATGGGTGGACAATGGCGGCGGCAAGGTCGCGGCGATGGGCGGCGGCACGCCGCCGACGACGGGGCCCTTCGCCCCGCGCCCCGACAGTGTGGGGACGCACATGTCCGTCGTGGTGGGCGCCGATCACTTGGTGGTCGTCGGGACGCTCGTCTGTGGGGGTGGTGTGGTGGGGTGGTCGGTAGATGGCGGGGGCGAGGTTGTGGCGACTGGCGGCGGGGCGCCGTCGGCGTAGGCGCCCCCAACCCCCCACCCCGTTGGTACAGTGTCACGCATTGTACTGTCATACATTATAACGCGCTTGTTGGTGAAAGAGAAATGCTGCACAGGTTGTAAGGCCTGCGGGCTGTTGTCAAACGTGATTCAGTCGTGGTGGGCTCAGAAGGGCCCCCTAGCAGAGGACACATGAGAAGTGGGCGACGTCTCCGCGGTCTGTGTAGTGCAAAGAACAGGCAACTACCGCCGCCTCCGTATGGCGTTGCCTACCAAATTAGGTCCGGCTGACACTGCTGATTCTGTTGCATCAGGCACCTGCGCTTCACGATACACGCTCGTGCTGGCCGAAACCAGTGCGTTCTGGTTTCCTGACACAGAAGCCGCCTGGAGTGTGCTTGGACATGATTTGGGTCCACGCTGGATGGATTTGAGCGAAGTCTGCTTACCATAGTCACTCGCCCTTCACGGGCTCCAGCAGTGTCTTGAATGGGGTGCAACACGGCATTTCTAAGCCGAACTCGACCAAAACACGAACCGGACAAGAGTCCCGCTCTTGGGTCTTTGAAGGGTGCTGGATGCGACTGTATTGTTCGTTTAACCTGCAAAGCATTCCTTCATGTCATTTTCGGCCCAAGAGTGTCGACATCTGCTGACAAGAGACGGCTGCCTCGGTGCACTGTGTCCATTCTTCATCCGGTTTTTTGCGCTGATGGCCATGCATACACATAGAGGCCCACTACTGCGCAAAAAAAAACAGAAAAAAGCGCGCCAGAAGAGTTACAGCGACCCTTGTGCATATCAATGTCGGTATGTGTTGTTTCGTCCGCGTTGGTGGCCCCTCGTCGCGCTGCAAGGCTGAATAGGACACCAAACCTGCGACAAGATCCCCCCCAACGATTTCATCTCATATTGCCGCCCCGCGCGCTTCCACAGCAAGCACGCGCCCCACGATAGGCTCAGAAAACCAGTTGCTGTCGGCGTGGCGGAGCGGACGGAGAAAGAGGCGCGCCTGCACCAGTACGTGCGCAACAGCTACAGGCCTCGTTCCGCGCACAAGGTGCGTGTTTACACCGCGAGAGAGGCATCTGTGCGGCGCACAGGCTGCTCTGGACAATAATGTGCGAAAAAGGGGAAAACACTGTGCGCATCGTGGTCCGGAGCGGAGCGGGCACTCAAAACCTGCTCTGCTGCAGATCTTACGCCCATACAGGAGCGCTCCAACAAAACAAACTGCCAAAAATGCTGCATGTGTGTGGCCTGGGGCTCCGACTTGCGGCAAGGTACGCACGCGACTGACTTTGAGTACTGATGGCGGACTATGCATCGTGTCCGACTCTGTGACCGTCATCATGACGCTGCAAGAAGTTACACTGAGCGTGCCGAGTGCAACTCAGGCACGTACTAGCGGGCAGGACCGAAGGTATGGCTGGGGGACGTGCGCCGACATGGGCGTCGGTTGCAGAGAGGGAGCAGGACTGTGACAAAAGAACTATGCAGGCAATCGGGAACTTCAGATCCGTAGAGTAAGACAGAACGGAGAAGATCGTGTCAACATTGGCTAGTGTGTGCGACCAACAAGGTGGCTCTCACAGTGGTGTACATGGGATGGCGGCAGTGGGATGAACTCGGGGACGTGCAAGGAGCCCGGTCTCGGAGGGGTGCACGGCACCGGAGATCCCCATCGTTGCGAGCTCGGAATTAAAATATACTTCTGAAGAGAGAGGACGCTTAAATACACCGATTTCAAGAAATGATGTTGCACGATGCGTACCTTGCGCCGCTCGGCGCCTTGCTTGCATCGGGGTTTTGTGGCGACCACACACGGCAGGCTTTCGATGCTGGACCCCTCTCAAGGACCTGTTTGGCCAAGGCGGTGACCCCCCCCCCCGCCTGCATGGCACTAGGGGGGGGTTTCGGTTGTGGCTGGCAGCCCGCCTTTTCTCTTGCATTGCCACCCCGAGGAGGAGCTACCCCCGGCGCCACTGCCCGATGCACCTCCCCTGGGCCACCCCCCCCTGGCGGGTATCCCTTAGCGGCACCTGTCGGCGCGCCCCCCGGCGGCCCCCTCTTGCTTGCGCACGTGGTATACACAACTCAGCCCCCATGGCCCGTCCGGTTGATTTGGTCCGTGTGCGCCAGTGCGCGCGGCTGCTCGGCCCACTCCGCGTCGGCGTGCACAGGGTTGTGTGCGCTTCCGTGCGTGACGCTGTCATTGTGTGCGCGGTGGGCGGGAGCGCAGGGCGCGTCGGCTGGCGTTGCACACTGGACGGGAGGGCGTGGAGTATTGTGTAGCCTACCATGGCGCATCGTGTGGCTGTGGAGCGTGTGGCTGGTGATGAGGTGCGCCCGATGCCTTTTGTTGCTCTCCGGTCGGGCACGGGTGGCATCATTGCCCGTGCCAGCGACTCAATCGACCTGGCGCGGCTGATGATTGAGTGGACGCAGCTGGGCCGCGACGCTGCGATCATCTGCACGTTTGAGCATCACGGCGCGGCTTCGTCGTGGTTGACCGCCGCGCAGCCGCCGCTCCCGACGTGGGCGGCGCGCACGTGCGTCGCGACGGGCGACGCGGACGTGATCAATGTAGACGTCGAGCCCGACGCAGCCCCTGTTTTTGCCCTCCTGAGTCAAGCCGGTGGTCAACTGGTGGCCAACACCAACTCGTCGCGCGTCCCCCAGCTGGTCAACACGGTCAAGGCCCTCAACGGGGAAGTCGCGGTGGTCCGGATGCTTCTGTCTGTCGACGAAGCCGAGTCGTGGCTGTTGAGCCCGAGTCTTCCTGCATGGCTGCTGGCGCCCGTCCCCGCAGCGCCGGCAGCGAAGACGCTTGGCAGGGGCGTTGAGCTGGGCACAGCGGCCGCCGATGGCGTCATCGAGCTGTCCGACGACGAGGGGCTTGTCGGGGACAAGGCGGCCGCGACGGAGAGCTCCTTCCGACGGGCGGCGCAGGCGCTACCCCCCCGCCCATCTGTCAAGCGGACCATCTTGTCCATGGGCAGCCTCCAGGACTCTATGCTGTTGCCTGTCGCGTTCCAGCGCCATCCCGTTACTGGAATGGTAGTGCGCGGGACTAGTGCGGGGCGTGCCAGTGGGAGTTCGTGCTCGTCGTCGGCGACGGGAGCGTCGTTGCTCACTCCCCCCTCCCCGCTGCCGTCTACCCCATCGGTGGCCAGTCGGACGCCAGCGCGCTGCCAGTTTTCCGGTACGGCCCAGTCCAGTCGCCGTACTGGGCGTGACGGAGCGACTCGCAATGCTGGGCGTCTCTTGGGCACCACTGCGGCGGCCCGCTCGTCCACCGCGATGGGCACTCCTGCTCCGATGCGGTCTGGGGCGTCGGCGGCGACTCGGTCGCTGTCGTTTTCTTCGGGCCGACGGGCTACCCCACGAGGCGGCCAATCGAGCGGCAGCGCCTCGCTTCTGGTCGCTGGGAGTGGCAACGGGTCCCCCATGGCACCACGCCCGCCGCCGCAGACATGCACCCCGGTGCACTCGTCCGTCTCTCCCTCCAACGGCCGTCCCGCCAAGAAGCTGCGGCTCGCTGAGGCGTTGCCGTTTGACATGAGGCGGCTGGCCAGGAGCATCCTTCGCCGCAAGAAGGGCCTTTTTGTGACGGGCGGTGGCGGGGTCGGCAAGACGCGGCTGTTGCGGCAATGTGCGGACGAGCACAGCTTGGCCGAAGGAGGTAGCCACGTCGGACTTCAAGTTGTGGCCCCCACTGGTGTAGCGGCAGCGGTTGCCGGGGGTGTCACCCTCCATGCATACCTGCGCCAGCCGGCCGGGTGCTTCAACGAGTCTCTGACGGAGGGAGAGGACGCCGCTCGCATCTACAGGGCCATGGACGCGTCAACCAAGAGGCGCCTGGCGGACACGTCGTTGCTCCTGGTCGACGAGGTGTCGATGGTCTCCAGCCGCATGTTCACCCTGCTCGCCTACGCCGTCGATATGGCGCACACCTCCTTTAACAAGGACGCGGTATGGCGGATGGTTGCCTTCGGCGACTTTTTCCAGCTGCCGCCGGTGCGGGGCGATGAGGACAACTTCGACACCAGTGGCATGTACGCGTTCAAGTCATTGCATTGGGCGCGGCTCTTCAGTGGAGAGCAGCTGCAGCTGCGCTACGTGTGGCGCCAGGAGGACAAGAAGTTTGTCGACATGCTGTCGAGACTGCGGGTAGGCGACGTCTCCAACGACCTCGTCGACTTCCTCGAGACGCGCTCCAAAGTGTACCACTCGCGGTTGGCGGCCGGTGGCCTGACCGACCTCGACGTCACCCACATCTTCCCACACCGCCACCGCGTCAACGCGCACAATCACGTGTGCGTAACTACGATGGAGCTCGTCAACGGGTGCGCGCGTGAGGTGTTCATGGCTTCGGACTACCCCATTGGCGTCAACATGACCAAGGAGCAAGTCACCACCCAGCTTGACGCGGCGCTCATGGCGCCCGAGAAGCTCGAGCTTTGCGTCGGGGCTCGCGTTGCCGCATGCGCCACCGTCGTTGACGGCGACGTAGAGGTGCCCAACGGCACTGTCGGCACGGTCGTCAGGTTAAAGGTTGTTGGGGCGCACGTCTCGAGCGACAAGGCCACCAAGGTGCCCATCGTGCGGTTTGATACCGTGCGGGGACCCGTGACGGTTGTCGTCAAACACGTCGACATGAAGCTGCAATCGGTAGCGCGGGACGGCGCGTACGCGAGCCGGTACCAGATCCCCCTCGTGCTGGCGTGGGCCGTGACCGTCCATCGGTGCCAGGGGCTCTCGATGGACGCTGCGGTGATGGACTTGGCGCCCTGTTTTGTGGACGGCATGGTGTACGTGGCCTTGTCGCGTGTGCGGTCCATGGAGGGAGTGCACATTCTGTCATATTCTCGAGGCAGGGTGCAGGCCGACCAGCGTGTCGCGTCGTTTTATGACAGCCAACGCGACCTAGACGATGAGTTTCTTGATTGTGTGGACATCTCATGGTCTTAGTTGGTGTGCGGGGTTCTGGGGTGATGGGCCTGGTTGAGCAACTCGTTGTGTTTTGCGTTTTTCTCTCGGCTCGAGCCTTGTTTCCATGGCCGATTCTTTGCGTCAGAACATGAGCTCGTAAACACTACCAACGAGATACGTTAGTGAGTCTCTGCATGCCCCGCGGGAGGCAGCCAGTCGCTTTGAACGTCCTTTGAGAACAAGAGGCAAAAGTAACAAGACAAGCACGCAGCACAACGTGCAATGGCACCGGTTGAGCAGCGCGCACCAGGCAACCGGCCTCCACCTGCAGCTGGCCACCTCACCGCCGGCCAGCATCCTATCATGGCCACTCAACTCAGTCGCTCCCCGCTATGTTGGAGCTCTCGTCAGCGCCCGCACCCTCCGCCGCACCCTCACGCCCCGATGGCCTTGCACTTGTTGACGGCCTCGTACTCGCCGATGGTCCAGCGGTTGCCGGCGGGTGTAGAGCCGGCGGAGACTGCCCACCCACCGCAGGCTCCCCACGTGTGGCAGCAACCGAGGCAGTGGATGCTCGAGCTGCCCCGGTCCTGGCGCTCTTTGAAGCAGCTTGAGAACTTCCACTACCGGTAAGGGCACGGCGCTTGCGAGTACGCGATGGCGTTCGACTGCCGGTAGCTCCGGTTGGTGGTCGGCGACTCGACGGTTCCGCGCGCGTTGCAGCGCTAGGCGTGCCGTTGGCGGGGGGCGTCGGGCCGGCCAACACGGCGGGCGCCCCAACGACTCGCGCGTTGGCCTCCTTGGCACGAGCAGCGCGCCGCACAACAAGCCGGCTGGCGCGCTTGGACGCCGCCGCGAGCATGGCGCGCATGATGTAGGTGGCCTCGACGGATGTGTTTACCCCCTCATGGATGCCGTCTCCCTCGCCTGGCGCTCCACCACCTCTTACCGTGCTCCCACCGCCATCTTGCGCGCCGCCGACGACAGGTGCTCCATGCTCGGGAGCACCACCGCCTGGACCGCTCACATGACAAGCACCGGTGCTGTCGGGCGCCTCTGCTGCGCTGGCTAAACCACCCAAACTTATGCGGCCTCCAGCGCCATTTCCATCGTTGGCGCTTGGTGCCACTCCCGCAGCCACAGATCCCACTGCGGGTCCGCCGCCCCCGCTCACACCACCGGCAGCGTCACCGCCCTCGCCAGGTGGTTGCTGAAGATCCAGCCCCGACAAGACCAGCGACTGGTGGCGAGGCGGACGCGCCTCAAACGACGCCGCCAGCGTCTCATCAATGATGCGGGGCAGCTCTGGCTCCAACGTGCACAACACGAGCAGCGCGCTGATGACCTCGGCGATGGCCTTGTTCGTGAAGACGGTGATTGCAGTGACCACCACGACGTCGTCGACGTTGGTCAGTCTGAAGCGCCGGGGAGACAACGCGGGCACTTTGAACGCTGGCTTGATGCCCGTCATCCGCACCCGCGGGCACCAGAGCGAGCGACTCTTGTCGACCGTGACGGTGCCGAAGGGATTGGCCATTGTCCCTACAGGCGCAGGACGCTTGCCCGGCCTCGGGTTCTTCCACGTCGAGAGCCACTTGGTTCGCAAATACGCGACCAAATACCCGAGCACAAGGTTCGAGCCCTTGCCGCAAGCGTCAGCCGTTCGCTCGGCCACCGCGCCTGCCGCTGCCCCAGCTGCGGCCACCCCTCCTCGTCCCCGCTCCGCCGCGTCGTTCGACGCGCCCTTGTCGCGGGCGGCGCCGCTGCCCGCGTTGGTCGCCGACGCCGAGACCGCTCCCCCCGCGTTGGCCGCGGCGCCCAGGGCGCCCAAGGTGGGCGCGGCGCAGCTGCCCGCCGACACCGGGACCGCCCCCCCCCCATTAGCGGCGCCGCCCAAGGCGCCCGACTTGGGGGCGGCGCCGCTGCCCGCCGACACCGGGTCAGCTCCCCCTCCGTTGGCCGCGCCCGCCGAGGCGCCCACGTTGAGCGCGGCGCCGCCCCCCGCGGTCAATGGGTCTGCCCCCTCTCCATTGGCGGCGCCGCCCAGGGCGCCCACGTTGGGGGCGGCGCTGCTGTCCACCGACATCGGGTCGGCCACCCCACCGTTCGCCGCGCCCGCCGTGGCGCCCAAGTCGGGGGCGGGGCCGCTGCCGCCGTCGCCGGCTGACGCTTGGTGCGCCCCCTCCCCGTTGGCCGCGCCGCCCGACACGCCCAAGTTGCGGGCGGCGCCGCTGCCCGCCGACACCGGGTCCGCCCCCCCCCCATTGGCGGCGCCGCCCAAGGCGCCCAAGGTGGGCGCGGCGCCGTTGCCCGCCGACGCCGGGTCGGCCCCCCCACCGTTGGCCGCGCCCGCCGAGGCGCCCAAGTTGGGGGCGGCGCCGCTACCCGCCGACGCCGGGTCCGCCCCCCCCCCATTGGCCGCGCCGGCCGAGGCGCCCAAGTCGGGGGCGGCGCCGCTGCCGCCGTTGCCCGCCGACGCCTGGTCCGCCCTCCTCCCGTCGGCTGCGCCGCGCGACGCGCTCACGTTGTGGGCGGCGCTGCTGTCGCCGACGCCTTGATCGGCGGCGAGCGAGTTCTCCAAATCCGCATGGGTGGCCTTGGCACGAGCCGCAATGGCGACTGCGGCGGCGGCATCCGCGCTCGAGTCGTCGCTTGCGCCGAGGCCCGCCATGGCGCCAGCGACAGCACCAACCGCGGCGTCAGCCGTGGCAGTGGTTCGAGGCGCGCTGCTGGTGCCTGCTGCGCAGTCGGGTGCATCGCCGTCCGGTCCACTCGCCCCCCCAGCCAACGTCGCCTCCGTGAGGCCTGCGCGAGAAATGAGAAAGCTCTGAAAGGCAGTGCAAGCCCGAAATCCAATATCACGGCAGAGAGCGACTGGGTGCGGCGACCGAGCAATCGCCGCAATGATGGCCTTGGCCGACGACAATGCAGCTGGGCTTGGCGTGCAGATGGCGGGGCGCTCAGCAGAGAAAGCAACTCGTGCGCGCAAAGCAGGCAGTGTCATTGCCTGTGACCCAGACTGTTCCTCGCAGCCAGCAGTGCCCGCGCGGACTGCCCGTCTCGCACCCACCTCCATATTGTCGTCCCCCCCCCGTCGCGACTCGGCCACAATGCGGTCACCCTCCCGACCCACTGCAGAAATGAGAGCGTCCGCCATCTCCTTCCGCCACACGTACCGTAAAGCAGCATCAACAAGGCGGGCGACATTGACGTCTTCGACGTCAAACAGCCCGACACGATCAAACACCGACACCCAGTGCAGGCTAGTCGTGGCGCTGCCCGGTTTAGTGTTGGCACGGCTCGCAGCTGCATGTACGCTTGCATTGAGTGGCGTGAGAGCTCGTTGAAGGTCTTGGGACGCCTCCAGAAACCGCTTGAGGAACGGAGCAATCTTCTCCTGCGTCCGCTTGTCTGTGATTGCCAGGCCTCCTAGGGCCTCCTCAAAACGTTCCATGGCCGCGGAACGCCAGGCCGCAGGCACAGTAGGGGTGAGACACCCACAACAGCGTGAGGGGCACAAGGAAGCGTGCCAGGGGATATTCACCAAGGGTGGGCACCAGGGGGGGTGGTCGCTGCCTTCCGTAAGTGAGGTGTCAGAGAGAGCGGCAGTCGGCGGCGAAAGGCAAGAAGATGCCCCGCCAGTTGGGGCGGGGCGGTCAATGGCGGGGACACCGAGCACGCAAACGCATCAGAAGCAGGAATGGCGGGAGGGGTGATGGCAGTGGGCGCATTTGGCCAACAATGGGGTCTCCCGACGATCATCCACGCGCATCCACAGGGTCGTGTGGGCCGCCTCTGACAAGGGATGGAAAAAAGGCGGGCTCCACCGACTCTGTCACTGAGTGGTACAGCCAGGTGGTTCTCAACATTTACCGATTTGGAATTGATCCGACGAATCTTCGATTCGTCGGATCAATTCCAAATCGGGAGGTTTGTGCCTCTCGGTATTGCGCAGTGGCTGGTGTCCCGGCTGGCCCACGCGGTCGGTCACCCTCGGCTGCAACAGAGGGGGGTCGGCCGACCATCCGGTGTCACCTCCGTGCGTCTGGCCCCAGTTTTCGTGTTGCCTGGATGCATATGTGCATCTCCATATGTGAGACGGCTGCCCTCATAGTGCTTGTACAGAGGAATATGAGATACCTGGTATGGCCCCTTGTTCCAGTTTTTCTCCAAGACCTGTACAACAGGCGGACGGGAAGAAGAGCTTCCTCATCCTCACTCTCAGAGACCGTTCTCACAGAATCCCATCCTCACCCGTACTCGCCGTGACTGCGCACAGGTATGCAGACGACAGCCATGGTTTTGTCCGGTTGGCCATGTGTCGGTGGTCCCACGCAGTCTACAGCAGCCCTCGACATCGATTGGTCGTGCACCCGTGGACACACGCGGACACCATGGTCGTGTCTGGATACGGGCTGGTGTCAAGTACTGCACCAGACGCGTGGCATGCCAAACAAAAAATATTGGATGGGCTAGCCCCCCCCCAAAACCCCCCCCCGAACCTCCCCCAACGCCCCCACGTGGCGCTCTCACA
>ENA-ORXT01004058-ORXT01004058.1-marine-metagenome-genome-assembly--contig:-NODE-4058-length-15465-cov-8.192748_pt1 | contig 15465 bp, 15 predicted proteins | sample MGYA00237868_ERZ511482 | MGnify/ENA metagenome assembly ERZ511482 | reverse complement strand
CTGCCCCTGCCTCCCTCCCGCCCGCCGCCCGCACCTTCCTCGTCACTCACCCGCACCCCGACTCCCACCACCACCCTCGGTGGGACGCCGCCAAACGCTTCGAGCTCTCCGTCTTCGACGCGTTCGACTGCAAGACCACCCTCCCCGTCTCCGCCGTCCCCCGCGACGCGCACATTTTCGACTTCCTGTGGCGCTGCACGTATAAGGCGGACCGCGGCAACGGCAAGCCGCCCGCGCGCGCCCGCTTCTGCATCGCCGGCGACCGCGAGTGGAACAAGGACAACGACGTCCCCACCTCCCCGGTCACCCCCCCCCGCGCCATCCGCACCACCATTGCCGTGGCCTCCATCCTGTCCTGGCGCGTCCACACGGAGGACTTCCTCCGGGCCTACCTGCAGTCCGACACCCTCGCCAGGCCCGTCTACGTCCACGCCCCCCCCGAGGCGGAAGAACCGCCCTCCTCCGTCTGGGCCTTCTCGCGCCCAATGTAAGGCAAAGGGCAACGACGGCCGCCACTTCCACTTTTCCACGCAGAGCAAGTTCCTCACCATCCCAGGCACCGAGCTCAGCTCAGTCTTCGACACGGTCTACTTCTCCCCCGGCCGCGGTTGCCTCTCGTCCTACGTGGACGACACCCTCACCGCCGGAACACCTGCCTTTGAGGCCGACGTCGCCACGGTGCTCCGCGCCTACAAGACCCACACGCCGGACCACGGCGCCATCCGATTTGCGGGCATCGCCGCGTACGCCGACGCCGATGGCCTCCACTGCCACGGTCGCCCATACACCGACGCCCTCCTGCTTCTCGACGCCCCCACGCCCATGACTACCCCCCTCACCAACCCCTCCGCCCTGCACTCCCTCGCCGCTCAGATCCTCTGGGTGGGCCGCGTCGCCCACCCCGACGTCCTGACGAACGCCACCCACTTGGTCAGCTGCCGCAACCCCTCCTCCCTTGACGCGCGCCGTGCCAACGACACCTAGCCATCCTGACCAACCGGCCCGTCACTTTCCACTTCCCGCGCCTCGACGCAGACTCTCTCCGGCTCTCCGTCTACGCCGACTACTCCGGCTCGACGCTGTCGCCCATGGACAAGCGACAGGTCGGGTACCTTGTCGCCCTCACGGACTCCTCCCGCCGCTTCTCCCTCCTCCACAGGGTGTCAGACCGCCCCCACCGCGTGTGCCGTGGCTCCACCGCCGGCGAGCTCCTCGCGCTCGCCGACGCTGTCGCGGCCTGCCTCGACGTCCGCCAACTCTTCCAGGAGCTCCTCTCCATTCGCGTCCCCCTCGACGGGTACACGGACTCGGCCACCGCGTACGAGCTAGTGACGCCGTTCAAGGACCCGGCGGACATTTCAGGCAAGAACGACCACTTCATGCTGCGCCGGGCCCTCCTATCGGGCGCCCTCGCCGAACTCAATCACGTCCACGGGATTGCCAACCCCGCCGACGCTCTCTCGATGCCAACCTTCTACCGCCCGCCGCCCAACGCCGCCCTCGCCGACGCCCTCCGGACCGGCTGCCTCCGCACCCCGGTCATTGCGTACACGACTACCGACGGCTATCGCTCGACCCCGCGCCCCGGCATCGACCTCGCGTACGGCCGCCCCCTCCCCGCACCTGCCGGAGTGGGGAAAGTGAGCCAGCAGAAAACGGACCGCCTGCCGCGCCTGCGCCAAGGCACGGCACACAGCCACCTCGCCGCGGCCACGACCGGGGGGTCGGACATGGCAACGACCCACCCCACCGCCTGACTACAGACGGAAACTGTCATCAGTCATTGTCATCCGCTTCGACTTGCATTAGATTTGTATCTCCCTTGCCTCGTACTCGACCGCCACCGCCCCGCGGCCCACCAGCGACGGGGCACCGGGCCACTGTTCTCACGCATTTCACAGTGACCGTCGTGTGACTGTTTGCATTGTTTTGATCGGCCACACGGCGCGGCTGATGCCCGCCGCATGTCGTTTCGACGTCTGTGCGTCCGCCCGCCGGCGGATTCTTTCGGGTCGACCTGCGCATTTCTCGATTCTCGACGTACTCTCACAATCGCGATTCTCTCGCGGCGAGCGAGACGCTTGCGACGTGCGTGCACGTACGTGCGCGTGCACGCCGACCTCGTTTACCACGCGTGTGTGTGTGGGTGTGGGAGGGTTCCGTTCGCTCACACGCGTACCTACCTCGCATCCGTTGGTGTCATCTCGCTTGAGGTGTGACTAGTGAAGCGTCCGCAATCCCGAGGGAGGTAGCGAGTCACCTGCCTTTAGTACTCCGAATGGGGCTTTGGCCTGTCTAGAAGGAGGAACGGGGGAGGCACGGCCGGGGAGGGGGCTGTTTAAGGACTTTGGCCCATCTTGTGTGACTTCTGCCACCCGCTCTGATCCGGCGAGCCGCTGGCTCTCCTTCACAGGTGATAGGGCGAGTGGCGGCGCACGTCTCGGGGGACACCATCCGCGCTGGGGGCGGACATTTACCACGTCCTCGTTGGTTGTTGGTGCTTGATTGTTACGTGTGTGTGTGGGTCGTATCGGATCCTACCCTATGGACGCACGTCGTAGTGTGCCTGTCGACCGCTGGACGACAAGCAGTTGTCGTTGCGGCTGTCGCGTCGATAGGGAGGAGGGACTTCCACTGCGGTGGTCAACGTGCGCGGCAGCTCCTGCTTCCCGTGCCAACGGTGGATTGGGCTCCGGCGGCGTACTAAGAGCTGTAGGCCGCGCATAGGCCGTCGTTGCTGACGAGCCGCGGGGGCGTTCGGGGGGGCAACGATTTTGGTGTGTTCCTGGTCTCGCTTTTTTGTCCATCGTGCTGGGCACCATGTCGAGCTTCGTCAAGATGGGCCTTGGGAGCGATGCCCCTGTGCTTTTGTGCTCATTTGTGCCGGGCCTTGACCCGCAAGACCTGTCTTCTTCGCCGGCGAAATTCATTCGTTTGATTCGTGCCATCAACGCGTCGACGGACGGGACGCTCGTAAAGGGGGAGCAGCTGAAGCAGAAGGTCGCTGATCTCTTCCTGCCTGCGTGCATGTTCAACCACGATATGATGGAGATGTCGCTGCTGCACCAAGAACTCGTTGAGTTGCTCAATTACTGGGATGTCGGCGTCATCACTGACAGGTCGACGCGGACCGTGATGGCGTTGGCGGCGCAGCTCTATCAAGACGCCGACCGCGTACAAACCATCAAGATGGTCGACGAATATAAGCACTAAGATGGCTCTTTTCTCGTAGTCAAGCAGGTGGTAACACCTCCAATGCTCCGTGCGCAGACGCGCGGTAGTCCCGCGGACGGCTTACCGGACCGTCAAGAGGACGAACCGAGCAGCGCGGGTGCCTCGTGGATTCCTCGTGTGCCACTGCTTCCAAGCCAAGATGCTCGCTGGGTCAGCGCCTGATGTCCGACGTGAGGATGTTCCTGTTGGGGGCACAGCTGTTCTCGAAGGAGATGATGGTGGCTCTTGCTATAGAGCCCTTCAAGGCGACGTACGGTCTCAAACGCGTACGGGCGAGGCCAGGGGCCGAGGTGTGGGCGGTAGCCAATCCTTCCATGACGCGGGTGGCCGCGAAAGTGATGCTTATGAAAGCTGCTCAGACGCTTGCGTGCGCGCTTTCAGCAGTCATCGCGGTGCATCGGGCGCGGTTGGCGGACTCGCTCGAGATGACGCCTATGACCGCGGACATGGCGCAGGGCGATCGTCCGCCAACGATGGGCACCTTTCAGTGCCACCCGTCGACCGCCAGGCCCATAACATCAGCCAACGCTTCAAAGATGAGTCGGCCAAGTTCACAGGCAAGAGCGATCAACTTTCGGACGACTATGTCCCGCAGTACGACCTAGTTCCACATGAATACCGGGTCGACGCCGGTAACGAGTTTGCCTTCCTGCACAACATCCCAGCAGGAGACGCGTTATGCTTCTTCCTTGACCATGTCGTGCGCAGCGCGACGTCGTACCCTGACGCCTGCTTGCGCGTTCGTAGTCGTTTCCTCTTTCCGGTTGACCAGGAGCGGGCCAAGAATGACGTACAACGCCTTCGTATGAGCGATTTTGTGGCCAAGGGCATGTCGGAGGAAGCGGCTCTAGAAGAGACCTTCAAGGTGGTGGAGCGCATGTCCAAGAAGATGACGAAGGGTTTCGCCAGTGACCAGCATCGCGCCAACTTTCTCCGCTCCGCCGTCATCGGCCCGCAATAGGCGAACCAGCACCTTAGTGGGTTGGGTGTCGGTGCCGCCGGCTTTCAGGACCTGTACCGACAGCTGCAGGCTGCTCTCTCGTTGAACAACGACTCTGACGCGGCTTCCGGGCGGGACCGTGCGTCGCCGCGTGGTGGGCATACCGCCGCGGCCGGTGTGTTCTACCACAGGCAGGGTCGGTACGGGGTCGCCAACACCGACGTTGGCAATCGATCCCCGGTTCGTCAAGGTGGCGAGCGCAAGATGGCGGGCACGGCGCGCACTGATGACTGCTGGAACTGCGGTGATCCATCCCACCGTCTGGCTGATTGCACCAATGGTCGAATCGACTGGGAGAAGGTCCGCAAGAGCCGCAGCAAGTTTTGGGCAGAGCGTCGCCCCGCCAAGGATGTCACCGCTACCTTTTACCACGAGATTTGCAATGAGCTCGTTGGCACATCCATGCTTGGCTCGGACGAGATGCGCCACAGCGTCGAACATCAGATCGAAGAAGGTGGACCAGACATCACCGGTGCTGTGGACGACAAAGATGGGAGTCCGGAGTCCGCGGTGGATGCGGGTGCGCAGGCCGCTGCTTTGGAGCTCTTCTACGCGATGACGGGCGTCGCTGACTATGCAAGTACCGGCAGAGGTGAACGCGGTCCGAGGTTTCGGCCGGGGGTCTGATCCGTCGACCTTCCCCCGGCCATAGACGACCGCCGCCGAAGCCGAACATTGAAGAGGACCCACCGAGCGTCGTGCTACTGGCGTCCACGGAGGAGTCTCAAGGTGCGTGCCTCGATACTGGGGCGCAGCGCACCGTCATTGGCAAGCCTCAAGCCGACGCCTACCTGGCTTCGATCGGCAAAGATATCCAGTTGGACAAGTCCAAGCACCCTAGGCGGTTCCGACTTGGCGGCAGTGACTACGATACCGTCGGTGCGGTGAGCATCCGGTTTCCGGTCGCCAACCACTACTTCCTTCCACTCACTGTTGACGTCATCACACTCAACATGCCGTTTCCTCTGGGTCTTGACACCCTTGATTTTCATCGCATGTACGTGAACAACGTGACCAACCACTTGGTGTGCGTCAACGATGGGGTGGCAGTTCCCTTGGTGCGCAAGTTCTGTCACATCTACCTCGCCTGGGGCTTTGAAGTCCTGTACACCTTTCCGAAGCTGCAGCACATCCACAAGAATTTCTATCATGCCAAGCCTGAGCGCCTGTTCTCCCTCATACGCAGAGCCAAGGACAAGCAGGCGACGCCTGAGACCCTACGGCAGCTGGAGGATGTGACCGAGGCCTGCGACGTTTGTCAACGGCTTTCGAAGGAGCCAAGCTGCTTTCGCATAGCCATTCCTGAAGAGGACATCCGCTTCAACCGGCGGGTGATGGCCGATGTGATGACGTTGGAGAAGACCTCGGTGCTTCACATTGGGGACCGTGACACGCTGTTCTCGGCTGCTATTTTTCTTCGGGACACCGTGAGTTGCATGTCGGTCTGGAAAGCTATCCTCCGTTAGTGGACGCCCGACTGTAGCCGCGCTCCTGGTTCTGGGTGAGCAGTTGATGATGGAGCCTCTCGTACTGGTATCTTCTGAAGGAAGTTGGGAGCGCCCGGCAATTCACAGAATACTGGGGCTTCTGTACCGCACGCTGCCCCTTGTGCGGCTCGAGCTAGCATTATGCGAGCTGATATTCGGAAATTTTCACCAACTGGCAAAGCAGGACATTGCCAAAGCAAAAGCCGGGACCCCGCTGAGTACTCCATGCAGAGATGGAGAGACACCGAGCACTTCTCGAGACTGCTGTCAATGCCAGACAAATATGGAATTCTTGCATCGTGGCTTCTTTGGAGGAGTGCCGAGCCCTTGAAGGATGACAGGTTCCACAGAGTGGCTCCTCAACGGCGACCCTCGCCTGCTGTCGACGCGAACTGGCGTCCGAAGAAACCCCTGCACACTGTCCGGTTTTTGACCGAGAAGTTGTGGAGACGCGAAGCCCCAAACGCTGCTCTCGCGTTCTGCGGGAAGGTAACGCACCCACACAGATCATTCTTGATACGAAAAGGGTCGACACTCTGCGCCCCACGCGCGCATCGGCAGCGGCGGCGGCACCACCGCCGCCGCCGCCGCCCGTCGGACCGGCGGTGACCCCACCCGCGGCCTGCGTGGCGGACGCGCGACCGGCCGGCGGCGGTGTTTTCCTTTTTCTTTTTTTCCCGCCGTGGACCCCCGTCGTGCTGAACGACGCGCGACGCGCACGCTCCTCCGCCCACGTCCGCCCCGCCCCGTTGCAATCCGTGCGCGCGCCGGGCGGAGGGCATGGGGATCCCTTGATGAATGGTCGCGCCCGCCACGGCACTGGGCTTTGCGGCCGCGTCGACCGCCGCTGAAGCGTCGGTTGCCGGCGGCGGCGGGTGCCCCCCCCCCCCGGGCGTTCACGGCCACAACCGTGGCCGCCAAGCCCGCCGCCGTCCGCCTTGCGGCCGCCGCGCAGCGGCGGATTTGGTCGGAGGCAGCGGGCGCGGGGCGCTGGCGGCCGCCGCTGCGGGCTCCCGTCGTCTTGCCGGCGGCAGCTGGCGGCAGCGGCGGCGGCGGCGGCAGCGTGGGAGGCGGTGGTGGTGACGACGGCGGCGGCGGTGGGGTGCGTGCGTTGCACCCCCCGACGGGGCCGGTAGAGGCCGTGCCGCGCCTGCCTTGGCGCCACAGCGACGACCGTGGCGGCGATGACGGCGTCTCCGGCGTGTGGCTGGAGGGGGCGGCGACGGCGGGTCGGCTGGTGCGGTAGGCCGCCCGCTCGACGGGCGGGTGCTCCATCGTGGGCATCCTTGCTCGGCGGTCCGCGTCGATTGGGCCGTCTTGGGGTGGCGGCGGCGGCGGCGGCGGCGGCGGGGGGGCAGAGCGGTGCCTGCAGGGGACGTTGCTGGGCGGCTGCCGCGCCGTCGGGTGCCGCTTGCGGTCGGCGAGTGAGGGCCTGCCGCCGACGCGGGCATGGGCAGCGGGCGACCGTGCGGGGTGGGAGGAAGCTGAGCCGCCCTCTGCGGGGGGGGGGTGTCGACTCGTCGCGCGCGGGGCGTCGGGCCGCAGCCGGTGGCGGCGGTGGAGTCGGCGGTGGAGGCGCCGGCGTTGGCTGAGGCCGCGCCTGCCGCCGCCGCGTCGGCGCCGCCGCCACCGCTCACGGTCGCCATTGTCCCTGCGGGTACGCTCCCTGCGGGATCCATTGCGAGCGCGCCCGCGCTCGTCGCCGCCGCCGCAGGCGTGGAGGCTGAGGTCGACCCTGCCGTGGCCCCCGTCAGCAGCGCGCCCGTCGACGCAGTGGCGAGCGCGACGGCGGCGGCGACGGGGGGCGTCGTGGAAACGGTGGCTGTCGCGGCCGCGGCGGCGGCGGCGGCGGCGGTGGGGCCGCCGCCGCCATCGCAATCGTTGGGCCACTGGCACGGGAACGCCGTTGGGTGACGCGGGTGCCTGCCGACGCCCGTGTGCGCCGACGCAGTCTCCCTGGCGTTCGGGGTCCTCGGGCGTATTGGGAGGGAGGACGGCCTGCTGGCTCGAGGTACCGAGGGTGGTGGGCCGGCCTTGATGAACGGCAGGGGTGGAAAGGGGGGGGTGGCGGGGGGGGTTGACGAGCAAGTGGGTTGTGGTTGCGACGTGCGGTGAACGTATCTTATTCAGTTTGGTCATTTTCAAGTTCCCAGGCCAGGGTGTTTTCGCGAACGCGCCTTCAGTTTAGCGAAAAAACAATGTCAATGCTCAGAATTTGCGATTACATTCTTGATCCTGTGTTTCCGACCAGACCGGACGGCGCGCGGTCCCGACCTCCATCGCCACGACGCCGGCGCGTGTGCGCTTCTGCACGCGCCCGCCCCCTTCACCCCCCCCCGCCATCCGTTTCCTCGATCATTTCGTGCCCCGACTTCGTCTCCCGTCTGGCCGTGCACCATGGTCGTCACGCACCCGACGACTGGCGACCAGCTCAACATTGGGCTGGATGTCACGTCCCTCCCCCGCCTGCGACAGGCCCTCGAGGCCGCCGAGTCGTCCGGCTGCGACTTTGTGCTCGCCCCCCTGGTGCACCCGCGGTACGCGCGGACGTCGGAGCTCCCCCCCCCCACCAACCCCGATGCGCCCCACCCGCCGCCCATCGCCCGGTCCGACCCGCTGACGCGGTCGGACGTGGAGCTGTCGTCGGCCGAGTGGCAGTCGGGCATCATTGGCAAGGTGTCCCCGTGGATCGACCTTGCGTCCCTGTCGCCGGTCGTCCGCGCCGCGTCCGAGGCGGCCTTTCGGGAGGAGGTGGCGTACGCCACCCACCTCGGCGTCCGCGCGCTGGTCGTGGACGCGCCCGCGGGCGGCGGCGTGCGCGGCGCGGGGTTGGCCAACTATGGGCGGTGCGTTGCGAGCGCGCTCGCGACGGGCATGCAGGTGTGGATTCGGCTGGGGGTGGCTGCCAAGAGCGCCTCCCCGCTGGATGAGCTGGCCGACGTGACGCAGCCGGCGGGGTCGGGCGGCGGCGGGGGGGCGGTGGGGGGCGTCCGCGGCGCCGATGGGGTGCTCCTCGCTGGCCGTGTGGGTGGCGGCGGCGGTGGCAGCACCAGCGCCGAGCCGTGGGCGGTGTGGAACACGGTGCGGACGTTGTGCGACAACCACACCAACCTCGGGCTGGCCCTCGAGCTGACGTCGGAGCTCCCGTCGCCGGGTGCGCTGGACCGCTGGGCTGCCGAGGCCATCCGCGTGGTCATCATGCCAACCTCCTCGTACGTGACCAACCGGGTCGGCTACCCGGTGCTATCCCGCCGCCACCAGGAGCTCATCAAGCTCCTCTTCAAGTACCGCCCCTTCTTTGCGCTGTCGGGGCGGCCGGCGGCGGTCAAGGGCGGCGACGGCATGCGGCCGTATGTGCAGTACTTGGCGCACCTGTTTGGCAAACAGCCACCGCCCTCCGAGGCCGAGGCCTTTGAGGGGCCCTACTACGACTACCTGCAAGCGCCGCTGCAGCCGCTTGCAGACAACCTCGAGTCGGCCACGTACGAAGTGTTTGAGCGGGACCCGGTCAAGTACGAACGCTACGAGGAGGCGGTGCGGCAGGCGTTGTTCCACCGGTTGTCCCAGGTGCCGGCGCCGTCCCCAGATATGAGTGGCGAGCCGACGCCAGCCGAAGCGGCGGCGGCGGTGGAGAATGGGTCGTTGGCCGACAGGGACGCGTCCGCCGCGACCGACTCGACCATCGTCGTCATGGTGCTCGGCGCCGGCCGGGGCCCGCTCGTGCGGGCCACCCTCCGCGCGTCTGCCTCCTCGCGCATCGCCGTCAAGGTGGTGGCCGTCGAAAAGAACCCCAACGCGGTAGTCACGCTTCGCAATGCGGCGCTGGATGACCCCGCCTGGTCGTGCGTGACGGTCGTGTCGGGCGACATGCGGTCCGCCTCGTCGTCGACCGCCGCCCGCGCCGACATTGTCGTATCCGAGCTGCTCGGCTCCTTTGGCGACAATGAATTGTCCCCCGAGTGCCTCGACGGGGCGGCGGCGCTGCTCAAGGCCGATGTCATCTCCATCCCCGTGTCGTACACGTCCTACTTGGCGCCCCTGTCGTCGGCGCGGCTCCACCGGGAGGTGCGCGGCCTCGGCTCGGGCGACGCGCCCTTTGAGACCGCCTACGTGGTGCGCATCCACAAGGGCGTCACCGCCGCCCCGTCGGTGCCGGCGCTGACGTTTGTGCACCCGAGCGACGGCGGCAGCAATGAGCGGCACGTGGAAGCCGCGTGGGTCGCCGCCGAAACCAACGTCATCCACGGCTTTGCCGGCTACTTTGAGGCGGTCCTCTTTGGGGATGTCGGCATCAGCATCCGCCCCGAGACGGCCAGCCTCGGCATGTTTAGCTGGTTCCCCATCTACTTTCCCATCAAGTCGCCGGTGCTCGTGGCCAAGGGCGGCACCGTGCGGATGCACCTGTGGCGGCGAGTCGGCGGGGGGCGCGTGTGGTACGAGTGGGCGCTGGCCGAGCCGGCGGTCAGTGCCGTTCACAATGTGGGCGGCAGGAGTTATTCGCTAGGGTTGACGACGGGATGAGCGGGGGGGAGCGCCGGGGGAGCGGGGAAGAGCGGCAAGCGAGGGTGCTTTTGCGCTCTGCAATTGGGGCATTCGCTGGAGTATTCCAATCTGTGCGCCCTGAGACCTTCAAGCCGAGACGTCTGTCCTTTTCCAGCAGCGGAAGAGAAATGGTTCACTGCTCGCCACTCAAGCAATGCAGTGCCTCACATGGCTTTTGATGTAGGAGCCCGTGACGGGACCCCTGAGACCCATCTTTCATGCTCGAGAAATTTATGTAAAAGAGAATAACAAGGAGTACGAGAAGGCTGTTCATGCATAGTTCACCATTCTTGGCCAGACAACCAACGCGGTGAAGGTGCATGTATCTGAAGAAAATAATGCCCTGAAGCTCGCTCCACGGCATGGAACGAGCTTCATGGCGTGGAGTCCAAGCCGTCTGCCGTGCATGCGTCCGCAGGGCGTCCCGGCTGTGCTTCTCCCAGTCAAGGAAACGCCGACTTTGCAATGCCACGTTCCAACGCACCTAACTTGATACACTTCTGGAATTGTCTCAAAGGAGTAGAATTAATACAATAAAATCAATATTTTTCTGTTCCCGCGCATTAAGTTGTCGACTTTGTGTTTTGCTTGGCAAAAGGTGTCGGTCCGTACAGTAGTATTAATACTGTACCTCGCTCGTTGGACATCGCCCTGCACCACTCCACGTTCTGCTACTCACCCTGCCACTTTTGTTACCCCACCACTGGCTGGAATTCTACAGCACTGTTTTTCTGGTGTTTTTGACTCCCTGGGACCTGGTGGCTGACGGCACCAACGCGCTTGCTCACTGCAGCATCGTCCTGCCGTTTGGTGCTCGACTGCCAGACCGCCTCTGTCAATATGGGGGAGGGAGGGGAGGTGGTCCCCACGACGCTACTGCGAGACAAGCACATTTCGTACATACTGTCGCTGCAAGACGTATGTTGACCTAGGGGCTTCTGGATGTACGTGCTCCGACACTTGACTGTGACTCTCCGGATTACTGCGCGGCTTCTGACACACCTGTCAGTTGTAGCCGTCCTGATGTGTGGCGTTTCTCTCTAGCACCGCTTCCGTGTTTTCTTGCACTGCGGCTGTCCTGGTTTTCATGTGCTTGTTTCGAGGTGGCGTAGAAGCAGGACTCGCCCGAGATGCTGTTTGCCGACCACCGCCGCCTGTCGGGCGTGTACTGGGCAGTTAGTGCGTTGGAGTTGTTGGGTGCCAGGGACCGGCTGGACAAGGAGACCATCTTGGGCTATGTCATGAGCTGTTATCGAGAACAAGAAGGTACGCGCAGGTCGGACACCTGCTGATGGTCTGATGCTGACAAGAATGGATCCCTAGTGCTGGTTTTGTATTGACGGTGTCGCCAGAGAGGTTGTGTCTCAACCAAGGAGGTGCGTCGTTCAGTTCTGACCTCGTTTTTCCTTGATGCGCTGCGCCTTTTGTTGCTTCGTTTGCACGTCGCTCGGTGCGGTCAGGCGGCTTTGGGGGCCATGTCGACCAAGACGCCCACATTCTCTACACGCTCAGCGCGCTTCAGGTCTTGGTGGTCTATGACGCGCTAGACCGGGTTGATATCGATGCTGTCAGCCGCTGTACGTTTTGTTTCTCTTTTCTACCCGAGGGTCGTACCGGAGCGGGTTCTGTTTCTTTGCCATTGGGGTCCCAGTGGTTGTTTGTTCCCTGGTGTCTTCGTATGCGATGCTCCGACAGCTTAGTCGGCGATGGTCACAACGGGTTGTTTTATGTTCGATCCGACAGCCCGCTGACATTGCCATGTTCTTGTGCTGTGCTTCATGCTGGTGCTGTGCTTCATGCTGGTGCTGTTCTTTTCCACCGCACCTCTGCCCTCTTCCCTCTGCAGTCGTCAGCTCCCTACAGCAGCCGAATGGTGCCTTCATCGGCTCCCCCACATCTCCTGAAGTCGACACCCGCTTTTCCTACTGTGCACTCCTGTCGGCCACCCTGCTCAACACGCGGTCGATGTTGGACCTACCCGCCGCCAGCGCCTTCCTGGCCTCGTGCACCAACTTTGACGGCGGCTACGGGTGCATCCCTGCCGCCGAGTCGCACGCTGGCCAAATCTTTTGCGTCCTCGCGGCGCTTTCCCTACTCGGCACGCCCGTCCCCCCTGCGGCTGCATCGCTCGGCGAGTGGCTAGCCTCCCGTCAGCTTCCTTGTGGCGGACTGAACGGGCGACCCGACAAGAAGGAGGACGTGTGTTACTCTTGGTGGGTTGTCGCCAGCCTTTCCATGCTCGGCCGCGTCCGCTGGATTGACGGGGCCGCCTTGGAGCGCTTCGTGCTCGGCTGTCAAGACCCAGACGATGGGGGGATTGCGGACCGTGTGGGCGATCTGCCCGACGTCTTTCACACCTTTTTCGGCCTGGCCGCCCTGGACCTGCTCGGCGTTCCGGGTCTGGGCGGCATCTCTGGGGGCGTTGACCCTGTGTTTGCACTGCCCCGAAACGTGGTGGGGCGACTGGCTGCCGCACAGAAGCTTGGTTGGGGGGCGGACGGCGCGCCGCCGCCGCCGTTACGAGGCGGTGGGCACGCCGAGCCGTCGCCCGCGCTTCAACAGTAGCGTGACGCTATAGAGGCCCTACCATACATACGCTGGAGCGTCCGCGCACTGACGGATGTCTGGAGAGCCAGCAGGTTGGCTGAGGGCCACTCGCGGATATGCGTGGGTACTTTGCATCACAAGCGCGTCTGTCACCACGGCACGCGAGAAGAGGAGAGGCACGCGTGCAACGGTATCGACGGTGGTGGATTGTGGCCGCAGACGACCCTACGTTTGTCTTGGACCGCCGAACAGTGCCCAGTGGGCTCTGCCCACGGGCTTTGTGCGCCGCGCTCCGAGATACGACCCAACTTCCACCGCTTTGGAGAGGTCGTTCTACCAAGACGGCGCCTCAAGGGCCACCACCGTGCCGGTGGGCCACCGTGTCCGCGGACCGCCGCCGTGCGGCACTGCGCACTGCTCGGTGCTTGCCGCACGGCGGCGGTTGCAACGTGGACGACGGCGGCATCTCCCTCGTTGATGAGGCCTCTGGGTGCGAGGACGTTGACACCATTGCGGCGGCGTCGAGCGCCGCGGCCCAGTCGTCGGCCTGGCGGGTGTCCTGGTGTGACGCAGGCGGTGGGTGGGGCACCGCCGGCGGGCGGGCCCCGCCAGGCGGGCGTGCGGCACGGTCGCGGTTGACCCCGCTGACAAGTGACTGGCAGCGACTCAAATGGCGCAACACTGGGCCATCCATGGGGTTTTCGAGTCGGCCGCACCGCCGGGCGGGGCCAGAGGGTGTTCCCGTCCTCCCCGGCTTGCACGCCCACCTCTGGGGCCCCACCGGCTCTGCCGCGTGATCAGCAGACGCGCTAACGCGGTGAACGTAGACAGCGCGGTCTGCGTTAGCGCCCTTGACAGTTGGCGCTCACGCTGACACTTGGCCACAAGGCCCTGTCGGCGGTATCCGATTTCGCCGGCGCCCACCGGCCGACGTATCTGGACGGTGGGTGCCGCCCCGCTCGACGCGCCGCCCACACGTGGGCCACCCGTCAGGGTTTCTCCGCCCCACCGCCCTCTCTGCCAATCCGTGGCCACCGGCTGGCATCAAGGTGGTGTGTGACAGTTGAAATCCCGTCGGCGGCAGCGGGCGGCGAATGCCGCCGCGGTCGACCCGCACCGCATCTGCAGCCGCGAGGGCGTGGTCGCGTTCGGCGCGTTTTGGCGCCGTCGCGTGACGAGCTCCGCCCCGCCTGGTGCGGTGGGGGAGGGGGCCGCGCAGCCGCGTTCGCCGTCGTCCTCCCGGCACTTGCCGTCTCCCCGCGCGGTGCGGGGCGTGTGTTCGACCGGGCCGGGCTGTGCGGCTTGGGCGATTGGCGACCCCCCCTTTTTATTCGCGCGGGCTGCCAGTGGCGCGCGCCGCGCGTCGTGCGTGTGCGGCGCCGCCGCCGCGGGTGGTGGTGGGTGTGTGTTGGCACGGGGCACACGCAACCGACCTTTACTACAGCGGCTGTGCCCGGCGTCTTTTGGTGCGGCATCGTCTCGTACCGATTTGGTTGCCGGCGAGGACGGTGACGAGTCGCACCACGAGGGTTCTTGGTAGCGCGCCCGTGGCGCCGACGAGCGCACCCGGTCTGGGCGGCCCCGGCGCCACTGTCCCGACCGCCGTCGTCACCACGCCGTGGGCATCACCCGAGGCGCAGCGCCATGGGCGCCGCCGTGTCCGTGCCGGTGCAGCCGGTGGGCCCGGCAGCGGAGCCGACCTACACCATCGACAGTAACGTGCTGCGGCTGCACCGGCGTGGTGCGGTGGGGGATCCAGCGGCTGCCCCTGCGTACGACGTGGTGTGGATTCCGCGGCGCGACCTTCCAGTGCTCCGGCGCCACGAAGTGGCGTCGACGCCCGTCGAGACGGTCAGGGATGGGTCGGAGGAGGCGGCGGACCCGGCCGTTGACGGCTTGCCCGCTGTCCTGATTCGGGGTGGCGGCCGTCGCCGCGGTGGCATCGTGCTGCTGCTCGCGCATGGGGAAGGGGAGGACCTCGGCGACGCGGCCGGTCAGGCCGCCCGCCTCGCCACCGCCCTCCGCGTCGACGTGCTCGCCTATGAGCTCAGCGGCTGGGGGGCGGCGCCGGTCGTCGGCCTGACGACCGGCCGCGGCACGGCCCGCAGCGGCGGCGGGGGCGCGGCGCAGCGCGACGCGCCCGACGGCGTCGATGACGAGGTGGACGCCGACGACGAGACGCCGCTGGTGTCAACACCATCCACGCGCCCGCCGACCGCCGAGACGCTCGCCGCCGACGCGCGGGCGGCGTTTGCCTATGCAACGACCCGCCTCGGGGGCGACGGCTCGCCCGTGCGGCGCGTCGTGGCCGTCGGCCGTGGCGTCGGCGCGCTCGCGTCGGCGGGCTTGGCGGCCACGCCCGGCGTGCGGCTGGCGGGGCTGGTGCTGGCGGCGCCCCCCCCCGGCTGCGTCGCCGCCGTGACGGCGCCGCAGGTGTACCACACGCCCGCGGGGCGGCGGGTGTCGGCGCCGCCCGCGCTGCCCGTGTGTCCGGTACTCGTCGCGCACGAGGGGGAGGACGACGCCGTGCCGCTCGACGTGCCGAGCCTGAGCCTCGCCTCCGGGGTGCGGCGGCAGGGCCACCTCGGCGGCACCGCTGCGGCGGCGGTCGTGGCTGCGGCGGCGGCAGCCACGGCGGCGGCGGCGGCGGCGGCC
>ENA-ORXT01004057-ORXT01004057.1-marine-metagenome-genome-assembly--contig:-NODE-4057-length-15469-cov-5.283719_pt1 | contig 15469 bp, 11 predicted proteins | sample MGYA00237868_ERZ511482 | MGnify/ENA metagenome assembly ERZ511482 | reverse complement strand
ACTGAAAAAAATAATTCCTTACAAGAAAAAATATGAATTTCATATACATCTTTCTTATTGATGAACAAGTCTATTGAATAAAATTTTTATAAATATGAAATTTATAAATAAAATATTAATCATAAGCATCGTCTCTATGATAGCTTCTTGTGATATGACAGATCTAGATCTGCTCGATAATCCCAATGAAGCCACTCCAGAGTATGCTAATATAGACGATTTATATAATCAAATTCAGATTGATTTTGAAGAGAATATAGAGACTATGTGGTTCAATACTGCTGGTATGTCTCGTATGGTATCACATACAGGTGCCTTTGATTATACAAGTGCTACTACTCCTAATGACTTTAATTTTTTATGGACTAATACCTATGCTGGTCTATATCCAGACATCACTGCACTAGAAAATATTGCAGCGGAGAGAGGCTTAGATTTCCATTCTGGTATTAGCAAGATATTGAAAGCATATAGTTTGGTTTCCATGATTGACTTATTTGGAGCTGTTCCTAACACGCAAGCAGGAGATGGTACAAACACGATTGCCCCAAGTGCAGACTCTGGTACAGAGGTATATGCGGCTGCAGACACACTTTTAGTTGCTGCTATTGCCCAATTAACGGAGGTCACCGCTATTGCTCCTATCAATGATTTGATCTATGGAGGTGCTGCTGATAAGTGGGTGAAATTAGCAAAGACATTACAACTTAGAAATGCGGTAACGACCCGTTTGATTAATCCTAATTCCGCAGCGATTATTAATGCTTTGGTTACAGAGGGAGATATCATTACTGATTCGGGCGATGATTTTGTAATACAATATGGAAGTACACGAACAAACCCTGCATCTAGACATCCATTATATGAAAATATGTATGAGTCTGATGATGGACATTATATGTCTAATTACTATATGTGGTTATTGAGAGCGGACAAGACTGATGCGGCTGGAAACCCATTTGTGGATCCTCGAATTAGATATTATTTCTATAGAAAAGTAAGTAATTCTGTTGATCAAGATCCCAATGTTTATTCTTGTCATTTTTCTGGGTTTCCTAGTCAGGAGTCAAAACCTCTCCATTTTGATAATGTTGACCCAAGATTACCTTATTGCGTTGCTTGGGAGGATGGTTATTTTGGTAGAGATCACCTAAATGCCGAAGGTATTCCACCAGATGGTAATATAAGAACCGCCTATGGTTTATATCCTGCTGGTGGTAAGTTTGATGATGATACTTTTACTGATACACAACAAGAGGGAACAACTGGCGGTTTAGGTCAAGGTATCCAACCAGTAATGTTAGCTTCTTTTGTTGATTTCCTAAGAGCAGAAGCTGCATTAACGCTAGGAACAAATGACAATGCTAGAGCTTTATTGGAAAGTGGTATGCGTAAATCAATTGCTAAAGTACAAAGCTTTAGTAGTTTAGTTTCTGCTGATTTTGCAAGACAGATAACAAGTTTAGTGGATGGATCGGTTAACACAGTAGAGGCGATATATGTACCTACGGCAGAAGAGGTAGATGTGTATGTTGCATTTGTCTTGGACGCTTATGATGCAGCAGATGCAGATGGCAAATTGGACATCACGATGAAAGAATACTACATTGCGCTTTGGGGTAATGGTTTAGAAGCGTATAATATGTGGAGAAGAACAGGTAAGCCAAATAATATGATGCCTAGTTTAGAGTCTAATCCTGGTATATTTATTCGTACTTTTTTCTTGCCAGCAGATCACGTTAACTTTAATGCAAATGCTTCTCAAAAAACGTTAACGACTCCTGTATTCTGGGATACCAACCCAGATGGTTTTTCTTACTAATTCGATTAATTATTAGTTGATGGATTATTGTGTTTGATTATTTATAGTTAGGTACTTAATCATTCAGAAATAGGAAGTTATTTTCTTTGTTTCTTCTTTAATTTTGAAAATATTATGAATAGAAAAATAGTATCAATAGCTTTTCTTGCCAACATAGTCCTGTTATTTTCTTGTGCAGACGATAATTTGTCTCCAATTTTAACATTCGACAAAGCAGGAAAAGGAGCCTATGCTAAATTACTGACGGAATCTCCTAGAGAATTAGACTTAGCTAATTTGGGTACTGCTCAATATAGCTATTGTGTGGAATTTGTTGATAGCGATGCAGGAAACACAGTTAGCCAATATGATGTGAATGTTGCTTATGTAGATAAAAATCCAAGTAATGGAGATCAATCAGCGGAATTTATTAATTTAAGATCTATCTCTGCTGATGAGTTCAACAGTACAGACAGAAATTTTAAGGGTAGTTGTGTTGATATCACGTTAAGCGAATTATTAACTGCTTTTAAAATAAGTCCAGAGGATTTATTAACGAATGATCAATTCCAGTTTGTGACGACCGTAACAAACACTGAAGATGTTACTTTTGGTTTTTCTAATTCTGATTCTGATGTGAGTGGTGCTGCTTTTGGAGCGCACTTTAATTATACCTTAAAGGCAACTTGTCCATTACCTGATAACAAATTCACAGGCGAATATACGCTTAGCTATATTGGTGATGCTACTGGTGGTTTTGGTGTTCCTTTCGCTGAAGGTCCAGTAACAGTAGAAGTAAATTCTCCATCTACTACGCAAAGAAAATTTACACTTCGTTGGGCACCAGACCGAAGAGGATTTAATGTGGGGCCTGCAGTATTTGATGTAGTTTGTGATTTTATTACTTGGACAACTCTAAATACTGGTTTAGCTTGTACGGGTGGTGAGATTAATCTTGTACCGGGTGATGTTACACCTATAGATAATCTAACGGATGATGGCGAAATCATCCTTAATATCATTGAGTATCAAGATGATGGTGGTTGCGGCTTTGATCCTATACCTAAGACTATTAGATTAACTAAGAATTAATAGACTTGTTCATCAATAAGAATCGTATCAAGATATTAGACTTGTTCATCAATAAGAAACACGTATATGAAAACATCTTTTTCCTTCTAAGAAACTATTTTTTTAAGTCCGTAGCGTGGGCTATGCACTGAAAAAAATAATTCCTTACAAGAAAAAATATGAATTTCATATACATCTTTCTTATTGATGAACAAGTCTATTTAGGATTGCTCATTTATGTATCTGAAATCTAAAACCCGAAATATAAAATTGATTTGTGCATTTTTTTTATGTGCTTGCTTTACAATTGATAGTCTACAAGCACAATTTAAAAATGTTACCAGAACCGCTGGTTTAGTACATGGCCATGTAGATGCCCAATTTATCGGCGGAGGAGCAGCTTTTTTTGATTTTGATCAAGATGGTTGGGAAGACCTTTTTTTTACAGGAGGAGTTATAGAAGATAAGCTATACATCAATGATACAAAAGGAGGGTTTGAGGACCATAGCACCTTATTACCAGAAAATACTAATAAATTAAGTAGGACTTCTGGTGTAATAGCCGCAGACTTCGATAATGATGGCTGTACAGATTTGTTGGTAACCACTTTTGATCAAGAATCTGCTTGCTATTTATTAAAAAACACTTGTAATGGTACTTTTGAAGATATTTCTTTAGTTGCTAATATTGTGGAAAAAGGACCAAGTATTGGTGCAACGGTCTTAGATTTTGATCTAGACGGAGATTTGGATATTTATGTTATCAATTATATAGATAGTATTCAAACGACTAGGGATTCTATTGGGATCATTAATGGTTTTGCCCATGATTGTTCCCTCAATTATTTTTATCAGAACAATGGCGATGGCACATTTACGGAAGTAGCTGAAGAAATGGGGGTAGCTGGTCTAGGTTGTAGTCTAGCAGTGATGGGTTTGTCGATAAAAAACCAGCCTGCTATCTACGTAGCCAATGATTTTGGTGCATGGATACAACCTAATGAATTATTTGTATATGAGCCAGATTCTAATAAATTTGTAGAACGTGCTTCGGAGATAGGCTTAGATGCAGCAATCTATGGAATGGGCATTGCAATGGGGGATGTAGGAAATGATGGAGACTTTGATTTTTATATAAGTAATTTAGGACGTAATGTGTTTTATGAAAATCGTGGTGATACCTTCCTAGATGTAGCAACGGAATTTGAGGTTGAAAATACAAAGGCTCGGGGAGAATTACTGGCTACTAGCTGGGGTACGTTTTTCTTCGATTTTGATAGTGATGCAGATTTGGATTTATTTGTGGCAAACGGTTTTATTCCCTCCGCTCATTTTTTACCCACCTCGCTACAGGATGTTTGTAAATTATATATTTGGAGAAATGGAACCTTTATGGATCAAAGTGAACTCTTAGGGGTAGATTATGAATTCGTCAATAGAGGGGCTATTTACGGAGACTATGACCATGATGGGGATCTAGATTTAGTTTTAGCTACCTTGAGTCGAAAGGGCAGTGTTAATCTAAATCTTAATTTTCAATTATTTAGAAACGACACGCCAACGCCTTTTAACCATGCAATTGTTTCACTAGAAGGAACCACAAACAATAGAGATGGAGTAGGAACAACTGTTAAACTCTTTCTGCCTGATAAAACACTAATGCGCTATTCGTATGTTGGGGGTACGCATGCTTCTTCCAACAGTAAATTTTTACATTTTGGCTTAGGCAGAGACACAAGTATTGATTCTTTGCAAATTAGTTGGGCTAATGGAGGGAGAGATACCTACTATGATTTATCAGCCAATGAAAAATTTCATTTTGTAGAAGGTCGTGCTACCTATGAAATAGTAGGCTGCACAGATACAAATGCTAAAAACTACAATCAAAGAGCAACACTAAATGAAGCTTGTGTGCGAGGAACGGTGTCCGTCGGAGATATTGCTTTGACAAGCTCCTTAGAAATTTATCCTACCTTGACAACTGGTCAGCTATTTATTAAAGCAAGTAAAAAGATAGGAGATTGCCGAGTGAATATATATGATGAACTAGGTAGAATAGTTAAGACTCAGCAGTTAACTATTAATAAAAATGAGTTAAATTTATTGACTTTAGAAGGGGAGCAAACAGGGATTTATTTTATACAAATTCAGTCGGAACTAGGGAATATCACGGAGAAGATTGTTGTGTATTAATTGCTCCTTTTATTTCTTGAAAATATCTTTTACAGCTATTTTAAAACCTTTAATAATTACCTCTGCGGAACAGATTTGTTTAGCTTTTAGTACTTCCATTTTATTGAGCTTATCTGTATAAACATGCACTTCTTGTAATTCTGGAAAAATATGCCAAGCTACTGCTACCTCTGCTGCTCTATAATCTTGCATCTTTTTGTGCATGTAGTTCATTTGATCGTTAGCAGATACAATCTCAATGACGAATAGGGGAACTATATTGGCATCATTGGCAGCCTCTATTAATTGTTTTCTTGTATAAAAAGCTATATCTGGTCTCCTATGGTTTCCTCCAAAGAAAGTATCTCCTTCCGCCAATAAGGAACCCTTAATACTGAATTTAACTTTAATGGTCTGGAAAAAGTTAATTAAATTGTCAACGATGTACAGTTGATTTTTATTCATAGCGTGTGTTGTTTTCTCTACAATACCATCTAGCCACTCGTATTTATAACCATCCTCTCTAGTAAGGTATTTCCTTTGAAAAACTTCCCAAGAAATTTTTTTAGGTTTTTTAGTTTTAGTAGTGTTAGGTTTTTTTTTTGATATAGCTACCATAGTTATTTTCTTATAAAATTAGTTAAAATTAAAGGTAAATCCAAATTCAGTATACTGTAGTTATTTATATTTTTTATTGCCAGCTTTCTCGCTTTCGGAACTTTGCGGCGAGTGAACACTTTCGGAACTTTGCGGCGAGGGCATTGGAGAAGAGCAAAAGTTCTGAAAGTTAGTAAATGCCCTCGCCGCAAAGTTCCGAAAGCGGGTAGCAAAAAATGTACGGAAACCAGGCTGTAAGCCTAAGTTGCTTTAATAGATACTAAAATTTATAATCCAAGCGCATACTAATCAAACGAGTTGGTTCCAATAGCCCCGGTCGAGTTCCATATTCTATATTCGTTAAATTTCTCACGAGTAAGGAGGCTTTAAATTGCGGCGTAATTTGATAAGCAACCCGAGCATTCCAAAGATAATAGCCCGTATTATTAGCTGCTCGGTATTCTTTTAAACCGGGGATAATATAATCTTCAAATAAAGCATCTACTGCCTCCATATTGCTATTGCGGAACAAAGCTAATCCCACGGAGAGTTTATTAAAACGACTCTCTATATCCACCTTTACAGAGTGCTTAAAACGATACTTCAAGATATTATAATCTTCACTAGAACGCGCTCTATCATCCTCCGTAAATTCTTTGAATTGAGGGTCAATATAGGTATAACCTGCAAGAATAGAGGTTGGAATATTTTTAAAATTGCCTTGCCCAACGATACTCATATCTATTCCCCTGATGCGGGTATTTCCAATATTTTGTGCTTGGAAACCAAGTTCTGGTAAGAAATTATCTGCTCTAGCCATAAGGGCTACCGAAAATTCCATCATATTTTCATACTCCATCCAAAAAGCAGCTACATCTAAATAGCCTTGCCATTCAGACACTTTAAAACCTTGTTTAAGACCAACCTCCGCACTCCAACCTGTTTCTGATTCTAAATCAGGATTCGGGAAAATAGGAAAACCAGCCGCTTGAGTGGTAATAAATTTTTCGGCAATAGTTGGGAAACGGAATCCTTGCCCCCAAGAAGCTCTAATATAAGTCGCTTCGTGTGCCTGATAATTGGCACCAAAACGGAAAATAGCTCTGCCGTCTGAGGTGGTACCTTCTGGAACAAGAATACCTCTAATGTATTTAGGACCATCAATATTGTTATACTCATACCGAACACCCGTAGATAAATTTAACTTGTCACCCACCTTTTTGTCTACCTGTAAATAAGTTGCTACATTGGTAAGCACATAGGAAGTATCTCCATAAAGAGGGGCAGTAATATCGGTAGAAGAACCAACAACACCTAAAGTAGTTACCAGACCTATTTCTTTAAAATTTCTTTGAAATTGATATTCTCCATAATATTGTTGGGAAGTATTATCAGTCGATTCATTATCTGAGCTGTTTTCTATACTGTAAAATCGACCTGTAAACTTATGTTGATTGTCTGCTTTATCGAAGTAAGTAACAAAAGGATCAAGATAAAAACGGGTAGGTCTAGAGGTACCATTGGTTTCAGAACCTTGATAAATTCCTTCAGCTGCATTTAGCCAATAAAAAAAAGAGCGATTTTGCTGTTTATTATAGGTGGCATTTACACCCACTGCTAACCTGTCCGTTATACGATAACGCAACCCCAGAGAACCTCTACCTTGGTCATTTCCAAATCCTTCTCTCGGATCTTCTTTCGTGTAGAATCTCGCACCTAAAACCACATCCAATTTATCAAATTTTTGCTTATGAGAGAACAATAAACCACTTTCATACTTGATCTCTCCATCATCTGCCCACCATTTTTTTTCTTTGTCTTTGGGCGCAGAAAATACTCCTCCAAAAATAGATAATTTAGTTTCGGGTTCGGCGCGGGCGTAAGCGGTACGAATATTAAAAATACCATTTAAAGCGGCAGAACCGTATAAAGCAGAAGCTGCACCTTTGACGACCTCGACTTGTTCTATATTTTCTACGGGCAAGTCTCCCCAATTTGGAAAACCTGCATCTGCCTGTAAGGCAGGCAAATCATTAACGAGCACTAATACCCGACTACCCGCACCATACGAGAAACCCGAACCGCCTCGAATATTCGCTTGCCCACCCAGAATATTAACACCAGGAATTTTTTCTAAGGCATTATCTATACTCGTTGCATTTGTGCTTTCAATTAAGTCTGACTTTAGAATTTCTAAAGAAATGGTCGTTTCCCCAAGTGACTTTTCATAACGACCTGTGGTAACAGTAGCTGTTTGCAATAGATTGACTGTTTCCGCCAAGCTAATATCTAGGACATTAGCTGTATTGGAGGTTATTAAGACAGAGGTGGTATAGGTTTCATAGCCTATATAAGTAGCTTCTATCTGATAATTGCCTGGTACTAATTCCATTGAGTACTGACCATTAAAATCGGTAATAGTACCTGTATTTCCAATTTTTAGGGTAGCAGAAATAAGGGGCTCTCCTGTATTTTTATCGGTAATGGTTCCTTCTAAACTTGTTGACTGTGCGAATAGGGTGGCAGAACTCCAGATGAGATAGCAAAAAATGTGCAAATAGCAGGACTTGCTCATATCTTTTTAGTTTGTGATGGTAATAGGTATGGAACGAAGGAAAAATAAAATGAACATTTTGTTTTTAAAAAACCAATCCCTATGAGGGTTTGAGTCTTATAAAATGTAAAGTTATTTTATTTCTGTTCCTATAAAATGATGAATGAGAAATTTGATAGACGTGCTTTAGGAAGTGATTACATCGTATGATGTATTCATCATTTCTCATTCATCATTTTATAACGGGGTGTAAATTTAAAAAAGGAATGTGTGTGAAAAGAATAGATAGAGAAAATAATAATGCTTTGTCGGAGATTATCTAATTGCGCACGTAGCCCAGACATTCCTGTCTGGGGAATTAATTTCAATTAATTCCCCAGACAGGAATGTCTGGGCTACGTGCGCAACTCATTCATTCTCCTTTTTGGGTTTTTGATTAATTCTTTTTTGAGCATCCTCTTCTGCGGTAGTTTCCTCGTCTTGTAGCCCAAACACCAGGTCCGTACTAGAGTAGGTCGTCCCAAAATTATTTGCTAATAAGACCACTTGATCCATAGCATCTGTCAGTTGGAAAGTACTTAATTCTTTAAACGGATGGGTGAAGACAGAGACGATAAAACCATTATACAAACTATATTTAGCATCTAAAGCCGCATGAAAGTTGGCTTCCAATAATATCTTTTCTTGTCCAGTTTCTAGATCCTCTTCTGCACCAATAGGGGTAAAAATGCGCATACGATTATAGGAAGTGTCCGTTAAGACAAAAAGAATTCTATTGCCATAAAACATCTGCCAAACACCATTTTGTCCATCTAATTCTTTTGCTTCCTCTTGAAAAATTTGCTCCATTTTTTGGAGCGTCATCTCCCTTGGCACTAGTTCTTCTTGAGCAAAAAGGAAAGGACTCCATACTATCAAAATAAAAAACAGGCTATTTTTCATACTTCCAAAAGTAAATAAATAACAAAATAACTCCTACTGTAATATAAACATCTGCAAAGTTAAAGACACCAGTTTTGACCGTATCCATTAGCCGAATGTGCATGAAATCAATTACAAAACCATCCATCCAACGATCGATTAGATTACCTAAGCCCCCAGCAATGAGCAAAGAAAAGCCCAAAAAGTAAATTCCTGAAAATTGATTTTTAAAAATATGAAAGGTACTTACTAATAATATAAGCAATGGTAGTAAGATGAGCAACATCAATTTAATGAAAGGAGATAGTTGTTCGCCCATTCCCAAAAAAGCACCCGAATTTTCGTAATAAGTTAAAGTAAATAAACCTTCATAATACTTTACAGGTGCTTGATAAGCGAATTGCGTTTTAGCTATTTCTTTAGTCGTTTGATCGCAACCGATTCCAATTGTTAGAATACATAGAAACAAACCAAGTTTTAGAAATATATTTTTTAATTTCATTTTAAATTAACGCTACGTAAGTAGGATTGTCTAGAGTACTATTACAGTTATTTTACCAAACGGTTACGTGATTAGGTAAACAAATAAACAGCTTTAATCTTTAACTATATTGTTCCAAATTTACAACAAAGCCGCTACTCCCTTTAGCCTTAACCTTATTAAGGATAGTATTAGCTCCAGACCTACTAAAATAAGGACCGATAATTACTTTATAAACCGTTTTACCATTCAGTTCATTAATATTAACGACAATTGGTTGATTAAATTCTCTTTGGAGTCTTTCTGCTGCAACTAAAACATTGCCATATTGTGCAAAAACACCAATTTGTACGCCATAGCCTTTGGCTGTTTGTCGTTCGACGGAGAACTTAAACAGTCCTTCTCCTTTGCTTACTTTATCTTCTACTACTGGTTTAGTGTCCCCATCTTTTCTTCGTATTGCCTCCGCTACGGCTTTATCTGCGTTTACTTTTCCATATCCATATTTAAGGGAATGTCCCTGTACATACTCCGAGGGGTTGCCTATTTTATCTGCTGTTTTTGTTAAAATTTCTTTGACTTCCTTTGCTGTTAGATCAGGATTAGCAGAAAGCATTAAGGCACAGATTCCAGCAACTAAAGGCGTAGAACTAGAAGTGCCACCGAAATGTTTATATCCATTTCCTCTTGATTTTCCATCTGCCCAATATCGGAAATCACCGCCGCCACGAATGGAAGTTCCTTCATCCCAATTGGCTCTAGCCGCAATGATAGGCCAGTCCCCATTAGAGGGGGCCACAACCGTCAATTCTCTACCTCGATTAGAATAATTAGCATGTATATCTTGACTCGTACTAGCACCAACGCAAATCACGTCAGGGTTAATACCATAAAAATTAACATAATCAAAATCATCGTTTCCAGCAGCATATAATATGATACAGCCTTTTCCATTTCTACCTTCTCGTGCAGCTTTGGAAATAATACCTTCCTTTAAAGGACCGGGGGCGAAATTGGGATCAGTTGTACCCCAACTACAACTAATAATATCTGCACCATTTTCCATCGCTTTTTTAAACATCTCTTCCGTAGCTCGAATACTAAAAGAAGTTCCACTAATAGGCATAAATTTAGCCATTGGTGCTGCTCCAACGATACCTTCTCCATTAGCTGCTGCCAAAGCTACACTTGCGCAAGGTGTGCCATGTGTGAAATTAGGATCTCCTTGAATGACACTAGAAGATTGATTCCATAAATCGTAAGGCTTATATATTTTTCTATTTAAATCAGGATGGGTCAAATCAAAGCCGTTATCAATAACGGCAATCACAATTTCCTTACTACCAAGCGTTCCTAGTCGCTTCCAAGCATCTACGACCTTTGAATCTGCTCCCCGTTTTAGGGGATAATTAACGTCCGCAACAGTTCCATTATTCTTTAAATGCCAGCCATGGGAGAATAAACGGTCGGAAATATCTTCTACCACTCCATATTCATCTAGTAAAGTGTCTAGATCTGGTTCTGCCCTTTTAACCATAGAGATATGTTGTAGATAATGGGCGACTTTAACAGGATTTGGAGAATTGTTGGTGACTTTGGCTACTAGCAAATTATTTTCTCTTCGCTCCACTACTTCAAGGGCGTATTCTTCTAAGACAATTGTTTGCTCTTCCAGATTGGTTTTTTCGTGGAATTGGATGAAAATCTCCCCTGTTGGAATAAGTGGCCTATTGCTACCATCTACATGATACACATGGGTTCCTTGTGCTATTTGGTCCTCTTTTCGGATTTCATCCAGTTTATAGTCTAGTGAGCGGCTTCCTTTATCAAGGGTAACTAGGTTAAAACCGCCCAAATGTTGCAGTACTTTTTTATGTATGCCTTTTACTTTTTTGGTCGTATCACTATAAGAGGTAGGTTTAATACCGACATAAATTTGGCTCTTTTTTAATACCAAATCTGATTTTCCACATTTGACGTTTAAGTTTTTCATAGAATGCCCGTTTTGGTTTATAAGGAAAGTTGATATTTTTAATTTAGCTTAAATTAGATTTATTAGTTTTTAATAAACAAGTACTAACATATAAGAAGTACTTGGCAACATTTTTAGTTTACAAAATTCTAAGTGAAGACTGAGCAAGTTAAACTTTTATTCTAAGAAATTAGCATTTGGGAAGTGACAATCTTAGTATACCACATAAAAAAAGATCGAACCTTAGGGTTCGACCTCCTGCTTAATGACTCAAAGAATATTGATGAAACTAAAATTTATTACAAAAAAGCTTTTTCTTATCAAAAGTCTAAATAATATATAAGCTTTTAATTTTTTATTGTTATTCAAAAAAATGGCTAATGACTTCAAAGTCCAAATATAGTTTTTCTTTTGTGGGTAAAGAAAAAAAATAAGATTTAAATAGTTAAGAAAATCATAATTTTTATTTTCGGGTTTTTCTAGGGAGTTAGAATTGTTTATTTGTTTAGGCTGTTTATTTGTTTATGTACTAGATGTGTAAAAAAATAAGCAGCTTAAATAAACAAACAATCATTCATTTATGTACTAGGTATGTAAACAAACAAACAGCTTAAACAGATAAACAATGATTCACCTACTCGCAACAATAGAATAAACCATAGGTAATTTTTTCTCTAAGCCTTTTATTTGGAAGCCACCTTCTACTGCAACTGTATTAGGAAAACAATTATAAGGAGAAGTATCATATTCTTGGAAACTTTGTATCTGCAGGTTACTGCTTAATAAAGATTGAAAGACTTCTGTGAAGGGGTGATTCCAAGAATAAGAAGCTAAGGGCTCATGACTTGGACCATCTGAGTAAGTGGTAGTTTCTATTTCCAGAAAAGTTTTTATATTAAAATAAGAATGTTCAATTTTTGTAAAAGTAGCATCATCTAAAGTCCACATTACTGGATGAAACTCGACAAAAACGAGTTGGCCCTTTGGCTTTAGAAAATGAGCAATCAATTGTCCCCATTTCTCTAAACTTGGTAGCCAGCCAATAGTGCCATAAGTAGTAAAGACCAGATCAAATTTTTCTGTGATATATTGGTCGGCTTCTAATATATCACAGCACACAAATTGTGCATCTAGTCCTAATTCTTGGTTTAAGTTTTGGGCGGTTTCGATAGCTTTATCAGACAAATCTAAACCTGTTACTTTTGCTCCCATCCTTGCTAAGGATAAAGTATCTTGACCAAAATGACACTGCAAGTGCAAAATTTTCTTATCTTTTACATTGCCTAATAAGGCTAATTCAATTGATTTTAAAGAAGTGGCACCTTTTAAAAAAGCGGGCATATTGTACATTTCCGATTTCAAATGGATGCTCGTTCTTTTATTCCAGAGTGCTTTATTGGCTTTTGTATATTTTTGCATATTTTGGAGGTTAGAAACCATGTAAATATTCGGATGGTATTTAGTACATAACTCTTCGATTTATGCTAAATTGCCATTAGTTACAAAAGTAGAACAAATCTATTATGGAAGACGATAATTTTAATGCGGATTGGCTAAATGAGCGCTATCCTTATGATTCGGAAGCAAGAGACAAATCGGTAGAATCAGCAGCTCTAGACTATTTAAGTGACAAGCAAAGTCTAAATCTAGTGGATGTCGGAGCAGGAACAGGCTCGAATGCCTTGTATCTGATGGATAAATTGGCGCAAGATCAATCTTGGACTTTTATAGAATTGGACACTGCGCTCAACTCGATTTTAATTCGACGCTTAAAAGATTTTGCCTTGTATCATAAATACGAGTGGGAAGTTCGAAAAGAAAAATATTTTATTCACACGCCTACTAAAACCTTATCTTTTCAAATTCTTAACAAATCTTTCTTAAACTTAGCGAGTCTAGTAAATGTAGCAGATATAGATTTGATTTTAGCAAATGCCGTATTTGATTTACTATCAGCAACACAAATAGAACAGTTTCTAGATCCTATTTTAAGGGAAAAAACGGCTTGTTTACTTACGATGAACTATCAGCAAATGGTTTTTACGCCAACTGACCCTTTTGATGATAATTATATCACCTTATATAATAATCATCTGGAACGGACACAAGATTTTGGCAAGGCTATGGGTAAGCAGGCAGGAAAGAAGTTAATTCAATTATTCAGGAAAACTAATTGGGAAATCCAAGAAGCAGAGAGTTTTTGGCAATTACAGGAGGACGATATTAAGATGCATTATTATTTGCTAAATTTTATGGAGACTGCTCTAGGAGAACTGGATTTTGAAGCACAGCTTAAAGAACAATTTCCAAAATGGCTGCAACGAAAAAAAGATTTAATTATCACTAGAAGACAACAATTAAGCATAGGACATTTAGATATTTTTGCGACAGCCCCTTAAGCTAGTCTTTAGCTATTGGTCTTTAGTATTTGGTACGCTTATGCTTGGTATTTGGTGAAAAGTATATTTAATAGTTCTCTTTAGTGGGAGCAAATTGTTTGTGTTTTTTTACAAAAAAACACAAACAATTTGTTCCCACTAGTAGGGTAGAAAAAAATAATCAATAATTAATAATCAATAGTTAGGTAGAAAAATTGGAAAGCTTCAGTATTTAAATTATTTTAGTCCTCCTTTGAGAAAATGCTAGTTAAATACTAGAAAAAGATTATTTGAGACCCAAAAAAAAAGATATGGAGTTGGAATCAGATCAGTATAGTAGAGTTATACTTATTAGCATATTAGATTTGCAAAAAATAAAATTTGACAAATTGGAACAAGTTTGTGATAGAGTATATGTTTTTGTAGATAAAGAGGCAGAGAGTATTCCTTTTTACTTGGTAAAACAATTGCAGCATTTAGGAGAAAATGTACGTTGGGTTGGTGTAGACGGCACTTCTGTTGAAGCAATTGCAACACACATCAGCTTTTATTTAGGAAAACTAGACGAGCAACTGGAAAAAGATATTGAGTTTGCTATTATCTCGGAAGATATCACCATGGATAATTTAATACAATATATTAATGAACAGGGTAGAAGTTGTATAAGAGTGACTAGAAATAAACAAAAATCTACTTCAACAAGTGACTTGAATGGTATAAGTTGGTCAACAAAGAAGGAGGAAGTAGAGAAGGATAAAGCTAAAAAGATGGTAAATGAATCTCTTAAAGTAAAGAGAGCCGAGCAAGATGCAGTACGGCAGGCAGTACACAAAGAAATTATGCCAAAAGCTAGTACGGCTACTGCCGTAGCTACTAAACCTACTAATGGCTCAGGAGATGAACTATTACTTTCGGATCGAATTGCTAAAGAAACAATTAAACGATTGGTACTTTCTGGAAATCGACCAGCAGCATTAGAGTCTTTAAAAAGCTATATTTTACTACAATATAATACGGTGGAAGTTAACCAGCAAATTAATGTGATTATCCAGAAAATGGAACAAAATAAAGAGATTGTGGTGAAAGATGGTGCAGTCATTTATAATTTTTAAAAGACGAGGATTATATTAATTGAGAATTGAAAATGGAGAATTGAGAATGTATGAGACGTAACCAGTTATGGTTAAGAATTAATTAAAACTAAACTGTCAACTACTTTCTTAAATTGGATAATCTTGTCCAAAATACCAATTGAAATTTAACATTGGTAATCAGTAATTGAAGATTTAAAAAAGGTAAATTTATTTTCAGTTTCCTTTGCGTCTAGTAAATTCTCAATTCTCTATTTTCAATTCTCCATTAATCTATACCGTTTAAAGCGAAGGATTAGAGCAAATCTATTCGTGTTAGTAACGATGAAAAAATAAGTTGGTCGTTTTTGAAATGGGCTTTTTTCTAATGGGTTTTCAACCCATTAGAAAAAAGGTCAATTCAAAAACAAAAAGACCAAATATTTTTTAAT
>ENA-ORXT01004056-ORXT01004056.1-marine-metagenome-genome-assembly--contig:-NODE-4056-length-15472-cov-10.117506_pt1 | contig 15472 bp, 8 predicted proteins | sample MGYA00237868_ERZ511482 | MGnify/ENA metagenome assembly ERZ511482 | reverse complement strand
GGGGTGGTCGTGGCGAAGTTGGAGGTCGATGGGTGCTCGGGCTGCTGGGCTGCGTGAGAGCCAGCTCGGAGGCTGGTCCGTGATCCGGCTGCACGAGCATTCAGAGGGTCGTGTTTCCTGTCCAATCGAACCACAGCCATCGGGCTGTGCAGCGCAACCCCCTCTGGGGGGCAGCGTGTCCATATCGGATTCGCATGACACACCAAACCAAGACCTTTTCACAAGCTTGGACGTACAGTACACATGCCTGTTACAACCATGACTGGACTCTTCAGACGCCCAGAAAACCATTCTTGTATTGACATAGACAAAACTTGTACTGTTGACCCCTCCACATGGCCTATTGAAAGGCTGCAATGGCTATCCGGTACAACTACTACGTATTTGGTGACTCAAACTGCATGCATGACCAGTCACATGTGACCATGCCCAATCACTTGCGGGCATCCAGGTGTCGTCCTTTTTAAGCGGCCCCGCAGTCCAGCGAAGGCCGTTACAGCAGTGACATGACAAGTGAAAGCTGCTTGCACTATTGGGATGACACGCCTTATGCGCTCGCGAACGATTCTTCCGGGGCTTACGGTTTCCGGCTGCCTCTGCAAGGCTCCTGTCCCCCAACACCTCTCTGGGAAAGCCCCTGTGTCCAAGGTGTCGCAGAGTTCCCCACCATCAATAGCGCGCCTGTCGACGCGCCCTGTTGACGGGGTCTTTCAGGCCTCGTCCTCGATCGCCTGCCACTGTCGTCCAAGGGCGCCTTAAGGTCGTCAGCGAGCCCGTCCTGTCCTCCTTTTCTTTTCCGATCGCGCTACGCTTGGCCGCCAGTGTCCTCTTCCCGTGTCTCAACGCACACTCTCACCATGGGAGGGGCGAAGAAGGCTGTTCTCATCGGTATGTCGCTGCTCCTTTCGGAAAGTGCCCCGCTGTCGCCTGGCCGGACGCGAGAGCTTTCGGTGTACTGCGTTCTCTGCTGTGGGCGTGTGTCTGCCCTACATGCAGCCACCCGTGGTGGCAGTGGTCGGGCAATGGGACACTCACTGACCCATCGAGTTGCCGCTGAGCCTTTCCCATGTCATCACGCGTATTTTGGTCTGCTTGATTATCCTTTGGCTCTTGTGAACAGGTTGCAACTATCCCGGCACCAAGGCCTCCCTGGAGGGCTGCTGCAATGGTATGTCGATGCTGAGTGTAATGTCGTGACCGTGTTGCTGGGCTGGTCATCTTCTTGTGTGTGCTTTTTTGCTGAACCTGTACTGACATGTGATACTCTTGTCATCTGGCATCACTTAATATCTTTCTCATTCTCAACATAGATGTCGACATCATGAGCGAGGTGCTGCAGCGCTACAAGGGTTTTGACGAGTCGGACATCCTCGTGCTCAAAGACGACGGGTCTTGCTCGGATGAGTTTATCCCGACGGGTGCCAACATCCGCAAAGCACTCACCAAGCTGTGCTCTGAAGCGGAGGAAGACGACATCCTCTTCATCCATTTTTCGGGGCACGGGACCCAGGTGCCGGCTGACGATGACGACGACGATGAAGAAGAGGACAAGAAGGATGAGGTACGCTGGGTTTGTCGTTGCCCCCGCAATCCACGCGCGTGCATGTCCGGTCCGCTTGGTTGAGTGCCTGCCAACGCGTGTGCTAGCGCTCGGTCCGTGGGCTCTTCTGCGCGTGTCGCATCTATTCTTTTCGAACATCCACTAACGTATCGTTTTCTGTGGCGCGTCGTATCTGGTGTGTTTTGTTGCCCTTCTTACTCATGGTTCCGGGGGTCAGGCTATTGTACGTGCCCACTTTTGCGTGCTGTAGTTCTTTGTTTTTCTTGTTGCTAGCCCTCAGGTGCTTTTTTCAATAGCTGTCACGCGTGGTGCTGTTGTGCTGCGGTCGCGGTGTCCTGCGTTGCCCTGACGACCGTCTGTTCATCCTACTGACAGTGCTTTTGCGACCACGTGCCCTTTCTCTTTCCTATGCGCTCTCTTGTCTATTCTGTAGTGCCCGACCGACATGTCCTTGATTGTTGACGACGACCTGCGTGCCATCGTCGCGGCCATCCCCGACGGCTGCCGTTTGACCCTGGTGACCGACTGCTGCCACTCGGGGTCCATGCTGGACCACTCCGAGGTCGCCATTGAGGGCAGCAAGGATGGCAACGACACGTCTTCCCTGCTGCAAGAGTCGGCCTCGCTGATGGCGATGCTCACGGGCGGCACCCGCGAGGTCGGCGGCGTGGACGTGAAGAACCGCGCGCTGCCCATCACGGACGTGGCGTCGCTGCTCGGCCAGATCACCGGGCGCTCGGTGCAGCCTGGCAACATCCGCTCGACGCTCGGCGAGTTCTTTGGCGGCGACGCCGGTCGCCTGGCGCTCCAGTACTTCCTCAAGAGCGGCAAGGGCTCCTCGGGGATGTCGGGCGGCTCGGGCCTGGCAGCCATGGCGGGGATGATGGCCTCGAGCCAGGGCGACCGCCCCTCCTCCTCTGGCGGCAAAGGCCAAGCGCTGGCCGGTCTGGCGAGCTCCCTCCTCGGCGGCAAGAAGCCCCAGTCGTCGTCGCACGGGTCGAGCGGCGGTGGCTCTGCCGCGCTGCTGGACTTGGCGGGCTCCCTCCTCGGCGGCAAGAAGCCCCAGTCTTCTTCGCATGGTTCGGGTGGTGGCAGCAGCGGCCTGACGGCGGCGATGGGTATGATGAGCATGCTCAGTGGCGGCGGTAGCGGTGGCGGCGGCAACTCGTCGCATGCCTCCCAGAGCACTTCTCACTCGCTGGGCGGGCGGATTAGCGAGGACAAAGGTGTCCTCATCACCGGCTGCCAGGCGCACGAGACGAGCGCGGACGTGCGCCCGCCGGGCGGCAAGGCTTTTGGCGCACTGACCAACTCGATCAATACGGTGCTCAAGACCAACCCGGACGCCAGTTACTACGACGTCGTGAGCGGTGCTCGTACGGTGCTGTCGCAGGCGCAGCACTCGCAGAACCCGTGCCTGGAGTGCTCGGAGAAGAACTCGCGCCTGCCCTTCATCTGCTAGGTGTCGTTGCTTGTGAAGGCGTGAGTGCAGTTCTAGCGTTGGGGGGGGGGAATGTCGCTTAAGGAGTGTCGTTCTGGTTGTATGTCTTCCGTGCTCTCCATGTGCGCAATCGCTGCACATCTGCAATCGTGTGTTGACTGTTTGATTTTTTTGCCTCGGCCAGGAGCGTCCCTCGCCTCCGCTGCTCAGTGCCGCCGGCACCGATCGACCGTGTTCGCCTCAAATCGGCTCCCTTTCCTCTGGCTGTGGTGACGTGGGCGCCGACGGCCTTGCCCCCCGCGCCGGGCGACCGCGGCGGCAGCGGCGCCGCGGACGCCCGCGGTGCCACTAACACGTGCGGCGACGGTGGCGCCAAGGGGCACCCGGGATACTGTGGCGCGGCTGGTGCCGACAGAGTGGCTGCCGGGCGCCCGCCGCGGGTCGGCGACGTGGCGGCCGCGGCGCCGCCGCCGAGGACCTACCACGTGCCGTTACTGACGATCAACGGCGGCTGCTGAGAGGGCGGGATGGCAGTGGGAGGGGGGGGGGGCGCTGCCGCGGGCGCGTGCGCACGTGGTCGGCAGGTCAGGGACGTATGCCGTCAGGGCTGGCTGTGGCGGCGCTTGGTGGTGGTGGGGCGCACTATGCCTGTTTTATTGGTTCCGTAGCGCCGTCTCTCCGAGGCGGTGGCCGGCGCGCCCACACGGCGCCACGTTCCATCCACAGCCACGCTCATGTAGCCATACGCGCCCATGTACAGTACAGTCCCTACCCAATATTACCCGTACACTTTTGGCCGAAAATTCTCAAGGCACTTCTGGGTTCGGATGCGGCTCAGAGACTCCATTTATGGCGCTTTACTTCAGAAAACTCAGTTTTTTTGTGCAGTGCCGAACGGAGCTAGCTAGAGGCATTCAAAGGTCGACACATCCAGGGCCCCTTGGTTCAGAAGTAGCCTGCCAATCCATGCGGACTGCCCCTGAGAGAGCGAATTCGTGCGAGGCTCTCCGTCCTGTTCGAACGTACAGTACCTGACATTTGTTCTTGGACAGATCAGCCGTCCTGTTCGAACGTACCTGACTATTGTTCTCGGACAGATACAAGCGCTACGTGACAAGGAGAGAAGCATGAAGATCGCAGGAAGCACCATCAGAAAGAGGACGTCAAAGAGCATAAGGCATTTATCTCATCTTGCAAACTCGTCAAGCCTCGAAAGATGAGATTTCTAAAATAAAGCGCCACATTTGCCCAATCCGTCACACAGAACGGCGCCAAGTGCCAGGGCAGGGTCGCTATATGAACCCCCCTCTCTCAGTCAGCATGAGGACAGAAACTCCAAGAGACACCATATCGGGGACCAACAGACGTCCTCCATCTGCTGGCGAACGCACAACAGCCGTCACCCTGCTCGAACAAGGCAAGTCGCTCGGCTCGATTGGTACACTTTTGGGTCGTAGCCGAAGCACCATCGCCTTTGTGGCTGAGATGGTTCGTCAAGCAGCGGGCGGCCCACGATTCGAAAAGCGTGACCTTTCACACGCGCTGACGGACCGCGAGTGCCGCAGCGTCTAGCGAGTTGTCGGCGCGAGTCGCTTTATTTCCGTCCTCGCCTTGACGGAAACCATCCACCTCTCGCGCGCCCAGACCGGCGGCGGGCCCAAAAACGGGCCTGTGTCAACCTCTACGGTACGGCGAGCTCTATGGGCCATGGGGAATGCGCCCAGCGTCCCTGCCAACAAACCCTTCCTGTCGGCTACAACATGCAGAAGCGTCTCTGCTGGTCTATTGAGCGGCAGGGCTGGACTGTTGAGTAGGCCTTGATCTCCTTGACGAACGAGAGCTCCTTCCTTGTGCGCTCAAGTTCCGGCGGGCGCGTGTGGCGCCAGTCGGGCGAACGCTTCGTGCCAGCACCAAGTACTGACCACATCTCGGTGTCAAGATCGAGGGTTGCGTTTGGTCACAACAGTTCGTTGAAATTGAGCTTGCTGGTGTACGGATAATATTGGGTAGGGACTGTACCTATACACACCGCCGCGGCGCCGCGGCGGTCACGGAGGGTCGGCCACGAGCCCGTGACCGATGGGCTCCACGGTCGGCCGGTTCAGTCGTCGGCCTTGAGGATAAGCAGTCAGTGAGCGTCATCTGCGTTCTGAATTCAATGCCCACGAGTATGTGCGACGACCACAGGCCATGGGTGGGTCTGCCGACCCCGCCCTTCTTTTTTGTCGTGGCCCAAGGGCCGCCGTGCCACGACGAGCTTCCAGCGGAGAAGCGCCGCTGCCGCTGCCGATGGCGCACATGGATTGGGGAGGGATACAGCCCTCTGGTGGAGAGCACCCTCGCGACTCGTGATTCGGGCAAAATTCAATGTCGCTGCCGAACCTCGCTGACGTGTCTCACGCGTCAGCCCGATTGGATACCAGCATAGGCAGGCACGGCGCTGGGGGCGATTCCTTTTGTTGTTTCACGGGGGTTCTCGCCACCCGCCGACGCACGGTAGCAGGGGCGACGCCGCTTTGTGCGGCGCACAACCCCCACGCGCAACGACGGATGCGGCTCGCTTGAATTTTTTCATCGAAGGCGCCGGTGACCCATCAGTTCAGCGCATGGTGTGAGAGAGGCGACTCGGATTGCCCACTCGGCCGCCAACGGTGTTGAGTGGGGATGCGGGCCGCTCTTCCTGGGACTCGCGGTGGGACGCATAGTCCCGCCATATGCTGCCAGAGATATGACTCGGTGGATCGTCAGAAGTATCGACAAGCCGAACAGGAGTCACTCCCGTTCACCCTCGCGTTCGGGGGCGTCGCCCCAAACAGGAGTTTCTCCCGTGCTAGACGCGCTCGGGGTTAGTTCCTCGTCACGAGGGTCTATACACTGTAGCCTCAACTTGGATGATCTTGTAAGAAGCGTGTCAAATCTACCAGTTCTGGATCAGGAGTACCTATGGATCTTCAATTACACTTCGAGCGCTGATGTGCGACAACACATTCGACCCTCGATGAGTCGCACCTGTGGACGCGACGACGGCGAGTCGGAGAAATGGTAATATCAACTGTGCTCTACATGCAATAAGCTGGAGATCCCGATGAAACCTCTCAGAAGCGGGGCAATGTCCATTCCTCACGATCAAGCCATTCTACACGCCTGCACTGGCCGTGATCTACAGATCGTCATCGAGACCGTCTCACGACTGTAAGCGTTACGGTCAGAGCCTGGCATCGACTGCCCCGGATAGGACTTCCTCCCGTTCTGCCTTCCCTGGAAGAACGACAGTCGCTCCTATTCGGGCGGCCTCCGAACGGGACTCCCATTTGGCCTCCCGCTCTTGATGCAGCCTTTGTGACAATCGGGGTGCTCCCACGGGTGCGTCCTGGCCTGGTCGATAGTGCCGGCGTGCGCTGTCCTTGAAGGGGCCGGCATTTGGACTGGTCCGAGATTCTAGTGACCGAGATGACTGACTTCTTCGACGGCTGCCCAGACCATGCCATGTTCATCAGACTGCGTTGGGCATGAAAGTCTGCCAAATTGCTGAATCGATGGAAGCGCGGTCTGACCTCAAAACCACCCATCGCTGACATATCAAAACGAACGGATTTCTCGTAACTCTCGTGGAGTCAAGTGAAGTTCGTGTCCCCAGGATTGAGGCCCAATGCTCGTGCTTCGGGGTTTCTCAAAGACTAAATTGAGGCGAGACTTGCACATGCAGACGACCCAATACAGTGTGTATTCGACTATGCGACGCGGGGTCACTTTATAGTAGCCTGCTTCGAATTCACATTTAGATCATCATTTGGTGTGTGTCACTGCAAGATTGGGTGCAATACCACCGTACTTGCGCCCGGTTGTGGTCTGGCTACTTGCACCGACTCAAAGCCGACGCGCTGCAAGCAAAAGCTGCCAAGGCCTACAGAGACGGTGTTTGCCATCAGCGCCATCAAACAAACGACAGAAAAAAAACAGCTCTTCAGCTACGCTAGTCTTCGTCCTCTCCTGCGAGAACCATATCGACCTCCTGAGCGGTGGTGCTCACGTCATCCTCGACGACAAACCACCTCTCCACCGCACGGCCTCTCTCTTCCTCCGACACCCCCACAAAGTCTTCAACCAAACCAGTGTTTGCCAACAGAGAGACCACCTCTGACACGTCCGTATGGACGCTGTCAGCTACAGGTAGAACCCCATGCAGCTGTGTGTGCACCACAGCGGCGATTTTGTTAGTCGCGACTCAGAGACCCCGCCAACACGACTGGGGTAGTTGATGATCGGTGGGGGGAAAAGGGCCGCGGGCAAGCAGATGGTACTGTAGTTTGATGGTGGGGGGATGGTGTGCGGTGCGGTGGCGACGGAGGCTGTCTCACTGCATGACAACGGGGGCACTTGCTTCGTGTCTGGGTCAGCAGTCCCACGGAATGACTTGGCTGCAGTGTATTTAATTCCAGTAAGGACCGGCTCGTTTATACGACCCGGTCGTATAAACGAGCGCCCTACTATCGAATACTCGCCTTCACGTTGCCAACTTGAGTTGGCAACGTGAAGGCGGTTTGGCGACATCGTTGCACTCCGTGCCTTCTCTTTGACATCGGGGACTCTTCTTGGCGAGGAAAAAGGCTACCAGTGGTTGAACTCCAGGAAGTGCTTCGAAAAGTGGTCATTGGTGTGAACAGCGACATCAGGCATGAATACCCATCGGACTCTTGTCCGTTCTGATTGGACACGCGAGTCAGCGGGGACCTCGATTTCATCCGTCATCCGAGTCTCTGAGTTGTTTGTGCAATATGAGGAGGTACAGGGGGCGCATCAGGCCACAGGAGCGACGCCCAATCTCGCAGAGGAACTGCATGTCAGGCCACGTCGGACGGCCGGGCCCGAAGCGCCGTGGCCTAATGGCTGGCTGCCTGTGCCGGCTCGGTCCGCTCGCCGATCTGGTCCCTGACCTTATAATTCACCTCTTGACTCGGCTGGCCAATGCGGCGATGGTTTAAAACGGGCATACGCTGATCCCTTCCCCTCCATGCACGCGTCGCGCGGCCTCTCGCCGCGGGCAATGTCGGTTCCCAAGCGTGAGTGGTCGACCACAGCTGCCTTCGCGACGGTTGCAGTGATGGTCGGCTCTGCATCTCGCTCACACCGCTGCTCCGGCCTCGTCAGGACTCCCCCCGGTTCCGCGCTGCCCTCCCGTGGGCGCCTGATGCACGTGGTCATCCCACCTCTCGATTCGCCTTTGCGTGGCGATGCTCTGGCCGCCGCGTGGCGCCTAGCGCCTCCCGTCACGGATCCGCCCGGAGCATGCGCCACCCGCGCGTCTGGCGCGTCTCCAGTGCGGTCCCCCCGCCGTGGCGGAGCCCCACGGGGGTGGCGTCGGTCCCGCCGCCGCCGCCGCAGCCGCCACCACCCGCCCCCCGTTGAGTGGCGGGTGGCGCATGGGGCCGATCCCGGCGGCGGCTGCCGTTCAACTCACTCGGCGCCACGCCGCCGGCGGGCCAGCGGGGATTGGCCTGCGCGGGCGCACACTGGCGGGGCGCCGCGTCTGGTGCCCCCGTCCACTGGGGGGGCTTGAAACGAGCGGCGCGGCAGCCTGCGCGGCCAGGCGGGCGACCGCAGCGCCGGGCTACGCGACGGCCCGCAGGAGAAGCCACCCGGGTACCTACCCGCTGCCCACGAGGCGGTGCCGGCCCCCCCGTGGGGCGTGGGGGGCCACTCAGGCAGACCCGCTGGCTGGCGCTGGATGAACCGCGGCGGCAGAGGCGGTGGCCGCCTCGTGCGCCCGCCTCTTGTTGACACCCGCCCGCCACCTCACGTGGGTGGGGGGGGGGCAGAGGGCTTTGTTCCTTGCCGCCGCCGGCCGCCGATACGCACTTGCGCGGGGCAACTGCAACGCTGAGGCGCCCGCCGGCGGCCACGCACAACAAGTCACTGGAGCCCCGGGTGACGGCGGCGTTGGCGGCGCCGGCGGCGCCGGCGGCGCCGGCTACGGCGGCACTGGTATCGCTGGGGACTGGGTGGGGGGGTGGGCAGGGGAGCGCTTGCGAATGGCACCCGCTCCTGCCGTGCGCTGGTCGGCACTCCGACGCACCACTACGCAATGTACCCGCCGCTGCAGTAGCGGCCGCTGGGGGCCGTTTGGGGACGGGGTAAGGGGGGTGTAGCGCGCCGCACAGAGTGGCAGAGGCCTTGTGGGGTGTGGGGCTGATGCTCTCGCCCGCGTGGCGGGTGCGGGGGTGGTATGCTCCCCTTTGGTGCCCCGCCGCGCGGCCCGGTCGCCACACACCAGGCGGCGGGCGGGCGGCGCGCCACACTGGCGCCCGGCGGCCGTGCGTGACGCGCGCGGCCGCCATCCCCGCCCCGACGGCCCGGCGCGGCCGGGCGGCAAGAGTACAAATAGGGGAGCCGGCCATTGGGGAGCGATGCGGTACTGCGTCCGCCTCCACCAAAGCTCGGCGCAGTGCGCTCAGGACCCTGTGGTGCTCACAAATATCCACCGACTTCCCTCACCGTCGTCGTATCTCCCTCTCTGTTTCCCTTGCACCCATCGGCCGCGAGTTGTGCAAGTATCGCTTGTCACACTGCCGACGATAGCGCGTTGGCCCTCTCCCCCACACTCGCCGCCCTGCCTCTTCTTCAGCCCGACGGGCGCCCTGCTGCCGTCTCCCCCACGCCATGGCATTCTTCCCACGCCTCACTGGCCGCAGGCCGACGCTGATGGCGACGGCGGCGCTGCTCGCAACCGTGACGGCGCTGGCTACGACGGCGCCCGCTCCGGCGGCCGCCCACAGCTTCCTGTCCATGCCGCTCCCCATCTCCCGCCTCGACGGCTGCCGCATTGGCGGCGTAGGCGGCACGCCCGGCCACTGCCCCGGCCCCTGCCCCAACTCTGACTTCCGCCCCGACACCAGCTCCAAGAACCCCGCCGCCATCTACCGCCGCGGTAGCCAGTACGAGGTGCGGTGGACACGCAACAACCACGAGGGCGGCATTGTCCGCTGGGCCATGGTCCCCGTGTCGGAGATGTGGGACATGGGCAGCCACGAGCGCAATGCCTTCCACTGGAGCTGCTGGAACATCAACCGGTTCAAGTGTGGTGCGATGGACCACAACCGGGATTGCTACTTTGACACGTCCAACATGGCCTTTAAAGACCAATTGCGGATCCCCAACAACCTACCCGACGGGGACTACGTGCTCGGTTGGACGTGGTATGGGGGCGGTGAAGGGCCGGTGGGGAAGCAGGCCATCTTTGGCGATTACTATGACTGCTCGTACGTGCGCGTCGAGGGCGGCAACCCCCTCGCTGACAAGCACATCCCGACCTTCTCAGGCGACGCGACTGGCACCTGCCTCTCGACCGTCAACCGGCCCGGTATTTGCAAGCGGGAACCTTGCGCGCCGATGCCCTATGTTCGGCGGCGGGTGCCCGTCGAGTTTGAGGGCGGCCGCCACCCGCCACCCATCTACGCCTCCAACTTCCCCAACGTCGCTACGCAGTACCGGTACGACTATGATTACACTGTCGCCACCCAGAGCGTCTTCTCGGAGGCGGCCGTCAAGCCCGCTGGGAGCTCCGTGCGGGTTCGCGAGCTCCGCCTCGTCGACATTAACAGCAACCAGATCATGTGGTTCGCGGACCTGACCAAACCGATCAAGTTTGGCTACGACGCCAAGCTGTCGATTATGGCCGAGGTGTCGGGACCCGTCAAGCGGGTTGAGTGGTTCATCAACAGCCGCAAGACGCACCAGGATACGGGGGCACCCTTCTCGATCGCGGGTGACTTTCGCGACCGCTTTTATGAGATGAAGCACGCCAAAACCGACCGCCGCATGTTCATCACCGCCCGCGCCATTGGGCCGGACGACCACGAGGACTACCTGTCAACGGACATTGTCTTTTTCAAGGACGGGGGCGTTCCGTCCCAGTACATTGGCAACTCGAAGCGAATGGCGCTGCCAGAGGCGGCGCGGGCGGCGCGGCTCGCCGCCGGAAAGTTTGTCCGTGGCCGCCCGCCCATGCCTCCCGCCGAGGCGGTTGTGACGGCCGACCGCACCGCCGACGCCAATGCCGATGCAGAGGCGGCAGCGGCGCCCGCCGCCACGGCTTTGGCGCGGACGGCCAAGGTCCCCGCCGCCTCGGTCGTCCACGCCGCCGCCGCCGCCCCGGCCGAGGCCGTCGTGCGGATAACCAAGCGGGCCACCGCCGCCAAGGCGGTGGCCCGGCAAGCAACGTTCGCCGCCAAGGGGACCCGGCAAAGGAGAGTCGCTGCCGCCGCCGTCTCGCCCGCCGCCTGAGTGTGATTGCATCCAACACCCGCGGTGTGACTGTCGTACGACATAGAACACAACATAATAAGCTTTTCTCGCTCACGCCTTTTCCAGGTGGCGCGGATTTGAGAAAGCCCGGCTACATGACACAAATTGGATGAAAGCGCCCCGACTCCTGCGGTGGTCTCAGAAGCTCTCGTGGCCGCCGATCGTGGAAGTGGCAATTGGAAGGCTTGTATTGAATGACAGAAAGGCAGACTATTGCAAGATTGCCTTGTACGAGGACCTTTGTCGTCGTGCTGCCACCCTTTCATCCACCCCTCCCGCCCCATCGAGTGAAGTCGCTTGACAGACACCCCCACCCTTGAACACTCACCTGGCAGAGCAGGACCCCTGCTCAACGACGCTATAGGGTGGTAGAGACTGGAACGTGACCCCGTAGCCGTTTCTGTATGGATATCAATTTCTCTGGGTACTTTCTGAGATAGCCGTATGTAACCCGTGCGTTCGGCATGGCATCGTGTTTCCTGGTCAATGTTGCCCCGGCAAGATGGGAAGGTACCGAGCCGACCGCTATTGGTTTGGGCTGTAGGCGGCAGCAAAGCTAGCCATCCACTTGGCCTCTTCAATCCCATCGCGTTCGACCGTCCTGATCAGGCGAATCGGAAATGAGTTTCACAATGTCGGGTGGTCTGGTGTGTGCGTGTCGCAGGCCCATTGGCCCCAAGAGCCTTTCGGCTCGAAGAATGAGCGTTGTGGAGGGGGGGAAGTGGAGAGAACCTGAACTCAGCCGACAGCCGCGGTACCAGCCAATAGAAGGCATTAGTTGGTCGTGCCACCCAATGGAGTGTTCAGAAATCCAAAAGAGCCGCTTGAGGCAGGCTTGACTAGGCGTGCGCTCCACGCGCGTGTTGCTCCGACAAGGGCAGCGCTGGCGGCTCTTGTCCATGGTGAACTGGTCAATACCACTGCCCAGCACACAAACAGTACACAGCGGGGTGGTTGAGAGCCAGTACGCCACACCCAGCCGACGGCTTGATAGTTATGTTTCAGAACAAAACACAGAAGTAGACCTTGGCAGCAGCACTTGGCCGATAGCTCTGCCCCAATACCATGCACGTGCCCATGGGACCGCAAGCTGCCACGCAGTCGAGGCCCGCCTGCTGCAAGCCACAGCACTGGCACTGCGAAGAACTAATTCAATGCGCATGGCTCCGTGCACATACCTTTGTCTTCCCACTGGCACACGCAGCAGCTTTGAGACACAACCAGGAATGCCCCACTCGTGACCACCTACCAAGTGCCCACCGATGAAAACGTCGACACTACCCACTGGATGGTCGTTGGCCGACGCGCGCATGAAAACGTACGGTCCCCCCCCACCGCTCCCGTTGCCAACTATGTCCGCATCGCGACCGTCTGGCGCCAGTTGTTCACCCTAGCAGCCACACACGTGCGAGTGTCACCTCGGAGCGGGAGCGGCAGTCCTTGCTGCCGACGTCCCCCGCCACCGCCCCCGTTCATGACTTTTCCTTGTCCGCCACGGACTGGCCGCCGGGCGGGACTTGGTGCGCCGACACCAACAAGGCCGTCGCCACCCCACCAAGCAGCCAATGGGTCCTCCACGCCAGAGGAGAGCACCCTGCCTGGTCCCGCACGAGCGCCACGTCCACCTGGCCAGCAGTCTCGACCGAAGACGTGCGCATCCGCAGCGCACAGAGGTAGCGCACCGCGCTGCACCGCACGTTCCCAACGGCTGCCCCCCCCCCCCCTTGGTGCCGCACCGCACGCATGGTGGCGGCAGTGCGGCGGCCAACGCGGCCCCAGCCGCCGTCTGCGGGCTCACGCGGACGGCAGCGCCCCTGCACCCGTCCCCGCTCGCCCGCCCCAAAGAGCGGGGTCGCCACAGGCGGAGCGGCGACCGTGGCCGCACCGGCCGACCGGCCGGCCGCCCGTTGACAGTGGCGGCGGGACGGCACAGGCCGCGCGCCGGCGCGCCGTGCCGGCGCGTCAACGAGGCGGCAACGACGTATCCGGGAACAAGGGCGCGGCCGGGCGGCTGGAAGGGCGGACAACCCTCTGGCACTGGCACGGTTGCACTGACTGCCCGTCCGGCACCGCGGGCCGCCGCGTTGCCGACAGCCACGGGGGCGCCACGTCACGGGGCCGACGCCCGGGCGGAAGCAGCCGTTACGCCGCGTTCTTGGTCGGCCGCCGCGCACGGCGAGGCGGATCAGAACCCAACGGCCACGGCTCTCTTCTCTCTTCCTATCCTATACGCTGGGAAATGGAAGCGAAATACCCGGGCTGCATGTGCAGTCCATCCGGGTAAATCCTCTTTTACACCCACGTCCTCGCCCTGCCTTGGCCGCGCAATGCAATCCGTGTCGCCCCCGCCACCGCCCAGACTGCATTGACGGCGGCAGGCGGCGGCATGGTGCGCTTCACACCAATGCAGGGCCACACCCCTCCCATCTTCCCTGCTGTGCGCGTAGTCCTGGGCACCCGGACGCGCACTTGTCGCGGCGCGCCGAGCCGTCCCGACGCCCAGCGTATTGCTAACCGTGTCGCTCGTTGCCCGTATGGCGTGCCTCTGAGGCGACGGATGGCCACGTCCATGACCATTGGGGTGCCCCGAATGCATTGCGGCGGCAGCGGCGGCGGCGACGGCGACGGCGGGGGCGGAGCTGGCGGAATCCTGCTTCTCCGAGTGGTGGGATGAGCGCGCTCTGCGTTGACTCCTCCCGTGCCTCGCGCTCCCGGTGGCTGCGGCAGGCGATTGTCTTGCGGCTGGCTGCCGGCGTGAGCATGGACGGCAGCGGACGCCGTGGGGGGGATGCGCCGCAGACGGGGCGGGTGGCGGGCGGCGCCAGCAGCGGCTGTACGCCGCCGCCCCTCCGTCTGCTACCCGCCGGCGGCGGTTGGGGTCGCCCGCCCAAGGCCGGCGCCAGTACAAGAGGGCTGCCAGCGGCCGCCATCAATCCCATCCGCTGACCTCATCCCACACAGCGCCACGCCCACACTAGACTACTCACCCGCCGGCGCCGCACCTGCGCTTCCTTCTCGGTTGGCGGTACCTGCCCCGCCCCCCGCCCCCCCGCCACGTCTCCTCTTCATCGTCAATCACCTTCCCCCCTCCGACGATGACGTCGCCCATGGGCCCCGGCCGCACCACCGCGGTGGCGGTGGCCGCGTCGGTGGTGACAACCATTGGCTTCCTCGTCGTCACGACGGCCGTGTCGGGCCCCGCGGTGCTGCCGGCGCCCGCCATGCACGCGGCCGTGGCGGACGCGGCTGCCACCCTCGGTCGCCAGCTGCGCGCCGAGTGGTCGGCGGCGGCGGCGACCAAGCTCGACGCCGCCGACCACGAGGCGGCCGTCGCTCGCCTCGACGGGCAGGCCGATGCCCTCACAGCCACCCTCCGCACGTACTACCGCCAGCCGTCTCGGTCGTACCAGCCGTCCCGCTGCTCGTGCCCCGCCGGCCCACGGGGGCCCCAGGGACCGCGTGGCTACAATGGGCACCGCGGGCTAAGGGGCGCGACCGGCGCGACCGGCCGGCCCGGCAAAACCGGCTACATCTACGTCAAGGGCAAGGTCGGCCCGCCGGGCAGGACCGGCCCCAAGGGCGCCCCCGGGGTGCCTGGCAAGGCCGGCCCGCCCGGGCCCAAGGGTGACAAGGGGCCTGCCGGCCCGCGGGGCGTCGGCGTGGCTGGCCCGCGTGGCGCCGAGGGGGAGGACGGCGACGACGGCGACGACGGCGCGCGCGGGATGAAGGGTGACACGGGCAAGGCGGGTGCGACCGGGCCGCACGGCCCCAAGGGCGACGCGGGGGCGGCCGGCATGAAGGGGGCGACGGGCGCCGATGGCAAGACTGGCGCTGACGGCTCGCAGGGCGCCAAGGGCGACAACGGCGCCAAGGGCGACGACGGCGCCAAGGGCGACACTGGGAAGACGGGGTTGACGGGTGCGACGGGGCTCCGTGGTAAAGAGGGGGCGACGGGGACGCTTGGGCCGGTCGGCCCCCAGGGCGACCGCGGCGCGCAGGGGAAGACCGGCGCCGACGGCGACCGTGGGATCAAGGGCGACACTGGCGCCACTGGGGAGTCGGGCAAGGACGGCGCGCCGGGGGCGCGCGGCGCCGCCGGCGACGCCGGCGACAAGGGCATGGCGGGCGCCGACGGCGCGCCCGGCAAGGACGGCGCCGCGGGGCCGCGT
>ENA-ORXT01004055-ORXT01004055.1-marine-metagenome-genome-assembly--contig:-NODE-4055-length-15474-cov-9.601741_pt1 | contig 15474 bp, 19 predicted proteins | sample MGYA00237868_ERZ511482 | MGnify/ENA metagenome assembly ERZ511482 | reverse complement strand
ACGGCGAATTTGAGACACGTTTCTGCAACGTGTGCCCAATATGGCGTTGGCCCGACATTGGTGGGAATGCTCTTACACCCGAGTGGTTACGGAGCCTCTTCATTAAACGTATGGTAGGCCCCCGACACCCGAGGAGACGGCCGGTAGCCCATGAGCCATCCGCGAGGTCATCCGGGCGCGGCTGCGGAGCCTGATTCACAAGGTACGGAGGTCCCTCACGCTGGCACAGCGCGGTTCCCGAAAAGGTATCAACACACGGGCGAGGAGCTGTTCTGAGTGGCCTTCTTGGGCGATGAATTCGCTGATGACGGCACGACCGTGTCTACCGCACGGCGGGTCGGCAGCTTTTCCTGCAACCCGGGGGCAGGCCAAGGGGATCGGATCGCTTGGACGGTGTCGGAGGGCAGGTGGTGGCACGCGATGGCTGACCGGCGCGGGCCTGTCGGACGGTGGACCGCAAGGGGGGATCCGAATTCGGCCTGACGAACAATGGGCTCTCCCAATGGTGATACGCACAGGACCCGCGTGGGGTTTATCGGTCGCTCACGCGCCGTACGGCACCGTCCACACTACGAGATCCCCTACACTACGCGCTACAAACTACGACTCCCGGGGGTGTTGTTCCCCATCCTGTCTTGGCTAACCCCCTCAGTCGACGACGGCCCAATGATGGCCCACCCCACCCGGGACCGAGCGGACTACGCAAGCGCAGCGCCGGAGGCTCCTCGTGGTAGACGTCGCGGTCGCGGTGATGCTGCTGGCGGCAGTGCGCCCCACCAGCGGCCACGCCGACCTCGCGAAGGAGAACCGCGCGGGTGTTGCGCCGACCCACAAGTTGTAGCAGCTCGTCCAAGAGGCGGGGTGGAACCCCGGGGTGGTCACGGGCCCAGAGGGCGATCGAGTCGCCGAGGAAAACCACGGTGTGACATATGCCAGTCATCAAGGTCCTCGTGGTGTAGCCGCGGAGTTCCCCGAAGTCGCACGCCACCACGCGTGCCAACTTCTGCGGGACGCGATCCGAGAGGATGTGATCGAATTGGTCAAAGGCAGCGTCGGGGATTTCACGGTGTTCCACGGGGTCTAACGAGACGATGAGGCTACCCCCGGAGAGTCCCAAGGAGGGGGCGGCGGACGCGGCAGGCGGCGACGGACCCGAAGGAGACGACTCCGCGGTGCCGGTCACCACGGAGGAATCAGGCGGCTCTATCCCACCTTCGGAGTAGCGCGGACTGCGGGCGGCCGAGACGGCGGCGGCCCAAACCCCACGAGCTGGGCCGTAGCCACGCGCCTCGAGGATGCCCGCGGTGTAAGGCAAGTCGAATGGGCGGAGGTCCCTGGCGACCTTGGCGCGTGTCCCGTCGTCATCCACCTCTAGGGCCGCCCAGATCAAACCCTCGCGGTCCCGACGGTCTGTGTTTCGGGCGCGGAGACGCTGAAGGAAGGATTCCATGTTGGGTAATTGATCCGCGAGGTCTGACAGCGCCCCGAGGATGCCTGTCGCCTCTGCGTCGGGACCCGCGGCGTTGACGCAGATGTTGGACGGCCCGACGGGGCGGATTTAATCGAGGAGACGCGGGGGGGACCGCCACAAGACCTGACGGGTGCGAAGAGTCATGAGCAGAACGACGGCTGCCGCGAAGGCAAACTCGCTGCGGAAGATGGCCGACGCGGTGCGCCACCCCGCGTAGAGGTCGTCTGTGGCGTATGCGTGCTCTCACGGAATTTCCATCATGCAGCCATACGGGATCTCGACCCCGGACCACCACGCGGGAGTCGGAAGGTAGATGCGCGAGCGGGTTGCCGTGACTATACTCGAGTACTCCGACTGCTGCCAGGCAATGAGGTGTCCGGTGAGGCCGCCCCGGTGGTTGCGGGCCGTCGTCAATTGGAGCGTCGTGGGGCCCTCGGGGTCCGACACATCGATGAAGGGCGGACACGTCAGGATATAGTCGAAGGTCAGCACCAACTGCGGGTTCACCGGGAGGTCATCCATGAGGCCGACGTAAGAACGACGGTTTCCCACCTCGCGGCTACGCCGCACCACGGTGACGGACGAGGCTCGGTCGTCAAGGGACGATACGAGTGCGTGCGGCATGGCAGCAATCTGCTTGTTGATCAAGTTGGCGGGCCGCATCGAGTCGATGCCCCACAACGCCGCGTGGGCCAGCGTGTCCGCTACGCCCATGGAGGCCTCCTCGCGCTCCCACATCGGCGCCCACATCAACGGGTCGGACAACACGGCAGGGGGCCCACGGCGGCAGAGTATCTCATCTCCTCGTCGGCAATCGCGAAGGACGGCGCAGACGCGGACAACTCGTAGTCGGGCGGCCGCCGGGTCCTCGGTCCGACAAGGGGGGTGAAGGTAACCGCGTTGTGTAAGAGGGGAGGAGGGGGGCCCCGAGGGCCAACAGAATCAAGAAACTGTGGGCGCCACGGGGGGGGGGAGTGGACAGCACGTCGTGGGGTGGGAGGAGGAACGAGTCGGCGAACACCGTGTCTCAGAGATCGCGGATGGGTTACGTCGCGGGGTGGCGCGGAGGAGTCGCGGAGTCGTGCGTGGGGGGGCGGGTGAGACCGGGGTGCGCGTGTGGGCCCATGGGGAGGAGTGGGGCCAACGTGCGTCACAGGGTGTGTGAACGCAGCGAGAAGCCGGTGCGGGCCGCGCGCCACGCCAAGCCAGTGTGGCATGGGCCCGATCCATTCCGCGGACTGACCTCGACAACCCTTCTGGGGCGGGGATCGGGGGGGGGGGTGGTTGTGCCCGGCACCCGGCCAGGGGGCCGGGCCGGACCCCCCTCCTCGGAAGCGTCGCGAGACGGGCAGGGACGCCACGTCACACAACGAGGGGGCTGTTTGGCGGTCGGGGGTCCCATAGTTGGAAGGGGCGTGGCCCCTCAGCTGTGGACAGCACACCCCCGGGGGCCGCCCCACAGAATGTCGATCCGGGCCAGCGAGGAAATGACCTGTTCAGATCTCGGGGAAGTCCGAGTCGGTCGGGGGCGGGGCATTTCCCCTGTGGGATTCCCAGCCCCAATACTACTTGTTTGAACTTTTCGCTTTAGAGGGATTTATCTGTTTGGCGCATTTGGGGTGGTTACTTTGGCCGCCGGCGGTTGGGCTGAGGAGGGGTTTATTGACAGCGGGAACGCCGTCCCCGTCGCCGTTTGATAAAACCAACTGTGCTTTGGACAAATATTACCCCCTGGGATTTGCCGTGATCCTCTCCTCCCGTTGGGGGAAGGCTGGGCTGTGGGTCGATTTCTGGGGCAGTTCCTTCGACATACAGTGTGGTAGTATGCCACCTACCGCCGTCACCTGTCGCGATCCGTCTCAACAGGAGGCGCAGATCGCAGAGGACCACACAGACCCACGGTCACTTACCAGGCCATGGCATTGGGATGGTTAGGAAGACGGTCACCAACTTAGTGACCCAGATCACGGCTTGACGAGTGACTTGCTTTAGTACCGAAGTTCGGAAATATACACCCAAATGGGGTAACCGTTACATCTTCCTAATCGTCATGGGTTTTCATGCTGCGTTAATGTTTTGGTATGTACGCCTTGCTTACTAAATGGGATTCGTTTGAGCGGGAGCGATTCGTGGTTTACTACCCTCCACTCCCAGTAAGAGTGCGTGGCCCTGGTGGGTCGGGGTGCGTGTCTATGTTGAAACCCCCTTTTGCGTGTTCTGGGCGGGGTCCCCGAGGGTATAAATGGGGAAGGTCTTCGGTGCTGGCCCCGACCCCCTTCGCCCACGAAGTAAACATTCGGCTCCAACAGTGCTGTGTCGTGCTCTTCGGGGTGTACCAGGCCACGCCAGTTGTTTGTTGGCAGTTCTGGTGTTTTCTTCCGTGGTCCTTGCTCGAAACCACCGGGCGCACGGCACGGTCGCCCCCTGGGCTGAGGGTGGGGGTGCTGTGGTGCCACAGACAGAGCTGATCAAGAGGTCACTTCGGCAAGACGACGAACCAACGTCGTGGTGCCTAGAACCGCTACACACTTATGGATGTTGCGCCCCCGAATGGGGCGACAGCTACCGGGCCCAGCGCGGTCGAGCCTATCGGTAAGACGCCCTTTTTCAACGCCCTCGGTAGAGCAACAGAGACCACCGTGCGCGCGCGCGCTTCCGTATGGCCGAAAAAACTCACAATAGCAGAGTACCACGTCTGTGTGGTGCCGGTACACTCAGGCACGATTGCCAGCATATCTGCGGCGGCCGGCGCCGCCGCCTTGCCAGCGTCGACGCGGCGGAGGCGCCCCCCCCCTCCCACTGTCGGGACGGAGGCCACGTACGGCTGCCGTGAAGAGCTAGTAGGGGGCTGGCCGCCCGTGTCTGTGCACGTGTGCACCCCGATGGGTACGCGTCGCGCGTGTGTTTAGGGCGCCACCGCCATTTTGAGAGCCAAGGCGCCGGCGGCGCGTTTGTTAAGGGAGGTCGGCCGGCCCGTGCGCTCATTGTGCTTTCGACGCACACGTGCCACGCCCGGAACAAGAATTGCAGCCGTGCAACACATGACCTCAGGCTCCACACGTGAAGTCAAGTCATGAATGATTTCAAAAGAAGTGCACAAGAACCGTCCTCAAGGGCTGTGTATCCGGCCAGCTGGCTGCCTAATACATGCGATCGATTGATCCGACGAAGAGATTACGTGCGATCAAGGTGGTTAAGAGAACGATCACATGCCTGGTAGTACGCCATCGGCCAAATTGACACCGCCAGGGTACCTCTCCGGAAAACGCAATCGACAGCCTGTAAGCCAATTCGCGCTTCCCGACCACCTTTTACCCCCAGTTAAAATCACCAAGATCAAAATCAAATGAATCGCACCGGCCACCTCTGGTATCGCCAGCCATGCGACCAACACGTTGAGTTCTGACAGTAACGACGGTGTGCGTTCTTTTTAAAATCACTGGACTTTATTCCCATTGGCTTTAGTCAAGAGTACTACTCATGATGAACAAAAACTGACCACCTTCTACCCCGCGAGCCCCTTTGCATTCTTTTCAGAAGCCAAAGCACGTTGCCGGAGTCGCTGTGCACGTAAAACGGGACCGTGACCACGACACAAGCCGTTGCGCTGTAAGTTGTCGGCATGAACAGGTCCGCAAGCTTTGGGCAATGTCAAACATGTGCTTCATCTTCCGAACAAGTGCTCATGTCGTCTGTGAGGGAGGTTGGTATCGTTTCCAGCGACAACTCGCTCTCAATGGGGTCAAAAAACGCCGTCGAGGGCGTTGTACAGGCTGGAAATGACGATTCGTGCTGCACTCGGTCGAAGCAGTTAGTAGTACCTAGAAAACATGCGTTTCTACGCTCTAAGACATGTGCTTGGATTTTTGATTGGCGCAGGGCGGCGTCCTTGCACTCTATCAGTCGGTAGCTCCCATCGTCAGAGAGTGGCATGCACCAGACAAAAGCAGAACGCCGAGAGTCCTTCTGTAACGCGACAGCTTCTTTGACAGTCTTGTGTTTGCCGTCAGCCCCAACAAGGACCCGACGAAGGACTCGTTTCGTCTGCGGCACGAGCTCCCTGCCCTTGATGGTCCCTGTTCGGCGGCAATGCCTCTGTGACAGCATGGACTGAATTTGTGGCCAAGACGTGGCGGCGACTGCTTCGCTGCGCACTGATTATTCCAGGTTGCGGACGACGCCTTCATGAAAGACTCGCCCGAGTGCTCTCAGGACCCATCATAATGCAGAACGCGCCAAGCCGAAGGCTCGAGCACGAGGAGTGCTTCAGGCCAACATGGTCTTGAAGGCCACTGCAGCCACCGGCGGGGAGGAAGAGAGGCTGCTCGGCCCCGCGAGGTCGACGGAAGCCACAACATAAAGGGGTCACGCATTTTTCAGAACGACCTTGAAAATTTAAAGCAGCAACAATGAGCCTCAAACAGACGCTGTGGTCAAGGAGTCTCGCCTATGCTATTACTTGTCCAGGGAAAAAAGTGTTTGGAAACGTATTGTTGCTTGTGACGCTCATGCGGCAGGTCGGCGATGGTCTCCGGCGTGCCAAGGAGCCCGTGGCACTCGCACAGCTCCTCAAAATCAAGCTCTATGCGCTCGAGGCGCTGAATATCCGTCAGAACAAGGGCGGCCAGCTTTGGAAAGCCTGTCTCCTCATCAATGTCCCACCGTACTCGCTTGCAGCAAAAATCCGTCGTCACGCAGTTGTTCCGTGTCGTGGCGCTGACGGAACACTGCACGATGATAACGTCGCGCCGCACTCCATCTACGGCGCGGACGAAGAGTTGCGCCAGCCCGTACTGGGGCTATCCTCGGAAGTTGGCGTCGCGGAAGCTGACATGGTCAAACCATGGCTTGTGGAAGAACATGGGGGCGGCGCGAATGAACTGGTTCAACCGGCAGCCGGGCCGCCATTTCAGCTCGGCTTCAAACCTCTGCGAGTTGCGCATAATGAGATGCTGCTCGTCGCCAACTCTGAGCAGCTCCTTTAGTCTTTGCAGGCGTCCTCCTTCCCCCGTCGTCACGTCCCCGACTCGCATACGACGCCCACTGATACGCACGCGCCGCCGCCGCAGACGACTGCCTTGGGGCCTCCCAGCCCCAACAGCCACTCCAATCTCCATGGTGGTCGCCTCGTCGTCGGCTATCTCGACCTTAGCTTCAGCTTCGCCAGCCGTGTCTCCTTGAAGTGCGTTGTTGAAAAGCGGCGGTCCCACGCCTGGGGCCCCCTCGTCCGCTCTTGCCTCACCCTCGGCACTAATATGGACACCCCGTCCACCAGTTATTTGACCGATCAGGTGAAGGCCCGCCTCAGTCCGCATCTTGTCCTGTGCATCACTGGCAATAATGCGGGCGAGAGGTTGCTCACACCGAAGCATCTGCACTGAGAAAGAGGTCGTCTGCTTGTTGGTGTTGGCCAACATGATCTTGGCAAGGCGGCGCAGCCTCTCGTTGACGCTTGTGTCGGGTTGAACCAGAGTGCCTTGGTTCAGCAGCTCGTCCAAGAATAAGGAGGCTAGCGCATGCAGCATAGTTGTGTGCACGTGCCCGAACAGCACGGCAATGTTGTACCAGAAGAACTGATAGGCATCCTATAGGAGAGCCGTCGCCTTTTCGGTGGTCTGCTGCTTGCCTCTCGCCTCTTTGTCACCGCATTGCTTGTTCATCAGGGCCGCTGCGCGACAGATGAACCCACGCACCGCCTCATGCATCGTTCGGGTGCCGAATAGCGACTTGTAGGCGTCTTTAGTTCCAGTGACATCAGGCACGGGCACGTTTTCGGCTCCCTATTCGCCGCCGGACAGCATTTCGTCGGTGCCGGAGCCGAAATGGAGGGGTAAAGCTCAGCCGGCCTCGCTGTCGGCGTCGCTGTTTGTCCAAAATCTGTAACCGGTGTCGCACCCCGAGCCGTTGCGAGCGGGCGCCTTCGAGCACGTCATGGGTACCGGCGATCCCGACCCAGTCGCCTGCCGCTCTCTGGCCGTCCGAGTTGTGGTCGTGCGCCGCCACCGCTTGACGACAAAACACGGGCCGGTCGACCCGGGCTGCCTCCGGCCGAGCAGTCCTCGTACCATGAAGGCCCAGACGAACACCCTGTGCTATTCCGCACAAAGTACCTGAAAGAGTGAAAAAAAAAAATAGAAGAGGAAGCATGAGCGCGCTGAAGATGCCCACGCCATCAGGGGTCGAAAATTGCAGGACAGTGAGACACTGAAAATACCCGGTGACACCCGCCACCCCAGAGAGCTCACACGAAAAGAAACGAGGCAATGAGAGGATTGGCGTATACAGCCGTTCACCGAAAATTCCCGCACTCCAACTGTTGCAAAACAGTTCCAAATCGGCCTCTGCGGGGTCGAAGAGGCCGATTTGGAACTCTTTCGTAACTGTTTGAGTGCGGGAATTTTAGGAGAGCGGCTGTACATACCCAGAAGCAACGAAAGATGCTACGATGAGGTGGCCGAAATCGCGGATGCTTTCATTCATGGCGATGATGCTCTTGGCGACGAATCCATACCGTGCAAGGCCAGCCTTGAAAAGAACCTAGAGGAGAGCGGGAATCTTCTGCGAGAGCACGCGGAGGACTCCAAGTTTCATCTCCTGCCAGCGCGTGCAGCAAGGCCTGCAGTAACGAGATAAGATGGTCAGAGTCTCGCCTACGCAAGGTCTTTCCCATTCCCATGTACACCCAACCAGATTCCAGAAAAGCAACCCGCCAGAAAGAGACCGCACATATGTGACGCATATCGATACCAAATATGCGGTACAAGCAGCACGGCCCCGACCTCATCCCGTGAAAGGTCGCCAACGCAGGGATGATGGCCACAATGGAGGTGTTCCCCTTAATCTGCTCCGAGCGTGCTGCACCAGCACCGTCCTCAAGTGCCTCCACAGCCCCAATCTGGGTGGCCACCGTCAATAGCACCTCGCGGACGTGCTCGCCGCGGCCACAGAATGCCGCAGAGCTCTTGTGGACCATGCAATGCGAGCACGGCCACCATCAGCCGCTCAGCTTTCAGGCGCAGCGCATGACGCTTCTCCGGTTGGTCCGCCGCATAGATAGCAATCCGCGGCACGGCCAACACAAGGTCCACCCCGCAAGGACTCTGCAACGGAACGCCATGCTTGCTGGCCGGGACCAGGCGGTGAAGAGGCACAGAGAAGCACCGCTGGAGGAGAGCGTCGCTTAACACGCGCACCTGCTTCTTCTCAGCAGAGTCGTTGTTGTCCGGATTGATAATCCGGACGTACCTAATGGATATCCTTTTTATATATTCTATGAGGATGTTAGAAAGGCGCACGCGCATCGGGTACACATAGTTGGTCGCGCGATGAAAATCAAAGCTACATACAAGGCGCCGAGACAAAAGATAAAAGTTAGTGACTAAACCCAAGAGTGAGTCATGGGAAGGAGCTTCACATTCATGCAGCAAAATGACGACACTCTCACAGAGCCCCATACAAAGAGAAAGCGTAGCCACGACCCAACTCACCCCCATTTCACGAGATCAAAGACGCATCGGAGGAGAACTAAACGGCCGTGGCAAGCGATTTGATCGGCTTGCCGTCGTGGATGGCGTTGGCGTGAACGTCGAGCACATCCGCCTTTTGCTCGAGGTACACGTCACAGTCCGACCAGTTGCAGCGCTTGATGGAACTGTCATCATGGATCTGCCTTTGCCCGTGCAGTTGCACGTCGGTTGCCCGCCCGAACGCCTCTTGAGCGACTTCCATCACGTCGCAGAAGTTAATCTTGTAGACATCGCCCTCCACCTTGTCGGTGACCTGCCGCTGGATCTTGGCAAGGCACCGGTCCTGCTCGCCCTTGAGCGACGTGGTGAAGGCCTCGGCAGTTGGGAAGGCGGACGTGAGCGGGCCCTTGACCACCTTGTCGTTGGCATCACGGATCGTCCGGCGCAGCGGCTTCCTCAAGCTCGTCTTCTTGGCCAAACGCGGACCGCTGGTCGAGGATGGGGCGCTGCCCCCTGAGTTGCTGCCCTTTGAGTCGCCTCCACCAGAAAAGCTGCTAGTTGAGCTCTTCGACCACTTGCTCGACGGAGACGGCATTTCCTGCTCGAGCTTCCGAATGACGCGGTTGGCCACCGCTGCGGTGGCGAGCTCAACCGCCGCGACAGAATCGAAGTATTCAATGCGCGCCTTGTTTGTCATGCCATAGCTGCCCGTCGACAGAGCCATCAGACGATTCGCATTGATTTCATCTCCGAAAAAGTTCGACTGCCGGCCCTGTCGATGCGCCGGGACGAGCGTCCCGGCCCGCGCCATGTCTCCCTTGTATAGGAGGAATCGGTATACCAGCGCCGACGTCGCGCTGCGCAAAATGGGCCGCAGAAGATAGAGGCGGACCGGCGAGGCGCTCAGCGCGACGTGGACCACAATGACACGTTCTTCCTCCGGGTCACGACCGTCAAGGTCATCCCCAGCAGCGTCATCTGGAGCCACAAGGAGAAGCGACAAGTTGTGGTGGCAATCGTCCTCAGACGCACCCTCCGGCACCTCAACAGCTAGCGTACCCGACCCATTCGCTGCGACGGCAGCCGCGGGCGCCCTGAGTGCCGTGCCAACTGGCAGCGGGATGTCAAAAGATACTTTGCCGGCATGGAAGAGGAAGATGTGCGGTTCTTGATTTCCCTGTATGGGGGACGTTGCGCCGCAAAACGGGCATGGCAGATCCTTTGTCGGTTGCACGTCGTCCGATGACCACGAGGAAGGTATGATGCAGATGGTCTCTGTGAGATGGTCGGGGGTGTGCAAGGGGAAGGAACACGATCATCGGGGGGGTTCGGGGGAAAAGAGAAGGGAAGGGGCAGCCAAACACCAGTCAGCAGCCGCGACGACCAGCTGCTGCGCCGCGCGGCCGCGCGCCAGCAGCGCCAATGGTCACCATTCCGACCACCAGCCGCCTCGTATCAATGCCGCGAAGCAGCAGAGGGCGCGGGGGCGCCCCCCCCCCCCCCCCAGCCGTCCACGTCCAAGCCTTCTCCCCCGTGGCCTTGTGGTTGTAGATGTAGGTGCGCCCGTCGGGCGATGCGGCTGCCTCCTACCTGTCGGGTAGAAGCACGACGGCACCGTCCGTCAGGGCTCCCATGGCGTCATTGGCGGCGCCAGCGGCAGCGCCCGCCGGACATCCACCCCTCTCCCCCCCCCCCCTTCACCTCCCGCCCGCCGGCCGTCCCCCCCCCCCCCCCCCCCTGTTCAACTGATGCCCCCACCATAGGCTGCAAGTGTAGGTGGCCCCACCTGCTGGGCAGGGGCATGTCGACACCGTCAGTTTAGGCGCCCGCGGCGTCACCGCCCGCGCGACCGGCGGCGCCCGCAGTGCGCCCGCCCCTGTATCACCCCCCCCCTCCACCGCCGCCTTCGCCGGCGGTAGAGGGCTTCTCCACCCGCCGGGCAGGGGCACGTCGGCACCACCCGTCGGGTCTCCCGCGGCGGCACCGGCGGTGGCACTGGCGGCGCTTGCCGAGCGCCCGCCTTGTTCGAACTCCCCCCCTCACCGTCGCCCCCGCCGGCTGCTGTGGGGGTCCTCCGCCCACCGGGCTGACGCGCGCCTGTACCGCCCGTCGGGGCGCCCGCGGCTGCACCGGATTTGGCACCCGCGTCTTCCCGCAGGGGGCCCGCCCTCCCCACCGCTGGCTCCGCTGGCGGCAGCAGGTGCGTCTGTCAGCGAAGCTCCGTCCACAGTGGCAGGTAAAGCCACGAGAACGGCAACACCATGGTCGTCCGCTAGAAGCCCGTCGGCCCGTGAAGGACGGACGCGGGCGCCGCCGTGACCTGACGTGTCTCCGCCACAGCCGCGACCGGTATCGGGCGTGAGGGGAGCTGTGACGGCAGGAGTCTCGAGGACGCAAGGTTGCTGGCGGGTGGGCCTGACAGGGGCACGGGGAGAGGGGTGGCCGTGCGGGCCGGCGAACGGAGAGGGGCGGTCACCTTGTCACTCGCCCTGTGACGAACGGCACCCCGCTCCGGTCTTCGGTCTTAAAGAAGTGCGGCTTCGACTGCCACGCAGAAGCGAAAGCGGTCGCAAACTTGAAGCGAGCCTGGCGAACATTTTGATGGGACTTGCTCACTTGATTTTCATCGATTTCTCGACCGCGTGACTTCAACTCCGGCTCCACAGCACTCCGGTTCCCCAACACTGCAGCCCAATGAATTCGGTCGTCATCCTGCACGGATACTGCCGTTGCAGCACAGCGACGCCCCGTCGATTCCTGTCGCCTCCTGATGACACTCTTTCCACGACAAGTGAATCATCGCCATTTGATTGGCCGTGAACTGGATCTGACAGAACGTGCACACGTGCGAGCAAATACCAACAAGTCGAGTAAAACTGCACGAATCTCAATGACTTCGCCGAGAGATTTTATGTAAAAACTCAGGCACTCCTTGTTAAGACAGATGCGTCCACGTGGCGTGCTCTTTCATTTTTACCGGAAACCGACGAGGGGGCAGCGATAATTTATGGTCAAGGAATTCATCGGGATTTTACAAGACTTGCAAAGAGACTGGAGTGACCTCCCTCAAGCGTACCTTACGCTTCACGTCGTGCCTGAACTACGATGGTATAGCAGGAATTCTCAGCCTCGAACAAAACGAACAGGAATCCTGCGCATGTTGCGGTGTGAGCGCAGCAGCAATGGGGTTCTCTTGCCGCATCAACGGTCCGTGACAACCTCATCCGCGGCGCATCGCGGACAGAGCAAGATTAGAAGGAAGGTGTGTTCGTCGGGGAGCGGCGTGTTGAAACACAGTGGGAATAGGGGATGGGGGACCACGGTGAAGTGGTTGAGTGGCTTGAGCTTGTGTGTATGTGTGCCAACGTGCTTTGTTGGTTGTCTCTTCAAAGCGCCCCTCTTCCCATCCAGGGCACTTCTCAAGTAGTCCAAGTCGGAGCACTCAAGCCCACCACGCAGCCCAAGCAGCTCGCCCGCGCACGCTCCCGCCCACACTCTAAATCAAAACGCTCACCAGATCAAAGCTTCAGGGATCTAAGCAGAGCCCACGCAAATCAAAGCATCAGAAACGCAAATACAAAAAATGTGAAATCGCAAAACTTTCACTCAAAATCGCACGGGTACAAATGTCGAATGCACCAGCGGTCACCAAACCGCGAGGAAGTCGCATGGGTAGGCTAAGGGGAAGTAAGGGTTTTTCATTGGGCGTGACCTTCGGGTCGCGTCCGGGAGTCGGGGGTTCGAGCCCTGTCAATACCTGGTTTCTTGAACTTTGCTTTTTACAGCAGCAGAGCTTACAGCGGCGTTGAGCATGACGTTCCAACAGCTGTCTGCTCTGGTTCGTTTCGTTGTGGGTGCGATATTGTTCAGAAAGAGACAGTCTTTCTTTTCCGATTCTACTGGGCCGATCCAAAAACGGATAGGGATATGGGTTTGTGACCTAGTGACCTAGGGTTAGACCCCCGTACGTGTATCGATACGGGCGATGCAGGCTTCGCAGCAGCCGATTCCAGGCTCCACGGCACGGGAGGCTCCTGTTTCCTATATATGTGCCGCCTCTCACCGAGGTGGTGCCCCGCGTGCGACCTGTTGTCGCGCCGGCCCCTGCAGTCTCCACCAGCCGGCCCGCTCAGCCGCACTAGTCCACCACCAGTGGCCGCGTTCCTACCCGCTTCACTCCGGTATTGGAGCGGACTCAGGACCTGCCCGACTGACGCTGGTTTCTTTTCGGTGGCTGCTCATTGTCTCGCCGCCCGCGCCGGCAACCGCTGATCTCACCACACCCAATGCCGCAATCATGCAAAAGTACACAAACAGTACCTTAGCTTTGTCAAAGGAGCGGACCGCCCGCGTGCAGCAGTAAACACGCATGGTCAGAAAGAAGGAAGCTATGAAAAGCAATAGTAGGTCCTGGTTTCATAACGATGATTCTGACGCTCCACACTCCGGCCACCCAGGCGTTCTACCCATACCAGCCCATGCCTCGTACACAGTGGGGGCGTCGATGGGCGATCATCCGGGAGCAGATCCCTCGGAAATCTGCCAACATACCCGAAGTCCCCCGTCCAAGATATAGACCTGTCAAGTTTCCAGCGTGGTGGCGGGCTGTGGGCGGTCACTGGAATCAAGGAGACCTAGCCTCGTCGAGACTGTCCTTCGTTGACGGGCAGTTCGTTACCTGTGATATGGCGACACTGCTGATGGTTCCCAGTGGAGCCGAAGCTCCATCTGTCTGGTCACCTGTCGCCCCGGATTCCAATCTGGGGTCCCACGCTCTATCGCCTTACGCGCATGGCCCACCGGCTGCAGAGATCGAAGAGATGGGCAGAGCAACGCACGCTGAACTAGCCTGCCACAACTGGCCGAGCTCCCTCCCGTCCCTTTTCGCGGTCGGGGCTGACCCAGTAGCTGCCCACCTGGCGCTCTTTCGTTTTCAGTGACGGCGCACAGTCCCGTCGCGCGCTCTGCCCATCACTGTCCTGGCGGCACCCCAAGTGTCACCCACGCTGTCCGACTGGCGCCTGATTATTGGCAGCGGAACGGATACGGTTAGCTGCCCGCTCGGTACACCAGGCCACTGTATCAAAGAAAACAGGACGTCTCTGCTGTTTGCGTACGAGCGCACCGAACTCATGTTGGAGCGGACACGCAGGGCCAGACAGATAGAGCTGATAGGGAGGGACAGTGTATATTGACTGTACCCGCGCGCCACACTGCAGTCAATCAGATTCTAGCCACCCAAGCCCGCCACCCACACAAGCATCTGCGCCCCCTACTCCTCTACGGCTGCATCGGCCAACGCAACAACAGGGACGCGGGCGCACGCATCGGCCGCGGTCAAGCTGTCAACGTAAAGAGCAACACCAATACGCTGTCGCAGTACAGACATGTCAGCTTGCGCAAGGCTTAGCGGTGCACCCAGCGCAAAGCAGTCGGCAGCAGCCATTACAAACACACCACAGCTCCCGCCATCACTTTGCTGGGGCAAGCCCACGTCCATCACACCCGCCCAATCGTCAATCTCCCACCCATCGACAACGTCGCCCCCCAGCCGAGCAGCAACCTCGTCACGCGACCAGCGGTGCACGACCAGGGGCGTATGAATCTGCCAATTTTCGAACCACTCGGATATTCTCAACACCAACATTTTTTGAATCGGATAAGAGTTTTGCCGCAACTTCTTGAATATGAATAGGATTTGTATCCGCGGACGAGAAAAGAAGGATAGGAATAAGAGTACGGATTCTATTCAGAATAAATCAGATTCTTATACAAGTATGTCCGACAGGTCATACTTGCGAGGTACGCTGCCAAGAAATATCACAGAGCGGGTTGCGGTGCAAGTTCTGAACGCGACCCACACGAGATCATGGCCAGCAGATACCTCGCGACAGTGAATGCTAGGCCAGGGGCATGGACTGCGGTATCCATCTTGGTACAGTGTTTCTGCAATGCTGGGCACCCTTTGTGTCACGAGAGTAGCCTCGGGTCTTCGTACAGAAGACAGCTCGATCGGCCATCACGGTACCGCAAAGCTGTCCTGTTACCAGGAACCGTGCCCAAGAAAGGATGTCACAGAATGGAGAAAGACTGTATGTCGGTTAGTCTCAAGTCTTGAGACTCGTCCTAATGTTTGTGGGCCTCGCATGAGCCGCCGCGCGCGACGCGAGAGGGGTCTCGCCACGCTCGACACACGTCTTCACAAGCGACGATTGGCCCTGAGTTGGCTCACTCCTGTTCAGCACTTTTCGAACATAGACATGCGTTCATTGTCCCGACTTCGAGCGTTCTGAAGCGCCTCTCAAGAGACGTCTTGTGAGGTAGTTGTATGCCTGCATCCCACGAGTGCTAAGTCATTGGACTTGCGTTTATCCACTTCGGAGCCATTAAATGGGCTGCACCATTCAGATAAGAGTATGTAAAATCGGCCTCGTTCTTTTTGAATATGAGTATATCCGAGTACAGTGCATTCTCGTTATAACGTCCACCCTGATTCACATAAATCTGCCAGATTGAAGTTTAAAGTCGCTTGTATCC
>ENA-ORXT01004054-ORXT01004054.1-marine-metagenome-genome-assembly--contig:-NODE-4054-length-15476-cov-3.710241_pt1 | contig 15476 bp, 6 predicted proteins | sample MGYA00237868_ERZ511482 | MGnify/ENA metagenome assembly ERZ511482 | reverse complement strand
CCAAAGATTCTCCCGCTCCCAACTCCTCACCCTCGCCCGCGAAAACAAATTCCTCGGCACTTTCACCGCCCGCCACCCCGCCCAATCCGGATTCTTTTTCCCCCAACCCGCCCTCTGGACCCTCAGCCCTCTCCATCAACAAAGCGGCCGCCAAAATTTCCCCGTCCTTACCCTCAAAGCCGGCGGCGGTACGCTCATCTTCGAGCAAGCTGGCTATCTGCACGAGTTAGATCCGGTAACGGGCAAATCAGCGCCAGTCAACGTAACCGTCAATACGGACATCATCGACGTTCGTCCATACTGGGTATCCGGCGGAGAGAACGTCCGGCACGCCGGCGCTTCCCCTTCCGGTAAGCGCATTGTGGCCGACTTCCGTGGCGAAGTCCTCACCGCCCCGGTTAAGAACGGAGACGTAAATAACCTCTCCAACACCCCCGGCGTACACGAAACCCACCCGCGCTGGAGCCCGGATGGTAAAACAATTGCTTACTTCTCGGATGCTTCCGGAGAATACACGCTTCATTTACTTGACAACCTTAGCAAAAAGGCGCGTGCTATTACTCTGTCTGGTTCAGGCTTCTATGCCTTTCCGTACTGGTCGCCCGACAGCAAAAAGATTGCCTTTGTGGACAACGGCAGAGCACTCTATGTGCTCGACGTGGAAAGCGGAACGGTCAAGAAAGTAGACGAGGATACGGCTTACTTTCCCGGGGATTTCCGGGATCTGTTCGGCTCGTGGTCTGGTGACAGCCACTGGCTGGCGTACTCCAAAATAACGGGAACCAACTTCGAGCGTGCCTTCATCTATAACGTGGATTCCGGCGTGTCCAGGTCCGTTTCTGATCCACTTGCCAACGTTACTGACCCGACCTTTGATGTTTCGGGTAAGTACCTCTATCTTTCTGTTTCTACTGATGCCGGGCCGGTGGTTAACTGGTTTCAGCAATCGAGTAACGATATGCGAATCACCAACGATATTTATCTGCTCACCCTGCAGAACGACGAAATTTCCCCACTGATCCGCCGCAATGACCTGGAAGAGATTGCAGAAGAGGGAGAAAATAAGGGCGCGGACGTGCTTACTGAGCTTGCCGAACGTACGGGTGCAGAGAAGAGCACTGAAGAAGACAGTGAAGAGGAATCTGACGCCATCCGCATCGACTTCGACGGCCTGGAAACCCGCATTGTACACCTGCCCATCGGCAACGGTAATTACTACAATCTCGAATCAGCTAAGGACGGAGAGTTGCTCTACATCTCCCGCACGGATGCGGGCACGAAACTCCACCGCTACTCCCTGTCCGATCGGGAAGACAAAGAACTCATGCCCGCCAATTGGTTTGAAGTAACCGGAGACCGCAAACACCTTTTTGTGGGGAGCCGGGGGCAGTGGGGCGTCACTTCCGTTGGAAGTCCTTCACCCAAGGACCTTAAATCTCCCGATGCCTACGGCATGAAGGTAAAAATCGAACCCCTGAAGGAATTCCCCAACATCTTCAACGAGATGTGGCGCGTTAACCGCGACTATTTCTATGACCCCGGCATGCACGGCGTTGACTGGGTAGCCATGAAGAAGAAGTACGCCGCCTTCCTGCCGCACGTGAAAACCCGGCCTGATCTTTACCGCGTTATGCAATGGATGGGCTCTGAGCTGGGCGTCGGCCACCACCGTTTCGGCAGCCGGGGCACCCGGCTCAACAATCCGCCACGTGTGGGCGGCGGTCTGCTGGGCGCTGATGTTGAAGTCGCTAACGGTCGCTACCGCATCAGCAAAATATATGGCGGCCTGAACTGGAATGGTGACCTGCGCTCGCCACTTACCGAGCCCGGCGTGAACGTGGAAACCGGAGAATACATCCTGGCCGTTGATGGTGAGGAGGTAATGGGAGAGGATAACTTCTACCGCTTCTTCGAAGAAAAGGCCAACCGCCTGGTAGAACTGAAAGTTGGCCCTAATGCTGACGGCAGCGGTGCGCGAATGGTCACGGTTACTCCCGTAAGCAACGAATACGGCCTGAGAAACCGGGACTGGGTAGAGGGCAACATCGCTAAAGTCAACGAAGCGACCAATGGCCAGGTGGCTTACGTCTACGTGCCCAATACCGGTGGCGGCGGCTTCCAGTATTTCAAGCGCTACTTCTTCCCGCAGGTGAATAAAAAAGCCATCATCGTGGATGAGCGCTTTAACGGCGGCGGGCAGATTGCCGATTATTACATAGAGCACCTGATGCGCCCCTACCAGAACAGCTGGACCTATCGCTACGGCAAGGATCAACACGCACCCGTGGCTTCCATTCAGGGGCCGAAGGTGCTGCTGACGGATGAAACAGCGGGCTCCGGCGGAGACCTCTTTCCCTACCTCTGGCGTAAGAACAATCTCGGCCCCATCATCGGTAAGCGGACCTGGGGCGGCCTGGTGGGCGTACTCGGCTACCCGGAATTCATCGACGGTGGTTCCGTGACGGCGCCCAACGTCGGTTTTTGGGATAAGGATGGCTACCGCGTTGAAAACGAGGGCGTAGCGCCCGACATTGAAGTCGAGCAATTTCCCGCCGAAGTAATGGCGGGCAAAGATCCCCAACTGGAACGCGCCATTGCCGAAATACTGAAGTCGATGAAAGCCAGGCCCGTGATCGAACCCAGGCGACCTCCCTTCGAGAAGCGGGGAAGTGGGAAGTATTAGCGTAATGAATGAGCCAGTTAGCGGTAACCCGCTAACGAGGGGCTGACTATTGATGGAGGCGATATGCGCTGAAACCAGAAGATGTTTGACGTTAGCGCCTTCATCAATACCGAAGGATTATAGCCCCAAAACGGTCAAATACCCATCTAAGTCTCTCTGCTGCTGAACACCCCTCGCCCGCCAGGGGTTATAAGCTCTAACTCTGCCTACATTAAAACCATTCCATTGGCCAAAAGCGTCCCGCGTAAAATTTTTAAAGTTCTCCTCTGGATCATCGGTATTCTGTTGGGGCTCTTTCTGCTGGTTTTCCTGCTCTTGCAGGTGCCGGCTGTACAACAGCGCGTGGCCCGTGAGATTGAAAAAGTAGCCCGGGAGAGCCTGGGCACTGACCTCGGCATAGGTACGCTGGACATTGACTTTCCCAGCCGATTGGAAATTGATGACTTCTACCTCAATAATCCTGCGGGAGACAGCATCGCCCGCGTTGGCCACCTCGGGGTAGGCATCAACATGCTGGGGCTGCTGAAATCCCGCGTGGAAGTAACTGACCTTGTCCTGCGGGATGTGTTCGCCAACGTCCGTACGACGGATTCGACGTCCAACATCGATTTTCTGCTCAAACTGGGCGTTACCGATTCTACCGCCGTGGATTCAACGCTTACCGTACCTACTGATACCTCCTCCGTCACCGTACTTAATGACACTACCTCCACGGCTTCTCCCTGGGTAATGGACGCTGCCGGCGCAGAATTACTGCTGGAGCGTGCGAACATTTATTACCAGGACGACCCCGCCGGGATACTCGCCGACCTTGATGCCCGCCGCCTGGCGGGCAAACTGAACGGCCTCGATCTGGAAGGGCAGGTCTACAACATCGACTACCTCGAACTCGAAGACGCTGATGCACTGATCGGTATCGGTACATCCTCTACCCCAACCGATACAACCGCCGCTGCCGCAACGATGCAGCTGCTGGCGGGCCGCGTCACCATTCAGGAAACGGACTTTGCGCTGAGGATGGAGGGGATGGACATCAGCAGCCAGCTGACCTACGTCAACCTGGAAGGAGCCGACTTGCTGCTGGGCGAAGAACTGGCCTTCAACGGGGAAGTCTTCCAGCTACGCGACCTGGCCCTGAAGCTGGATACCCCCGCACCGGCCCTTGCCGGACCGGGCATCGACTACAACCATCTCGACCTCAGCGGCGTCCAGGCCGAAGCTACTGACATTGCTTACATCGTTGATTCATTGCACCTGCGGCTGCGCCAACTTGCCATGCGGGAAAAAAGCGGACTCGCCATCCGGCGGAGCGAAGGAACGGTGATTTATGATCCGACCTTCCTCGGTCTGGAAGACTTTCTGCTGCGTACGCCCAATACGGAAATCCGCAGCGACAATACGGCCGTCAACTATGACTTTGCCGCCGGGAACATGGCCGACCTGCTGGCCCACCTGCAACTGGATGGTTACCTGGGCCTGAAGGACGTCGCCCTGCTGGCCCCCGACCTGGCCGCCATACCCGTTATCGGCAACAACCTTGCCCAGCAGCTCAAATTTTCCGTACGCGCCAACGGCACGATGGCAAACATGGAACTCAGCCGGGTCCGGCTCGACGGCCCCGGCGTAAAGGTCCGCGCCTACGGGCTCGTAGAAAATGCGCTGGACGTTGATAACATCGCCGGCCGGCTGAGCCTCCGGGAGTTCAGCGTCGTCCCCGGTCCTTTGCTACCCCTCGTGCCCGAAGGGGTGTTGCCCCCTGACATCGACTGGCCCGAAAAAGTAATCGCCGAAGGCAGCGCTGAATACCGCGATGACCGGCTGCAGATGAACTTCTACGCCGTCGAAAACCGACAGTTTGGTAATGGCCTGCTGAGTCGGGTAAAAACAAACGGCGTAATCGAAGGCCTTACAACCTACCCGTCAACGCGCCTGAACGTTGAACTGGATACGCTGCTGGCCACCAGGGCCACCATTCTTGCCTACGTCCCACCCGGCAGCCTTCCCGAAGATTACACAATTCCCAACTTTCTGCGGGGCAGCGGCACGGTCAGCGGACCGATGGAAAGCCTGAACGTCAACCTCCGGCTGAACCTGCCCGGCGAGCAAACCTTCGCCAGCATCCGCGGCAACATCCAAAACGCTCTTGAACCGGAGAACCTTAACCTCGACGTGGAGGTGTCTGACCTGGCCGTTAACATCGAAGACGTGCGGAAAATTTTGCCCGACAGCACACTGCCCGCCGACCTCAATATCCCGGATCTGAAAATCCGTAACGCCCGCATCTCCGGCAGCCTTACCAACCTGGATTTCGACGTGCCGCTGGAAACGGAGAACGGCATCTGGAACCTGAAGGGGAAGTACAACCCCGAGGATTTGAACATTAACCTGGACCTGAAAAACATCCGCGTGGCGGAGCTTTTCGTCGGCCCGATGCGGGATACGCTGGAGATGCTTGAACTCGGCGCGCTCAACATCACCGCACAGGTAAAGGGCCAGCTGGAGCCCGCCATGAATCTCATCGTGGATGCCGCCATCAGCAACGAAGCCGTCGGCGAAATGTTCGACTTCAATGCGCTGGTAAAAGAGGGTAAATATGCCGCCGATTTCAACATCACGCACCCGGAAGCACTCGCCTCCGGACAGGGGACTTACAGCATCGGACCGGACAGTGTCGCCTCCGTTGAAGCCCTGGTAGACATCAACCGGTTTAACCTGCAGCACTGGGACCTTACCGAAGTGCCGATGCTAGTTGATGGGCGTATTGAAGCGGAGAGTGAAGGCCTTGACCCTTACAATATGTTGGCCAGGGCACGGATGGATTCCATTCGCCTGCGGGGTGCAGAAGGGAGCAGCTATGTGGATAGCCTGGTCGTTACGGCCAGCCTGCAGAACTTTGAAAACGAGATATACGTACGCTCCGACGTGCTGTATGCCGAGTTGCTGGGCCGCTTCGATCCGGTAAAAACGCCGGGAAAGCTGATACAATTCATCTTGTCTTACTGGGATGAGTCGCTGCGGCAGCCGGTGCCCGTTGAAAACGGAGAAATGTTGGATTTTGCCTTTCAGCTAAAGCGCCCGCAGCCGCTTACCGGCGGACTGATCAACGGGCTTACCGAATTGTCTCCCTTCACGATGAGCCTGCTGTATCGCGATGCTTCACCGGAACTACTCATTAACCTCGATCTGCCGGAGATTGGCTACGCTGGCCTTTCCGCCCACGACCTGGAGTTCAGGACGATTGGAGATACGGTGAGTGTGGGCTTCGAGGCGACCTGGTCCGACATCAATTACAACGACCAGGTTGAACTGGGAAAGACCGTGTTGAGCGGAGAATCCCTGGATGATGAACTGCTGGTAGAGCTTAAAATGTACTCCGACAGCGATAGCCTGCGGCATTACCTTGGCTTTGTGACTGATCCGGAATCCGACACGCTCACCGTACAGCTGGAGGAAGAACAGATCCTGAATTTTGAGACATGGACGGTGCCGGCTACCAACCTGATCGCCGTGGCGGGCCCATCCCTGATCATTCGTGATATTTTGTTGCAGAACGGTGGGCAGTCGCTGGCTGCCGAAACCACCGAACCGGGTGATGTATTGATTACCTTCGGCGACTTTAATTTGCGCACCCCCAGTCGGCTGCTGTTTTCGGAAGAAGAGATTGCCGCCGGCATTGTGAACGGGACGGTAGGGCTGGACAATGCATTGACCAACCTCGGCATTCAGTCTAACCTCACGATCGATCAGCTAAAATGGACGAACACGCTGCTGGGAGATATTGTCGCCGAAGTGAGCAGTGACGATGAGCAAACCTATACCGTAGATGTTGCCGTTAAGGAGGCTGGGAATAATGCCGATATAACCGGAACGGTGGAGTTGGATGGGCCGATTGATCTGTTGATGGACGTGAAGAAATTGCAGCTTGCTTCGGCGGAGCCTTTCAGCCTGGGCTATCTCAAAAACAGTGAAGGCTACCTCACCGGAAGGGTAGACGTTGGTGGTACGATGGAGGCACCGACCCTGAACGGGAACCTTAGCTTTAAGGAGGCAAGTCTGGTCATCAGCCTGCTGGGAGAGCGTTTCCGGCTGGATGAAAAGCCGGTGACCTTCCGGGGGCAGACCATTTCCTTTGGTAATGATTGGAAAGTGTACGATTCAGCGGGCGGCGCAGCGCAGGTGCAGGGGGAGGTTGTGATGCAAAGTTTAGAAGACATCGTTCTTGACCTGAACGTACGGGCCAATGACTTCATGGCCATTAACTCTACCCTGAAAGACAACAAAGACTGGTACGGTAAAATGTTCGTCGACGCTGACGTGAAGATCAGCGGAACGGCCACCAAACCGGTAGTGGAAGTGGACGCCACAACGAGCAAGGAATCCGAGGTGACCTATGTCTACCGCGTCGCCCAGCAGGGTTTGGTGGAGAGTGAGGGCGTGATCAATTACGTAGAACAATATCGCTGGATCGACGAGATTCGTAGAGACACCCTGCAGCAGGATACTGCTGCCACCACCATTGCGGGGATGGACCTTACGTTGGACCTGGACGTAGACCCGAACCTTACCGTCACGGTAGTGGTCGATCCGATCTCCGGCCAAACCTTCGTTGGCAAGGCCAACGGCGACCTCACCATGCGCATCTACCCCGATGGCCGGCAGGAAGCCGTGGGCCGCGTAGAGCTGATGGAGGGCAAGTATGACTTTATCTACCAGAACATCATCAATAAAGAATTTGAAGTGCTGGCGGGCAGCAACGTAACCTTCACCGGGGATCTGTTGAATCCGCAGCTAGACCTGCGCATCCGGCACCTCGCGCAGACGGCTCCGCTACCGCTGGTGCAGGGCGTGCAGGGGGAGAGTGTGGACCTGAACGGGCTGCGGCGTTCGCAGACCTTTTACGTGGACATTACCCTTAAGGGAGACCTGCAGGCCAGCAACATCGCTACCGACGTCGTGTATCCGGACGACGCCTACGGTAACCTCGGCTTCAGCTCCGTGGAGAATGCACTGTCCACCCTTCGGCAAGACCAAAGCCGGATGACGACGACGGCCTTCCAACTGCTCGCCTTCGGCAGCTTTAACGTGCCGCTGCTGGATAGTGGCGGCGGCGGTGGAAATCTGGCCGCCACTACGCTGAACAACGTGATGAGCACCTACCTCAATAACTTCGCTGACCAGTTGGTCGGTTTTGTGGACCTTGACTTTGGCCTCAACAGCTACGAAGATGAAGGGGGGAAGACCCAGACCAATCTCCGGATCAGCCTGCGTAAGGCCCTGTTTGACGAACGGGTAATCATCAGCGTAGACGGCGTAGCCGGCACCTCGGCTGATGAACTGGCCGGTACGCAGCAAACCTATCTGGACAACATAACGGCGGAGTACCTGATCAATGAAGACGGCACCTTCCGCCTTAAGTTTTTTAATGACCGCGACCGTAGCTCCCTGGTGGGGGGCAACGTGATTCGCTTCGGTGGCCGGCTCACCTTCGGCAAGGACTTTGAAAACCTGCGGTGGCTGTTCAAAGACCCAGAGAAGGAAACCAATGATAATGAGTAGAGAGTGGATGGAAATAAAGGGGCAAAGGGAAACCAGCGGTAATGAGCTGCGGGAAAGAGCCCCCCGGCAAACTTCAGCAACATCTTGCCTTGCAACCTTCCAACTTAGCTGTAGCTTCGGCAAGCTCAGTAAGCACGTCAGTGCCCTGATGTTGAGCATCCTCATGGGCCTGTTCACCTCCTGTAGTGTAACCCAATACCTGCCCGAAAGCGAGTTCCTCTACAATGGTTCTTCTGTGAAAGTTACTGCACCGGAAGGAAAGGAGACAACGGAACTGGAACTGGCCGTAACCGCTGTGCTCAACAATAACACCAACGCAAAATTACCGGTTCTGGGATACTATGAAATATACCGCTGGTATAAGTTTGAGGAGAAATTAGCCGCCAAGCCTGAAAAATTTGCCGATAAGGACCACTGGGGAAGGGAGCCCGTTTTCTATGATGAAACCCTCGTGGAAAGTGTAAATGCCCTGATTGAAAACCGGGCAAGCAACGAAGGCTACTTCAACAACGAATCGGATTGGGTGCTGGATACCAATCAGCAATCACGTACCATTTCTGCCAGCTACGACCTCACCGTTGGCCGGGCCTACACCATTGATTCAGTACAATACTTCTGGAAAGACAGCTCCGTTGCAAAGGTGATTAATCCCATCCAAGAATCCAGCCGCTTAGTGAAGGGTAAGCGCTACGGGCTGGACAGGGTCAAAGCAGAGCGGCAGCGCTGGCAATCTGCCCTGCGGGATGCCGGATACTATTACGCCCGTGGCGAAGACTACCTTTTCCTGGCCGATACAGTTGCGGGCGACCATCAGGTAAACATGCTGGCAAAGCTGAAAGATGAGCTGCCCCGCAACCACCTGCTGCCGCAACGCATCGTGGGTATCAACGTATACCAGAATGCTGATGCGCAGGATTCTCTAAATCGCTATGCGGCAAAAGACACGGTTGAGATTGGTGGCGTGAATGTCATCTGTAATGACTGCCCCCTGAGGCCCAAAATCATCGACGAAGCCTTCGTGCCCGCCGCCGGAGATCTTTACAATCCGCTGGCCCACAAAAAAACGCTGCAACGACTGGCCGACTATAACACCTTCCGCTACATTGCCATGAGCTACGACCCCGTGGAGGGAAGCGATAGTTCGTTGGTTTTGAATGCCTACCTGCAGCCGCGGCTCCGCCGCCGGCTCGAAGGGGAATTTGGCCTCTCCTACAACAGCGCCGATTACTTTGGCCCGAACGTAAAGCTGGCCTACGTGAACCGCAACCTGCTGCGCGGTGCGGAACTCTTGCGCGTAGAGGGCGATTTTACCTACGCCCAGTTTTTGGGTAGTGCGGGTGAGGCCCGGGTGCCTAGTTCAGGAATCTACGGGCTATCGGCCACGCTCAATGTGCCGAGGTTGTGGCTGCCAAAACGGCGAAAACTAATTCCCAGGGTCTTCACCAGTGGAACGATAATTGAGATGGGTGGTAAGGTGGAGAGCCTGAGCATGAACCTCGCCCAGTTTACCGCAGAAATTGAAGAATCCGACCTTGTTGGTCTTGCCTCCGAACTGGAGGCTAATCCGGAGGCCAAAGAATCCCTCAGCCTGATGCAGCTGAGCGCGCAGTTCGGCTACACCTGGAAGCGGCGGCTGGTGAACAACCATCAGCTGAACCCGCTCAGTATTCGCTTCCAGAACCCATCGGTAACCACCGAAGAAGTGCTCGACCTGGCGCGGCAGGTGAACCTGGCTCCCGGAGCGAATGATGCACAAACGAACCGCTTCGACCGGATGCTCGTTTTTTCTCCAAATTACACCCTGACCAACGACACGCGGCTGGCGGGGCTAAAGACACACACCTTCTTCTGGAAGCAGTTCGTATCGATGAATATGAACAACGTCTTTCCCGTAGGGACGGGGGCTGAAGTACGGGAAAGGGAAGTAAGCTACTACCCGCTGGTGGAAACTGATTTTCGCTACTACCTCACACTCAATAAAAAGCAACAGGTTGCTACCCGCTTTCACGGTGGTGTAGCTTTTCCGCTGTTTAGTGATCGGGCGATTGTTCCGTACTTTGACCTGTTCTCCATCGGTGGGCCGAACAGTTTGCGGGGCTTTGCCCCGCGGCAGATCGGTCCGGGCCGTACCGTGCCATTCGCCAATAACCTGCTCACCTTTGGTGGCTTCGGTAACCTTATTCTTGAGGGTAGCATAGAATACCGTCACCGCGTAAACGACATCGTTGAGCTTGCGCTCTTCGCTGATGCCGGTAACATCTGGACCTATAAAACCGAGCTTGAAGAACTGGAGACGGACTTTAAAACCGACGCTTTTTCCGGGGACGTTGCCGTTGATGCCGGCGTTGGCATTCGTTTTGATTTGCAGTTTCTCATTCTTCGCATTGATTTGGCGCAGCCATTGATGACGCCTTACGAAGAAGCCGCTGCTCAGCTCGTTATTCCGAGGGAGGATGCGCGGGATGTGCCGGCGGATAATTTGCGGTTGGTGGTGGCTTTTGGGTATCCTTTTTAGGATATGGTCTGTTGCTTTTGATCGCTTCGCGATGGTTTCCGGAGGAGTGGGAGGAGAAGAGGAGTTGGAAGAGAGCTTGTCGGAGATGAGACTTCTTGGCCTACTAGCAATGTATTTGTTGTTTATATTTTTTATTCGTACATTAATGTGTAAAATGTATGAATATGAACTTGAAACCTAAGCAGGATGCATCGATAAACGCCCTGACTGAGATCATCGTTGATGAAATTTTTCAGACCTACTTCATGTATGGTCCGGGGCTATTTGAGCGCGTTTATGAAGCAACGCTTGCTGGCCGATTAAGAAGTAGGGGACTCAAAGTGGAAAGGCAAAAGAAAATTTTTATCTCTAACGAGTATGTAGAAAACGAACCTGCCTTTGTCGCAGATTTGATCATTGAAGAACTTGTGGTTATCGAATTGAAATCTGTTGCAGAGCTTGAGAAGGTGATGTTTAAGCAGTTAAGATCTTATCTCAAGCTACTTGACCTCAGGGTCGGGTTTCTGGTAAACTTTAACTCAAGCTTTCTGAAAAAAGACATCCATCGCATCACGAATAAATACGATTAAAAATTGCACGGATTTGAAAATGCCGAATTGTAGTTCAAAGAGCTGATTTCTCCTCCCACTCCTCTTCTCCTCCTGCTCCTCCGGAAACCTCGCGCAGCGAGCAATTGGCTAGTCTCAAACTCTAAACTCACCAGTAGTTGGCCTTTAGCGCTGATCTCTCCTCCCACTCCTCTTCTCCTCCGGAAACCTCGCGCAGCGAGCCATAGTAACACGGTTTTTTCTTATGGCGTCCGAAGCTTAGCTCAAATAAAAATCCGCCATAAGACTCCACATTCCATCTCCCTAGTATTTCGAGTGTTGTTGGATTAGTGCTTCTTCTCAGATTTGTGAGTAGCAGGGGCGCACTCGCAGGATGCAACGAAAGTTAAAGCAGCAAAGAAGGTCACTACCCGAGTACACTCCGTAAGATGCTGACGGCTTCCGCTAATTCCCCTTCATCACTTGAGGCAAACCCCAACCGCGTAGCGTTCCACTCCTTCCCATAGGCCGCCCCGTCGGAGAAACTGAGCCCAAGCCGGTGGGCCCGCTGGCTGGCCTTGATCAGGTCGATATCCGGAGCAAACCTCGTCCAGATGGCCATGCCGCCATCGGGAACTTTGAAGTTGACCTTATCGCCCAAATGCTCCGTTAGCAGGCGGGCCAAAACATCCCGGCGCTTCTGATACAAGCCCCGCGCCCGGCGCAGGGACCTCGGCAACACATCGAGCCGGAAGAGCTCCAGCAGGGCGTGTTCCAGCGTAGGGTCTCCCTGTCGGTCAACGATGCGGCGAATTTTGGTTAATTCTGCAATCAGGGCCGGATCCCCCACCAGGTAACCCACCCGAAAAGCCGGAGAAATGGCTTTTGTGAATGATCCTGCATAAAGCAATAGCCCGTCGTGGCGGGCACTGGCCAGCGGCATGATGGGCACATCGCCGTAGTGAAAGTCAAAGTCATAATCATCCTCAAAAACATAGACCCCGTGTTTACGGGCCAGTTCGAGAAGCTGGATACGCCGGGCGGCGGGCATGATCAGTGTCGTCGGGTATTGATGGTGGGGGGTGAGATAGATCATTCTAACCTCGTGCTGGCTCATCAGTTCTTCGACGTGGTCGGTGTTCAGCCCTTTTTCGTCGATTCGGGCTTTGAGCAATGTTCCGCCGTGAAAGCGGATGGCGTTGTTGCCGTTGGCCCAGTTGAGCTCGGGGACGATGACCTTGTCTCCTGGCTTCACCATCGCCGTAAGGGCGAGGTGGAAGGCGTGGGTAACCCCACGCGTCAGCAGAATATGATCCGCCGTTACCATCAGCCCCCGCGTCCGGCTGAGGTAATCCGCAATGGCCTCCCGCAGCGGAGGCAGGCCCTGGGGCGAGGCGTAGCCGAGCCGGTGGTATTGGTTGCCACGGCGGAGGGCGCTCTTCCAGGCCCGTTCCAGTTCGACGAACGGAATTAGCCTGGGGTCAGGTAGCCCATCATCGAGGTGAAATGGGAGATGGGTAACGGACTCCGCTACCGTCATGTAGCCAGGGAGGGTGATGTCTATGGCGGGGGAGCTTGTCCCCGTTTCCGGCAGGGAAGTTAGCTTCCGGGGGCCAATGTCCGGGAGGTCATCGGATACAAAAGTCCCCCGGCCGGTAGCCGTGTAAATCCAGTCCATCAGTTGCAGTTCTTCGTAGGCATGGACGATGCTCTTCCGGTGAATTCCCAGCTGCTGACTCAGCAACCGGCTGCTGGGCAGCCGTGCCCCACTCTGCAGGTAGCCCTGCTGAATCTGGTCAATGATCTGTTCACTGATCTGACGGTAGTGGGGGAGGGGAGAGCCTCGATCAATTTGAAGGGGACGGAGCATATTAATCTCTTGGTTCAATTGTCTTTTTGGAGCAGCGAAGGTAGTCGTAAGCTTAGCCCGAATCAACACTGGACTACAAAAATTTACATGAATGGGGCGGAGGGGTAGTCCGCTTTACCAATAGTTTTGGCATCAGGAAGTGGGGAAACCCTTGCTCCTTTACCGTTCCCTTTACCTGCGTTTTGCGCCCAAATGAAACGGCGGCAGCAAAATCTAAAATCAAGTATCATGAATCGAGATTCGAGAATCGTCCCCTCCCGTTACCCCAAACGCGCCCATCATGATGCGGAAACCGTTTACCCCATTCTGGATGAAGCGCTGTTCTGTACCATGAGCTTCGTCCACGAAGGCCGGGTGAGGAGTATCCCCCAATCCATCGTCAGGGTAGGAGATGCCGTTTATTTTCACGCTTCCGTTGGTAGCCACTTTTTCCGTAGCCTGGCGCAGTTGGATGAAGTCTGCATCACGGTTACCCTGGCGGACGACATTGTAGTCGCTAAGACTGCCTTTAACCATTCCATCAATTATCGCTCGGTAGTGATGTGGGGCAAGCCCGAAGTGACCGATGAGCACGACGAAAAATACGCTGCCTTCAAAACCCTCACCGAAAAAATGGTGCCCGGCAGCTGGGATTATCTGCTGCCAATGACCGACAAGCAGATGGCCAAAACCATGGCCATCAAAGTACCCATTGCCGAAGCGTCGGCAAAAGTACGGCAGGGCCCACCCTCCGACGTTGAAAGCGAAGAGGACATCTGGACGGGGCTGATCCCGATTAAGCCCGTTCGTGGTGCCCCTGTTCCCGGGCCGGATGCGGAGGGGATTGCGCTGCCGGCGCACCTTGTACCGTCGACTTCAGTCGAAGGGTAATCTTTGACGTAAAAAGTTATCACTTCACCTCAAACCCAGCCTCCGCCTTCGTCCCCTCCACCTCCAGCACCGCCGTGTATTTCCCGGCGGGGAGGTAGTGGACACCGTTCTTCCCGGCCTTAAGGCTGATGGGGCGTTTGTCTTCCTTGCGATCCTTATTCAGTTCTGCTTCCAGAGGGTCGGTAAAGCTGCCGTCGTAGCTCATATTGTAGGGGATGGTGTTAACCCCGCGGGTGAGCTTCACCTCTTTTGTGAAGAGGGTGGTCCCATCACTGCTCTGTATGGTCAGCTTTGCACCTGCGCCCGCGCCCGGCAAGTACACCTGGAAAGCCGTTTCCGGCTCAATGGTCGTAAAATTAAAACTCTGGCTGCCATAACGCCCCGAGGAACGTAAGCGACCTGGTGCTACGAGCGTGATGCCTGGTTCGGCCACCGCTGCGGTACGGAGCAACCCAATGTTAGTCTTGTATAAGCTCCTGCCGTGAGTACCCACAATCAGGTCTTTGGCCGTTTCCTGAATCACCAGGTCGTGCACCGCCACGGCGGGCAGCCCGTTACTCATGGCAACGAAAGTTGCGCCACCATCCATGCTTACGTACAGGCCGTGGTCCGTACCGACGAACAGCAAGCGCTCGTTTTCAGCGTCTTCCAGAATGACGTTGACGGCCTCCGCGGGGAGGTTGTTACCGATGCTCGTCCAGGTATTTCCCCTATCGGTGCTCTTGTACACGTAGCTTGTGAAGTCGTCGAAGCGGTAGCCGTTCAGCGTGGCAAATACGACGTTCTTATCGTGTTTGCCCGCAGCGATGCGACTCACCCACAGGTCTTTTGGCAGGCGCTCCCCGATGCGCTCCCAGTTCACCCCACCGTCTTCACTACGATACATCATACCGTCGTCGCTGCCGGTGTAGAGCAGTCCGAATTGAAGCGGGCTCTCGTCGATGGTCGTCAGCGTACCGTAAGCGACATCGCCTTTTTTACCGCCATTGGTCAGGTCGGGGCTGATGCTCTCGAATTTGTCTCCCTGGTTAAAACTGCGGTGCAGATGGTTGCTGCCGATGTAAAAGATGTCTGGTTGGTGAGGGCTGATCAGGATGGGGCTCTGCCAATTCCAGCGGTAGGGCCGCTGGCCGAGTTTGTGCTTTGGGGTGATGGATTTTCGGGAGCCTTCCTTTGGGTTGAGCCGGAAGTAGTTACCAAACTGAAAGCCGACGTAGACGGTCTCGTTATCGCGTGGGTCTACTTCTACCTGCATGCCGTCTCCGCCGAAGAGTGCTTTATAAGGGTATTCTCCCCGCTGCATCCATCCGGGGCTGGCCTCGTAATCGCCGGGCCCACGCCAGGTACCGTTGTCCTGCAGGCCACCGTAGACGCGGTAGCCATCCGGATGATCATCAACGGCAATGGCGTAATACTGGCCCAGAGGAGGGTTGTTGCATTTGATCCAGTTTTTGC
>ENA-ORXT01004052-ORXT01004052.1-marine-metagenome-genome-assembly--contig:-NODE-4052-length-15486-cov-4.034525_pt1 | contig 15486 bp, 5 predicted proteins | sample MGYA00237868_ERZ511482 | MGnify/ENA metagenome assembly ERZ511482 | reverse complement strand
AATAGTTTCTGTTGTTGGTACGCAGTGTACTAATCTGCTTTCTTTTTGACCTCCGTATTTTTGATTTCCTGAATTGCTAGTTTTATCCCTCTTTTTCTGGCAACAATACGCTGCTCGATTTCAGACAAATTTTGGAGGACTTCTTTTAATTTCAAGGCCTCCTGTTCGTAAAAGTGATGGGTGGCTTGGAAGATTTTTAATTCGGTTTCGGGCTTTACTGTCAGGCTGCCATCATTCCACTTTACAAGCGTAGAAATACTCAGTTTCGCAAGCTTCGAAATACCTGTTAGGTCTTTGCGGAGGAGGGTTTTAGTTTTAGCTGATACAGCTTTCTTTTTTGCCATGATGAATGGGTTATATTTCGTGGTTAATAATTGAAGTACAATTGTACCAAGTATCATTTGTTATTAAAAACAAAGACACGAATTGCAAGAAATTGCAACGAATTGCAAGAAATTGCATACAATTACTACCGATGGAAGAATCAAGATTAAAAATTGCACGAAAAAAGAAAGGTCTTATGCAACGAGAAGCGGCGGACTTATTGGGGATCACGGCCTCCGCCTGGTCCAGCACCGAACGGGGCGCCAGCAAAATGCTTCGTAGCAACTTGGAGCTGGTCGCCCAAAATTTTGATGTCAGTTTTTCCTGACTGGTCACCGGTGAGGGGAGCCAGTCGATGTCGATGCACACTGAGCTGGGGGACGGGAAGTTTGTCCCGATCTTATCTACCTCCGAGATACTGGAACGGAAGAAAATTCCTGCACTACCTAAATATGTGTTTATGCCTACCTTGCAGCATGAGCATGCGCTGGGTTATACGACGGCTAGTGATCTACCGCCGGAAGTGAGTTCGTCTACTTTGTGATAAGGTAGATTATTTGGAGGACGGGTCTTGGAAAAAAGTCATTGAGATTTGGCATGTGTAGGGCTAGGGGTAAGTCACCTTTCTTTCGTATCAGCTATTAAATTAAGATAGTACTTAATAGAATTGTTGATATTCAAATAAAAAACTATATTTATGGTTGGTAAATATTATACCTAAATTTGATTAAAAAACAGAAGTGTAGATAGAGTTGTGTTTCATTAAAATAATGATTTAAGAAATCAAAAATAAAATGCCTAAAACAAAATCGAAATCAAAAATAATTGCTGAGAAAACAATTTTCGCAGCCTTCAATATACTTAAAGAAAATAACGGTGAACTTAGAGGAAAAGAGGTAGTAGAAAAAATAAGAGAAACCGTTGATTTTAATGACTACGAAAAACACCGATACGAGAAAACTGGTTACATCCGTTGGGAATCAATTCTTCACTTTTATACCATTGATTGTATGAAGGCTGGTTTCCTAAGAAAAAATAAGGGAGTTTGGATTTTAACCAACGAAGGAGAAGACGCCATAAAATTCGGTCCGGAAAAGCTATTATCCACAGCTACTAAAATTTATAGAGAATGGGACGCCAAAAGAAAAAAAGAGGCGGACGATATAGAAGACGAAGAAGATATTGAAGAAATCAAAACGGATAAAGGTCAAGCACAACAAGCACGAATTGACCAATTAGAGGAGAATGCCATTTCTGGAATTCGTAACTTCATCCTTCGTAAAAATCCTTATGAATTTCAAGATTTGGTAGCTTCATTACTTAATGCAATGGGTTATCACATATCAGATGTTGCAAAAAGAGGGCCTGATGGAGGAATCGACATAATTGCCTATAACGACCCGCTTGGAACTACTCAACCTAGAATCATTGTACAGGTGAAACACAAACCGACAACCAATATTTCGTCAGATGAAATTCAAAAATTAGCAGGAACTTTAAAAAGGACCTCTGATGTAGGGATTTTTGTAACCTCAGGAGATTTTACTAAACCTGCACAAAAAGAAGCAAGAAATTCAAGAGAACATATTGAATTAATAGGGTTTGACAGATTGGTTTCTCTTTGGACAGAATATTATTCAAAGTTAGACGATGAACAAAAAAATATGCTTCCTCTTCATCCGATTTATTTTTTAGGAAGCAATGACTAATTACTATAAGCCACACAGAGGTAAAGACACTCAAGAAGACACAGGTATAGATAAAAAACTTTAATCACAACCTGACAATCTCCGACTTCGTCCCCACTCCAGAAATATAAACATTCTCAATAGCCCTGGAAATAGCGACATAAACTAATGATTTCTCATTTTTTAAATAGTTCTTTTGCCAGATTTCATCCATGTCAGAAAAGGTATAAGGTAATTTTGGAAGTGATCGATTATTCACATCTACCAGGAAGACAATTTTAAATTCCAGACCCTTAACCTTGTGGAAAGTCAGCAAACTTATCGCCCCACTACCCTTCGTTTTATTATCAGAGTTATCACTAAAATCAATTCCCCCTTGATGTAAGGCATTTCTAAAATCTTTAAGTCCATCTTTTGTTCTGGAGCAAATGGCGATATCCTCAAGTTGGTAATCAGCAGCAATCAATTCTTTTATTTCATCCATCACAAAATCTACTTCATTATTTTTGGATCTAAATAATTGATAAGATGGTTTTTTACCGTGAAATAGAGATACGTATCCAGCTTTGTTTTCTTCTTCCCCGTCAAAGTTGTCGTAATGGCAGTCTTTGATTACAGAAAGTGCAAGCTTTTTGATTTCTTCCGTTGTTCTGTAATTAATTCTTAGTCGGCTACTTTTCTTTCCTCTTATATTGATTCCTGCCTGAGTAAAGTTAATTTTCTTGTCGTAAATCTTTTGCATAGGATCTCCTACCATAAATAGGTCATTTGGTTTTTCTGCCACTAGACTTCGGATAACCCGAAGTTCAATATTCGAGAAATCTTGTAATTCATCCACCAGGCAATAGTCAAATAATTTGGTTTCTTTAATTTGTAGATAGTTGAACAAGGCGTTAGATAACTCATCTTTATAGAAAAGATTCTTCTCCTTTTTAATTTCTATAAATTTTTCAAAATATCCCCAAATCTCTTTACGTTGTCGCCTGCTGATTGGCTTACCTCTCCCTACTCTTGAGGTACGATTATAGGTTTCTAGAGAATCAACATTGTGATAGAGGATAACATCCAGAAACTCTGATTCTAAAAATTCAGGAGAATAGGTTGTTAATTCTGAGGATAAAATATCCTCAAATATTTCCAGGCCGGCTTTTACGGAACTATACTCAAACACCTTTAAATCCTTGGGTAGAATTTCATGCTCTTCGACCAATAAATAAATGACTTCATCGATATTGGAAATCGTAAGGTTGGTTTTATCTATTCCTAACCCTTCTACTAGATGGCCAAGATTTTTAGTCAGGGCCTTGGTAAAGGTGGTAAATAGTATTTTTTCTGACTCCTCTTTTATTTCTGAAATATATTTAAGTCTGTGTAAGGCAGCGACTGTTTTCCCGGTACCTGCTCCACCACTTACTTTTACCGAACCACTGAATGAACTTTTTATCAATTTCCGCTGAGAAGGATGAAGGTAGTATTTCCATTTATTCAGACTTCCCGATAATACTTCATTAAATAAATTGTCATCGGTTAATTCAATAAAGTTTCTCTGATTGTTAATACTATTTACTTTTGCCTCTATTTCTTTTTCCTTTACTTTCCCTTCTTCAATCTCAAAAATCAACTGCTTTATATCTGCTCCGTCTAGTAAGTAGAATAAATTTTCAAAAACATCGGTTGGAATAAATTTTTCAATTTCTTCCAGCTCATCAATCGAATTTAATTTCCGAACGGATGGTAATAGAATTTCCGGAACTCCAATTTTTAGAAGTTGTTCGGTTTTAAAACCAGAAAAGAAAGTATCTTTTTGTGCTGTGTAAGTCTTTGTTTCCTCAAATGCTTCAATGACTTCCGGAGCAGAAAACATCTGCATGGACTGTGTTTCGTCATTCCATTGAAATACTTTATTCATCGCCCAGTCGTAAGCCTTGTCATGATGATCTACCCAAAGTAAATAATAAATATCTCCAGCATCAGGGGCTTTGATGATGGCTCGGTAGGTTTGATCAACCCGGGCAGATCTTAATGACTTATCTTTAAAGGTAGATATAGGTTCCAGATGAATTCCCGAAGACTTAGAATTCTCTCTGAATTTTTTTTGAAAATCAACCACTTTTTTTTGTATTCCCCTCGGAAGGTCGATCAGTGAATCAAAAAATTTGTCGTAAAATAATAATTTCATAACTTGATATTTTTAAATTCCGCTTTACTTAAAATTTGGAATCCCATTTTCTTAAATTTTCTTTTGTCTAATTCGGTAAACGGATCTACCACAATTTTTTGTTCTTGCAAGATGAATGCTGCTTCTCCGGCAAGGTTGCCATCATCATCCAGTAAACTATAAAGCGAGATCTCGTCATCTTCAGAATTTATTTTTCCCGCGTTATATAGCGTAGTAATAATTGGGTGATAGACTACATCAAAAGATGCTAATGCGTTGCTTAGCTGATATTCAACTGTAGCGGCAATAGATAGTTGAGGTACCTTTTCTGGCTGCCGTTGATCTAGATCAAAAAACTGCAACAAATTATAGATTAACCAAAATGAATTCCATTCTGCCTTATCTATTTTTTTTGTTTCTAATATTTTATAGTTAGCGTAAACTACTGCTCTGTCAATGTTTACCCCCGTATTAATTTCGTACAGGGAAATATTATCTGTCAGAGAGACAGGAATAATACCATCTAGTGTTTTGTTGCTTTTGCAATAATCATCTTGAATATCACCGCTTAATGCATCCTCTATTTTATCCGGGGCAAAAGATGGCGTAAGTAAATTCTTGTGGAAAAAGCTAAAGTAAAAAGAAATATCTTTTTGAACTTGTTTGATACTATTTATATATTTGATAACCTCCAGAAGTCTTGAAAAATTATTATTAAACCCGTCGAGACTACTTAAATCACGCTTATTCGATTTTAATAATTGTGCTCTAGTCTTTGAGTATTCTTTAGATCTTAGCCGATCTTCTAAAACATCAGCACTTTGAATCACGTCTTTATCCTTTAAACCGGCATCAAAAATTTCCAGGTCCTTCCAGGTCAGTGTCCAGGAATAGTGACTACCTGAGTTGGCGATCGATCTCCGTTTTTCAAAATCATTGACAAATCTATTATTCTCCGCCGAAGCATGATATTGATAACCATCCAGATAAATGGCTAACCTGGGGATAGCATATAGATCTTCAAGGGGGGTTCCCTCCACCACACACTCCGTACAGATCATTAGAAAATCAGTTCGAGTGTGAAAGGCTACATTCTCGTTAGGTCCCAAATTTATTTGCGGTCGAATGTGATAGCTAATCTTTTTTCTAGGGTCCGTGTAAGAAAAGGTGTATGAGATGGTTCCATCATCATTAACTTCTCTTAACTCCCACCGGTTATCTATTCTCGAAAGATTTTTCAGGCTACGAATAAACCGTTCTTCTAATTCGGATTCTTCAATTTTTCCCAGGTTCGTTAAATTGCCGAGACCACTTGGTTGTGTTTCCCAATCATCGGTGCGTTTTATGATTTCAAAGAATCTCTTTTCCGCCTGCGCCCTACTTAGGTCTAACTGGTAATATTGGTTAGAGTAAGAATAGATACAACGATAACATCCATCTTTTCCTTCGTACTGGCAAGTACAATTTTTGATTTCCTCGTAAGCCTGCTCTATCAGGGAATTAAATTCTTTCGAGTTAAATAGTTTCTCCAGATAACCCGTACCACCAGGAATGGCATCGTACAGGATCAGATATTTATCAAACTTATTCGTCGTATAATTATACTCGCTGTAAGCAGACATACGAATATGTTGTGGGTTTCCTTTAAAATATTTCTTAAGGCCTAACTCTATTCCTGCGGTAAACATTTTGATCTCCGCTTCACTGTTTAACTGTTGTACTGGTAACAGGATTTTCAAAGTCTCAGTCATCAGTTCTCTGAAAAAGAAAATTTCTTCAAAAACATCATCAGCGGTACCTTCATACTTTCTTTCTTTGTGGCGGCAATAACCGTAGTGAAATTTATAATCCTTCTGATGAATATTTGAAGAACTTTTGCCGCAATATTTACAGGTTATAAAACCATGAGTAGGTACTTCCAACTCATTTATTTTTATCTTCCGGGCATTTGAAACATCTCTTCTCCCCAGGTTCCCCTCAATAATGGATACATTTTTTACGAATTCAATTCCAAAGGGAATTTCTTTCATCGCATAGGCACCGTACGAAAGCGATCCGACAAAATTAAAATGTCGTTCTACGTTGTAAATAATTTTATCTCTTTCATCTCCTCCGTCACCAAGCGTTGCGTCTGACTGGTTGTTAAATGACTTAACCGTCAGTAGCTTTGCGTACGTATGTACATTGGAGGAGGCCTCCCAGGATTCGTGTCCACATTTTGGACAATTACCTTTTTTGGCCGTATCCGCAATTTCCAAATGATCACAATTGGAACAAAATCTCTTTTTGTGAAAATTTCCTTTATCAGACCAATCAAATGTATTCACTCCGGTTACTAAAAATTTAAATCCTTGAGAGTAAAATAGATTATCCGGGGCAAACTCTTTGATCGATTGACTAGCCGATCTTACGATTTCAAAATCTTTATTTAATGGTGGCTTGTTACTGGCCTGTGCTTTATTTCCCAACACCTTGGCCATTAGTGTCACTCCCGTTTCTGGAAATGCATAATTGGGTAATGCGCCAACGTTGGTTAAATGTTCTAACGTATTCCGTTTTTTTATGGCGGATATGATACCTCCTAAATTCTTTTTTTCTTGTACTAGCTCTTTGTAGTCATCATCTTCTTTTCCTAATTTCCGTTCTTTAATTTGTAGGTCGATATCTTTTTTTAATTCTTTGATCGCAGCTATTTCGCCTTTTATTTTTATAAAAACATCTTTGTAGAATTTATAAAAAGCATCGCTATTTAAGTCGTCCTTTAACTCTTTAAAAACTGTTCCCGAAACATCTTCTCTATATCCTCCTTTAAATGTATTGAATAGCTGTTCTTCATTTACTTTTACGTAATTAAGAATCTTACTCATAAAGAAATCCAGTGATTGCATATCCGTTGTTTCAAGTCTTAGATATTTAAGGTTGAAAGGAATATTATGATTTTTTGGATCTTCCCTGGTCCAGGAATCTATACAAAAAGCGAAAAAGTGACGCTTTAAAATTTCTTTGGCTTCCAGGTAACAACCGGGGGTGGAAACTTCTCCTCCCATCATATCCATGGGTTCCCCGAAATAAAATAAATCGTGTGCCTGACTTTTTGCAAAATTTACAATGAGTGCCGACCCGGTCGCTCTCCCCGCTCTACCAATTCTTTGGAAAAAATTAGAGGGCAACGGTGGAATAGAATTATTAATAGCTGTATTCAAACTACCGATATCAATTCCCATTTCCAGCGTACTGGTCGCCACCATCGCATTTTTAGAATTAAACCGGGGCCGCGTTTTAAAATCTATTTCCAAAAGTTCTCTCTGCTTCCGTTCCAGCAATCCAGTATGATCCGCCGCGTAAATTCGTGGCGAACGATTACGATTATAAACCGATTGGTAGTAGTTTGTATTGGCTACTGATTCATTTACTTTATAAACACCACTACAACGATAATGCAGGCAACTTCCACCCGATAGATCCTGTTCCGTCTCTGCGGTATTTGTCTGATGTCCACATTTCTCACATTCGTAGCAGATCGTTTTATTACTAACAAATATTCTATCCGGATTCAGCGCAAAGTTTATCTTTTCTTCTTCGTTGCTGCCGTTAACGATTCCTACAGATAATAACGCCTCAATTAAGGCTTTGTAAAAATCATTAACAACATCCTGGTAGTTTGAAGCTAACGGAAAACTCTTTTTATAATACTGATGAAACCAGTTGACCGTCTTGGCATTGGTACTATCCAGTAGACCTCTCGATTCTTTTTGGTAGGTAATTAATTTTGGAATCCTGGTTCTTGGCCCAAATTTTCTATTTAAAAAATGACGGCTGTCCTTCATCCAGTTTAGATCCCACAGACTTAAATCTTTTCCTCTAAATTTTTCTAAATAGAGATGACTTACCGCTCCTCTTGTTCTTATACGATGTAAAATTAAATCAATAAATCTGATAAAATCATTTTCCTTTATGGTCTTGGATTGTTCGTTGTCAACCAGCCAAGACTGCATTATTTTCCAGACTGCAGTTAAATCCTCCAAAGAAAAATGAGCTGCAGAAGAGGAAGTTTTCTCCAGCGTCCGACCGATCAAAGCATTATAACCAAATTCGGAGAAGACCTCCCAGGCCATCCGAATATCAAATTCTTTGGTAAAATGGGGTTCATACTTTCCGTTTTCGGAATAATCTCTGGGGGATGATTTACCGAGATAATCCGTGGGATAAAATCTATAAAAATAGGCATCCAGTGGTTGCTTCTCCGTTTCGTCCGACTTTGCTTTCCAGTATAGAATAAACTGCTCGGACAATTCCTGTAACGAAGTCGGTTTTTCTAAATGATTAATCACCCGCTGTAGAGAAGATCGAAACGTAAATCGGTAATTTCTGGCTTCTACAAACCCAGCTTGATGAGCTGCGTCCTGGACGGAGTTGGTAAAAGCCAAAACTTTTCGTTGTTGCTCGGTCTGTTCGTCCAGGTCCGTTGCCAAAGTCTGGCTAACGGCAATACTACTCAAGGTCGCAATTCTGGTTCCGATAATAGAAACCGTATTTCTTGTATTGCATTCCGGACAGATATGGTCATTGAATCCTTTACTATTCAATTTTCGAAATGCCGTGATATCAGTTCTTTCCTCTTCTATCAGGTCGTCATAAAACTCCAGATTTCGGTTGGCAACAAATTTATGAAAAACATCAGTCGCTTCGTAGCCAGTATTTGCTGCCTCTAGTTGTGGATACCAGGAGGTCAGGTTCGCAAAATAAATATGCTTGTGATTGGCAAAAAACTTGGTGTACACATCTTTTACATCTTGCTCAAAACGTTCCTTGTTATCATGTTTTACACCTAGCCATCCGCTCGCTCCACAATCACGACAGAACCAGGGAGGAAGACCCAGCCCACTGTTCGTTTGATCAATATTTTCTTTCCACGAAAACGTAGGAACTTCAATGACCACTCTCAAGATACCACTCAGTTCACGAATCCACAGTTGGGTCTGCGTATATAAAAAAGGAGATTTTCGTTTGGTTTTTGGATCAATAACTTTTGCTTCTGAAATCAACGCAAACAAGGAAGTTATCATCGCTTCCTTGGGATTGAATCCAAACTTTTCATCCCACTGGGGAATCTCTTTAAAATTTGCATTATGATTAGAGAGTGCTTTTACAATATTATCCAGGGTATGAATTCCTTTTTTTGTACTGATCACTTCCACCAGATCATGTACAATTTTCAGTTGTAATAAATTCTTGGCTAGCGCTTCTTTGTTCACTTGCCATACACTGATTTGGCGATCAATATATTTTTCGTATCCTTCCCCTTTTATTGGTTTGATATCTTTTAAAGCTTGCGGGCGCGGCATGTACTTTTCGAGACGATCTGCCGATCCAAAAAAATCCGCGATCCCTACCCTGTTTTCTGTCACCAGACAGTCGGGAGTAATCGTTTCACCAAATATCTTGGAAGCATAATCGGATAATAGTTTGGGGGCATCTGCTCCCGAGCCAATCGTTGCCGAAGTACCTACTGGACATAAATGGTTTTCGGGTACGTTTAACTTTAATTTTAACCGACGGATCAGGTTGGCTACATCTGTTCCCTGCGCGCCATCGTAGGTGTGGAGTTCATCCAAAATTAAAAACTGCAGGATACTATTGTCTTTGTAATTTCCTAGCCACAAATCATTATAGTTGCTTTTCATCAACCCATAATCCAGCATTTTAAAATTTGTCAATAATATATCTGGTGGGGAGGAAAGAATAGATTCTCTATTTTCAATGATGTTACTTTCTCCCATGCTTTTTGGATACTTGGCAGCATCCTTTCCTTCTCCGATAAAAAGTCCAGCGGTAATTTTTCCTCTTAGTCGCTGGTCTTCATAAATGGCCTCGGCCAGTCGCTTTGCCTGATCGGTTGCCAGGGCGTTCATCGGATACAGGATGATGACCTTAATCCCTTGTCGACTAAGGTTACGATAACAATAATCCAGGATCGGATACATAAACGATTCCGTTTTTCCCGATCCCGTACCCGTAGTAATGACCGTAGGCTGGGGTTGCTGATCCTGGGTACTCAACCGATACCAGGACTTGACCTGATGATCATAGGGCAACCACTCCGGCTTAATCGTCAGCGGAATATCTTTTTGGGCGGCTTCGTCGGCCTTGACGAATGGGAGCTTGAGAGATAAATAAGGTCCTTTAAAAAGTCCATTCTTTTGGTCATTGATAAACTGATAGAATGCCCGATGCACCGCTTTATCCTGAAAGGTAAACGTGGCCTTGAGGTACGCAAGGATGGATTCTTTTATTTCTATGGCTTGATTGAGACTTAGCATATTTCGTTATGGATGTTTAATCATTAAGCACAAATTCATAGCCTGTTGGTTTTAAAGAGAATTTATCTCCCTTGACAAAAAGTATGCTATCTTCGATTTCCTTTATTGGATTACCTAAAAAATTAATACTGTCATTAGTAACTCTTACAATTAAATAATTATCCTCTCCACATGCCAGATTTATTTCGGCGGCGGAGATAAAAAAGTTTTTCCTATTCGTGGTCGTTTTTACTTCCACAAGGGTAGGTTTATTTTCGTAATATACAATTAAATCAAAGTATGAAAACTTATGGTGCATCGTTACATAGAAAAAGGGAATTAAAGCCTTTTGCAGGGCTATATCGTCTTCTATAACATTTAAACACTTATCCTTGTATATTGCTAGGGAATCATCTCCTACCTTCTTTCGAAGTAACTCATATATTTCATCGATCGCTTTTTTTCGCTCTTTCACATCGGTCATCAAAATAAATTCGTTTATACATAATAAGAGTACCTCTTCTTCTCCAGATGCTCCCATCGTTTCTAATGCTTTTTTATTTGGAAGCGCTGTCCCTTTAAAAATCAATTTTTTTGTCTGATTTGGAATCTGCTCATTACTGTAGCTGCCATCTAAATCAATTGTATTAACCGCCTTTTGCTTCATATCTGGAAGCTTATCAAGAATGCTCTGAACTTTGTTTTTTAGTGCCAGTTCCTTTTGTTTTTTAGATATCTTGGGTGTTGAAGTGACTTGTTGTAATTCAGGGTACCTAGTCAAAATTTCCTGCTCGATCTCAGCTAGACGTTTTTCGCTACCTAACCTGCGAGACAAATTTTCTATTTCTGAATTTATCGTGCTATCCGTTTTGTTTTCTAACATAGACAATAGTCTGCTTGCCTGCTTTTCAATATGAGTCCGATTAATTTTTATGCTGAAGCTCTCGAAATAATCCTTGTACTCGTCTTTAAGTTTAACTTTTTTTACTACCTGATCCAAAAGATTTAACTTCCCATCCTGCTCTACCTTTATTAAAATTTTACTTCTATTTCCTGTATGATAATTATACCAGACAGGAACAATCTCTTCTTGCATTCCAAAAAGATCTAAAATTTCTTGCTGGAAGCTGGCAAATTTCTCACTATAACCTGGTAACCACCCACTCATGATCGAGTCGATATCCTCTTGCTCATATTCTTTCAGCAAATCTTCTGTTTTTTTATGATTTAAAAGTAGTTCTACTTTAGCACCGATACTTCTGACTCTAAAAATATGTCGGGCAATCGCCATTGCTTCTTTGCTATCTGAAATATCCTCTTCAAGGTAGAGTGTATTCCCATAAAAACAATAATCCCGCTTCAGCGTCAAATCGGGAACACCTTCTTGATAGTTCATTTTAATTAATAAATTACTCCCCTTTTTTACACTAATCTTTTGCCATTCCTGCTGAAAGGCTAAAATTTCCGAGGTGCTTTTCAAATAATTTCTTTGAGAAACACTTGGATTTAACAAGCTAAGTTCTAGTAGGATAAAAGGTATTTTTGATTCAATTCGTTTTTTAAATTCGTTTGTTATATCTGTTTCCTTTTGCATCTCAATACCATTGATTTTTATATCAATTTTATTTTGATTCAAATTTTGTGGAATTTCGTTCCCATAAAAAAAACATAGCAAATCAATTGGCTCTTTTTTTAATAAATCAAAATCATTTTTATTCCCTACAATTTTAAAATCAAGTTTATCCGTCCAAAAATAATTCCCTTTATTTACAACCAGGTATCTACTATGTTTATGAAATAATTGGAAAATGTGGTAGCTATATAGACGAGACACTTTTTCGGGATATTTATGGGTATTAATCTCTACTTGCCCATACAAAATACTAGCGTAGTCATGAGGAAAATCTGTGTACTCTTCAATTTTCAAAGGTCTCAGTTGCTCCAGTAGGCCTTGGCCCGAAAGATTCTCCAGGAAAGAATAAATTTTATTATAGCTAACTAAGGCAGGATGGATGCTTTTATCAGACGTAATTATTTTTATATTGGGAATAATATCTTTCCCTGTTAAATTACCAGTTTGATCTTTAGGATATAATCCTGGAATATAGTCAAGACCTTGTTTGCAGCCCTTATAAATATTTTCATCTACTACAAGACATTTGGATAAGGTAGAGACTCCCAGAAATATCAAGAAAGCATTCAGGTCCTCCGATGAATCAACTATCTCATTTAAAAAATCTTGATCGAGTTCTTCCTTATTACATAGTTGAGCAGGTTTATATTTGTCCAGCTTTGTTTTCAAGAAAACAGTTGAAACACTAAAATTTGTTATATTTTGAGTGGACCAATACCTTCTATCTCTTTGAGTTAAAAACTTACCATACCGATGCGCAAACGAAATAGGCTTTTCACTTTTGTTCTTAAATAATTCAAATAACCCTTTTAAGAGAGCGATCTGTTCTTCTGTGGTTAACTGCTTGCTGGAAATCCCCCCCTCGATACCAACTTGTCTGAAATATTTAAATAAGACATTTAGATCCGAGTACTTTTTAATATTTAATGCACTCCTAAAAGTCTCATCCTCAATTTTAGTATTCGTAATATTGATTCCAAGGAACGGAGGTAAGAATATTTTATCTTCTGAATCCCTGTAAAGAATCTCCGTTTTTTTATTTAAAGTTAAATTCGGCAGGAACTGTACTTCTTTCTCTAAAATTGCTTTTGCTAATTCCTTTTTAAAAATAACAGAACGAGTATACTGCATTTTATAATCATATGTGAAATGGTGGATAAATGCAATAATGATTTTAAAAATAGCTTGACTCTCTAGATCGTTTTTATCTCCTTTTTTAAAATAGTTGTATGCTAGATTGGTCAGCAATTTAGTCCCAATAATATAGCGTTTTCCATCAGCATAATTCCATTGATTCACATTTGAATCATCTACACTCAATATACCTCGCACTATGTCATATACATTTCCAACTTCACCTACTTCAAGATAGTACCAGTTAAATTCTTTCAATCCTCTACCTGGCACCTCAATGTCACCAATTGACAAGGCCACTCTTTCTTCCTTTGGCAGACTATTATTTATTACACAAAACATCAATTTCACACATTCCTGTAACAACGCAGCATTGTACTTTCCTACCTTGTTAGTTGCATCAAAAGTTATAGTCTTTCGATCCACCGAAGTATGAAAATCAGCGTGAAAATCTACAAACTTAAAAGGAGATTTTTGTCTAGTCGGCAAATAATTATACATTAGTCCTTCGCTTTCTTCTGCTATCTCTTCCTCCGTTTTAAATTGTAAGCCAATTTTATTTTTATCTCCAATGGCGATACCCGCTTCTTCTGCCAATCGATCAATTTCCTCATTTTCTATAGTAGTCGTAAAGAATCTATCCTCAGAAATATTGATTGGCTTCTTAAATGGATCCTCACCTAATTTAAAAGTTATATCAAAGTTTCGATTGGGATATATCAAACTTATAAAATTGAAATGGATTTTTTGTATTTCATCAAACAAGGGTTTTATGTCATAAATATTATCAAAAGGAATTTCAACAATAGTCACAAATCCTTGATCAAAATAAGCCGAAATAATTGCTGGCGTTTCCTGGATATGGTGTGGAAAATAATAACCTGGCACACCTCTATCTCTCCGCTCTTTCTGAACTGACAAAATCTTTTTGGTGATAGACTCCTTCACCTTGGCACCAAATTTATCAGGAATCTGATTCACTTCCTTAAAGGAATCATAAACCCCAAAGCTTATCGTTTCTTCTCGTTCGTTCCCTTCCTCAATAACAATTCCCATGGTGTGAACATTTACAAAGCCATCCTTTGCAATACTAAAAACAGATTTAAAACCAACACCCTTATTCCCTATACTTTCCGCAACCGTCTTAGTAGAAGTTGAGATCGAACATAAAGATTGGAAATCATATCTTTTAAATTTGTCGTTTTGGCCACTACCGTGTATGTAATCATGATTGGCGTTATAACTAAACTGTTGACCATCATTAGCTATATACAGGGAATTACCTTTTACTTCTACCAGAATATTTTTCTCGGCTTTATCGAAAGCATTTTGCAACAACTCGTAGATCACCCGCCCCTGATAATCGGCACTTACTTGTTCAACCTGTCCCGCTTGTTGCTTGATGGTTTCAACGCCGATACCTTTATAATAATCGTAATGATTTTCAAATATTTTATGCTGCGATTCCATTCCTTGTTTCTTTCTATTTTCAATTATTTAAACACCCTCCTCCCCAAACACCTTACTAAAATGCGCCCACGCCACCCGATAATCCTCCACCCGATCACACTTATCATACGGTGCCTCGTAGATCACTTCCTTCCCTTGATACAACTCACTTTTCGTAATCGTATGCGTATAAGTTTCTCCAGCTTTTAAATCCCGGATCGTCTCCCAGACCGGACGATCTACACCCACGCCCGTTAATCCTTTGGAGCAAGTAAACACAATGTTACCCTTGGTATCATACCAGGTATCGTCTTCGTTTTGTTGGAGTACCGGGAATTGTACATTATAGATCAGGATCAGTTCTTCCAGGGTCAAGCCCAACGCCATTGCGGTAATGACATCTATTTCTACTAATGCTTGGCGACGTTCGTACCAGTTACGGAGTGGGGTTTCCATTTTCCATTCCTTGGTTAGGGTATTAAAAGACTTCAGACGAGAGTCTAGTTTACTCCATCTATTCTTTTGGAAAGATTGTTGCCAATTTCGCTCCCATAAGGGAGCGTAGTGTTTATTCAAGCAATTTAACAACAATGACCTCGATACTAGAGAAAATAAATACTTTTGAGCAACGCCAAAAGGCATTTTTTGCGCGTCAGTTATTGTTATGTGATCTCTTCCAATAACTTTAATAAGATAGTCCATTGGCAGCGATGCATAAATCGCTGAAGCTTGAATTAAATCATTTTCGTTAACAAATGTTAAAGATCTAACTGTTGAAACATGAGACACTTTAGGAGGGAT
>ENA-ORXT01004051-ORXT01004051.1-marine-metagenome-genome-assembly--contig:-NODE-4051-length-15486-cov-6.713220_pt1 | contig 15486 bp, 6 predicted proteins | sample MGYA00237868_ERZ511482 | MGnify/ENA metagenome assembly ERZ511482 | reverse complement strand
GGGCGCGCGCGCGCGGCACTGGGCGACGCGCGGCCGGTCGGCGGCTCGCGGTGGTCGTCGTCGCGCACCGGCTGCTTGTTGGTCCGCTCTCGATGTTCAGGGGCGCAACCAATCACGTGCGTGCGAGCGGCACGGTGTTTCGCCATCCGCGCGTGTGCAAGGAAGGAGATTGGCCCCCCCCTGCGGATCACCGGCCGCAACGCCGACGCCGCGCTCTGTTGCGGTCCCGTCCGCGACCGCGCGACGACCTCCCATCCGCGGCGGCTGCGGCGCTCGCCCTCTGGGCCGTTTCCCCCCTCCCCTCCCCCCGCCCCGCCGCCTGCCTTGTCCTTCCCGCGGCCTGATCCCCCCCTCCATGGCCCCCTTTTCGCTCCCCCCCGGCGCCCCCATGATGGCGTTTGGCGCCCCCGCCGCCGTCGGCGTGTCCGCCTTCCTCCGCGGTGGCGCGGCCGTGGGCCGCCCCGGCGCCCTCGCGGCCGTGTCTTCCCCACTGCGCGCCGCGGGGCGGTGGGCGGCCGCTCCGCGGCCGTCTGTCTTCTCTTCGGGCGCCGCCCGGTGGACCGCCAAGGCGTCAGAGGCGGCCAGCGGCGGCGGCGGCGGCGGCGGCGGCGGCGGCGGCGGCGCGCAGGCGCAAAAAGCACCCAAGGGCACCAAACCCAAGCCCGCCAAAAAAGCGCCGCCGCCGCCGACGCCCAAGGCCAAAAAAGCGCGGGCGCCCAAAGTCGAATCCATTTACAAGGCGACCGTCAACCTGCCCGTGACCGGCTTTGAGCAGCGCGCCAACGCGGTGCGGCGGGAGCCCGAACTCCAAGCCCTCTGGTCCGCCGCCCGCGTGTATGAGCGCCTGTCGTCGGACGGGCCTGGGGCGCCGTACGTCCTCCACGACGGGCCGCCCTACGCCAATGGGGCGCTCCACATGGGCCACGCGCTCAACAAGGTGCTCAAAGACTTCCTCAACCGCTATCAGCTGCTCCGCGGCCGCCGCGCGCGGCTCGTCCCCGGCTGGGACTGCCACGGCCTGCCGATTGAGTTGAAGGTCGTCCAGTCGCTGTCGTCCAAGGAGCGGCGGGAGGCGACACCGCTCGGCCTCCGCCGCAAAGCCGCCGCCTTTGCGCGCGAGACGGTCGACGCGCAGCGGGCGGCGTTTCAACGGTTTGGCGTGTGGGCCGACTGGGACACCCCGTACCTGACGCTCACCCCCGCGTACGAGGCGGCGCAGGTGGGGGTGTTTGGCGACATGTTCCTCGCGGGCCACATTTATCGCGGCCGCAAGCCCGTACACTGGAGCCCCTCCTCGCGGACGGCATTGGCCGAGGCGGAGCTCGAGTACCCGGAAGGTCACGTCTCTCGCTCTTGCTACGTTGGCTTTCCGGCGGTGGCGGCCTCCCTCCCACCGCCCGTGGTGGCTGCGCTCGGCGGCGACGCGGCGGCGGTGCCGCCAGTGCGGCTCAGCATTTGGACAACGACGCCGTGGACGATGCCGGCCAACCGGGCCATTGGCGTCAATGTGCGGCTGCGGTACTCGGCCGTGTCTGGGCTCGTCGCGACCGACCCAACCGCCCTGCTGCTCGTCGCCGAGGACCTCGTCGGCGGGGTCGCGGCCAAGCTCGGCATTGACCCGGCGGCAACGGCGGTGGTGGCCACCTGGACCGGCGCTGACCTCGTCGGCATCCGCTACACCCACCCGCTCGACGCGGGCCTCGGCGAGCAGTGCCGCATCGTTGACGGCGGTGACTACATCACGACCGACTCGGGGACGGGGCTCGTACACACCGCCCCCGGGCACGGACTGGAGGACTACGCGGTCGGCCTGCGGGAGGGCCTCGACTTGTCCTCCCCCGTCGACGACGCTGGGCGCTTCACGGACGAGGCGGCGGGCGGGCGCTTCACGGGCATGCCGGTGCTCGGGGAGGGCAACCAGGCGGTCCTCGACGCGCTCGCCGAGGCCGGCGCGCTGCTGGCCGAAGAGGCCTACCCCCACAAGTACCCCTACGACTGGCGGTCCAAAAAGCCGACCATCTTCCGCGCGACCGACCAGTGGTTTGCGTCGATCGACGGCTTTCGTGGGGCGGTCCTCGACGCTGTCGACACCGTGTCGTGGCTGCCCGCAGCCGGCGAAAAGCGCATCCGCTCCATGGTCGAAGGCCGCTCCGACTGGTGCATCTCCCGGCAGCGCGCGTGGGGCGTGCCGATTCCAGTCTTTTACAAGGTCGACGAGGCGGCCGGCACCCGCGAGGCGGTCCTTGACGCGGACATCCTCCGCCACGTGCAGGGCCTCATTGGCGCCCACGGGTCGGATGTGTGGTGGGAGCGCGAGGCGGACGAGCTGCTGCCCCCCGCCCACCGGGGAGCGGGCCTCGTCAAGGGCACCGACACGATGGACGTGTGGTTTGACTCGGGCTCCTCGTGGGCGTCGGTGACGGGGGGGACGGACGCGGCGGTCGGGGGCCTCGGCACCTTCCCCGCCGACGTGTACCTGGAGGGGTCGGACCAACACCGCGGGTGGTTCCAATCGTCCCTCCTGACCGCCGTCGCCGCGCGCGGCGCGGCGCCGTACAAGACCGTCTTGACGCACGGCTTTGTGCTTGACGCCGCGGGCATCAAAATGTCCAAGAGCATTGGCAACGTCGTCGACCCGATGCGCATCGTCAATGGGGGCAACAACCTCAAGACGCAGCCGGCGTACGGGGCGGACGTCCTCCGCCTGTGGGTGTCGTCGGTCGACTACTCGTCCGACGTGCTCATTGGCGACGGCATCCTGTCGCAGGTGGCCGACGTGTACCGCAAACTCCGCAACACCCTCCGCTACATGGTCGGCAACGTGGCCGACTTTGATCCGGCGGCTGACGCGGTGCCCGTCGACGAGCTGCCCGGCTTGGACCGGTTCATGCTCCACCGCTTGGCCGAGCTGCTCACCGAATCGACGGCGGCGTACGACGGCTACGCGTTTTCCCGCGTGTACACGGCCGCCCAGCGGTTTGCCGTCACCGAGTTGTCCAACTTTTACTTGGATATCGCCAAGGACCGCCTGTACGTGGCGGCGCCGACCTCCCCGCGGCGGCGGTCGTGCCAAACGGTCCTCGCCGCCCTCCTCGACGTGTACACGCGCATCCTCGCGCCCATCCTCCCCCACACCGCCGAGGACTTGTGGCAAAACTTGCCCTACACCCCCGCCGCCGCGCCGCCGCTGACGCCCGACGCGGCGGCGGCGGGCCTCCCCCGGTCGTCGGTGTTTGAGGCGGGCTGGCCGACCGCCGAGGCGGCCTGGTCCGCCCTCCCCCCCGCCGAGGTGGCGACGTGGGAGCTCGTGCGCGCCGTGCGGGACGATGTGAACAAGGTGCTCGAGGCGGCGCGGGTCGCCAAGACGCTCGGCGCGTCCCTCGAGGCGCGCGTCGTCGTCGTGGCGACCACCCCCGAGGACGCGGCGGCGCTCGCGGCGCTCGTCCCCGACGGGGGGGCGGCCAATGGCGTCGACGAGCTCCGCGTCGCCCTCATCGTGTCGGACGTGGCGCTGGCCGCCGACGCTGCCGCGCTCGCGTCGTGCGCGCACACCAACGTTGGGGGGGAGGGGGGGGGGGCGCCGGCCGCCGGGGACCGCCGCGTCCTCGTCGGCGTCGACAAGGCGGCGGGGCCAAAGTGCGACCGCTGCTGGCACTATGCGACGAGCGTCGGCGGGTCGGCGGCGCACCCGCTGCTGTGCTGCCGGTGCGTCGAGGCGGTTACGTCCATGGGGATGGACGAGGCACCGGCGGCGCCGCCGTCGGCGGCGGCCGCCGCCGCCGCCGCGGCCTAGTGGTTTTGGGGTGGGGGGGATTAGGGGGGGCGCGGAAGGGGCGCGTGTGGCAGGGGGGGGAATCCGAGGCAAAAAAACCGCCAGCGCCCCGTCTTTTGTTTCATTGTCACGTGTGCCCCGCCGCCCCTTGCGCCGACGTGCGCCGCCGGCGACGGGCGGCAAAGCCGGCGGCGGCAGGGAGCGCACAGGGGCGCCGTCAATGGCAGCGCACACGGCAGGGAGCAGACCGTGGGGGGGACCCGCCCGTGGGAAGCGTCGGCAAACCGACGACCGGCGGTGCGTTCGCGTCGCGCGTCGCAGCGGCCGCCTTCCCGCTTGGTGACACGATGGCGCGCGGCGGGCGGGCCACACACGTGCCCCGTGGATGGCGTCGGCAGGGCACACGGCGCCCCCCCCTACAGCTGTATACGGCCCCGCCGGCGGCCACGCGCCGCCCGTTTCGTCGGGGCGCGGGACGGCCCCCACGGCGCGCACGTCGACGGGCCGCACCCAGCTCGGGGGAGCTCGGCGCGGGGCGGCGGGCGCGGGGGGGAGGAGATGACGCAGCGACCTCTGGGTCGCCCAGCGGCGGCCCTGGCGGCCCGCTCCGCCGCCATTGGACGAGATCACGGGGGATCCGGTGGCCCCCGCCGCTGAACCGGCGTTGCATTCCTTGTGCGCCCGACTGCACGGCAGTTGGTTGTGGATTCTGCCGACTCGACCGTTTCGATCAATGTATTTCGGAATTGAGTGGCGATCCGGACCGATCAGTGTAAGCTCAACTCGATGCCGCCTTTCCCACCATGCTTTGCTCCGACAGCGGCGGCGACCGCCGTTGATTGGCCCCACGCGGCTCCGGCATTGGACGCGGCGGCCACTGCCCCCCACCCCCCCACCTCGTCTTGTCCCCCAACACACCGCCGCCCGTCGCCTTGTTTGCCCCGCCTCCCCATTGTCAGAGCGGCAGCACGCTTGCGTCCTTCTCACCGCCAGCCCCTTGTCCATTGTCCCATCTGCCCGCCATCATGCCGATTTTGTACGCGGACCTGGGGAAGGTTGCCAAGAGTACGTTGGTCGCGTGCCGGGGGCGGGGCCAGAGGCCGGCCCCGGCCCTTGGTCTGACGATCCCACGGTTTTTTTTCCCCATTTGCGAGTCATTGCCTGGTTTTGGCCACCCCGCTCCGCTCGTGTTGCTCTGGGGAGACAAGGGCTATGCATCGGCGCTCCGCTGGGGGTGTTGCTCCGAGTGGATCGCGGTGGTGGAGGGCCGTGGCGGTCTGGAATGTCGTCGGTGGTGTTTGATTCTTTTTCAGTGGCCGACTGGCTATGGCGCTGCTGGTTGTCGTTCTTGACTTGTGCGCAGAGAGCGCTGCGTCCACTGCCGCTGCGCGATGAGATCCAGTGCAGGGGTGCCTGTGCGTCTCTCCATGTGTCGATGTGGCCGATATTGACTGGCGGTTTGTCGTCTGGTCGTCGTGGTGCACCCTGCTGCCGTTGTGCTTGTATATTTTCCTCTGTTCTATCGGCCTTGCCCCTCCTTTGGTCACTGGCAGAGCTGCTGAACGATGACTACATTGCCGACCGGAAGCTGCAGGTGAAGACCACCACCGCCAGCGGTGTCACCTACACCGCCACCGGCGTGCAGTCGGCCAAGAATGAGTCGATCGACGGCGATCTGACGATCAAGGCCAAGGTCAGCGGCAACAGCGTCACGACCAAGCTCTTCACCTCGGGCAAGGCCACGGCCGAGACCACCCTCGACCGCCTGGGCGTGGACGGCCTCGCGCTCAAGCTCAAAGCCGCCCTCGCGCACGACGCGGTGTCGGGCCTCGCCACCGCCGAGTTTATCAACAAGAACATGTCCCTGACGGTGCAGTCCTCCCTCACCGCCTCCCCCGTTGTGGACGCGTCGGCGGTCATTGCGCACGCTGGGTGGCGCCTGGGCGCGACGACCAGCTTTGCGACCGAGGCCAAGGGCCTGACCGGCGCCAATGTGACCCTCGCCTATGCGGACGGCGGGGAGAGCGAGGTGACCGCGACGCTTCTGAACCAGGCGACGGCGGCGGTCGTGTCCTACTCCCATTCGGTGCGCCCGGGCTTTGCCGTCGCCGCCCAGTTTGCGTACGACCAGCCATCCAAGGAGTGCATTGTCACGGCGGGCACCAAGACGGCCCTGCCGGGCGGCGGCTGGGCCAAGATCAAGCTCGACTCCCTCGGCTCCATGTCCCTGGCGTTCATCCACGAGGTGCGGCCGGGCACGACCATGGTGCTGTCGTCGCGGGTCGGCCTCAAGGATGGGCCCAAGGGTCCGCCCAAGCTGGGCCTCTCCCTGGTTGTTGAATAAGCGGGATCCACCGCTGGGCGGGCCGCGAGCGGCGTCCGCTCGTGCGTGCCGCATTGGACGGCTGGGGCGCGGGCTGCTGCTGCTGTCGTTGCTACCGCTACCGCTTTCCGCGAGGCCAACTGTGGGCTGTGGGGTCCGGCCCAGTGTTGTAAATGTGTGGATGGGGTCTGCAGATCTGGGTCGTGCGCGCCGCTTCCAGACCCACCGTGGGCCGTCGGCTGGAGCCGTCTCTGCGCCCCAGTTGGTGTGCCGCTCTTGACGTGGTGAACCAGCATGGTCAGTGGCCTGTCTTTCCCCCTTCCACACACGTGCACCTGGCTAGCATGCGCGCTGTCTCTTGTGTTGTCAGTTAGACCTTTCGGGCCTGCGTGCCTGTGCCTATGTGCTTTTTGTCTTTCGCACTTCTGGTTTTTTTGCGGTCACTGTGTGGCTGTCGCCTGTACTTTTTTTTGTGTGTGTGTAGGATTGTTGCAGTTACTCCTTTGGTGTGTCCCTGGCTCCAGTCCCTTGTCGTCATTAGCACGGTGGTGTCGTTCGTTGCTGCACGGTAATCGGACCCTGCCCACGGCATGTGACCAGTTGAGCACCTGAGCCGGGCGATGCGCACAGGCGTTCTTTGCCAGTGAGCCAATGCTTGCTATGCGACATTGCAGGACCGTTCCGAGTACCCCGCCACCCTGGTTCTCCGACCATGACGGGCATCGCGCGCTCACCTACCTCGCGGATCGTCTTCCCCCCTCCCACCCTGAGCCTCGTCCTCGATCGCAGCGACCCGCTCCTCAATCGCCGCCACCGCCTCGGCATCGTCTCCCAGCCCTTCCGCGGCAGCCAAGTACATCTCCACCGCATCAGAGGACAACCCAACCGCGTACACCCGCGCGCGCTCATCGACGAGCCGGGCGGCCAAGGCGGCGACGCGCGCCATAGCGACGCCCGCCTCTTCCCCTCCCCCGCCACCGCCCTCGTCCTCCTCCACCCCGCCGAGCAACGCCTCGCAGGCGGCGAGGCCGGCGTCCAGGCCCGCTACGCCCTCCCCGGCCATGTCCCCGAGGGCGCCCGCGGCGGCGTGCGCCACCAACAGCCGCCCGTGCGCCACATCCACGGGGGAGGACGCGAGTGACGTGACGCTACCGCGGTCACCGCCGTCGCCGCCACCGCTGCCGCCGCCGCCGCCGCCGCCGCTGACAGCGTCGCCGCTGAGCACGGGCCCAAACAGGTCGGTCAGCAGCGCCGCCGCCGCCCCAAAGTCGCCCGCAAACAACGACGCGGCGGCCGACGACAACGCAGCGTCGGCCCAGACGATAGGATGCAAGTCACGGGAGAGGGCGGCGAGCGCCGCCCGTGCGTGTCGCCCGGCGTCGGCGGCCGGCCGGGGGGGCGACGCGTCGGCAGCCACCGACGCCATGTGGATGAGCGTCGTCGCGCGCTCGACGGCTTGGCCGCCCCCAGCAAACGACGCCAGCGCCGACGCGTAAAGGTCCGAGGCCTCGACGAGCAGCGGGTGCACAGACGTGGGCGGAGGCGGGGGCCAACACCCACCGTCGGCGTCGGGGGGGGGGCGGTGCTGCCGCCGCAGACGCAGCCACCGCGTGTGCACGTGGAGGCCGAGGTTGGCACGGAGGCGTGCTGCCTCGGCAGCGCCGCCAATCGACGGCGCCCGGTAAAGGCGAACGCCCCCTCGGCCACCGCCGCGGTTGCCACCGCTGCCGCCGCCACCGCCCCGACCCCCGCCGCCGCCCCGCCCACCCCCGACGCCACGGCCGCCAGTCATGGCAACGGCGCCCTCGTCGGGGCCTTCCGACACGTACGCTGTCCGCTCCTCGACCACCTCCTGCGCGTCAAGTGACGCAAAAAGGTCGTCGCCCGCGTCATTGTCATCCGACACATCGTCGTCCTCGTCATCGTCGAAATCGTCCGAGCCCTCTGGCAGCGGGGACATGCTAAGCGGGCGCGAGTGGCGGCGTCCTCCTTCGACCCCACCCGAGAGGCCGACCATCACGGAGCTGTCCCCACCCGTGCGGACGTCCTCCCCGTCCTCATCGTCGTCCTCCCCCGCCACCGACAGCGCGTCGCGGATGAAGAGCTCGGCTTTGCTCATACCCATGCGGGCGCCACGGCCGCCCCCTCCACTGCCGCCACCGCCCACAGCGGACGAGGAGACGCGGCTAAACGTCCGGGCCATGGCGCCTTCGGCGGCGACTGGCGAGAAGCGGCGTAGTGCGTCAGAGGCGGCCTCTGCCCGCCACCGCACCAGCACCCCGTCCAGGCGCTCGGCACGAGATGCTGCGAGCAGCTGCAGCAGTACCAGTCGCGACTTCCCAACGGTGGTGCGGACGGCAAGGAGAGCGGTGGTCAGGGGCGTGCCCACGGGCGGGTGCGATGCCGCGTGCGCGAGCGCCGCCCGGGGGAGGGGGTACCGCCGCTGGGGCGGAGGCTGAGAGGAGGCATCGTTCGAGAGGTGGGTGGTTGTGGACGTGCCAGGAAGAGGGGGACGCTGGCCGCCAGGGTGAGGAGGTAATGCGGCCGTCGACCCCATCACCGTATCCGAGGAGTACATGGCCAGATGGCGGGATGGCGCGTCACGACGCGCACCAATGACCAAGAGAAAAGCACTGGATGAGAGGAAGAATCAGTAGGTGGGAGTTTTAGCGGACATCAGGAGCTGAGGGCGACAGGGCAAGCGCACAGCAAGAACAGGGTGTGTCGTGGAAAAGGACATGCCAGCGTGGATGGCCGCCCTGTCTTCGTGGCAGCTTGGAGCGTAGTCACATGATGTAGGGCTGGCGACGCCAGCTTAAACCGAATTTAAGCCGCATGGACGGGTCCAAGTACGGGCGTACTTCTCCTCAGTTCGACTGCTGCTTGTGGACTGCCTGTTGCTCGTGCAGGCAGGAAGAACCTCGGCAAGGTGCGCGGCACGGCCCTTCACTTGCGCTTGGACGGGCTCAGCGGGCTGTTTGAGCCACTGTCGCGTCGCGATCAGAGCGCATTTTTTGTGATGCTCGACTGACAGCCCGCAGATGCTCAGCAGGCAACACCACGACACGCCCGCACGCTCCGCCCTGTGCTGTCGGCCGCAGCCGCCGCTGGGGGGAGGATGGCGCTGGTGTACCTCTGCGCGCAGTCGCTGGGTGGTGGTGAGGGATAGCCTCTGGGAGATGCCTCAGCACAGGCGCCGCGGGTACAGGTACCCACTCACATCTGCGCGACAGGGGCGTGCACCCCATCTTAACGGCCGGGAGGAGTTGGCTCGACTGCCGGCGTCACGACCCAGCTGCCCTGTCGACCACATCATCCCGCTCCACCAGCCCTTCCCCCAAGCACACAAACCAACTTGCACCCTCCTCTCTGCATCTTCTCTCCTCCTACAAACATGGTGGGCGCTCCTCCTCCCCCGCCGCCGCCGCCGCCCCCGCCAGCGCCAACCACGGAGGGAGGCGGCGGCGGTGAGGACGTTGCAGCGGCGCTCTTCGCATCCATCAACGCTCTCGGCTCTGAAGGTGCGCGAGCGGGGCTGAAGAAGGCTACCCGCGGGCCGGTCAACACCGACGCGCCGGCGCCCGCTGCGTCTTCAGCCACCAAGCCCGCCGCCGTGGCCGGCGGCGCGCCCAAGAAGACGTACCCCCCGAAGTGCGAGCTGTCCGGCAACAAGTGGGCGGTGGAGTACCAGGAAGGCAACAAGGAGCTGGCCGTGGAGGTGACCTCCATCAAGCAGTCGGTGTACGTGTACAAGTGTGTCAAGAGCACCATCCGCATCAAGGGCAAGCCCAACAGCATCTGCATTGACGCGTGCACCAAGGTTGACGTGATTTTTGAGAATGCGCTCTCCACCTGTGACATTGTCAACAGCAAGGACATCCAGGTGCAGTGCACGGGGATGGCGCCAAGCATCAACATTGACGGCTGCGTCGCCGCCACCTGCTACCTGTCGGCCGAGAGCAAGGAAACGGCGCACGTCATCACCAGCAAGAGCGCGGCGATCAACCTCATTGTCCCAACTGGCGACGACGACATCAAAGAGACCCCCATCCCTGAACAGTTCCTGACCAAGTTTGTGAACGGCGAGTGGGTGACTGAAGCGGTTTCTCATGACGATTAGGGCGCGTGCCGGGTGGCTCTGCGGGTTGGCAAGCAATCATGCTGTGGAGATCGTGTATATGGTCGTGACAACGAGTGGAGGCACATGCTTGTTGCGGGGGGCGTGCCGTCCATGTTTGCATGCCTCCACTCAATGCTGTTGAACATCTTTTTATGTTGCCTTCTTTGTCATTGCGTACGATGCTCTTTTTCCCTTGTGCGACTCAACGGAAAGAAGTAGTGGCTCGAGGCAGTAGCGCGGTATCGGATGCTGTATGTGTCATACTTTGCCTCGGAGTGTGTGATGTCCATGTGTAGCCCCTGGCTCTCGCTCTCTTGAAAGACATGGTCCCATACCTCTTTGTTGGCGCTCCTCGCTCAGACCGTTCTGTGGAGGTCCATAGCTTGCACTCAGGACAGACCTGCCTCTGTGGTCTTATAGACTTACAGATCAATTCTCGGGCAACAGATCAAGTCGTTCAGCCACCTCCGGTTTGTTGAGCCAAAGTCGCGCCATCGTCTTCCGCGGCACTGCACGGTTGCTACGACGTTCGCCTGGTTCCAGTGCTGACCTTCGATGCGGCGGCGGCGAAGGGGGCTGCTGTGGTCGGTGCGTTTCCCTTGCACGCGTACTTCCGACACTTGTCCGCCATGGGGTATCTGCGTGTCGCGGCTACCCTCTCGCGTGCTGCCGCCCCGGCTCGTCGGCCTTTGTCAAGACTGGTTCCGAATGTCGTGCTGTCGCCGCCATTGCTGCCGCCATCGTCGCCATGTGCGCCGCTTGCTTCTCGGCCTGCGTGGTCTGCTTCCGCTTCTTCCTCTGCTCGTGGTTCAGCCCTCTTGCGGCAACTACCTTGGTGGTCACCTCCGCCATGGTCTGGGCCCGCCATCGGTTTTGGTACGGCACCTCTGTCGCCGCCGCCTTCCGCGCCGGCCTGCCACGGGTTGGCAACTGTACCGAAGAGACTCGTTTTTTCGCGGTATCGGGCTTGTATAACTGGGCAACGTGGCCTCGCCTCCCTCACCTCCCACTGGGACCCCAGCTCTGTTCGGCATCGGTCCCGGGCTGCTGCCACTGCCTGGATGTCCTCCTCTTCGACTGAGCGTCCATCTTCAGGCCGGGGCGCGACGTCGAGGTCACCCGCGGCTGCCTCGGCCAGCGGCTCCTCGACTGCGGCCACTAGCTCGGCTCCTAGAGGTGCTTCCGCAGGTGGCGGCGTCGCCGCGCTCCCCCCGCGGCGCCCCGAGCCGCCTGCGACAATCCCCCTGGCCGCGTTGGAAATTCTACCCAACGGCGCCGTCTCCGCGCGGCACGTTCAGAAGGCCGACGTTGCCGCGGAGCTGTCGCTGAACTTGCGGGACTTGCGCGTCGTCGACCCGACGTTTCGCAACGAGTCACCGGTTGTCCTTGCGCGGCCGACGGCCATGGTCATCCATCTCCTCCACGTGCGCATTTTGGTGACCGCCTCGCGGGTGTTGCTGTTTGACCCGCACCACCCGGCCGTGGCGGCGTTGACGCCGCGACTGCGAGCGCGCCTCATCGACGCGGCGCACCCGCTGCCGTTTGAGATGCGTGCGCTGGAGGCGGTGCTCGTTGACGTCTGCTGCGGCATCCGCGCAGAGGTGGGGCGCCTCAAACCCAAGGTGCAGGCCGCCCTCGACGTGATGAGCAAGGACGGGGAGTTTGGCGGGCGGGGCGTCACTGAGGGCCTTGACCAGCTGCTGCCGCTGGAGATGGGGCTCAACGAGCTGACCGGTAGCGTTGGGATGGTCCGTACCGCCCTCAACGAGGTGTTGATGAGCGACGAGGACATGAGTGATATGTACTTGAGCTGGAAGTCCGCCACCGGGGAGGAGCGCGGGGTGGACGAGCACGATGAGATAGAGATGATGGTGGAGGGGTACCTCAAGCAGGTCGACGCGGTGGCCTACGAGCTGGGCCGCCTGCTGCGAGCGGTCAAGACCACCGAGAATGTGACGCAGATTCGGCTGGATGCAAGCCGCAACCGCATCCTGCGGTTGGAGGTCTTCCTCAACCTCGGTGCCGTGTCGGTGGCGTCGGCCGCCTGTTTTGCGGGTCTCTTTGGGATGAACTTGCTCAGCGGGTGGGAAGAGGACCCACACGCGTTTTGGATGGTGTCGGTCATGTCCGTGGGCGTGGCCGCCATTGTCTTCCGCAGCGTGATTGTGTGGCTGCGGTGGAAGCGCATCTTTTCTTGAGAGTGCGGGTGGACCACGCGCAAGAGCCACTTGGAAACAACATGCGAACGTTCTGCTGTTGTCCGTTTGTAGGTTGGGTTGACGTTGGCGTTGCAAGCGTATCGTGCCCGCGTCAGCCGCCACAAAATGGCATGAGCTCTTGCCACTGTGTAGCTGTCGCCGCAGCCTCGAAGTTGACGAAGTCCGACGAACACGTCCATGCGTGTTGCCCGCGAGGCACAAGGATCTGCCTTGCACTGCAAGAGCTATCTGTCTTTGAAGCCCTCATGGGAAGTGACGACAACGCATACCCACTCCCTGTGTGGGCCATAGATTTGCGGGACTACAACCATTGGTACCCGTCGGCGGTGCCTGGTGGCATTCGCATAAATAGAATAGCCCTGCGCTTGTCACAGTGCGCAGTCGGCACTGCCTGCACCTGTGCCCAGACACGCTCATGAAGTGGCGAGTGGCTCTGGGTGACTCTCCCAGGTCCAGTGAGGAGCGAGACGGAGATCCATAGAGCTTTCTGGCGCAAAGAAATATCAGGTGTGGACGCGGTGGAAAAGACCTGTATGGGCCGTGGTCAGTCAAGGAAAAACAGAAAAAGACGAACAGAAGAGCGTCGTCCGCACAGCAGAAGAGTATGAAGGAAAGTACTAGCATTTGATGTTTCGATTTGGCCATCAATTTGTTTCTTCAGTCTAGATAGACGCTAGCTAGCCTTCATCACTGTGCGCCACGTGGATATTATCCTTACCGTCACATGCAACGCGTGCCGCAGTTCGCATTCGCTTTCTCCGGCTGGTGGGCGACAGACACCACCTCTCCCCTGGTATTTCTGCCTGGATGTAGGCGGCACTTCTGCCCAGCTATTGCGTAGCTACTGTTGTAGGTTTTATTCCCTGGTTCGTCGCTTTTCTCCCCTCTGACCCGCTTCACGGCCTCGTTTTGCGGCGGGCCGACCATTGTGTCAGCTGCCGCACCCGCGCCGCGGTGGGATTCCGGTGTGTCACCCCCCCCCCGTGACCATGTCGTACGGCGACTATGAGCGGCGGCGGCGGGGCAGAGACGGTTCCCGCGACTATGCGGATGACGACGACGACTACGGCGGTCGCGGCGGCAGCGGCGGCGGCGGCGGCGGCGGCGGTGGGTCTGACCGCTCGCCACGCCGCCGCGGCGGCAGCCCGTACCGCTCCGACGACAGCGGCGGCGGCGGCATGCGGCGCTACGGCAGCCGGCCTTACTCGCGTCATGCGGGCGGTCGGGGGCGGCGTGACGACAGAGACGATGGGGAGCCTGGCGACCATTCCCATGACGACGGCAGTGGGGGCGGCGGGTACGGGCGGCGGCGGTCCCCTCCACGGGGGGAGTACGAGCGACCGCAGGGGGGAGCACCCCCGCCTGGCCGCCGCTCGCGGCCCCGTGCCGACCGCAGCTGGTCGCCCGACGGCGGCGCGCGGGGGTGGGGGCGGGACGCCAGCCCGCCGCCGCCGCACGACGATGCGTACGGCGGGTGGGGGCGGCGGCGGAGCGACTATGACGACGGGGAGCCCCGCGGCCGGGGTGAGCCGGCGCCCTGCCGCCCGCGGGGTGCGCCCATAGATGCGGAGGAGGCGGCCGACGACGACGGTGGGTGGCGGTGGGGGGAGGAGCTGCCCCGCCGCTCGCCCCCCCGCGGCCGCTATGGGGACGACCCGGACGGCGGTGCGGCGCCGGCGCGCCGCCGTAGTGCGCGCAGCAACGGGGGCGTGGCGCGCGCCCCCGACGCCCAGAGGCCGGCGGACGCGCGGGAGCGCTCCCGCTTGGAGACCTTTGCGGGCGCTGCGCCGGTCGCCGACGGCGCTCACGTCGGGCTTGGTGGCGCGCGCCGGGGCGGCGGCGGCGGGGCCACCCCGTCGACGACGCTGGTGGCCGACGGCATGCCCGTGCGCGTCTTTGCGGGCACCTGGAACGTCAATGGCAAGCGCCCGAGCGCCGACGTGCGCCCGTGGCTCCGCGCCGCCGGCGGCGCCGTCGCCGTCGCCGCCGCCGCCGCCAGTGGCGAACGCCGCCGCGGCCGCGACGTGGACGGGGCGGCGCCGTCGCAGCTGCACGATGTGTACCTGATCGCCCTGCAAGAGGTGCAGCCGCTCAGCGGGCGGACGGCCATCACGACCGCCGCGGAGCGGGGGCGGGAGTGGGAGGACCACTTCCGCGCCGCCCTCGGCGGCGACCGCGTGACGCGCGTCGCGTCGCGGCAGCTGGTCGGCATCCAGCTGCTGGTGTTTGCGACGCACGCGCTTGCGCCCGCCATTAGCGACGTGATGGTGACCGACGCGGGCGTCGGGCTGATGCGCGCGGCGGGCAACAAGGGCGCCGTCGCCGCCCGCTTTGTGCTCTACGGCACGACGAGCGTGGCGGCCGTGTCGTGCCACTTGGCCGCCCACGACCACGCGACGGAGCGGCGGAACGAGGACTTTCGGCAGCTCCTCCGGCAGGCCGTCTTTTCCGAAGCGGGCGTCCACGACAATAGCGATTGGAATACGCTCGTCAACGCGGTCAACTCGGGGGTGACCAAGGCCAAGTCCAAGGTCCGCGCCGCCGGCGCTGCCTACTCTGCGTCGGGCGGCGTGTCGTCGCGGGGCGGCGGTGCCTACGCGCCGGGCATTCGGCTCACGGACGCGGACGCGCTGTTTTGGCTCGGGGACCTCAACTACCGCATCGACCTCCCCGCGGCAGAGGTGCTCGCGCTCATCCGCGGCCGGGATTGGCCCGCCCTCCGCGCCGCCGACCAGCTGAGCGTGTCCAAGGCGCGGGGCGACGTGTTTCAGGGCTTTACCGAGGGCGTCTTGGACTTTGCACCGACGTACAAGCACGCCTCCTACGGCGACGGCTACGAGCTGCACGAGGACGGGGAGGTCAAGCGCACCCCCGCGTGGTGCGACCGCATCTTGTGGCACACGCGGGGGCGACAAGTCGCCACCCTCCACGCGTACCGCCGCCACGAGGTGCGCTCGTCAGACCACCGGCCCGTGTCGGCCACCTTTACGCTGCTCGCCCGCATGCCGCCCGACCGTGGGGGCGGCCGCGCGCCACGCTCGGCGCCGCCGCC
>ENA-ORXT01004050-ORXT01004050.1-marine-metagenome-genome-assembly--contig:-NODE-4050-length-15487-cov-3.891629_pt1 | contig 15487 bp, 11 predicted proteins | sample MGYA00237868_ERZ511482 | MGnify/ENA metagenome assembly ERZ511482 | reverse complement strand
TAAGGATTTTTTGGTGAAGAGTCATTTTAAAAGAAATACTCAAAAAAGTAAATAAATTTGTGAAACAGTGTATTAATCACTTTTACTAAAGATGAACAAATGTATTGTATTTTTAATACTTTAACATATATTTGTCTTATTTGTTCTTAAACGCTTATTTACTAAAGATGAACAAGTTATAGTGTACTTTTAACACTTTAACATATATTTGTCTCAATTATTTTTAAACGCTTGTTTACTAAAGATGAACAAATATAGTGCATTTTTAGCACTTTGACATATATTTGTCTTAATTTTATTCCCATTATCAATATTTTTGATGGTGTTCGACAAAAATAGGGTGAGCAATTATAAGCGAGTCGCAAGGCGAATTTCTTTGTTGAACGTGGATATTTGAATATTAAAACACCCATTTTTCATAAAAATATTCGCCTTGCGACTATACCCTATTTTATTCGGACACCTCTATATTTTTCTTACGTTTTGTAATAAAATACTATAGAAAAAGAATGACTTATTTAACATTTAAATTTAAATAATAAATAACAAAAATCCCTAGAATGCTGGTTTCTAGGGATTTTTATCAATCAAATTTAACCGTTCAAAAGGTTATATCGGGTAAGAATTATTATTCTTTGCCTACAACCTGAGTTTTAAGAGATTCAAACTCTTGTACTAGCTCTTGGCGAGAAGACTTAGTTAACAAATAGCGATATACAAACCAGCCAGTGTAACCCAACCCTACTAGCTCAAACATTGGTGCTAGTAGAGGAATATCGTTAATTGCAGCTACAACAGCTAAAGTAACTTTGACTGCAACTATGCCTAAGAAAATTAGTAGTAAATTAACCAGTAGTTTTTGATTCTCGTCTACAAACTCTTTAAGATATTCAAAGATTTTGCTTAAAAAGCTGGTACCAATATTCAAATATTCTTGAACTTGAGTATCTGTTGGGGCAGTTTTAGTAGCAGTAATCTTACCCGCAGATTCGCTTCTTAAATCTACTGTAGTTGGAGTTTCGGTGGTAACTTCTGGAGTAGTATTAGCTTCCATATTTTATGCTCTCCTGTGGTTTAAATGAATATTAGTGTGCTTGTTACTTTGATTGACGATGACTTAGTCATTGCTAATAGTATCAAACACCTTTTGGTATCGATATAATTATTAAAGCAACTTTTAACAGTCTAGATATCCTCTCACAGTATAATAGGGTATCCAAGATAGATTATCAGCATTAATGGACTATATTACTGCTTTTAAACAGATTATGGTGAGTTAATCAGCTTAAACTGCCGTAAGTTGCTTAGTTAATCTTAATTTTCGCTTTATATTAGGCTCGCCATCAATAAATAAAATAGGATATCCCACCACTAAAGATAAGATATCCTAACCAATTTGAAATTTAATCAATCAAAAGAATTAATTTAAAATAGTGCTGGTTAAGAAACCATGGCAGGCTTTTGATTAGCGATCGCTTTTTCCCCAGATTTTACTGTGCGACAGTTGATTTCACAGGAATTGTTAGGACTTTCGATCAGCCTAATCTTGTCCAATTCGCAGCCTAATTCTTGGACAGGCGATCGCAATAGCTCGGCAATTCGTACCGCAATATTTTCGGCGGTGGGTACAACTTCAGCGAAATAAGGAATATCTTTGTTTAAGAAAGTGTGGTCAAAAGGCTCAAGGACGTATTTATCGATTGCACTTTGCAATTGCCCCAAATCGACTAACATTCCCGTGCGATCGTCAATTTCCCCTGCTACAGTCACTTCTAAATGATAGTTATGTCCGTGACCGTTGGGACGAGCGCATTTACCATATATTGCTTGGTTTTCTTCAAAGCTGAGGCTAGGAATTGCCAAACGATGAGCAGCACTAAAATGAGTTTTAACGGTTAAAGTAGCTTCCATATTATTTCCTTGATACTCTGTCCAAAGTTCGGGGTGTTCAAATAGTTGAATCTTAACTAGAGGTAAATGAGGTGCAAGTTTATGCCAAATTACTCTAGCGATATTTTCTGTAGTGGGTAGGGTTTGCTCAAATTCCGACCAAGTATCATTAAGGTAAGAATAGTTTAGTTGGCTGGTAACTTCCTTTTCAATAACTTGTTTGACTACTGACAAGTTTTCTACCATGCCATATTTATCTAGATCTCCCTCCAAAGAGACGAATAAGACATAGTTATGTCCATGTCCATGAAGACGACTACAAGCACCAAAAAGACGTTGATTTTCTGCTTCGTCTAGTTCAGGTAGCCAGTAGCGATGACTTGCGGAAAACTGAGCGCGTCGATTAATGGTGCATTTCATATATTGAGTTGAGACTCTGAAAATGTAAAGTTTAGTAAAATATATTGCTCATTATAGCAATGTTGAGCGGATTGAATTGCTTCTTCTGGTGAGAGACTTTTTGTTTTCGGTTGCCTTTGTGTTTTTAAACTAATTTTCTTAAAAAACATGTTTCTCATTGTATTATCTGCAAAATGTTGAAAGCAATCTAACAGCTTAATATAGGCTTTTTTGCCTGATATAATACAAAATAATTCAAATATTAACTGAAGCTTATTTGAGAAAAAATGAAATATTTGATAAGCTATTTCTTGAATTTAATATCATCTTCTATTTCGACAGTTATATATTTATTTTTGAGAGGATAAAAATGTTTTGTATATCTCAAATTATTTATATTTATATATTCAAATATTAGAAAAATTATAATTTCAGAAGTATCACATGAGAAGCAATTTGATTAGCGAAAATAATACTTTAGTAATTGATTATTGGCAGAAACAGCTTCAAGGAGTAGCCCCAATATTAAACTTCCCTACAGACAATGCACGGGCATTAAACCTTGCTGACGAGAAAAACAAAAGAGATTTTCAAGACTGCTCAATCAAATTTTCAGCGCAACTGAGTACTGCCTTGGAAAGCTTTTGTCAGCAAGAAAATATTCCGCTCAAGACCATTTTTTTGAATGCTTTCATAGTTCTTCTTTATCGCTATACTAGTCAAACGAATATTGTCGTAGGCTGTTTGGATTGGCATGGCGATCGCCAGGAAAGAGAGCTAGAAATACTACCAGTCAGAGCTTCTATCACAGGAGATGATGATTTTTTGAGTTTATTAGCTTCTCTTCAAACTAAATTCTCCATAGCTAGTAATCATTCAGATCTAAACATTGCTTCTTTATGCAAGAATTTAAAACAAGGCAATCCTGAATTTTCTGTATCTTCTGTTACTCAAATATTATTTAGGTTTGTTGATTCTGCCTCCTTTACTAAAACTGAATTAAATTATACAATACCTTCTCAGGAAATATGTTTAGAAATCAACAGTAATTCTTCTGATATAGGCTGTAAAATCGAGTACGATTCATCTCTCTATAGCGATCGAACTATTGAACGTGTTTTCCACAACTATCAAGTATTACTTGAGTCGATAATTAATACTCCCCATGCAGAGATCGCATCTTTGCCTTTAATATCTCAAAAAGAGCAAGAGCAGGTGTTAATCGAATGGAATAAAACTCAAGTTGCTAAAGAAACAAAGTGTATTCATCAATTATTTGAATCTAGAGTAGCTAATAATCCTGAAACATTGGCAATTGTGTGTCAGGGAAAAGAATTAACCTATCAAGAATTAAATCAAAAAGCCAACCAAGTAGCCCACTATTTACAAAGTCTAGGAATTGGCAAAGGCTCTTTTGTTGGTCTTTATCTAGAACGTTCTGTAACGATGGTAGTGGGTTTATTTGGCATTATCAAAACTGGAGCAGCTTATGTCCCATTAGATCTGGGCAATCCTCAACCCAGACAGGCTTTTATTTTAGAAGATGCAGGAATATCGGTACTATTAACCCAAACTAGCTTACTAGAAAAGATACCAAGTCAAATTGAAAATAGCATCTGTTTAGATCGAGATTGGCATACCATAGAACAATTTTCTCAAGAAAACTGCCCATGTGAACTAGAATCGTCTGACTTAGCTTTGATCGTTTACACTTCTGGCTCAACAGGAAAACCAAAAGGGGTGATGGTTACCCACGGCAATCTGAGTCACTATGCCAATTCTATGCACATGGCTCTTGAGGTTACTTCGGATGATATCTATCTTCATCGAGGACAGGTTGCTCTAATTGCTTCTGCAAGACAGCTTTTGATGCCTCTAACTCAAGGTGCTGGAGTGGTCATCTTAACCGAACCAGAAAAACGCGATCCGTTCTTGATGTTTGATTTAATCCAACGTTATGGCGTTACTATAGTCGATCGCGTTCCCTCTTTTTGGTTGGGGTTTTCCGACATTTTCCGTCAGCTTGATCGAGAAACTAAAGCAAAGATCCAAAACAATCGAGTACGTTTAGTAGCTACTAGTGGAGAACAAGTAACCAGAGAGGTTTATGATTGCTGGCGCGATACTTTTGCACCCCAGGTTCAACTAGCTAATCTTTATGGTCAAACCGAAGGTACGGGAGTGGTAACGGTTTATCACGTTCCTAAGAAGTTGGATAGTTCTTTAAAATCTCTCCCTGTTGGCTCTCCCATTGGTAATATGCGGGTTTATTTGCTCGATGACTATTTTAAACCTGTGCCAATAGGAGTTGCTGCACAAATTCATATTAGCGGTGATGGGGTAGCTAAAGGTTATTTAAATCGACCTGAATTAACTGCCGATAAGTTCATCGAAAATCCTTTTGTCAAAGGAGAACGTCTTTATCAAACAGGAGATTTGGGACGCTACCTTAAGGATGGTTCAATTCAATTTCTTGGTCGCATAGATCGTCAAGTCAATATTCAAGGATTACGGATTGAACTGGGTGAAATTGAGGCAATACTATCTCAAAATGAATTAATCCAGGAAGCAGCCGTAGTTGTTCGTAAAAACAAGCTAGGAGAAACTCTTGCCGTATATTTAGTATCGACTAAAACACCACCTCCATCAGTAGAGACACTAACTAGCTATCTTCAAGAAAAGCTACCGACTTATATGATTCCCAAGGAGTTTATTTTTGTCGATAAATTTCCGGCGACGACCAGTGGAAAAGTAGATCGAATTGCTTTAGCTGCTCTCAATCAGACTGAAATATCAGAACCTGTTATTGCGCCTCGCGATCGCCTAGAATCGCAGTTATTAGAGATATTACGAGGGATTTTAGGGATAGACCAAATCAGTATCCGCGATAACTTTATTGAGTTGGGTGGAAATTCCCTATTAGCAGCTAGATTAGTTACAGAAATTGAAGCTAAATATCAGCAAAAAATTGCTGTATCTGCAGTTTTTCAAGCCAAAAACATTGAAAACTTAGGGGCTATTATTCGTCAAGAAACAAGTCTTGCAACTCCTGAATGCTTAGTACCAATTAAGCAAGGTAGCTCTCCTACAAACCTATTTGCCATCCACAATTTGGGATATGGTTTAGAATTTTATCTTCCTTTGGCAAAGCATCTAGATTTAGATATCACCATCCAAGGTTTGTCATCACTTTTAAGCAATGAGCCTGATAAGCCCCACCCAAGAGACATTAGAGGTTTAGCAGCCTACTACACTCGAAACTTGCAAAAAATTCAGCCTCAAGGCCCTTATTATCTATTTGGGGTATCTTTTGGTGGTGTAATTGCTTATGAAGTAGCACAACTATTAGTGTCCCAAGGACAAAAAGTAGAATTTTTGGGTATGGCAGATAGTTTCTTACCGAGTCAAAACAAAATACGGAACTATCTCCCTGTTAAAGAACGCTTAAAAGGACATCTCAATAAGATGTCTTCTAAAGGAGTAAATCATATTTTAATTCGTTTGAAATGGCGTATTGATTATAAGTTGAATGGTATTAAAGTAAAGCTGTACAAAATTGACTGGATACGAAATAATTTTATCGATCAGACAAGCCGCGATTTTGCGAGTGTCGAACATATAAGAGTTACCAAAGAGCATGAAAAGGTCAACAAAGATTATGCCATTCAGCCATATACAGGAAAAATATCTATGTTCCGCGCTGCTGACGACATGGATTCTAAATTAGGTTGGCAAAAATTAGCTCAGGCAGGTTTATCAATTTACGATGTACCTGGAGAACATTTAGATATACTCCAAGAACCCAATGTTCAAATATTAGCCGAAAAAATACGATTGGCATTGAAAGAGAGCCAGTAGTTTGGCAAGATCAAATTATATTCGTGGCAATTATTAGTAAATTTGATGAGATAAAAGCATTGGTTGGGAACTATAAAAATATGAAATTGCTTTAAATATCTCTATTTTCGAGCATCAGTTTTTATAACAAGGATATATACATGGGAAAAATAATTGGAATCGATTTGGGTACGACCAATTCTGTTGCTGCTTTCAAATTTGCCAATACAGAAGTAGTAACCGCACCAGAAAATACTCCTCCCGATCGCAAGCTGACTCGTTCTGTGGTTGCATTAAAGAACAATCAGCTAGTAGTAGGAAATGATGCTTACTTCCAATTGAAGGGCGACACAGAGAATGTAATTATTTCAATTAAACGTTTAATTGGTAGAGGTTTTGGCGATTCGATAGTCCAAAAACAGTTAGATCGTTTTGCCTATAAAATTACTCAGTCAACTAAAGGTACAGAAAACAGTCTTTCAGTGTGGTTGGGGGGCAAAGAATATGAGCCTGAAGATATTAGTGCTGAAATTTTAAGCAAAATTGTGCAAAATGCTCAAACTTATCAAGAGCAACAAGGACAAAAAGAGAAAATTATTCAAGCAGTGATTACAATTCCTGCTTATTTTAATGATAAACAAAGAAATGCGACTCAAATAGCGGCAAATAGGGCAGGCTTAGTGGATTCAGAACTGTTGCCAGAACCAACCGCAGCAGCTATCTCCTATGGTTTCAAGCCCGATTCTGACGAGGTAAAAACTATTTTAGTTTATGACTTTGGTGGGGGAACTTTTGATTCATCCATCGTGACTTCTGTGGGCGATCAATTTATCGAATCGGGTAAAGCGGGCGATTTGTGGCTTGGTGGTGAAGATATCGACGATCGCATTATTGATTTTATCAAGGCTCAGGTAGCAGATACAGAAGATCTCGATGATATTGATGGTCTAATTAATCAGATGCCTCACTATCAAAAAGTCCGTTTCTTGGGGGATCTTAAGCTGGCAGTGGAGCAAGCCAAGATTCAACTGAGTAGCAAGGAGACGGTTGCAGTCATGCCTTCTACCCCATTGTTAGATGAGTTTGGCATGGCAATCTCTATTGATGTAGAACTTACTCGCCAAAAGCTCGAAGAAATAATCTTACCTTTAGTCGAACGTTCTATTGTTGTCTGCAAGGATGCCGTCAAATATTCAGAATATCCAGCAGACATGATTGATGTTGTCTTGTTAGTAGGCGGTTCGTCACAAATTCCTCTAGTACAGCAAAAAGTTAAACAGACTTTTGGTGCAGACAAAGTAGTAGTTCATCCCCGCCCAATGTACGCGGTGGCTGAAGGTGCTGCTATTACCGCTGCTGGTTTAGTAGAAAAGGTAGGTACAGTCAGTCGTGACTACTGTATTGAGTTAGCTGATGATTATCAACATACTCTTATTCGACGAGGTGACATTCTTCCTGTAAGAACTACCCACACATTTAAAACAGAAGGTAATGGACAAAGTCTAATTCACTTTAAGTTTTATAGCCCCGATAACGTTAGTCATCGAGGTAAAGAAAGAATTGGTGATATGTGGTTAGCACTGGATAAGTCTTATTCTCAAGGAACAGAAATTTTAGTTACAGCCGAATTAGATGAAAGAAATGGCTCACTGCAAACAATGGCATTTTTGAAAGACGATCCTGCTGTAAAAGTCAGCTGTTCTTTATCTACGGGAGGAGAAGATGAAAGTATTTCCCGTGATGTTGAAGAAACAATTCAACAGCTAAATGAAAACGGTAAGTTAACTCAGTATGGGGTACAAGAAGCCTATCGCCTTGCAGGAGAGATCGTCAAAGCTGCTAATCAGATTAAATCAGCCGATGGCAAGATACAGCAGGATCGAGCTATTGCAGCTAAAGCAAAATCAAAAGAATTAAAACGCTTTGCCGATGATGATTATGATGCAGGAGAATTCTATGTCAGATATTTTGAATTTGTTTTAGGAGAGTGTAGTTTTCTACTTCACCCCCAGCAACAAGAAAGAGTATCAAGACTATGTTGGGATTTAAAAAATGCGATCGCCAATTATCGTAAAGGCGAATTAGAAAAGCTTTGCTCAGATGCTAAACAAGAATTGGATAATCTCCCCGAACAAGTCAGTATGATTTTAGCCTGTCGCGATGGAGTCTCTAGGGCGCATCAGCTTGAACCCAACAAAGCTAAAGTGATGGCTGGCAAGCTATCTCAAATGATTGATGCTCTAAGACAAAAAGACGGTTATGAAGCGGACAAGCTATTTAGGGAATTAGCCCAAGATATTCGCCCTTACTTAGATCGAGAACTTCCTGCTGGTAGCACTATTGCCACAGGGTTAACTAAATAGAGTTTGTTAGTTGTTAGTTGTCTATCATGGATACCGCTACGCATATTAGTTGTTAGTTGTTAGCAGATTATGTCAGTCAAGTTAACTTGTCCCGTGTGCGAGCGATCGCAAATTGCTGAAAATATTTGTCCTAATTGTGAAACAGATCTTTCTACCTATAAAATGTTGGCGAATTTGCCAATACAGGAATCTGTAGAAAAGCAGCAACGAATCATTCCTATTTGGTTGCCTATTGGGGTAGCAATTTTATTTCTTTTGCTGGGCTTAGGCTTAGGTTTTGTAGGTAATTCAGTGATTACCAAACAACAGCCACAAATTAACCAATCTTTTGATGTCTCTAATTCCATACCTGAAATAAAACCAATTATTATTGACCCAAAAGAGATAGAACAACCTAAGTTGATATCGTGTGGTGGTTTTAATTATGTTGTGCAGAAAGGAGATTCTTTATCTTTGATTGCCTCTCATTTTTATGGAGACAGTAATTCGTGGTTACTAATTAGTAAAGCCAACTCAGCCATAAAAGGTCGAGAAAGCCTGATCGAGATAGGAGAATTAATATTGATACCAAATCTTAAAAATAACTGTTTAAATAGTTGATTATTGTTGTGTCTAATTGAACTTTCAAAGTAATTTAGCTTATGCCATTGTTACTTCTTCTTGTTTTACTTGTCTTAGGCATTTTTCTATATATTCGGTATCGAAATATTCCCAAAGCTAATCGGCTTTATCTCCAAGCTCAAGAATTAGAAAGAGAAGATCGGAAAAATCCTTATAATACAAATAAACTTAGGCAAGCTCTGGCAGTTTATAGGCAGTGTACAAAATTAATCGATCGCCCTCAATATACTCAAGCTGGCGACCGATGCCAACAGGAAATAGAAAAACGCCTGAAATTTCAAAGACTATTAACTTTAGCAAAAAAGCATAGTAAAAATAATTCTTTTAAAAAATCATTAGCTGAACTCATCAAAGCCCAAAATATTTTTGATGCTAAAGAATTAACACTGGAAATATTAGAATGTCACAAAAATATTGAACAGCAGGAAAATTATGAACAAGTTTTAAAGCTAGCTATTACAACAGCTAGGCAAGGAGAATTTCAATCAGCTATTAATTTATTAATACCTGCGGTGCAGAATTTTGTTCGTCAGGATGGAGAACAGCTATTAAGTAAACTACGATTAGTTATTAGAGCTAGAAACTTATATCAATTGGGATTAGTTGCCGAACAAGAAGGAGATAACCAAAATGCGATTGCTCACTATCAGCAAGCTTTAAATTTACTTCCTGAATATATCGAATGTAAATTTAGATTAGCTATCATTGCAATTAAAAATAATCCCCAACAGGCAATTAATTATTTACAAGGAGTAAAAGAAGAACAGGCTGCTTATATTCGTGGTTTTGCTCAAGTGCAATTGGGTAATTGGCAGCAGGTAAACAAAGAATGGCTTGCTATAAATATTTCTGGGATTAAAACTCAGCGCAGTCTGCTCAAAAAGATAATAGAACGCGATCGCTTATTGAAAGTTTTAGAGATAGAAAAATTAATAGAGCAAGAAAAATTTGCCATAGCAAAATCTCTTAGTTTAGAATTTATTGATAAATTTAGTTGCGATTCAATAGTTCAAAGCAACTTAGAAAACTATATTAAACCTGTTTTAGAACATCAAAGTTGGCAGAAAAAAGATTGGCAAAAAATAGCAGCTACAACTAAACAAATATGGCAAGAAAATCAGGATATAAGGTCATTGCATAATTGGGCAGTTGCAACTTATTATCAAGCTCAAGTTAATCCTAACAAAATACCTGAATTTATTACTGCTTGGTTAACAGCTTTAGCAAATATAAAGCTGAATCCTGTCTTACAAGATATTCCTTGGTTGGGTGATAATCTAATCGATATAGAAGACGTTGCTGAGGGACTAAAACAAATTTTGGAAACCGAGATCGATGCTGTTAAAGATAACAAGATTGAAGAATACTTAAACCTGCGAGATATTCATCGTCGAGATATGGTGATGCTCTCTTTGTCTCAGCAAAATAATTGCGGTGTAAGAATAAAAAAGTTACTTATTTTACCCAATTGTTATCAAAAATATAAAAAGTACCTGCCAAAAATTGAATTTCCTGCTCAACTTTGGGGGGCATTATATACAGATTGGGGTCTGGCTGTTGCGGCTTGCTATGAGGGAAATACTGCTCGCGCTATCAAGATTAAGCCGAAAGGCGCACCTTTATGCGCGATGCACAGCGAGTCCTTGGGCGATCGCTTTGCTTATTGTTTTATTTCATATCATGAAGGTTGTCATTATCTAGAAAATCAATATTGGCGTAAAGCAATTAAACCTTTAAAAGAAGCTATAGAGATAGTATTAACTAAGCCTGAATGGTGCCAAGAAATAGATCGTCTGTGTGAAATACAGCGTCAGCAGATAGATAATTTTGAAGAGCATTTAGAATTTAGTGAATTTTGGTATTTATTAATAAGTAGTTCGACATCAAAAACTTATTACGTCGAACACCAAGCAATGAAAATTGGTTTCAAAGTAGACGCTCACAAAATAGGCTTTCAACAAGCATTAGATGAACTTAGAGAATTACAAAATCTCGATCCTAGTAATTCTGCTACTGCCAACATTATTCACATATTAGAAGTCAACTTAGAACTAGAAACAATTAATATTCTTTGGCAACAAGGAGAGTACGAATCAGCAGTTGTGGTGGCAAAGCGATCGCATCACGACAAAGTGCGTTTTGCAGTTGCAGAAGTATGTTTAGAAATAGTGTTAGAAATATTACAGAGCGATAATTTAACTAATGAATCACTTCAATCTTTACAAAAGATAACTCAGTGGGCTTATGAACTTTGCCCCAGCGAAGCATCATTTCAACCAGTTTATAATCATCTTAAACATTTAGGAATTTATCATTAAAATGAATCAGTCGCCATTTGTCCCCAACCCGTATGATGTCTTAGAAGTATCTCCTGAGGCATCAAAAAAAGAAATTACCGTTGCTTTTGCTATGGCAATGAAGCGTCGTCAATATTCGTCTAGTGCGATCGCGACCGCGCGAAAAAGTTTAATTAATCCTCAAGCAAGAATTGTTGCTGATTATCTACGTCCGAAACTGACCCCAATTCAACGTTTTAAACGCAGTGATTTTTCTGCGCTTAATGCTCCTATACCAGAATTAGAACTATTGCTTGAATTTTATAATCTAGAACAAGAAATTGAGCAAGGCGATCGAGTATTAGAAAGTGATAAACGATTAGGTGAAGCTTTATTTTCTGATTATCCAGATTGCAATTAAACAATAAAAAATCAATAAAATTATGAACAATAACCATTTACCAATCTTTGAACTTAACGAATTACAGAAAAAGCAGCTTCAACAAGAATTAGGAACTCTGCTCAAAGAAAAAATGTCTCTCAAACAGTCTTTAAAACGACAAGAAGAACAAGCAGAATCTGAAAAAGAAGAATTGTTTTTAGAACTATTAGAAGTTTTTGACGCTTTAGAATCCTGCTTTAAATATATAGAAGTAAACCCCGAACCTAACGCCAAATTTATCAAACGTCTGCCCAAATCTATAGGGACTATTCAAAAGAAACTGCTAAATATTTTAGAACGGCGAGAGGTACAGCAAATTGAACTTAAAGATAATCAACTCGACTATAGTATTTGCCAAATAGTTGATCGCGAAGAAAGAGAAGATTTAGAAGAACAAACTATTACTAAGGTTGTCCGCCAAGGGTTTAAAGTCGAATCCAAAATATTACGCCCGATGGAAGTCATCACCTCTAAAAAACCATCTGCTTGAAATTATGGCTGGGGTACTAAAAGACTGAGAGAAATTCCGATCGACTAATTGGAATTAAGTAAGAAATAAGATCGACTATCTGTGCTTATCTGCTGTGTAGACAAGACACGCCTTCTTTAATTATTTTTTTGGATGAAACTTAGGATAAAGCATCGCCTTTACAGGACAACCATTAATAAGATGCTGTTTAATTACCGTCGCCACCTCATCAGGATGAACTTGAGAGTACCATGTGCGATCTGACTCTACCAATACCATCGTGCCATTACCGCACTGTCCCAGACAAGGAACAGAAATCAACTCCACATCTGCTGGCAGATTTCGTTTAAAATTCTCCAATACCTGTTCGGCACTATATTGACGACAGCTACGCCCACGACAAACCATTACTCTCTGCGCTGAAGATTCTTCAGCTTTATGAACTGGTGGTAACTGTATTTCTTGTTCCATAACTGCGCGTTAAAGGCGAATAGTCATAGATTACTACACCGTCCTAGAAGATACCGCTCCACATATGAAACGACGGAGTAATCTGTGAGGGTTGGTCAATATCTGTAACAGTAACATTATCGTTTCTATAGTTTTTTCTCGCAATACCTTAATTTTTGCTGCTAAATATTAACTTTTTGAACTTCTGAGTCTATCAACTGAAAGTGAGTGCTAGCTTAATCCTTAATGAAGCTCGGATTTTAACTCTCTGCAATACATAACAAATATTTTTTCTAAATCCGATTCATAACTCAACTAAACTTAATTAAGGAAGTGGCAAGTGGTTACAATACCCCATCAATCTAAATCTACGGCTCACGAACACCATCATCATCATGAGTCAGAACAAAACAAATCTGACCGTGTAGCAGTATTGTTAATGGGCTATGGCGAAGTAGAAAGCTATGAAGACTTTGCTAACTACAACGAACAAGCATTAAATCTTCTTACAGCTAAATTTGCTCCTGTACCTACCTGGGTTTATCCTGCGATCGCAAAATTATTAGCAATTTTTGACCTACACGAGTGGAGTCATCAACACGGTAATTTTATTTCTCCTCACAACGCCATCTTTGAAGAACAAAGAGAAGGTATTGAAAAAGAGCTACAAGCAACCTGGGGAGAAAAGGTTCAAGTTTTTAAAGCGTTCAACTTTTGCGCTCCTCATCTACCCGAACAGGTCTTAGAAGAGATTAAAGACCAGGGATTCGACAAAATCCTGATTTATCCCTTGCTAGTGGTAGATTCTATCTTTACCAGCGGTATTGCAGTCGAGCAAGTTAATAAAGCTTTAGCTAACCAAGCCGATGGCGATGCTCATTGGTTAAAGAGTTCTCGCTATATTCCTTCCTTCTTCAACAAGTCAGGCTACATCAAACTACTGGCACAGATGGTAGAAGAGAAGATTGAGGCGGAATTAGCTCAAGGGCATTTAGCTTCTCAAATTGGCATCATTCTAATGAATCATGGTTGCCCTCACAAAGCCAAAGGATTTACGTCTGGAATTGATGAAAGCCAAGCTCTGTATGAACTAGTTAGAGAAGAACTAATCAGCAAATATCCCCTAATTTCTGTCGGCTGGCTCAACCACGACACCCCATTAATTGAATGGACGCAGCCTAATGTTAAATTAGCTGCTCAAAACCTCATGGAGTTGGGAGCAAGTTCTATCGTAATGATGCCTATTGGCTTTGCTACAGAAAACCACGAAACTCTTTTGGACGTAGATCATATTATTCATAGTCTACAGCACAAACATTCTGACGTTACCTTTATTCGCATGCCTTGTGTCAACTCCCATCCTCAATTTATGCAGATGGCAGCAGAGTGGGCGCACCCTCAAATTGAAGCTTTATTGGAAGAATCAGGGATTACAGTCAATCCTCAGTTAGCCAAAGCTCAGGCGACTCAGCACCATCACCATCATTAAACCCCCTCGGATTTTTATTTTGATGTAGGGTGGGCATTAACCAAAATCAATAATCAAATTTCACAGATTTGGTTATGCCCACCACAATTCATATTGATAATGGTTTTCTTGATGGATAAAAGCGATCGCTCACTAAAAAAGTAACGTTTGTTAACAGAGTTGTTAAGCAGTATTTCAACTTTAGTCGAATCAGGCGTTTGCTTAAAAATAGACTAGAACAACGTGATACTATCCATTTCAAGGAGGACAAAAGGGTAAGTGAATCTCCTAGATAGATGAGTCACTTTTGTCCGAACCATCAAAAAAGATTTATTAAAGATAGTAGGAGAAAAACTTTGGGATTAAAAGTAGCCGTTGTCGGTTCTGGACCAGCAGGGTCATCAGCAGCAGAAGTTTTAGCCAAAGCAGGTATTGAAACTTATTTATTTGAACGTAAGCTAGATAACGCCAAGCCTTGCGGTGGTGCAATTCCTTTGTGCATGGTTGATGAATTTGATTTGCCTCAAAAGATTATTGACAGGCAAGTCAAAAAAATGAAGATGATTTCCCCATCCAATAGAGAAGTGAACATCGGTTCAACTCTTAAAGATGGTGAATACATCGGTATGTGTCGTCGTGAAGTTTTAGATGGCTTCCTACGCAACCGTGCTGCTGAATTAGGTGCAAACTTAATTAACGGTACTGTCTATCAGCTAGATATTCCTGATAGTGATAAAGGACTTTATACTCTTCACTATGCCGATCATTCCAAAGGTGCAGTCAAGGGGGAAATGAAAACCCTAAAAGTAGATCTAGTAATTGGTGCTGATGGTGCTAACTCTAGAATTGCTAAAGCTATCGATGCTGGTGACTACAACTATGCGATCGCTTTCCAAGAGCGTATCCGTTTGCCAGAAGACAAAATGGCATATTACGAAGATCTAGCAGAAATGTATGTTGGTAACGACGTTTCTACAGATTTCTACGCTTGGGTATTCCCTAAATTCGACCACGTAGCAGTCGGTACGGGAACTATGAAAGTCAACCAGGCTGATATTAAAAAATTGCAGGCTGGTATTCGCAAGCGTGCTGCTAAACGACTAGAAGGTGGCGAAATCATCAAAGTCGAAGCACATCCAATTCCAGAACATCCTCGTCCACGTCCTATTCGTGGCAGAGTCGTTTTAGTTGGTGATGCTTTGGGTACTGTAACCAAGTCTTCTGGTGAAGGTATTTACTTCGCAGCTAAGTCTGGTCGTATGTGTGCTGAGA
>ENA-ORXT01004049-ORXT01004049.1-marine-metagenome-genome-assembly--contig:-NODE-4049-length-15488-cov-7.937058_pt1 | contig 15488 bp, 13 predicted proteins | sample MGYA00237868_ERZ511482 | MGnify/ENA metagenome assembly ERZ511482 | reverse complement strand
TACCAGGAGACGATCGATTTCTGCAAGCGTCACGGCGCGTTCGATCCGACCACCATGGGCACGGTGCCCAACGTCGGCCTGATGGCCCAGAAGGCCGAGGAGTACGGCTCGCACGACAAGACCTTCCAGGTACCGGCCGACGGCACGATGCGGGTGGTGAACGGCGCGGGCGAGACGCTGCTGGAGCACGGCGTCGAGCGTGGCGACATCTGGCGCATGTGCAACGTCAAGGATGCGCCGGTACGCGACTGGGTCAAGCTTGCCGTGAGTCGCGCACGCGCCACCGCCAGCCCGGCGATCTTCTGGCTCGACGAGGAACGTGCGCACGATGCCCGGCTGATCGAGAAGGTCGAGGCGTACCTGGGCGAGCATGATACCGACGGATTGACGCTCGAGATCATGTCGCCGGCCGCCGCCACGCGCCACACGCTGCAGCGGCTGAAGGATGGCGAGGAGACCATCTCGGTCACCGGCAACGTGCTGCGCGACTATCTCACCGACCTGTTTCCGATCCTGGAGCTGGGCACCAGTGCCAAGATGCTCTCGATCGTGCCGCTGATGAACGGTGGCGGCCTGTTCGAGACCGGTGCGGGCGGCTCGGCCCCCAAGCACGTGCAGCAGCTGGTGGAGCAGAATCACCTGCGCTGGGACTCGCTGGGCGAGTTCCTGGCGCTGGCGGTGTCGTTCGAGCACCTGGCCGACGTGGCCGGCAACCCGCGTGCCGCCGTGCTCGCCACCACCCTGGACGCCGCCACCGGCCGCCTGCTGAGCGAGAGCCGCTCACCGTCGCGCAGAAGCGGCGAGCTCGACAACCGCGGCAGCCACTTCTACCTGGCGTTGTACTGGGCCGAGGCGCTGTCGGCGCAGCAGGACGATGCCGCACTGGCGTCGGCGTTCGCGCCGCTGGCCGAGCGGCTGCGCTCGGACGCGGCGGTGATCGTTGCGGAGATGAACGCGGTGCAGGGCCAGCCTGTCGACATCGGTGGCTACTTCCATCCCGATGTGGGTATGTGCGCGACGGTGATGCGTCCCAGCGCGACGTTCAATGCGGCACTGGACGCCTTCACGGCATCCCGGTAGACAAGGCCACGGAAACCGACCGCTCATGATCACCCGTCTGGAAATAGATGGCTTCAAGGGGTTCGAGGCGTTCGACATCGATCTCGCACCCCTCACGGTGATCGTGGGCGGCAACGCCGCGGGCAAGAGCAACCTGTTCGATGTCGTGAGTCTGTTGTCGAACCTTGCGGGCAAGGATGTCGCGGAGGCGGTCAAGGACATGCGGGGCGAGCCGCTGGAGCTGTTTCGCCAGACCGCGTCCGGACGAGCGAGGCGCATCGTCCTGGCTGCCGAGGTGCTCGTCGACCCGATGGCCCGCGATCCCTGGGGCAGCGAGGTCGAGCTGACGCATACCCGCTTGCGCTACGAGGTCACGCTCGAGCGTCGCGACATGCCGAATGGACTGGAGCGCATACAGGTGGCGCACGAGGCAGCCTATCCCATCGCCGATGCCGACGATGACTGGGCCGCCTCCATGCAGCCTTCCGCATCATTCCGCAAGGCAAGGCTGAGGTACAAGCGAAAGGCGCCGTTGCTGACGACCGATACCGAGGCGCCGAACGGTCCGACATTCAATATTCATCAGGACGGTCGCCAAGGGCGCCATCGACCGGCGAGCGCTGCCGAGGCGACAGTGCTTTACAGCATCACGAACGCCGAGTTTCGTCACCTTTTCGCCTTGAGGGAGGAGATGCGGGGGTGGCGGCTCCTGCAGCTCGATCCGGCACTCCTGCGCAAGCCGGCCCCGGCCACCGTGTCGGACGTCCTCGAGGCCGACGGATCGAACCTCGCTGCCGTGCTCGTGCGCCTGAAGGCGGAAACATCGTCGACATCGCGGCCGGCCGGCGCGCTCGCCGACATCGCCAGCGAGCTCAACGAACTCGTTCCGGGCGTCGTCGGCCTGGATGCCCAGCTCCACGAGGCGAGTCGGGAGTACCGGGTCGAGTTGATCATGCGTGACGGCCTGCCGTTTTCGTCGCGGGTCGTGTCGGATGGGACGTTGCGTGTGCTCGCCTTGCTCACCCTGCTGCACGATCCCCGGCACCGCGGTTTGGAGTGTTTCGAAGAGTCCGAGAACGGCGTGCATCCGGCAAGAATCCGGGCTCTGGTCGAGCGTCTTCAAGACATGGTGACCGACCCGCGAGAAACGCTCGGCATTGAAGAATTTCAGCGATCGATGACGCAACTGTTGATGAACAGTCATTCACCCGTAGTGTTGGCAGCGATCGTCCAGCCCGAGTGGATGCCTGCCGAGAGCGTCGTCCTGTTCGCCGATACCACCACGGTGAGTGATCCTGAAAACGGAGAGATGCGACGCCGGACCCGGTTGCGGCGTGTGCGTTCCGATTCCCAGATCTCGCTGCTCGATCCGGCGGAATACCCGCAGGCGTTCGTCTCGGACTTCGAGGTTCGCAAGATGCTCGAGACGGTCAGTGGGGACATCTGAGTGCACTATCCGGGGCTGGCGCTCTATGCCGAAGGTCCGACCGACTATCGCTTTCTATCCCCCGTCCTGCGCAGGCTCTGCGAGCATCTCTGCCTGACGGGAGCCAACTCTCCGGTCGACGTCAGTGACGTTCTCGGACTGGACCACCCGAAGGCGTTCGACGGGGCACCGCGCAAGGTGCGAATCGTGGAGGCGGGGCGCGACGCCGCCGGCGCATGGCGTGTCCTGTTCGTGCATGCCGATGGTGCCGGAGATGCGCGTGCGGCTCGCGATCAGCAGGTTCTTCCTGGACTGGGCTTGCTGTCGACCGAGCTGTCCGACAAGGAAGCGGGAGTCGGGGTCGTGCCGGTACGGGAGACCGAGGCCTGGGCGCTCGTGGATGGCGACGCACTGCGCAGCGCTTTCGGTACGGCGTTGGACGACGCGGAGATGAACCTGCCGAAGAGCGCCGCCGATACCGAGTCTGACAAGAACCCCAAGAAGACGCTCGAAGAGGCGTTCCTTGCAACGCGGCCCACCGGGCGGCGCGCGCGGCGCGGGGCGTCTCCGCTACTCGGTCAGATCGGCGAGAACGTCCGTCTGGAGCGACTTCGCGCTCTCGACTCCTTTCAAGCCTTCGAGAACGATCTGGTCGATGCGCTGCGCGAACTCGACATCCTGCGAAAAGGTTTCGGAGGTCGAGCGCGGTAGTCGCCGCCCGTTTGTCGGGCGTCCGTTTTCGAAAGGCTTCGTCAGACCGTGAACACGTGCCGGCGATAATGCGCAAGCTCCGCGATCGACTCGCGGATATCGTCCAGTGCCAGGTGCGTGTTCTCCTTCTTGAAGTTCGCAGCCGCCGAGTCCGGGGCCCAGCGGCGCACCAGCTCCTTGACGCTGCTGACATCCACGTTGCGGTAGTGGAACCAGCGCTCCAGGGCCGGCATGGTGCGCACCATGAAGCGACGGTCCTGGCAGATGCTGTTGCCGCACATCGGGCTCTTGCCGGCCGGCACCCAGTCGGCCAGGAAGGCCAGCGTCTCGCGCTCGGCATCCGCCAGCGTGTGCGCGCTGGCGCGCACGCGTGCCAGCAGGCCCGAGCCGCCGTGGTGCTCCTGGTTCCAGTCATCCATCGCCGCCAGGCGCGTCTCGCTGCACCGGATGGCCAGCACCGGGCCCTCGGCCAGCGTTTCGAGGTGGCTGTCGGTGACGATGGTGGCGATCTCGATCACGGTGTCGGTATCCGGGTCGAGCCCGGTCATCTCCAGGTCGACCCAGACGAGGTTTTCGGTGCTGACGGGCATCGGGCGGTTCACACGGTAGGGGTTATGCTCGACGGTGTAGCACAGGCGCCGGCGTGTTTCCCTGCCGGTAGCCGCTTCGAACGCCTCCGCCCGTCATCCGTCTTCTCTTCCCCGGCTCCCGAATCCATGCCCGTCACCTTGCGCACCCGTTGAGTTCCACCGATCCCGAGCCGGGGCACCGCGTCATCGCGAATCTCGGCCGTGCCCTGGTCGTCGCACCGCTGGAACCGCCGGCAGGGGGGTTGGAAGGAGCTGCGAACGGCGTCGAGAACAGGTCCGACGACGGGCCCGGGGGCGGGGTGGAGCAGGTCATGCCGCTGCGCAACCTGCCGCTGATCGTGGCCGGCGATCGCGTGCTGGTTGAGCGTGACGAGGCCGGAGCGGTCCGCGCCACGCGGTTGGGCGAACGCGCCACGGTGCTCGAACGCAGCGACCACCGTGGCCGGTTCAAGCCGCTGGCGGCCAACCTGACCCACCTGGGGATCGTGGCCGCCGACCCGCCCGGCATCGACACGCTGCTGATCGACCAGTTCTGCGTCGCCGCCGAGCGCGCCGGACTGGCGCCGCTGATCGTGATCAACAAGACCGACCTGCTGGACGCCGACGGACGTGCCGGGGTGGAGCGGCTGCTGGCGGACTACCGGGCGGCGGGCTACGCGGCGGTGTCGACCGACGCCACCGGCGAGTCCGGCATCGCCTCGCTGCGCGCCGCCCTGGTCGGGCGGGCCGCCGCCCTGGTCGGCGCCAGCGGGGTGGGCAAGTCGTCGATCGTGCAGCAGCTGCTGCCCGAGCGGGCGCGGGCGATCCGGGTCGGGGCGGTGTCCGCGGCCACCGGGCTGGGCTCGCACACCACCAGCGTGACGTTCTGGTACGACCTGCCGGACGGCGGCTCGATCGTGGATTCTCCCGGGGTGCGCCAGTATTCGGTGGCCGACCTGCAGCCGATCGATGTGCGGCGCGGCTTTCGCGAGATCCAGGACGCCGCCGCCGGCTGCCGGTTCAACGATTGCACCCACTCGGTCGAACCGGGGTGCGCGGTGCTGGAGGCGCTGGCCGAGGGCCGGATCGCGGACTGGCGCTACGCCAACTACCGCAAGCTGGTGGGCATGCCACCCACACGCTTCGCGCCGCGCTGATCGGGCGCGGCGGGCCCGTTCGCGACCTCTCGATACCGAACCGATCCTGCCTGCCGGGTCAGCGATCGATACCGAAGGTGCAGTGGAACCGTGTGGAGAGACTGTCCGCTTCGGTGGGATCGGGGTAGCGGGTGAAGCTGGCACGGTCCACGCCCGCCACCACCCAGCGCTCCTCGGCGGAGTCTCTCGTCGCGCTCGTCAGGACCGGCGGCTCTCCGGACCGGTTCCGGGTGTGCGTGATGTTGCCGCTCGATGCCAGGCACCGGTTGTCGGCATCGATGGTGTCGAGGTCGAGCACCACGTCGTATTCGTATTCCTCGACCGCTCGATACTCTTCACCCTCCTGACCTGTCGACAGGCTTCCCCGGCCCCGTTGCACGAGCGCATCGCCGTCCAGGGTGCTGGTGATCGCATAGACCCTGTCCAGCACGTAGGACTCCCGGTAGGAGCCGGTTCCCGTCCAGCTGACCGAATTCCCGTCGGTGGACCGGGTGGCGTTCAGGACCGAGACGGAGCCTTCGTCCCCCTCGATCTCGAAGGTGGACACCGAATCGTGGGTGCCGTCGCCGTCTGCCGAGAAGTCGTAGTCGATGTCGGTGACCCGGCTGGAATAGGTGCCTTCGTCCACGATCCGCTCGGAGAACGATGCCGGCAGGTCGAGGGCCATGAACCGGGTCTCCAGCACCGGGTCCCAGGTGTCCAGGCCCGGTGGAAAGTCGAAGCGCTCGATGAGTGCCGCGGGCGGCCGGCCTTCGTCCGCCACCAGGGGGTCGGTGCCCGCCCTGACCTCGTCGAAGTTGCTCCTGCCGTCCCCGTCATCGTCCCAGCTGCGGGTGTCGAACCCGTCGTCGATGACGATCTGCGCCGGCTGGCTGGCGTACACGCTCAACGGTTGCCGGACACTGCCCAGCTTCAGGGCGCCGTTCCTGTCGTGGAACTCGACCAGCAGGGAGGAGAAGCTGCCGATGCGGAACCGGTCACTCTCGGCGGTCCAGAGTTCATCGCCCTGCCAGTCCGCGTCGAAGACCAGATCGTCCCACGACAGGCGCACCCTCAGCTCGTCCGAGACGATCCGGGGGACCGTGATGGTGAAATACAGTGTCTTGAACGCCGGTTCGCCCTCCGGCCCATCGGCCACCAGCGGATCGGTCCCACGGCGCAGCTCGTCGATGTTGCTGGTTCCATCCTCGTCATCGTCCCAGCGGGCGGTATCGAACTCGTCGGCACCGATCGTGCGGGATTCCGAGCTGTCGCTGCCCGTCCTGAAGGGCTTCTCCACGCTTCCCAGCGTGATGTCGCCGGACCTGTCCTGGAACTCGACGCGCAGGGTGCCTTCCTCGTCGGCCGCGAAATCGCCGGTGGCCGTCCAGAACTCGTCACCGATCCATTCGGCCGTCAGGACCTGTCCGCCCCGGAAGACCAGTACCCGCAGTTCGCTGGACGAATGAGCGGGCACGGTGATGTCGACGGTGACCCGAACCGGGTTGCGCGTCATCGGATCGGAACCGGACGAGGTGTCCGCCGGTATCACCGGCGTTTCCTCCATCACCGGGGTCTCCGGTTGCGACACTGGCGGCTCGATGGACGGATCTTCCAGGACCGGTGTTCCGGATCCGGAGGCGGGAGGCGCGGGCACGGGCTCGCCGCCGTTCTCCCCGGAGCCGCTCCCGCAGGAGGCCAGCAGCATCACGGCCGGAATCACTGCCAGATCGGAAAATCTCATCGCTCGGGCCCTTGCCAGTGTGCGTGAACCTCTTCGTCCACCGAAGGGTTCGCTACCGATTACGTGTTCGAAAGCCTGCACGGTACGGCATGGACACGTCCGGTATTCGTACAGGCCGTGCCGCCCGATCGGGCCCCGTTCCTACGCCGCGCCGGTGGCCTTCGGCAGATCCGGCCGGTTGCCCCACACCGACCAGGCTCCGTCCAGCCCCTGCACCCGGTCGAACCCCAGCGCGGTGAGCACGCGCCAGGTCACCGCCGAGCGCTGGTGGCTCTGGCAATAGACCACCACGCGGTGCGAGGGATCGATGTCCAGGCCCGCAAGGTCCGCGCGCAGCGCCTCGACATCGCGCAGCCGCCCGTGCCGGTCGAACTGCCGGGTCCACTCGTAGTGCTTCGCGCCGGGCACGTGACCGCCCATGGCGCTGCGCACGTCGCTGCCGTCGAACTCCGCCGCGCCGCGCACGTCCAGGATGCGCAGTTCGGGATCGTCGAGCAGGGCGAGCAGGGCATCGCTGTCGATCAGGTTCTCGCCCAGCAGTGCCGGGTCCACCGCCGCGCCGTCGCTCGCTGCCGCCCCGGCCGAGGCCGGCTCCTCCCCCGTCACCATCGGCAACCGTTCCGCCTGCCAGGCGGCCATGCCACCGTTCAGCCAGGCGACACCCTGCACCGAGAAGGCCTCCAGCACCCAGGCCAGCCGGGCCGCTTCGGTGGCGCCGCCGGCATCGACCGCGACCACCTGTTGACCGGTGCGCAGGTCGAGATCGGCGAACAGCCGCCGAGCGGTGACGAGATCGGGCAGCAGGCCCGCTGCCGGGGGCTGATTGCGGTTCAGCAAGGCCGCTTCCGCGCGGACCGCGCCGTCGATGTGCCCGGCGATGAAGGCGTCCGCCGGGCGCAGGTCGACGATGCGCACCGAGGCGTCCGGCAGCCGTGCGGACAGTTGCGCGGGCGTGACGAGAAGGGGGAGCCGTGTCGCGGACATGTGCAGGGGATCGCCTCGACGCGTGCGGTGCGCCTCCGTTGCGCGGAACTATACCGGTGACCGCGGTCTGAACGGCCTGATGCCCGTGACGGGTGGCACAGTCGAGCTGATAGGATGTCGTCCAGTACCCAGCAGCACCCTCGATTCGGCGGACCCTTGCGCGTCGTTGCCGCCAGCACCGGCCGGCAGGCCCCTGGAACCGCCGCATTGAGCGACAGACAGATCGATCAGGCCCTCGTGGAGCGTGTGCAGCGCGGCGACAAGCAGGCCTTCGACGTGCTCGTGCTCAAGTACCAGCACCGCATCACCCACCTGGTGTCGCGTTACGTGCACGATGCGCACGAATCCCAGGACGTCACCCAGGAGGCGTTCATCAAGGCCTACCGCGGTCTGCGCAACTTTCGCGGCGAGAGCGCGTTCTACACCTGGCTGTACCGCATCGCGATCAACACCTCCAAGAACCACCTCGTGACCATGAGTCGCAAGATCAGCGACACCGGCATCGATGCCGCCGACGCCGAGCAGTACGAGGGCGGCTGGGCACTGCGCGACAACGCCACCCCCGAGCGCGAATACGTCACCGCCGAGATCGCCGCCAGCGTGCGCCGCTCCATCGAGGCCCTGCCCGAGGACCTGCGCACCGCGATCACGCTGCGCGAGTTCGACGGGCTGTCCTACGAGGAGATCGCCGAGGCGATGGGCTGCCCGATCGGGACCGTTCGCTCGCGGATCTTCAGGGCGCGCGAATCCATCGATACCAACCTCGAGCCCCTGCTCGACGACAAGCGACGGTAGGCGACCATGTCGACGACCCCCCCCACTCCCGAGAGCCTGTCCCAGCTGATGGACGGGGAATGGCAGGACATCGACCGCTCGGCCTGCGTGGCCGGTCTGTGCGATGACGAGGCATCGCGTGCCCGCTGGGCGCGGATGCACCTGGCACGCGACGCGATGAAGGGCGAGCCGGTACTGGCCGCTCCGTCGCTCGCCGACCGGGTGCGCAGCGCGATCGACGACGAGCCCGCGTACAGCAACGTGGTGGGACTCGGGCACGGGTCCGGGCCGCTGGCGCGTACCGTCCCGGCCGCGACGGGGATCGATCGGGGGTTGCCACCGGTTGCCGGGTCGACTGCCGGGCCCGTGGCGCCGCCCGCATCGAAGGCGCGGCCCGTCGTTGCACGGGCATGGCCCAGCCCGGCGGGCATGGGGCTGGCGGCGACGGTGGCGATCGCCACGCTGGTCGGCCTGTCGGCCTGGCAGGGGGCTCCCGATACGCCCGACGGCCCGATCGGCACGCTCGGCACGCTCGGCCCGGTCGCCGGTGCGCTCGACGAACGTCGCGACGCCACCGTCGAGGGTGAGCGGTCGCCCGGACCGGTCCCCGGGGCGCGCCTGCCGCGGGTGGAGCCGGTCGGCAACAGCGGCAGCTACTGGGTATCGGGAACCGCCGATGATGCCGGTCAGCGCAGCGCGGGCGAGGAGCGGTTGAACGGCTTTCTCATGCAGCATCTGGAGAACGGGGCCGGCACCAGCCGCGAAGGGTTGCTGCCGTACTCGCGCCTGGTCGGTTACGACCGTCTGGATGCCGACGGAGCGCGCTGACGGCCGATGAGGGTGCGACCGTCGATGCAACCGATGAAGGTGCTGTCGCTGTGCGGCGTGCTCGTGCTGGCGTGCGTGCCGGGCGCGCGCGCCGACGTCGTCGCGACGCCTGCCGCAAGCGCGGACACGGTGGAGGAGGGGGTCGGCGCGACCGAGGCCGTGGACGTGGACGTGGACACGGACACGGACGTGGCGAGCATGATCCGCTCGATGGCCGATGCGTTGCGCACGCTGAACTACGAGGGCACGTTCGTGCACCTGGCGGACGATAACCTGACCTCGCTGCGCATCGTGCACGTCCATGACGGTGGTGGCGAACGTGAACGGTTGTCGGCCCTGGACGGCGAGGCGCGCGAGGTGCTGCGCGACCACTCGCTGGTGACCTGCATCTGGCCGGATTCGCGTTCGGTGGTGGTCGGCACCTCCAAGCCGCGCTCACCGTTGCCGGCGATCGATGCCTCGCTGGGCGACAACCGGCACTACCGGCTGAGCGCGCTGCCCGACGACCGGGTGGCCGGTCGCCCGGTGCACGGGATCGAGGTCGCACCGCGCGACGGGTTGCGCTACGGCTACCGGTTCTGGGTCGATCGGACGAACGCGATGCTGCTGCGCTCCATGCTGCTCGACGGGCGCGGCCATCCGCTGGAGCAGATGCTGTTCACCCGGATCGAGTATCCGGACGCGATCGATCCGGCCCGCTTCGAGGTTGCCGGCGACGGGGCGGAGCGTGACTGGCTCGACGCCGAGCTTGCCCGGGCCAACGCCGCGAACTCGGCGGAGACGGCGGAAACGGCCGGCGCACGCGCCGCCACGACGGCGACACGCCCCGCGGCCGGCCCGGACGCTCGCATCCGCTTCGACGGGCTGCCCGACGGTTTCCGGCTGATGCCGCTCGACGAACCGGCCATGTCGGCCGTGTCGGGCACACCGGGCGAGACCGGTCCGGTCAGCCACCTCATGCTCGGTGACGGCGTGGCGATGGTCTCGGTCTACGTGGAGCACGCCACCGTCGATGCGCAGGACGACAGTGTGGCCGGCCCGGCACGCATGGGCGCGGTCAACGCGTTCGGGCTGAGCCTGGCGAACGCCTTCGTCACCGCGGTCGGCGAGGTGCCGGCCGAGACGGTCCGCCGGATCGCGCTGGCCACGCGAGTGTCCCCCTGACGGGCGAGGCCGCCATCGCGCCCCGGGGTGCCACGCTGCGCCGCGGGCGCATCGTCGATGTCGACGCGCGGGCCGGAACCGCCACGGTCCTGCTGCACGGGCCCGCCGCGGGCGCCTCGACCGGGTGCGCCCGCTGCGCCCGCGGGCTCGGTTGCCAGGCCCTGTTCGGCCCGCCGCCACGGGCGACCGCCACGGCCTGCCGGCTGCCGGCCGCGGTGGCGGGCCGGACCGGTTACGGGATCGGCTGCGAGGTCGAGGTGTCCGTGCCCGATGCCGGCACCCTCGCACCGCGAGCCGCCGCCCTGGGCTTCGGCGTGCCCACCGTGGCCCTGGTGCTGGGCAGCGTGCTCGGCGAATGGGCGGCCGGCACCGTCGCGCACGGCCCGCACGGCCCGCACGGCCCGCACGGTGCGCTGTTCGCCACCGTCGGTGGACTGTCCGGGCTGGCGATCGGCGTGCTGGCATCGCACCGCCTGCTGCGCCGCCTGACCCGAACCTTCGATGCGCGTCCGTGCACCGGCGCGCTCCGTATAGCCAGCGTCGCCGCGATGCGTCCGCCTGCCCCGACCCCGAGCCATGTCGATGACGAAACCGTTTGAGCGATCCCCGGGCGCGATGCCGCTCGCCGGTGTCCGGTGGTGGCGGGGCGCGCTGTTCGCGCTCGGCTGCCTGTGGCTGGCGGCGCCGTGGTCGGTGCCGCCGGCGCACGCGCTCGAAGGCCTGCCCGACTTCACCCCGCTGGTGGAGCGCAACCACCAGGCGGTGGTCAACATCAGCACCCGGCGCAGCACCGCCACCGCGCGCGACGAGCGGGCCGAGGACGAGCGCGGGGACGAGAACGGGCGGGGGGGCAGGCGCGGCGAGTCCCCGCTCGACGACCTGATCCGCCGCTACCGCGACGAGGAGCGCCCGCGCGCACCGCTCGATCCCAGCGCGCAGGGTTCCGGGTTCATCATCACCACCGACGGCTACGTGCTGACCAACAATCACGTCGTCGATGGTGCCGACGAGGTACTGGTGCGGCTGCACGACCGGCGCCAGTTCATCGCCAAGGTCATCGGCACCGATCCGCGCTCGGACATGGCGGTGCTGAAGATCGACGGCCGTGACCTGCCGGTGGTGACCGTCGGTGACAGCGACGCGCTGCCGGTGGGGGCCTGGGTGCTGGCGATCGGTTCGCCGTTCGGGTTCGACTTCTCGGTGACCGCCGGCATCGTCAGCGCCAAGGGACGCGCCTTGCCCAACGAGAGCTACGTGCCGTTCATCCAGACCGACGTGGCGATCAACCCGGGCAACTCGGGCGGGCCGCTGTTCAACCTCGATGGCGATGTGGTCGGCATCAACAGCCAGATCTACAGCCGCACCGGTTCCTTCTCCGGGTTGTCCTTCGCCATCCCGATCGAGCTGGCCATGGACGTCGCCGACCAGATCCGCGCCACCGGCACGGTGCGGCGCGGCTGGCTGGGCGTGATCATCCAGGAGGTGACCGCCGACCTTGCGAACTCGTTCGGCATGCGCACCGCTCACGGCGCGCTGGTGGCCAATATCCTGGACAACAGCCCGGCCGCGGCGTCCGAGCTGAAGACCGGCGACATCATCACCCACTTCGAGGGCCGCCGGATCGTGCGCTCCTCCAACCTGCCGCCGCTGGTCGGACGCGTGCCGGTCAACACCGATGCGGACGTGCGCGTGGTGCGCGAGGGCCGTGTCCTGGAGCTGAAGGTGAACATCGGCCAGCTGCCCGGCGAGAACGGTGCGCCGGTCGCGAGAGGGTCGGCACCGGACGGTTCATCCGACCCGCTCGCGCTGTCGGTCGCCCCGGTCGATGCGGCCACCCGCGAACGGCTGGGCATCGACAAGGGCGGGGTGCTGGTCACCGACATCGTGGCCGGAGGTCCCGCCGAGCGGGCCGGCATCGTGGCCGGGGACGTGATCCTGACCATCGACAACACCTCGATCGATGCGCCCGACGAGCTGCCGGGCCTGCTCGGCCGACTGGCCGATCGCGAATCGGTACCGGTGCTAGTGCAGCGCGACGACGGCCCGGTCTGGCTGGCCCTCAAGCTCGACGAGTGAGACCGGCCGCGTGAGCGATACCGTGTCGGTGCCGGCCGAGCTGACGCTGCTGTACCGGGAAGGCTGCCACCTGTGCGACGAGATGGAGGGCCTGCTCGCCGAGCTGCTGCCGGCGGCCAGCTACCGCCTGCACCGGCTGGACATCGACGACGATGCGAGCTTGCGGGCCGCTCACGATCACCGCGTACCGGTACTGCTGCTCGAAGAGCGAGAGCTGTGCCACCACTTTCTCGACCTGCAGACGGTCCGGGATGCGCTTGCGGGCTACACTCGGACGGATCGAAGCGACGCCTGAACGCGCAAGCGCTGGCGTGTCGCCCGGTGCCGCCGCATCGGGTCGAGGCTTCCCGGACCCGGATTCCATGCAAGCGCCCAATTCCAACGCCCGGTCCGCCGATCGGTCCACCGCCCGGCTCGTCCCCGGCAAGGTTCACCGCCAGGACCGCATCCGCAACTTCTCGATCATCGCCCACATCGACCACGGCAAGTCGACGCTGGCCGACCGGTTCATCCAGGTGTGCGGCGGTCTGAGCGATCGGGAGATGTCCGCCCAGGTGCTCGACTCCATGGACCTGGAGCAGGAGCGCGGCATCACCATCAAGGCCCAGGCGGTCTCGCTGGACTACACCTCGCTCAGCGGCGAGGTCTATCACCTGAACTTCATCGACACCCCCGGCCACGTCGACTTCAGCTACGAGGTCAGCCGGTCCCTGTCCGCCTGCGAGGGCGCGCTGCTGGTGGTGGACGCATCCCAGGGCGTGGAGGCCCAGTCGGTGGCCAACTGCTACACCGCCATCGAGCAGGACCTGGAGGTGGTGCCGGTGCTCAACAAGATCGACCTGCCGGCCGCGGATCCGGAGCGGGTGGTGGACGAGATCGAGGAGATCATCGGCATCGAGGCCCACGATGCCATCCACTGCAGTGCCAAGACCGGCATCGGCATCGTCGAGGTGCTCGAGCAGATCGTGCAGCGCATTCCGGCACCGGTCGGCGACCCGGAGGCGCCGGTGCGCGCCCTGATCATCGACTCCTGGTTCGACGCCTACGTCGGCGTCATCACGCTGGTCAGGGTCATGCAGGGCACGATCGTGCAGCGCGACAAGATCCGCATCATGTCGACCGGTCGCGATTACCAGGCCGACGATGTGGGCGTGTTCACGCCCAAGCGCTCCAAGCGTGCGCAGCTGTCGGTCGGCGAGGTCGGCTACGTGATCTGCGGCATCAAGGAGATCGAGGCGGCGCGGGTCGGCGACACGATCACGCTGGCGCGCGCACCGGCCACCGAGCCGCTGCCGGGCTTCAAGCAGGTGCAGCCGCGCGTGTTCGCGGGCCTCTACCCGATCGAGGCGGACGACTACGAGAACTTTCGCGAAGCGCTGCAGAAGCTCCGGCTCAACGATGCCGCGCTGCACTTCGAGCCCGAGACCAGCTCGGCGCTCGGGTTCGGCTTCCGGTGCGGCTTTCTCGGCATGCTGCACATGGAGATCTGCCAGGAGCGGCTGGAGCGCGAGTACGACCTGGACCTGATCTCCACCGCGCCCACGGTGGTCTACGAGATCGCCGACACGCGCGGCGAGATCACCTACATCGACAACCCCTCCGACCTGCCCCCGGTCAACGTCATCGACGAGATCCGCGAGCCGATCATCCAGGCCAACATCCTGGTGCCGCAGGACTACGTCGGTGATGTCATCAAGCTGTGCATCGAGAAGCGCGGCGTGCAGCTGAACCTGCAGTATCTCGGCCGCCAGGTGCAGCTGGCCTACGAGCTGCCGCTGTCCGAGGTGGTGCTCGACTTCTTCGACCGGCTGAAGTCCTGCTCGAAGGGCTACGCCAGCTTCGAGTACGAGTTCAAGCGCTTCCAGGCGGCCGACCTGGTCATGGTGGATGTGCTGATCAACGGCGACAAGGTCGACGCACTCGCCTCGATCGTCCACCGGGCGCGCTCGCAGGCCCGTGGCCGGGACCTGGCCGAGCGCATGAAGGAGATCATCCCGCGCCAGATGTTCGAGGTGGCGGTGCAGGCGGCCATCGGCAGCCACGTGATCGCGCGCAGCACCATCAAGGCGCTGAGGAAGAACGTCACCGCCAAGTGCTACGGCGGCGACGTGTCGCGAAAGCGCAAGCTGCTGGAGAAGCAGAAGGCCGGCAAGAAGCGCATGAAATCGGTCGGCAAGGTGGAGATACCGCAGGAAGCGTTCCTGGCGGTGCTGCAGGCCGATCGCAGCGGCGGCTGAGCCGCACACTCAACCAACACGGACCGAGCGCTTGGACAACTTGAACTTCCCGCTGATCCTCGTCATCGCCACCGCCGTCACCGGCGTGATCTGGCTGATCGATGCCCTGGCGTTCGCGCCGAAGCGCCGTGCGGCCGCCCGCAGCGACGGGGGCGAGGAGCCGTTGCTGGTCGAGTACGCCCGCTCGTTCTTCCCGGTGCTGCTGGTGGTGCTGGTGCTGCGCTCGTTCCTGTTCGAGCCGTTCCGCATCCCGTCGGGCTCGATGATCCCGACCCTGCTGGTGGGCGACTTCATCCTGGTCAACAAGTTCAGCTACGGGCTGCGGCTGCCGGTGAGCAATCTGGAGATCCTGGAGACCGGCCGCCCGGAGCGGGGCGACGTCGCGGTGTTCCGCTTCCCGCGCGATCCGAGCAAGGACTACATCAAGCGCGTGGCCGGCCTGCCAGGGGATGTGGTGACGTACCGCGACAAGCGACTGTCGATCAACGGCGAACCGGTCAAGGTTTCCGACGGCGAGCCTTACGTTTATCAGGACGAGTCCGATAGGACCATCAGTGCGGTGTTGAGCCGGGAGACGCTCGGCGAGACGGCGCACGAACTGCTGGTCCTGCCGGACGCACGAGGCGGAAGCGAAGGCGAATGGACGGTGCCCGAGGGGCACTACTTCATGGTCGGCGACAACCGTGACAAGAGCAACGACAGTCGCTACTGGAACTTCGTTCCCGAAGCGAACCTCGTCGGCCGGGCGACCCGCATCTGGATGCACTGGAACGGTGGCAT
>ENA-ORXT01004048-ORXT01004048.1-marine-metagenome-genome-assembly--contig:-NODE-4048-length-15492-cov-4.235809_pt1 | contig 15492 bp, 13 predicted proteins | sample MGYA00237868_ERZ511482 | MGnify/ENA metagenome assembly ERZ511482 | reverse complement strand
CAAGGCACCACCTACCGCATCTCCGGCCAGGCGATGTATCTGCTGGCAAACCTGGCGGTCGGCGGCAACTGGCCGGGCCCGGCCGACAAGGCGATGGGGCCGAAGAGCTTCGAGATCGACTACATCCGCGCCTACAAGAAGACGCCGCCGGCGCTGGCGTTCGACGCCGACGGGGCGCTCGTCGTGGCAGACGATTCCGAGTTGCCCTTGTCGCCTGTCTAGCAGCCGTTCGAACCACGAAGCATGTTGCGCAGTCGTAACGGGATCTTGATTCAGCGAGACAGCACGAACGTTGACGCGATTGCGCCATCGGATTAGCCGATCGAAATCGTCGTGCGCAGGATGTCGAACCTTGATCACGCTGTGGAGCCAGCGTCGACGGTGATCGTGGTTCCAGTGATTCCTGCCGCCGCATCGGTGAGCAGGAAGCCAACTGCGGCTGCAACCTCTTCGACGAATGCGAAACGACTCAACGCGGACCGGCTTCGAATACGGTCCAGGTTCTTGTCACCGAGCCCCGATGTCATGTCGGTCTCCAGGAAACCTGGCGAGACGGTATTGACCGTAATCTCTCTGGGACCAAGTTCGCGGGCAAGCGATCGCGTGAAGCCTTCCATCGACGCCTTTGTTGCTCCGTAGGCCGCAAGTCCGCGATACCCGGTCTGGGCAACAATCGACGAGATATTGACGACCCGACCCTGGCGGGCGGCGAGCATGTGCCGAACGATGTACTTGGTGAGCACGATTGGCGACGTCACGTTAACTCGTACGAGAGTCTCGATGTCACTGTTGTGCATCGTTGGCAACACCCCATCGGTGCCGAGCGCAGCGTTGTTGATGAGAGCGAAGGGCTTTCCGTGGTTGTCTACGATGTCTTTGACTAAGTCGCCCAATTGATCGATTTCGCCAAGGTCCTGGGAGATGTGGATATAAGCGTCGTCGTCACCGCAAATCGAGGCAGGGTCAACTGATCGGCGCGATATGCCGATCACGTGGAACCCGGAGGTTGTGAGATTGCGGGCGATCCCAGCCCCGAGTCCACCAGAGGTGCCGCTGACTATGACCAGTTGTTTCTGCACTAGCGCGCCGCCTTTCCCGTGGAAGAGATGTCGAGGGCGTCGACGACGCGCACATTCGCTGGGACCTGCGGTCCGGGAGCAGTCTGACGGACCCACCTCCGGAGTCGTTTGCCGAGGTCATCGACCTGGGCGCCCGGGGTGGGAACGATTGCGGCGATCAGCAAAAAGCCAGTCATCGAGTTCGGCCTCGCAGTGACTTGTGCGTCGTGTACCTCTTCATGCTCCCTTAGAAGGCTTTCAACTTCCTCGGGCCAGACGCTGGCGCCTCCTACATTTACGACGCCAGATGCGCGCCCCCGAAAGAGCACGCGATCGCCAGAGACCTCGACCACGTCGCCAGTTGAAGCGAAGCCGTCTTCGCCCGCAGTGCTGACGCCAGGACTGTAGATGTGCAGAATATCGTCGCGCACATCGAGCCGGATTCCCCTAGGTGCATCACTGAGATACGCACTGGGGAACCCGGCGAGACCATCCGTCACCGAGAAGGCGGCACCGGTCTCAGTGGAGGCAAAGATGTGAACGATTCGGGCTGCGGGGAAGCGCCTCTTTAGCGCATCAAGAACTTGTTGGTCTGCGATCTCACCTCCGAGCGTTATCTGGCGCAGCTGCCATGGGAGCTCGAGACGAACTTGAAGGATCATTCTCCACAGCGTGGGCGTCGCAGAGAGGGCAGTGGCCCCCGATGAGGCAATGAATCTGACTCGCTCCGCCAATGATTCCCTGAGGTCAGGGGCAATGACGGTCGCATTTGCGGCGAGCGCATGATGGAGAACCTGCAGGCCCGCCATTCGGTTGGGGTCGTAGAGCATTCCCCAAGCCAGCGGGAGCTGACCTTCTCGGATCGAAAGCGTTCGGGTTAGAGTCTGTCGCGTGTGTCGGACTGGCTTCGGTGTTCCTGTCGTGCCAGAGGTGTACACGACCCAGGTCGTATCGAGTTCGAGGGCTGGGTGCTCCATAGGATCGGAACGATCGTCTTGTGGTTCGACGACGACACAGTGGTCTGGCAATACCGACAACTCGATTCCAGCGGGTACTAAGTGAACTTCTTGCGCCCATCCCTGCAAAACGACGAGGGCGGCAGCGACTATTTCGGATCTGTCTGTTCGGATGGCGATGCAAGTCCCGGGCGAGGCGGCTTTCCGTAGACCGAACCGATCTTCGTGTACATCGTCGAACACATATGTGTCCGTTTTTGTCGTTATGCGGAAAGAACTAGTCATCTTGCTCGGACGGAGCAAACTTCTCATAGATTGCGATGAATTGGCCGAGAGTCTCGGGGTAAACGGGCTCATCCATCAGCGAGAACGGATCGTATCCGAGCATGTCCTCAAGGCGCGTGACCAGAACCGCGAAGCCGAGGCTATCCAGCTCGGTGTCCAACAGCACGGTCTCGTCAGTGAACTCGACAGGTTCGAGCTCATCTTCTTCGAACAAGTCCTTTAACTCGCTTACAACAAAACTTCGAATGTCCATGGTCACGCCTTTCCTCTGGCCAACCTATCCGTTCTCGACTTGTGGCCGTTGGACTGGTTTCGGATGTGCAATCGAGCTCGCTTCGCCTCGCAATCCGGCAGTATGCGGTCACGGCCTGCTGCTCGGCTCGACGAGGGCTAGAGTTTCATTTGTTGATATGAGCAAAGCAACCGCAATAATCCAGGCCCGCATGGGATCGACTCGATTACCAGGCAAGACGCTCGAACCGCTCGGTGAAACCACCGTTCTCGGCTCTGTGATCGACCGACTCGAGATGGCATCGAGCGTTGGTCAAGTCATCCTGGCGACCACAACCGAAGACGAGGACGATGCCATTGTTGGCCATTTCACTCACCGGCTCCCCGTGGTTCGTGGTGATCATCAAGACGTGTTGTCACGCTTCGTCAAGGCTTCTGAGCTGGCAGATCACGAGACGCTGCTTCGCGTTACCGCTGATTGTCCATTCATCGACCCACTGATCGTCGACCTCGCTGTTGAAACAGTCACGAGTCATGCCTATGACTATGTGGGAACAGATATCGACGGCCGCTTCTTACATGGGCTCGATGTCGAGGCATTCTCGCATACGGTGCTGGTCGCGTCTCTGAAGTTTGCCGTTAGTGAACCAGATCGAGAGCACGTGACCCCTGCGATCTACCGCAACCCCGACCAGTTTTCCATCGGTGCAATCCCCGCCCCCGAGTGGGCACGGCGCCCCGATCTGCGGCTCACCATCGATGAACCCGAGGATCTTGCTCTGGCTCGGGCCATCCTGTCGATCGACCCGTCGTTGGCGACCAAGTCAGCCGAGAAAGTCATAGCGCTGCTCGACGCCAACCCGCCTTTGAGGGCAATCAATGCGGTGGTCGAGCACAAGATCAGCCCCGTTGAAGGGTTCCGAGCTGCAGACACTCAGTAGGCACGAGTTGTCATCGCCCAACGGACAGCATTGGTAATAAGCTGAGGTCTATGCGTGATGACCCCATCTCGCCCGAAACCTTGGTCGACGCTTGAGCATCAGCAACGAAATCCAATACCCACCCCTCCCAGACACTCCTGATCTCCCGATAATCCCGTACGGTCGTCAGACGATTCATGACGATGATATTGCTGCGGTTGTCGATGCGATGGGATCAGACTGGCTCACGCAGGGCCCGCCGATCGAAGAGTTCGAAGAGGCGGTATGTGAGCGCGTTGGGGCAGAGTACGCAGTGGCCTACTCGAGCGCTACTGCCGGATTGCATGGCGCCGGGGCAGCAGCAGGCCTCACACCCGATTCGCATCTCGTCACGTCATCATTGAGCTTTATCGCGAGCGCAAATGTCGGTGGCTACATGGGGAGCCGGGTCTCGTTCGCAGATCTCGACCTCGACACTATGAACCTTGACCTCGATCTTGTCGCGCGTGATGCAGATGTGGTGGTGCCGGTTCACTACGCGGGTCTGCCGGTTGACCTTTCGGGTATCGAACGCTCGGCTTGTGTTGTGATCGAGGATGCTGCGCACGCCATCGGCGCGCTGACACCCCATGGGCCAGTCGGGAACTGTGCGAACTCAGATATGACCGTGTTTTCTTTCCACCCGGTGAAGACCGTGACCTCGGGTGAAGGTGGTGTTGTCACCACGAATAACGCCGATCTTGCCGAGTTCCTGCGCAGGTTTCGCCACCACGGCATAGAGCGTGTCGACGGAGCACCGGCATGGCACTACACGATTCCAGAACTGGCGTTCAACTACCGAATGACGGGTCTGCAGGCGGCCTTGGGTCAGAACCAGCTACGCCATCTCGATTCTTTCCTAGAGCGGCGCATAGCGATCGCTGACGTATACGATGCCGCCTTCGCCGATTCAGTCGTAGTTACCCCGCCGAGGCCGCTAGCGGGGTTCACCCATGGGTTACACCTCTACGTGATTCGTGTTCCGCATCGACGATTCGTGTTTGACTTCCTGCGATCGCAAAACATCGGTGTTCAAGTGCACTATGTGCCCATCCATCACCATGGGCCTTATCTATCCGATGATGCTGGCTTGCCGAATACAATGGCGACCTACGAGTCGATCATTTCGCTGCCGTTGTTTCCGACGCTCACAGGTCAGGAGCAGGACCGGGTGGTAGCAACGGTGTTGACGGCCCTGCGCATGGCAGAGAGCTGAGCCCGACCGCCCGATTATTGGGTTAAGCTCACGGCGCTCGCCGTTGTGTTCGATTGCTGCGTGTCGGCGTAGTGAGGGCCGTGAAGCCCTCACCACGCACAGAACGCAGTCTTACTGAATTTCGGTTTCGCAGGCTCGTAGACCCTGTTCGAAGGTGTCCGTGCCGGCACCACCGGTGCATACATCGGTGTCGATGCCGCCGCTCAGGATGTCGTTGCCAGCGTCGCCGAACAGTTCGTCGTCGCCACTGTTACCGCGGACATCGTCGTTGCCGTCGCCACCATAAAGAAGGTCGTTCTGGTCGGCGCCACGCACAAAGTCGTTGCCGGCGTCGCCGTGAACCTCGTCGTCGCCACGGTTGCCGTTCATGATGTCGTTGCCTTCGTTGCCGAACATGAGATCGTCGTCGCCGTAGCCCCAGATGAAGTCATTTCCGAACCCGCCGTACATCTCGTCGAAGCCGAAGTTTCCGTGCATGCGATCGTCGCCATTGCCACCATAGATGGTGTCATCGTCGGCGTAGCCGAAGATGCGGTCGTTGCCGTCCTCGCCCCGCAAGGTGTCGTTGCCACGGTTGCCGTGGATCGTGTCGTTGTCGTTGCCACCTTCAATGATGTCGTCGCCGGGACCGCCACGCAGCCGATCGTCGCCATCGTCACCGAAGATCATGTCGGCGTCACCGTCGCCGAAGATGTCGTCGCTACCGGTGCCACCAGAGATGGTGTCGAGGCCGGCTGCGCCATTGATCTCGTCGTCGCCAGCACCGCCGTCGATGGTGTCATCGCCGGCATTGCCTTGGATCGTGTCGTCGCCGTTGCCGCCGTCGATGTCGTCGTTGCCGCTGCCGCCGTCGATGGTGTCGTTGTCGCCGTCGCCATTAAGAATGTCATCGCCGGCTTCGCCTTCCATCGTGTCAACTCCGGGACCGCCGTTGATGGTGTCGTCGTCGTCGCCACCAAACAGTCGGTCATTGCCCTGACCGCCGCTGATGTTGTCGTTTCCTTCGTCACCGCGGACGATGTCGTTGTCCTGTCCGGCCGAGATGGTGTCGTTGCCGAGTCCACCCGAGATGTTGTCCACACCGAAGCCGGTGGTGATGTTGTCGTTGCCAGCGTCACCATTGACAGTGTCATTGCCCTGCCCGGAGTCGATGGTGTCGTTGCCGTCGCCGCCGCTGATCTGGTCGGCTCCATCACCGGTGGCGATGTTGTCGTTGCCGGCTTCGCCGTCGACCAGGTCGTCACCGGTACCGGAGTCGATGGTGTCGTTGTTGGCGCCGGAATTGATGATGTCGTTGCCGTCGCCGGTCATGATGTCATCGCGGCCGTTGCCGGTGGTTACGAAGTCGTCGCCGGGTCCGGAGTCGACGGTGTCGACGCCTTCGAACACCAAGGTGATCGGGTTGTCGATGGCGTCGCCGGAATTGATGATGTCGCTGCCTGGGCCGCCGGTGATGACGTCATTGCCAGAGCCGGTGGTGATGTTGTCATCACCGTCGCCGCCGTCGACGATGTCCTGAGCTTCGACAGCCAAGGTTGCCGGGTTGTCGAAGCCGTCACCCGAGTCGATGATGTCGTTCCCAGAACCACCCATGATGTTGTCATTGCCCGGGCCGGTGGTGACCACGTCGTCGTCGTCGCCAGCATCCACGATGTTGTCGCCCAACACATCGTTGATCGTGTCTTCGCCTTCGTTGGTACTGATGTCGTCGTCGCCTGCGCCGCCGTCGACCGTGTCGTCGCCAGGGCCCGAGATGATGATGTCGTCCTCTGCGCCGGTGTCGATAATGTCATCGCCGGCACCGGTTTCGACGCGATCCATGCCGTCGTTGGTGGTCACGATCTTGTCACCGTCGCCGGAACAGACCGAGTCGTCGCCCGAGCCGGTGGCGTAGTCGTCGTCGCCGCCGCGCATGTTGATTATTTCGTCGTCGGTGCTAAGCGACAGGTCCACGACATCGTCGAAGTCCGAGCCGATTGCGGTCAGGTTCTGACCATTGCACTGCAGATTGGTGAACACCTGGACTCGGTCGTTGTCACCCGACTCGCTGATGTAGAGCACTTCGCCGAGCGGATCGACGTCGAGACCGCGAGCGAAGTTGATCTCGTCGATCTGGTCACCGAGCGAGCCAATGGTGCCGAGGACCGTTGCGTCGGGCGATGTTGCGTAGGGTTCGAATACCTGGATGCGGCCGCCCAGATCGGCGACATAGACCTGACCGTTGTCATCGACGTCGATGCCTTGTGGGCACTGGAACTGGCCGAGGCCGGATCCGGTGGATCCCCAGCTGGTGAGGTGAGCGCCATCGGTGGTGTAGATCTGCACTCGGTTGTTGCCGCAGTCGCTTACGTACACCAAATCGTCGTGCACGGCCAGATAGCTTCCGCCGATCGAACAGAACAGCTCGTCTGCGCCTGAGCCGAAGCCACCCATGGTCACCTCGGTGTTACCGAAGGGGTCCAGCCTGCGAACCAGGTTGTTGGCGACGACGAACACCTTGCCGTCGTCGAATTCGATACCGCTTCGACAGACCGCGCCCTCGGCGGTGATGGCAGCGACTGGGAAATTCCTGACAAATGCACCGGTTTGGCTGTTGAACACCTCGACGAAGATGGCGTCGGCCACGGTGTCGTTGTTGACAACGTACAGCAGGTCGTTGAGCCCGAACGCCAGATCGGTGGGCGCAACAGGTGCGCTATTCGCCGCCGTAGCGAGGGTGGCGTCGATGGTCGTGACCTGAGCGAGAGCGGCGCCTGCGTCGAGCTGAGTGACGAATACTGACCCGTTTTCAGGATTGATCTCGATCCCGCCTGGTGCATCGAGATCGACCGCGTCTACGCCGTGCCAGGTGCCGAGTTCTTGGGTTGCGCCTTGGACCAGGCCAGCGGGCAGGCTGTCGTCGTCCTGTGCGGAAGCACCGGGAACTACTGCCGTCAGTAGTGCCAGCGAGCCGATGATCGCCAACAACACTCGTGTGAGATGTCGCATGAATTCCTCCAAGGGCGCGCGGCCCTGCATTTACAAGTTGCTAGTGTTGCAGAAGTTTGCGCAAGTGACAACAGTGGGTCTCTCGTGGTCATCAATACAGGGGTGTCGCGGTTGCGCTTGACGGTCGCTGCCGTGACGGACCCGGCCAAGGTGCACGAAGTACTCTTCTGGCCTGTTCGTCGCCTCGGTATCCGCCGCCGGGTGACGGTTGCGTCCGATTCTCTGGCCAGTGTCGTGCTGGTGACGAACCGCCCGGCGCAGCTCGACCATGCCTTGGCAAGCTTCGATCGACAGCAGTATCGGCACAAAGAACTCATTCTGGTGACCAATGGCGGCGACTTCCCGGCGACGAGGATGCTGCAGTTGGCGGCTCGAACCGACGTGACCTGTCTGACCACGCCGGCAGAGATGACCCTGGGTGCAGCCCTCAATCGGGGTGCGGATGCGGCATCGGGCCGGGTCATCGCGAAGTTCGACGACGATGACCACTACGGTCCTGACCATCTGTCCGAATCGGTCGAGGCAATGCGCCGAACCGGTGCCGGCGTGGTCGGCAAGAAGACGTACTACCTGTACATGGAGTCGACCGACCGCACGGTGCTGATCTATCCGGGCAACGAGGGTCGCCGAGTCGGCCGGGTGGCGGGCGGAACGATCGTGGCCCATCGTGATGTGTTCGACCGGGTGCGGTTCCCGGCCCTGAACCTGGGCGAGGACGTGGCGTTCGTGCGCGCCGTGGAACGTCGCGGATTCGGAGTGCACAGCACAGAAGCTGCTGGCTTTCTGCAGTGGCGCGCCGCATCGGGTCACACCTGGGCCTTCGATCAGGCTGACATCGAGCGAGTCTCAGACGAGATCGGCGTCGGCCACGACCCCGACCTGTGGACATGAGCGTTGTTGCGTCAGATCAGTGGCGGGCGGCCGAGTCGGGTCATGCGAGCGACGGTGTTCCACGACATGGGCGATCGAGTGCCAGGCGATTGGCGCAGGCCAGCCAGGCTTCCGCCGAGCACACCCTTGATCTCGTCGATGCTGCGAGTGCGCACCAGCTGGATACCGAGCCAGGTCAACACGTAGACGAGTGCAATCGGCAGGGGTAGATTCTTGCGGGCCAGCCAGACGCGATTGCGAGCCGAGAACCACAGATGTTTGTTGTGGCGCGACGGCTTCGTGTCGGGGTGCGAGAGCTTCAGGTCAGGCCGATAGGCGATGCGTTGCCCGGTATCGAGAATGCGCCATGCCAGGTCGGTCTCTTCGTGGGCATACCAGAAGTTGTCGGGGTAGCCGCCCACCTGTTGGTAGGCAGTGGCCCGCACCACATGGGCGGCGCCGTGGAAGGCAGTCACGTCGCCCGGCGTGTGCTGCTTGCGGCCGCGGATGCGCGGTTGCCACTCGCTTGGTGAGCGGTCGGTGCCTTCGACCACGACACGCATGGCGATTGCGCCCAGGTTCGGGTCCTCGGCAAAGGCCGATGTCGTTCGCGCGAAAAGATCAGGGGTCAGGTTCTTGGCGTCGTCGTCGATGAATGCCAGCAGGTCGCCGGTTGCATTGGCTGCGCCGTGACCTCGGCCCGCCGAGATGCCGACGTTCTCGGTGAGCACAATCGATCGCCAGCCGTCGTAGGTCGGTGGCGTGATGCCATTGCCGACCAGAACGCCGTCGAAGGGCTGCTGCGAGGCCAGCGACTCGACCAGCTCGTCGAGTTCTCGGAGCCGATCACCCATGGTGAGAACGATCACCGACATGGCGAAACCGGGTGCAGATGAGATGTCGGAGCCAGACGTGTTCAACGGTCTCGGACCAGCAGATAGACATCGTCGTGATGCTGCTTCGTGGTGAACCCGAATTGTCGGTTCAGGCCCCTGAGCATCTTGCGCACGGCACGTTCGCCGCTGACCGCAGGATGGGTCTCGATCACGATGCGAGTGACCGTTTGGAGATCCATCCCGGGGATCAGGTCGATTTCGCCGCCTTCGATATCCATAACCAGCATGGTGAAGGTTTGTTCGGCGAGCACGGCGTTGACATCGTGGACGACCACCTGGATCTCGGTCGAATCGTCGGATTGATGGCCGGCCGACGACGCCCAGAAGGCCTCGTGCACATGAAACTGTGCAGTGCCAGCCGCACCGCCGAGCATGGCGTTGCGAAAGTCGAAGTCCACCTGGCTCAGGCGCTTGGTCTGCTCGGCCACCGGGACCAGCCCCGGGTTGGCCTCGTAGACCACCGACGTGACATCGGGCGCCTGCAAGCTGGCGAAGGCCGCCATGAAGCCGAGCCCACCGCCGACTTCGAGGATGCGATCGCCAGCCTCGATGGTGCTGGCCAACATGTCGGCTTCGAATTCTTCGTAGTCTCCTTTGAGCATGCGGCCACGCATCCACGGCGAGATCACCGGATGGTTGAGACACAGGCGCACGCCGCGATGGATCATGTACCCCTGTTCGCCCAACGCTCGACGACCCCATGGTGGCAACCCGTCGACATCGAGGTTCATCACGACGGGGTCGAGCAAGGCCTGGCGCTCGTCGTGTTGTCCGAGCTGGTCCAAGCTACGAGCGAGCCAAATGGTCATGTCCAGGCGGTGGGGCCAGCTCTGGTGGCCGGACCGGAACACGGTTTCGGCCCCGGCGTAATCGTTGGCTTCATAGAGCTCCTTGCCGTTGTCGCGAACCGTTGCGGGTGACGGCGACATCAGCGCGGATCGACGAAGAACGAGGGCGGTGCAGATGCCGAGGAGAAACAGCCGAGCAATATGTCGGATGCTTCGAGTGCTTCGTGAATCGTGACGTCCATGTCGAGATAACGGTAGGTGCCCAGACGCCCGACGAACGACACCCCGACCTCGTGCTCGGCCGCATCGAGGTAGCGCTCGAGCAGCGCCTTGTCATTGATCAGGCGCACGGGGTAATACGGAATGTCGTCGGGAGTGTGGGCCCGACTGAATTCGCGGAAGCACACACTCTGCTCGTGCTGTTCGTGCCGAGCGAAGTGCTTGTGTTCGGTGATGCGGGTGTGGGCGACGCCGGCATCGCCGTAGTTCATGACCGGCGTGCCCTGCACATCGCCGTCGGCCACGAACTCCTCGAAGTCGAGCGTGCGATAGCCCAGTCGGCCGAAGCAGTAGTCGAACCATGCGTCGAGCGGGCCGGTCCAGATGATGTGATCGAACTCGGCTGCACTTGCAGGATCGAGTGCGGTTTCGAGTTGCATGGTGATGGATGGGTGATCGAGCAGCGAGGCGATGATCGGCGTGTATCCCTGGGCCGGGATGGCCTGGTGGGGATGGTTGAAGTACGAATCGTCGTAGTTGAATCGCAGCGGCAGCCGTTTCAGGATCGACGCCGGCAATTCGGTTGGGTCACAGCCCCATTGTTTGCGCGTGTAGCCCTCGAAGAACAAGGAGTACAGCCGTGGCCCGACCATGGCGAGGGCTTGCTCTTCGAAGTTCTGTGGGTCGATGATCGTGGTATCGGCCTGATCCTGGCGCACGAACGCCTCGGCCTCGTCCGGCGACATGGTGGCGTCGAACACCTGATTGATGGTGTGCAGGTTGATGGGCATGCTGAACACGCGATTGCCCACGGTCGTCTTCACCTTGTGGTCATAGCGCAGCATCTCGCCATGACGATTGATGTATTCCCAGACGCGTTCGTTATCGGTGTGGAAAATGTGGGGTCCGTAGCGATGCACCAGCACGCCGGTCTCGTGCCGTTCGGTGAAACAGTTGCCGCCGATGTGGCCACGAGTGTCAAAGACCGTGGCGCGGTGGCCGTTCTCGGCCAACTGTCGAGCGATCACGGCACCGGAGAAACCGGCACCGGCGATGCCGACATGCACGTGGTCGGCCGGCTCGGCGACAGTCACGTGAACGCCCATCCTGGCGTCGCACCGGGGACCCGCACCGGCGACGTCACGGCAGTCGATACGGCGATGTTGGCGGGGACCATACGACCGCTCACGATATCGCGGAGCGGACGGTCCTACGATTGGTCATCGTGACAACGCAGGTCTCCGTGGTCATCCCGGCACGCAACGATGGCGCGGGGCTGCCGACAGCGGTCCGGTCTTCGCTGGCACAGTCGGGAGTTCACGTCGCCCAGGTGCTCGTTTGTGTGGGACCCAGCACTGATGACACCCGAGCCGTGGCCGAAAACCTGAGCCTCGAAAACGCGGTCGTGCGCGTCCTGGAGAATCCGGCGGGCGGTATCAGCGATGCGCTGAACGTGGGTCTGGCAGAAGTGACTTCTGACGTACTGGTGCGCGTCGATGCGCGCTGCAACCTGGCCCCAGACTACGCCATGACGGCGCTGCGATGTCTGGCCGAGACCGGCGCAGCCAATGCCGGCGCAGTGCAGGTCCCGGTGGGCCACACACCGGTGCAACGGGCGATTGCGTTCGCCATGGCGCACACCCTGGGCTCGGGCGGTGCCGCCTATCGGGCAGGCAAAGAGCGCAGCGCCGTCGAAACCGCATTCTTGGGCGTGTTCAAGACCGATGCGCTGCGGGCGATCGGTGGCTGGGACACGAGCTTTGCCCGCAACGAAGACGCCGAACTCAACCGTCGACTGATCCTGGCGGGTCACGAGATCTGGGTCGATCCCGCACTGCGCGTCGACTACGAGCCCCGCAAGACCCTGCGAGCGCTCGGCCGCCAGTATCTGGACTACGGATGGTGGCGTTCGCGCATGGTGGTACAGCACCGGACGCTGCGACCACGCCAGCTGGCGGCACCGATCATCGTGCTCGGGTTCAGCGGCGGCGTGGTGCTCGGGCTGACGGTTTCGCCCTGGTTTCTGGTCGTGCCGGCCAGCTACCTGGTCGGGCTGTCTGTGGCGGCTGCCGTTACGGCATCGGAGTTGCCAGCGAGCGAGCGGGTCTATGTGCCGCTGGCCTGGGCCACGATGCACCTCACATGGGGAGCCGGCTTTCTGGCCTCGCTGGCACGAGGCTCACTCGGGCGAGCCCGACACTCTGGATGAGTGCCTGGTTGATGAGCGGCTAGACCAAGCCCCGCAGATCTTTGGCGAAGGCACGTATGCGGTCCTTGACGTCATTGGTGACCTGAAGTTCTGCCTGTCCGAATTGCCCTGACGACACACGACCTCGCAGGCCGCTCTCGGTGTCGAACGAGATCGAAGCCCTGACACCAACGGCGACGGGCACTGCGGGATTGGTGTCGCGGCTGATGGAAATGGCCAGCGCATCAGACGGGAGTCGGCGGAGCTGCTCGTGGGAAATCACGATGCGAAAGTCACCGTCTGATGCTCGGTACCAGCCTGCAGGAATGGCTTCGTTGCTTCCCGGACAGGTGAGCCACGCGCTCATGTCGGGCGACAGTTGATCGAGCCCCGAAGCCTGGACGCCCAATTCGAGCTGCTCGGCGCCGGTCTCTGACCAGATGATGCGAGGCGATGGCACACCCCTGGTGATGCGAATGCGAGCATCGTCGACGAAGAGTTGGACATCGGCCGAAATGGCGTCGGCACCACCCAGCCGCCGCTTGACCGCACTGGCGAGCGATCTCGTGAGCTCGCGCCGCACGCCGGCACGATCGGTGATCTCGACGAAGCCGTTCTGCAATCCTGCGGGAACCTGGCGCGCCGGCAACCGAAACTCGGCGGTCGCTCGGGTGGCGCGCTCGCAACGGACCGTGGCGACCGGCTGATCGCGCTGGTCGTCTGCCCATGGCGCATCGGTGTGTAGCTGCAGGGTGGACGAGCGCAGATCGACTTCGGCCGATGTCACCCACAGCACGAGCTGCTGGTCGTCGGCGCGAAAGCGCTGGAGTGCCATGGTGCGATCGGGCTCGGCAACGGCCTGGCTCGGCGTGCGTCGATCCTGCCGCAGCGCCAGGCGGTGACGAAGGATCTGCGTCTTGGTGGCCGCCAGGTGGTTGTCGAGGACGCAGTCCAGGATCTTGCGCAACGGCGTTTGCGTGGCCTGAACAAGGGTTGCGTCGACGGGAACCAGAGCGTCGCGCAGCGCAACGAAGAGCTGGTGTTGATCGGGACTGCTGACCGTCGGCAGCTTCTTGATCATCCACAACAGGTCCTGGGTCAACGTCTTCCAGTCGAACCAGGACAGCAACGAGTCGTTGCCAGTGGCGACGACGTCGGTACGAGCGAGTGCCAGTTGTTCGAGCTGTGCCAGATCGCCTCGAACGCTCTTTTGCGCGTGGGTGATCGAACCCTCGCCTCGGACCCGCCACAGGTAGTGCGCCTGGGTGAGCACGGCCACCTGATCGGCGTTCAGCAACGCCCGTGTCATTGGCGCAATGTCCTCGTAGAGCTGACGTTCGGGCCATGTGCCGACGACACGGTCGAAGAAGTCACGCCGGAAGGCCTTGTTCCACGGCGTCGAGTCGAACATGAGCCAGGGTGATTGGGCCGCAGACGTGGTCGCTTCGGCGCGGGGATGACTGACGTCGTGGAAGTGCGACGGGCGAAGCGACGCGCCACACAATCGCGCCGCCGATGTGGTCACCAGATCCAGGGCGGGGTCGTGCTCGAAGGCCTGCATGATGTGCTCGAGAGCATGGGGCGCGAGGGCGTCGTCGCTGTCGAGAAACATGAGTCGTTCGCTTCCGGTATGCGCCAAGCCGCCGTTGCGACCGCCACCCGGCCCGGGCCCATGGTTGTCCTGATCGACGATCGTGAAGCGGGCATCGCCCTCGACAGCCGCGCGTGCAACCGTGGCGGATGCATCGGTGGAACCATCGTTCACGATCACCACGTCGAAGTCGCTGAACGACTGGCTCTTCAGCGAGAGCACGCAGGCCTCGATGTAGTCTTCGACGTTGAAGAGCGGGACGATCAAGGAGATGGCCGAGCGGTCAGACATGCGCATCGTGCGGCATCGCCAACCTGTTCCGTCGAACCATTGCCAAATCGTAACCGGTGGATCCGCCGTGGCCGTTGTGGGTGGGAGCGTGCAGGCACACTTCACGGCCAGTACGCTCGCAAACCGTGGAAAATGATCATGATCTCGCAGCCAGGCTGGCTGCACAGGCGGGCGAACTACTCATTGCCGTGCGGGCCGAATTGTCCGAGGCCGATGTCAACGTGCGCAAAGACGAAGGCGACCGTCGTGCGCACAATCGGCTCATGCATGAGCTGCAGTCGGCTCGCCCCGATGATGCGATCTTGTCCGAAGAGGGCAAAGACGATGCCGCCCGGCTCAGCGCCGACCGAACGTGGATCATCGATCCCCTCGACGGCACGCGCGAGTTCGGTGAGATTCCTCGCACCGACTGGGCGGTGCACGTTGCGCTGGTCCAGAACGGACGCCCGATCGCCGGCGCAGTCTCGCTGCCCGCACTGCAGACCACCATGCAGACAGGCGGCCAACTGGCCATGCCGGAATCATGCGGCGGACCACCGCGGGTAATTGCCAGTCGCAGTCGGCCGGGGCCTGCAGCCGAAGCCGTGGCCGCTGCGCTCAACGGCGAGATGATCTTCATGGGGTCGGCCGGGGCCAAAGCCATGGCGGTCGTGTGCGGCCAAGCGGACATCTATGCCCACACCGGCGGCCAATACGAATGGGACTCCTGCGCGCCGGTGGCAGTGGCGCTCGCCGCCGGAATGCACGCCAGCAGAATCGACGGTTCCGAGCTGGTGTACAACAACCCAGATCCGTACCTGCCGGACCTGTTGATCTGTCGCCCTGAGTTCGCACAGGCATCGATCGAGGCTGTCCGGGCCGCCGGTGTCAACTAGTCAGATCTTCGGCCAGAAACACTAGGGACGCGAACGCTGCGACCCCTACGCTTGCGCACGTGAATACCGCCCCGTCTCTGC
>ENA-ORXT01004047-ORXT01004047.1-marine-metagenome-genome-assembly--contig:-NODE-4047-length-15493-cov-11.048586_pt1 | contig 15493 bp, 7 predicted proteins | sample MGYA00237868_ERZ511482 | MGnify/ENA metagenome assembly ERZ511482 | reverse complement strand
CCCCTCCAGCTCGGGCGGAAACGATAGCCACGGCGTCAGCAGCGCACACGGCACCGCCCACAGGGCCGCCGTTGCGTACACGGCGCGGATGCCGCCGAGCCGCCGCACGAGCGCCGCAAAGACGGCCGCAAACACCATGCCGCCGAGCCCAAACGCCGCCATCCCCACCCCCGTCGCGAGCCCCGTGCGGCGGCGGGGCGCCCACGCGGCGAGCAGCTCCACGGCGAGGAGGTAGTAGACGCCGAGGGCAATGCCTTGCGCCGCCACCGCCGCGGTGAGGGCGAGCGCCGAGCGGCCCGCGGCGGCGGCGCCCGCGGCGGCGAGGCCCGCAAAGCAGAGCGCCGAGCCCGCCGACAGCCGCCGCGCGAGGCGGCTGCGGGTGCCGCCGCCGGCGGGGGCGCCCGAAATGACCAGCCCGGCGACGAGCATGGCCGGCGCCGAGACGAGGCTCATGAGGCCGAGCGCCGACGACCAGACGCCGGCGAGGGGGTGGCCCCCCGCCCCGCCGCCGAGGGCGTCCATGGCCGGCGAAAAGATGGAGAGGGAGTAGGTGCTGCCGGCGAGGAGCATCAGCAGGCAGGCGCCGCATAGGTTGACGACTTGGGCGTAGGAGCCGGCGGGGCAGCGCCGGCCGCCGGCCATGGTCGGGTGGACCGGGACCGGGGCCGGGGGGGGGGGCAGCGGCGGCACAGAAGCGTGGAACCCGCGGCAGCGAAAGCTGCCGCCTCCACGAGGCAAAAGCCAGACAGGAGAGGCGCCCCACCGAAGAAGCAGAAATAAAGATGACCTGGCCGACCTGCCCGCCGCACGGAGGCGAGGGCACCCACCGCGACGCACCGGGCAGCGGAGTCGGCCAGCACAAAACGGCCGCGGCAGACCGGAACGGTGCCGACCGCTGGGCCGTGCCCACCCACAGGGCAAGAGCCGCGTTGGTCCTCGCTTGGGGGGAGAGGGGCAAGACACGCGGCGGCGTGCGGAAGGGCCCACACCCTGCCGGCAGCGCCGCCAACGAGGGCGGACGGGGGTAGGTGTGTGGAAGCTGCTCGCCGCCGCCACCGACGCTGCCGGCGCTGCTGATCCCCTCTGCTGGGGTCTTCACCGACGCGGCGCTCGGTCCGGATCGGGGCTCTCCCCCGGGCGCCGCTTCCGCGCGCCTCTCGAGAGTCAGCGACGGGAGATAGGGTGCCACGAGGGGCTAATTGCGAACTGATTTGATCTTCACCCTTTTAAATGTTCAATTGACCATTCGCGCGTCCCAACTTTAGTTCCTAACCCTTTTTTTTCTCGCTCCCTTCTTTCGTACGTGCGCTTTTGTCCATTGTCATCTCGGTGGCGCCTGGGAAGATATGAGGCCTCTGCTGTCGTTCAGCGTGTGTTCATTGGGAGTGCACCTGCCTATGTGTGTGTCTCGTGCACCTCCGCCTTCCTTAAGCCAGGCGATGGTGCTGCTCTATGGCGTCGGGCGGTGCGATTCGGCGTCATCGACGACGCCGAGACGATTGAGTTCTACAAGTCGGTGCCGGAGCGGAAGTGCGCTGTGCGCCAAGAGTTGGACACCAACGGGACATTCTTGCGTGTATGCCTGACGTGCTGTCACGCGAGCCCCCCTGTTGGTAAACGTGTTGCGTCCCAGTGCCTCTCTCTACTCCACTCCGAGATTAAGACGGACACCGCCGCGTCTTCCCTACCAGGTCCTTCCTGCATCCCATTCCTTTGGGGCACGAACAAGGGAGAAGCACAAGCAAGATTACGTCGGGCGGAACGCGAAAAGATTTGCGCTGCGTGCAAGACGGCTGCCGAATACCGCAGTCGCGCGGTTCGCATGCCCTCTTTGGCAATCCGACGATGCTCAAGAAGCACGTGGTCTCCAAGGTGTGCACCCCACCGGCCGACGTGTACCGCATCCTCCTTGAGCGGCTCGTCGGCAGCCATTGCAAGGACACCCTGGGCTCCAGCCGTCGCCGGGAGCAGCTGGTCGACTTGACGCGCGACCGGGTGCATGATGCGTCTGCGGGGGGGCCGTCCATGCACACGGAGAGCACTGGACGGGCGGGCGGTAGCGGTGCTGGTGTTGGTGTCTGCGGTAGCCCTCTGCGGTCGCTGTCCAGCAGGAAGTGCGCCGACCTCGACGCCCGGTGTGTACGGTGGCTATATCGCAGTGCGCTCCTCCTGCGCACGACTGAGGCTCCTGCCTTTCAGGCCTTCTGCAAGGGGCTCAACGCGGCCTACAAGCCGCCTTCACGCTTCTCTTTGGCCGGTCCCCTACTCGACCGGAAGTTTGCAGCGCAGTCGGTGCTTGTGGACGCGTTTGTGGCGCGTAGTGTGGCCGCTGGGGACATCATCATTGGCGGTGACGGCTGGACGGACCAGCAGCGCAACAGCATCTGCAACGTCATGCTCTTCACCCCCGAGCCACTGTACGTGGAGACGGGCATGTGGCCCGAGCAGCGGCACACGGCCGACAACACGGTGGCGTTCTTCATGAAGCGCATCGAGGCGCTGGGCAAGAGGAGCGTATGTGCTGTTGTGTCGGATACGGAGCCCAACATGCGTGCCGTCTGGGGCCGCCTACAGGAGGAGTACCCCTGGATGCTGATGGTGCCGTGCGCGGCACACTGTTTTGACCTCCTCTTCTCTGACCTGTGCAAGTACGGGGCGCTGGCGGACGCGGTGGCTTTTTGCAACCACATGACCCAGTACTGGAGGAACCACAACCTCCCCAAGATGGTGCTCGAGCGGTGCCAGCGCGCCGAGTATGACGGCAAGGTCATCCAGCTACAGCGGCCCGCCACGACGAGGTGGAAGTCGCAGCTGGTGGCTGCCTCGTCGTTGGCGGACACCCAAGACGCGATGGAGAAGGCGGTCGTGGACGCCGCGTTCAAGTCACAGTGCCTCCGGGGGGGCACGACCGAGCAGAGGGGGGCGGCGGAGGAGGCGGCCAAGGCGGTGCGGGACGAGGGGAAGTGGGGGGCTCTGACGTTGCTGGTCAAGTTGCTACGGCCGCTTGCCACGGCGCTCGACAGCGGCCAGGCGAACGGTCGCGGGCTCGGGTCTGTGCGCCGTAGCTTCTACGAGGTGGAGGCGCACTTTGGCAACTTTGACTACGACGTCCCCGGCCGGCGGGGCGACGGTGGCGACCGGTTGCGCTTCAAGCAGCACACGCTACGGTGCCTGCAGGAGCGGAAGCGGTACACGTTGCGGCCCATCCACTCTTTGGCGTACCTGCTTGACCCCCGGTATACCGACGCGGCAGAGCAACCGGACGCGGCGGAGGCCACCGAGGCCTTTGCGGTTATCAAGGAGCTGGCGGCGGCGCACGACGTCAAGGTAGCGCTGGCGCTTCACGTTGTCGACGACGAGAGCAGCCTGCCCGCGTCGTATAGCCGGACCACACAAGAGCACATCATGCATGAGTACGCGCAGTTCAAGTCCAAGGCGGGGGGGCGGTTTGAGCTGGACGTTGTGTGGGAGGTGTCCACCGTGCGTGACCCGCTGTGCTGGTGGGTGACGTGGGGCAAGCACGTGCCGAGCCTCCAGGCCGTGGCCGTGCGCATCATGAAGGTACCGGTCGGGTTTGCGGCCGGGGAGCGGTCGTTTTCCAACGCGTCGCATATCCAGAGCCCCGTGCGCACGCGGCTCTCCCACGCGCGGCTGCACAAGCTGCTCTACATCTACTACAACTCGAGGGCATTGCCCCATGTGGACGCGACGGCCGGGCTGCCTGTGACGGCTTGCACCGCCGGGAGCTCTGGCGCAGGCGGGAGGACGGACCCGTGTGGGGATGTGGATGACGGGTCGAAGCTGGAGGGCGACGTAGGGGAGCCGTCTTTGGGTGAGGCGGGGCTCCTTTTTGCGGAACAGATGGAGGACGAGGAAGGGCCGATGGTGGGGGACGAATTTAATTACAGTACTCAGATACAACTTTACATGAGTAAATGGAAAGCAACTACCAACACGTGGTGCACACGTTGCATAATTATAGTCTGCCGATCCATGGTTTGCATTAATACAGTGAAAATTTCAGGTGTATTAATCCGACTATAATTATCCCCTCTCAACCCTGTCTGCACGGCAGTGCCGCGCTGTGCCGCGCTAGATTCGTACGGCGTAGCTACGGAATCGTCTCGTTCGTTGCATGGCAAGCACCTGAGCAGACGTGATCACTTTCGAGCCCGACCCCCACTCACTGCGATCAAGCAGAGTCGGTTGTACGGGTGGGCGACATTCAGGCTCCGATCGGCTCGGCGGCTCGCGCTTTGGACTGTCGTGTCGGCTGGCGATACGAGCCGGGTCGAAGCTTGGTGAGTGGTCGCATGCTACGCAAAACCCAGTCCAGCTCATGCCGGTCGATAGTCCCCAGGACACAGGTCCCGCCGCCAAGCTTGTGCAGGCGCCGACCGTCAGCCCAGTAGCGCTGTTCACGGAAGCCTCTCGGGACGCGGGGCTCCTTGATGTGTCAATTGAGCCATTGGGAGGGCCGACCACATCAGGCGAGCGCCCTCGCGGGCCCCCATTTGCGATGCGGCGGCGGCGGTGTGGCGCATATTGTGGTGCAAAATGGTTCGGTCCGTGTGGCCACTTCAGGCCGGCGGCTGGACGGGAGTGGGCGGGCTCGTCGAACAACCACCGCCTCGGCGACGACAAGAGGTCCGCGGAGCGGTCCGCTTGCGTCTCGCACCCGTCATCATCACGCCGCCTCGCACTAGAGTCTAGTAGCTGGCAGCCCGCGCGGGCTGCCTTCAATGGACTGCCATCCCGGCGGGCGGCGCGTGGTGCTTATTTTCGTCTGAGACGACCCTATCGGCGACTTGCTGCCCGGTGTCGTTCGTGGGCCTGTGGCCCGCCTTTGCCGCCCCGGTTGCTAGTGGCTGCGTGACTGCTCGTTTTCTCTCGTTCTCCGGCCGGGCGTCATGGCATCGGCGCAATACCGCCCCCCGGCGTCGCCTAAGTCAGTCTTGATGCTCGACAGCAGCAACGAGTTTTCCGACAGCGAGGATGCGTCGCATTCGGCCCGTGCCCACCCATGTATCGTGTGGCTTTTCACAATGGCGGACGTATACAATGACGGAAACCTGCGCAAGACTATCCGAGCGCTTCTTGAGTACGCGCCCGCACAGTGGGACATGGCGGTGGTGCTGACGCGGACGACGAGTTTGGCGTCGACACCCGCAACGAATGAACACCTTGCGACTTTTGACGGCGTCATCAGCAAGACCCACGGCGACTGGCTGTCCCGCATGGCCGTGCGCTACGGCTTGGCTTCAGGCGCCGAAGCGCTTCTGCGCCTGCTCGCGTACGGGGCCAAGTGCGAGGAGCGGGCAGACGACATTTTTGGGGTGACATGGGTGCGTACAACGACGCTGACAATCATGTTGGACGTTGGAATGTACTCTGGGCTGCTGACGGCGGAGCCGCTGAGCTTCCGCCTCTCTCCCAAGGCGCTTTACTGCCACGTGGAGCGGCCTCGCGGGCAGGGGCGGGTCAATGAAGTCATCTGGGGCATCCGCTGGACCATCTACACTGCTGGGGAGGCATGGGTGGCGGGCCGGGCGGTGCTGGTGGCCGGTATGTCGTGGCTCCAAGAGTGGCTGGCCAACGGCGGCAGCCGGGGCTTCTACGTGGACCTGCTGTTCAAACGGGCGGACCGGTACACGTATTGAGGGGGAGCGGCGGCCGATCGACTCGGCAGCAGACTGGACTCCCCCGACACACAGCGGACGTGACGCGCCAGCGGCGTGGCTACGCCCCTGGCCACGGTCGGCGGACCTTGTCGACGAGTGGTGGCGACGAGCACCTGTTCAAGTACTCACAGGTGCAGTACCCATGGGCAGCTGGTTGTGTTCGCCCTTTCAGCCGGCTAGGGTGGCGTTCTTCCTGACTGCGGAAGGCAAGGGCAGCAGCAACCAACCGCCCCAGGTGGCGTGGGCGCCCGGTGGACGCAGTTCGGCCGCGACCGAGGCGGGGTCGCCCGCCAGCCAGCTTGAGAGACTGGCCGATCTGAAGTGTCAGGGAGATGCGATGGCGCCCTCCTCGTGACCAGTGGGGTCTCGTGGAGGACCTGTAAATTGGTTCTTTCGTAGTCATCGCAGGAGAGGAAGAGAAACAAGAGCAGTAGCAGAAAAAAAAATGAGAACGATCCCTAAACCCACACAACCTTCGCCACACGCGGGCAGAAAAGGTGGAAAGCGTATGCAAGATTGGGTGGCCAGTCCACAGCCGCACCCCCGGTGGCGCATCAAGACACCGACAGTAGATTGTTGGTGAAAGCGCCCTCCCCCCTTGTCGGCAGGTCCTTTGCCAGCACCCACTTGCCGTCAACCTTGAACTTGAACTCATAATCCCCAGGCGGGAGCCGGAGCCGCACCATGTGCTTCTCCACGTCTGCCGCCTCCTCCAAATCCCCATCGATCGGAGCGGGCCCGTCCGTCAAAGGCCACTCGCGCGCCCAGCCGTCCCAGGAGCCCTTGACAACCACGTCCTCGCCCACCGCCGTCCATCGCACGACATGCACGGTGGCGCAGGAATCGAGCGCCTCCGAATCCTCCTCCACCACTGAGTCGAGGTCCTCCCGGAAGATTGGCCGCCGCACGTAAATGCTGTTGCGTAGCCGGTGGAACTCAGAGCTCCACGCCCAGGCCGCATCGCGCACGTCAATGGCCGTCGTGCGGGTGGCGCGACGGAGCTCGGTAAACTCCTCGGTCTTCGAGAAGACTCGCAGCGCCCGCTTGACCGCCGCAAGAAAGCTGTGGTGGTTGTACTCGTGGAAGAGGAAGCCGTTACCGCTACCCGTCTCCAGGTCCCACTCAAAGATTGTATCGACAAGGCCACCCACCGCGTGCGCAATTACCGGCGTGCCGTCGCCAGCACCGACAAACGACTCGATTTGGCGGAGACCGGCAGGCTCAAAGAGGGAAGGCACAAAACCGAAGTCGGCGCCGGCGTCGACTAGCAAGCCGTCGGTAAAGAACTCCTCCGGCGCCGCCCAGAAGCACCACTTATGGCGGCGGGACAGGTCGCGCATGTGCCGCGCGCAGGCGGCGGCATACGGGTCCGCCTCGTTGGCGGGGCCACCAACCAATATCTGGATCTTGCCACCCGTATGCGCAATGAGCTCGTCCACCGCGTTGAGGATGAGGTGCACGCCCTTTTGGGACGTGACACGCCCGACAAAGGCAAACAGGGGAATGCTGTGGTCCGCCGTGTTGAAGCCGAAGTACTTCTTCTGAACCATCTCCTTGGCCTGTGCGTGCGTCGTGATGTTGAGAGACGCTAGCGACTCTTCCCGCTCCTTGATGCGGATCCCGTTGGGGTACGCAAACGGTGATTTGGCCATCGCCAGCAGGTTCTTGAGCGGATGGCCCGCCAGCAGCTCCTTGAGGTAGTTGGGCGACACTGTGCCCCACGTGTCCGATGTCATGAACGCACAGCGCGACGGGTTGACGACCACGCGGGACCACCAGGGGTCGACCAGCAGGTTCCTCGGTAGGCGGTGAATGACGCCGAAGTCGCCCTCGTGAGGGTTAGGGTACACGCGCCCCTCATACGCCGCGTCACCGAGGTTGTGCACCAGATGGAAGAAGCTGGTGTTGTCAAAGTAGGGGCCAAAGAACCCGTTCTTGGCGTACCCTGCCGCCATACTCGGTAACCAATCGTTGGAGATGACCACTGACGGTACCAAGCCAGTCGCGCAACAGGCTTCGAGCGCGCCGACCGAAAAGAGCACAACCGTCTGTAGGTGCTTAGCAGCTCCACCCGGGTCGGCGTAGACTTTTGGCAAGAGGTCGCCCCGCTCCAAAAATAACAGGTTGACACCCGCCTCCTTACCCTGGAAAATGCCAACTTCCACCACATGGGTGCCGAGGTCCACCTTGATGTTCCGGGTCCACCGGATGCCGTCACCCAGGTAGCCGGTCTTGTTCTTCCGGTTGAGCGTGTAGTAGGGAGTGATAACGTGCACCTCGAGACCGAGCGCCGCCAGCTCCTTGGCGAGATCATCGACCATGACGCCTAGTCCGCCGGCGGTGGAGAAGCGTCCCAGCTCGGGGGTGAGCAACACAATCGGGCCAATGGCCGTGGCGTTGGCCAACAGCGCCCGTGCCAGCGCCTTGGTGTCCGCGTTAGCCCCCGACAGCGAGAGCATGGCGAGGTAGGAGACCAGACGCTCGCCGACGGAGGGCACAAAATCCTTAGGCGCCACAGTCCCCTCATACAGCACCGAGAAGAGCAATGAGGAGGCGCGCTGCAGGCCGAGTTGCAACACGCGCCGGATCTCTGACGTATCGAGACCCTCCGAGGCGAGACCGCACCGCGCCTTCTCCAGCGCAGTCGCAAAGGATGTCAGTGAGGTAGCCGCGCCGCGCGCCAGCTCTGCCAAGACGGTGTTCTCGCGCGGGTCCTTGATGTCCCCAGCGTCTTCCAGCGTCAACCGCGTGACCGACTGCGCGTAGTGGTCCTCCGCGGTCCCGTTGGGCTCAGCCCGCAACTCGAGAACAGACGAGGACATTGGCGTCAGGTGGAGAGACAGTCGACGGAACATCAACTCCTCAAGGGTCAGAAGGCCCTCAGTGACAAAGGGCTCTTCGGCGCCGGCGACCACGTCGAAGGCGTTGAACAATTCCGCACGGCGGCTCGTGAACTCTTCGGGCAGCGCCGCCCACACCGGACGCAGGTCCAGGTCGACGTTGACGCCAGCGCCAAACGCCTCCCCGTCGCGGCCGTCCTTGAGGTTGAGCGCCACCACCACTATTTGTTCAGTGGTGAAGCGCGCAAATGCAAACACCTGCTCTTTGACCGACGGGTCAACGGGCACGACGACCATCCTGCCGAGGCGCAGCGCCGGCAACTGCTGCCGCATCAACGAGCGGTGGGTGTAGTGGCCTCGAATCTGGGACAGGTCAAAGCCGAGTTGCGGGCCAATCTCGGCGCGAAGCCGCGCCTCCTGGTCCGCAATGGCCTCCAAGTCGCCCGCGCCGACACCGCGCACGGCCAGGCGCTTGCCCTCGTCCGTAGTTTGGCTCCGAACCAACGAAGATGAGGAGGCCGTGCGGCGGACGCCCGACGTCATGGCCTTAGCCTTAACGGACGAGCCACCCTTCGATCTGGATGCCAGCTCCTGGTTGACCACAGGCGCCGGCGCATTGCCAGCCGTGGCGAGGTTGCCAAAGCTCGGCTTGCGGCCGCCCATCGACATGGACCGCAGGTTGAGGCTCGAGTTGGAGCGTTTGCGCATACCGCCGATGCCGCCCAGCCCCCGGCCGCCAGAAGCGGAGACTTCTACAGGCTGCGTGGGCGCTGCACCACCACTCAACCCGTCCATGGGGCTGACAGACGCCGACTGAGAGGATGAGTACGGCGGCGCCCGCAGGCCGCTGGCACTCCCACTCAACGACGCGCTCATTACCGAGTTGCCCAGGGTCAGCTCGGAAAACTCCTGGCTCGCGTGGGCCAGTCCGGCCGACGGCGACACGGGCTGCGACCCCGCGTGTCGCAGGCGCGGGCTCTTGGGTAGCACCGCGTCGTAATTGACGTCGTACACCGAGTCCTCCTCGACCTCCACCACCGGCGCCATATCCACCCGCAGTGCCCGGCCTGAGTTCTCCCCCCACAGCAGCACGGGCACGTGGGGCAGAAAGAAGAGTAGGTCGACGGCAATCCACGACCGGCGGCGGTAGAGGGCACCCGGGTAGGGCGACGCATGCGTGCACGTGCAAGACGCGAGGATGGCATCACGAGGCAGGTCGGCCTGGTCGGCTCGGTACAGCCGCGCGAGCGTGTTGGCGGTCGAGCGCTTGTGCGGCGGCAGCACTGCCACCGACCCGTCCCGGCGGAGTGACATGCCCGAGATGGACGCGAGGATCTGGGAAATCCGCATGCTATGCGGCACCACCCCCGAAGCCACGAGCTGTGGCTCACGGTGGAAGTGGCTCTCGCCGAGAACCATGAACGTTGGGTACTCGTTCCACAACTCGCGGGTCAGCTTGACCAGGAAGGGGTTGGCGTACCCACAATCCGAGCCCGCCTCGCTGGCCCAGTACCCGCTCTCCTCATTACGCATCACAACGGTGCCGTACAAGATGTCCGAGAGGGAGTAATGCGGCACGCCGTCCGGGTCCAAACGGAACAGCTCCTCCGCGTCGACAGCCATGATGGGCGGGCACGACTGGGCATTGTCTAGGCGGATGCCTCGCACGCCATAATCCCGCGCCAAGCGTTTGACCTCTGAGATGAGGAGCGACCATGTCTCCACCTTGCGGTAGTTGAGCAGCGCCGACTCTTCCCACGTGATCACCCGACCGTCGGTGCCCGGGTGGGACACGAGCACCCCACGCTCGTCGCGCGTCATGACCCCCAACGACGTGTACTTGCGGTGCGCGCGCCGACGGGAGACACGCTCAATGGCGTCGACAACCGGGACCATGCCCAGTCGCCGGATCTCCGCCGTCAGCTGCGCAAAGTCGTCGCCGCCGCCGAGGACCGAGGCGAGCACCCCACGGTCCGCCGCCGCCATCGGCGGCGCGTCGGGCTCGTCAATCGGGCGCTCGAGGGCACCCATCAGGTACACCGCCGTCGCGCCCGACATCTTCAAGTCCGAGAGCACCTGTAGGACCGCCCCAAAAGAGCCCCGCGTCTCGAGCTGGCCCGTCCCGGCATCCCACGAGGCGCCGACCTGGTCCACTGGCACTTCGGCCACCAGCGACTCGCGGGAGCCCGCTGGTTGCACCACAAAGCGACCACACAGACGTCGCCGATCCATGTGGCCCAGCGGGTCCACCCCATCGTTGGGGCCGTCGACATCGACATCGGCGTCAAGGTCCTCCCCATTGGCCCCAGTCCCGACGGCCGCCCCAGTGCTGGCTGTCGACGGGTCTGGTGGCGCGTGGCGCTTCACGTCCGGCACAAAGTCCCCATCCTCTGCCCGCGCTACCAGCCAATCATAGTAGCCTGGCCGGGGGAAGGGCGGCAACTTCACGCGGAGACCCCCGCCCGCCGTCGATGTGACCGCGTGCGTCGTCCAGCGGGGCGGCCGGCCAGCGTCCGACGGCCCAAACAGCCGCAGCGTCAAGGACCCTGGCGCCAAGACCGTCGGCTGGGTGGGATCCGTTTGTGGGAGGCTGACGCTGACCACTGGCGCCTCCCCGACAGACGAAACTGCTGGCATCAGCGAGTTCTCCAACTGCAGCGAGTGTCCGTCGTAGAGCACGTTGAGCAGCACCACCGCCGCCTCCCGCACAGGCGCGTGCATGTTGCCGAGAGCGGCAATGAGCGTCGCCTCAATGACCGTCACAATGTCGGGGCACCGGGCGTACGAGGTGACCTGCGCGTCGAGCAGGGCCGCCTGGACGTCCCCCATCGTCTCGGTGGCAACCGCCACATCGCGGGTGGTCAAGCCCTTGGCCCACTTCTCCGCCCGCTTCCGCGTTGCCGGCGTTGCCTTTCCCTGCGCAGCGGCCGCACTGGCGCCGGCGGCCGCACTAAGGCGAGACACTGCAGCCAGCGCGTCCAAAAGACGAACACAAAGGATGGCCACAATCGAGAGGAACGACGAGTTCCACCAGAGTCAGCAAGTGCATGCGCCGGGTCGTGCACAGGGAAACAATCACCGCGTCAGCAGGGTACCGTGCCACCAAATCGGCCCGCGAGCAAGCAAACCGTCGACAAGACGCAGGGCATGGCACATTGAGTGGGCGGTCGCCGAAAGCCGGACAGCTGCCCACCCATCGACGCCACCAACGTACCGAGCGCACTCATCATTCCGGTCGCGGATGCCCGCCGTGTGCCGTGCTCTCGCCCGCTCAGCGGCGGGGCAACGGCCACAACGTCGACGGCGCTTCGCCTCCCTACCCCCCGTCAAACGACGCACTACCGGAGGCGCGTCGTGACGCCCGTGCACGATCCTCCCCGCCCGCGCGTCAAGCCCACAAATGCCCTCACGCGTGGCGGGCCAACGAGGCCCCTGACCGCCAACTGGCCACGCTCCTCAACGCGGCCGCGTCGCCGCCGCCGCCCCCTGTTGTGCGTGGCGCCCGCGGGCCACGAGCTGCTGCTCCTCATCCGGATGGATATCCCCGCCGTCCCCACCGTCTGGGGTGCTGTGGGGCGGGCCCCCCGACTGCGGCCGGATCCAAGCTGTGGCTCTCAGACTGCAGCTGCGGGGCCATCCGTCAGCACAATCTGCATCGGCGATGAAAAGAAGCACGCTGACTGTCACATGCAACAATTGAACCATATGATTGGACCAATTGCCTTCGCCACGCAAGGACCCTGATCTCGCAGGGACCACAAGCCCGTGACACGAATTAATCTGAGCCCCAGGAGCGAAGACACGTGGACCTCCGCGCGCCACACACGGCTCCCCGTGCGAGCCGCGCTGCGGAGTCGTCGGCGGCCCCAACACGTCACCCACTGCCGCGCCCGTGGCGTCACAAGAGCCCGAAGATGACCCCCTCTGCGTTATGACCCGTCGTTGGGGACAAGTTCGGGTTGCTCCACAGAGCTTGGAAGAGCGTCAAAAACGGTGAAGAGTCAAGACCAGAATCCAGTACAGGCGAGAAAACCCTGCACTTGCTTTCACGGGCTGTCGGCGGCATGCTACACAAAACTGGTGAAGTCACCCGCGCATGCACACCGAGAAAAGAAACAAGCCAAGCATCCCCCCCGCCACCCCCCAACCCCCGCCTCCACAGTCCCCGCCCCTGTTCACAAGAAGGTGTCCTCAAAGACGCCCAGCTCCTCCAGCCGCCGCACCCGGTGCAGGGCGAGCGCCCCCGCCCGCTTGGCACTCCGCTGAGTCCGCACCCAGAAGAGGAGCCCCTCGTCGAGGCAGTTGGCGCGCGCGTGCCACCGCCCGCCGCTGGTGCTGACCGCCGCGGCCAGGCGCGCAAAGCCCCGCTCCCACTCGAGGTCGAACCAGTCAAAGTCAAAGCGAGCGCCGAGCAGGAGCGTAAACCGCTCTGGCCGCAGCGCGCCCGTGCGAAGCAGCCGCCGCTGTGTCAGCATCCACAGTTGGAGCTTGCGCAGGCTGAGGGGGAGCTTGGTCGGAACCACCGACGCGGTCGTCTCGGGGGCTTGCGTCCAGCTGGTCGCAACGCCGGCGGAGGCGGGGAAGGGCAACGGCGACGGCACCGCCCGCGGCGGCACCCGAGGCGACGGGTGGGCCCCCGAGCGGGCCGTGGCAGCCCCATTGGGGGCCACATCGGCGACCGCCCGGCCGGCAAGCCCGTCGCCAGCCACCCCGCCAGCAACGCCATTGCCGGCCGCCAAGCCGCCGACGACGCCATTGCCACTGGCAACGCCATTGCGAGCCGCCGAACCGGCGGCCACGCCATTGTCGACCGCCACAACCGCGTCTCCGACCAGCGGCGGCAAGTCACACTTGGTCGGCGCGGGCCCGCTGGCGCCGCCGGCGCGCTTGCGCGCTTGCCGCAACGACGCGGCCGAGGCGCGGCCCTTGGCAGTTTGCGCCGCCGCCAGCCGCTGGAGGCACAGCTCCCGCGCCGCCCGCTCCAAGTTAACTTCCCCCTCCTCGTCGACCGCGTCGCCGGCTTCGGCGGCGCTGACCAACTCTGCGACGCTCATCGAGCCGTCGGCAATGCGGGCAGTGACGCGGAGCATCTCCTCCCGTAGCCGCACATACTCGGCGAGGCGCGCCTCCCACGCAGCCTGCTGCGCGTCCCACACAAAACCGATCGACTCGAGGCGCGCCGCGCGCTCCAGGGGCATGAGGCCCTTGCGCCACTGGGTGCGCTGGGAGGACACCCAGTTGTGGAGGCTGACGCTCACCGACAGAGGCACGTCCGCAATGCCCCCATTGGCCGCCGCATAGGCGACCAAGTCGGCAAAGCGGGACTCCCACGGCGGCAGCCGGTGGTGCGCCCACTCCATGCCGAGGGCGTCGAGCTTGCGCAGCCGCTCGGGCGCCAACCGCCCGAGCCGCTGGGACGTGCGTTGGTTTTGCACCCACGCGCCGAGCGGCGCCAGCGACCCGCTGGTCGGCACACGCACGTGGCCGCGGGCTGCCTTGAACTGCCGCAGCTGGTGAAGGCGCGCCTCCCACTGGGAGCTGTGCCGGTTCCACACCATCCCAATCGCGTCGAGGCGGGCGACGCGCTCGGGCAGAAGCTGGTTTTGTCGCCGCAGCGCACGCTGCAGCTGCGTCCACCGCACCAGCCGCTCGTCCGACCCGAGCGCCGTGTGGCAGTGGCCATTGACGCGGCGGAACTCGACCAGCGCCTCGTACTGCACATCCCAGGCGCTGGCGGAGGGGGACTTGGGGGAAGCACTGGTAGAGGGTTTGGTGCGGGCATGGGAGGGGAGATTGGTGGCGCGAGACGGGGTGGCACACGTCGCAGGCGCCGGCGAGGCCGTCGGCACCATGCGCAAGCTCACCCCGGTCGGCAGCGACACGCTGACATCCGACACGAGCGATGGCCCCGCGTTTGGCCGCGCGGGGGCAGACGCACTGCGCGCACGACTGGGGTCGCCGCTGGTTGGCCGACTCCTGGCGCTCTTGGCTCGGCTGCTGCTGCTGCCGCTGCTGCTGCTGCTGCGGCCGCCGCCGCTGCTGCTACTGCTGCCGCTGCTGCCGCCGCCGCCGACGCCATCGCCAGCAGAGGGTGTCACAGCATCCGTCCCGGCGACCGCCCGCTTGCCGGGCGGCCGCCCTCGCCTTGCCCGCGCCCGCGGTTCAGGCGGCGGCGGACCGGCAGCCTTCGTCGCCTGCGCCGGCCGCCCTGGCCCGCGTACCGCCGCGACCGCCAGTACGGTCTCGGCACCAGCCGCCACGGCGTCTGCGCGGCGACGCAATGGCGGTGGCGGCGGCAGCGGCAGCACCGCCACCCCACCCGCCCTCACAGCGTCAACGGGCAGCGCCGGCCGCGATTTCCTCGCCACTCCTGCGGGCGCAACAACCACCGACGTGGCGGTGGTGGTGGTGGCGGCGGCAGCCGCGGCGGCGGCGGAGGCGGCGGCGGCGGAGGCGGCGGCGGCGGAGGCGGCGGCGGCGGCAGTAGCGGCGGCGGCGGCAGCGGCGGCGGTGGAGGTGGCAGCTACGCGCGGGGGCGCTGTTGGAAGAGTCACAGCACCGCGGCAGCGGCCGCCGTCGCGACCACCGCCGCTGCTGCGGCCAGCCGACGCGCCCGCCGCCGCGGCTGGCGAGCCCGGCGTTGACGGCGGTGGTTGCACGACTACGCGCAGCGCGCGGTGGCGCTGCGCGCTCGTCGACGCCGTCCGACATACAATGGCCAGGCGGCGGGGGCGCCGCGGCGCCGCCACTGCGGACGGCCCCGCCCGCCGCGCGGCTGCGCCGAGCAGCCCGGGGGGGCCGAGAAAGGCCGCCCCGACGGCGGTGCCAAAGGGCGGCACCGCCCCCATGGCGGCGGCACCGGCGGGTGGGAGCGACGGCGGCGGTGGCGTCTGGGACCCGGGAGGGGTCACAGGCACCGGGCAATGGCGGGGGGGGGGGGGCGGCGCCCTGCAAGAGCCGCCCGCCGATCCC
>ENA-ORXT01004046-ORXT01004046.1-marine-metagenome-genome-assembly--contig:-NODE-4046-length-15493-cov-78.126751_pt1 | contig 15493 bp, 5 predicted proteins | sample MGYA00237868_ERZ511482 | MGnify/ENA metagenome assembly ERZ511482 | reverse complement strand
TATTATTATGTGTCTAATCCTAAAATAGGTTTACACGAAGAGGAAAGAAATATCAGGATCAAAGAACAAGACAAAATCAAGTACCGCGCTTCGCACTGGATAAACCTCCCTTTTTGAGGGAGGTCAGGTGGGTGATTTCTGATTCGATTTACATTTACTACGCTGTATTTTCCATGATAAGCGTTTTAACAAAGGCCAGATTCTGAAATAAAAGAACAAGACAAATTAGAGTATCGCGCTTCGCAGCTGAGCATGCCTCCCTTTTTGAGGGAGGTCAGGTGGGTGATTTTCTGATTCGATTTACATTTAATATAGTGTATTTTCCATAATTAGACTCTTCACTACAGCCAGATTCTGATCCGCCAGCTGGCGGACAGAATGACTTTATAGAACAATACCAAAAATTCCCTCGGTGCCATAAAGTCAAGGTCTCCTTTATTCAAAGGGGTAAATAGGGGGTTTAAATCGCTCTACAACAACGAGACAACATGCAGTCTAACCCCTTGTATTCCCCTTGGTCACAAGGGGACTGAACGATTTGCCGAAGGCAAAATTTAATGTGCTTAATGCACATTCAATAGTGAAGGAACCTCGGCTCCGTCCGATGATGAGAAGCCAACGCTTGCCAAAGAATAATGCCCCCCATTTACGACTCTCATAGCGGGCCAGATTCTGATCCGCCAGCTGCTGGACAGAATAATCCTAAGCTATTGACTATCAGCGAATTCCATACCCCTAATTCGCATGCCATGACCAAATAGTGCAAGGATTTTTTACCTGATGACCAAATAGTGCAAGCATTTGACCATATAGTGAAAGTCATTTAGTCCATATCCTCCCATCTTGGACGCAGCACTGAGAAGCGGATCATTGCTTCTGCAATATTTATAAACTAAAATCTATCAAATGAACAAAATTATCCTTTCACAGCGCGAGTCAGAAGTCCTTTAGCTCATCGCCTATGAACACACGAATCAGCAAATTGCTGACAGTCTACACATCAGCTACCATACGGTAGATTCGCATCGTAAGTCAATGCAATACAAGCTCCGGGTCAAAAATACAGCGGGATTAATTCGAAGGGCATTTGAGTTAGGCTTCTTGCGCATCGATGCTCTACAACTATACCATGATATACCTAACGTACTAACCAGTAATTTAGAACATAAAATTGCATTGCCTTCATGTACTTCATAATGTCTTCTTCAAAAAATCTTTTACAATGAAAAAAATCATTACGCTTTTAATCATACTGAATTCGCTCTTTCATGAAGTGAATTCCCAATCTCAAGTAATATATGAGACCACCACAAATGGAAACAACTTGGTACTTTTTAATGGAGCAAGTGCTTATGGAAATAATATTACTCTTGCCGGAAGCAATAGATATATTACAAATTTTGAATTTTGGTATGACATAATTTCTGCTGACATTGTAGGAACATTGCATATTGATTTCTATTCTGATTGTCCTGTTAATGGGTCACTTTGCGACCCAAATAGTGTTACTCATTATGGTGGATTCTTTGACCCTACTATAAACTTTCCATTCAGTGCTAATTTACAAAGTAGGCCATTTGACTTATCAGCAAATCCTATAGATATTAATGGAGATAACACCATTCATGTCAGTATTCGCTTTGAACCTGACGCCAATCATAACGGGTCATGGGCTTTAAGATCTAACCAAACTACTGTTGCAGGAGGAGGAAGTCGACCCGATCAGTTATACTCTAAGTGCGATCCTGGCAATAATGTATCAAACTCTTGCAATGAAACATGGGGCACAGGAACCTTTGCAATGAAGCTTGAGGCAGTACCTTGTATCGCAGGTCTGGCCTGCGATGATGGTATTCAAAATACCATTAGTGAATATGATGCATCTTGCAATTGCATCCCTGTCTCCGTCACTAATGACGAATGCAACACTGCAAGACCGCTAATGGTCAACTCTGATTTGAATTGTGGATCATTTGAGTCAGGAACCATTGAGACTGCCACACAATCTTCAGACCCTGAGGTATGTTCCGGATTTTTCGATGATGATGTATGGTACAGTTTTGTTGCCACCATGACGGAGCATGAAATTCAGGTAAGCAATATTGGTGGATTAAATACAGACCTTGCATATCAGTTATCGACAGGGACTTGCGGTGGTGGCACATGGATGGAGTTACTATGCCACGATTCTCCTGATTCTGGATTTACAGCCACCGGTTTGACGCCTGGTAACACCTATTTTGTCAGAGTGGCATCATGGAGTTTATCGGTACTAAATACCACTTTTGATATTTGTATTGGCACCATACCCCCACCTCCTCCTAACAATACATGCGATGATGCGATCAGCATAACTTGTGGAATACCTATTTTAGGGACGATCATTAATGCTACTGAAACATTCAGCAATGATTGCTCACTGCCAAATAATCTGGCAGAAGATGTTTGGTTCTCTTTTATGGCTACGGAAGAGATTGCTCAATTGGAGCTCTTCGACCCGAACGCTATTTTTCCTTATTTCAGTGCCATCGTCACCTACTCAGGGAATTGTAATGGATTATTATGTGTGCCAGGAGGAGCCGCTGCCAATACTTTTGGACTGTCTCAAACCAGTTTCCCTACTATACCAGGTACCATTTATTATGTGAAAATAAATACTGCCGGTCCCTTTTCATCAGGCCAATACTCATTGACACTGGACTGTATATCTGATCAGGATTTTGACGGAGTAGACGATTCAAGTGATATCTGCCCGCAAGAGTCAGACACTGCTTTAGATTTTGCTGGTGGAAATGCAGACCCCTCAGGTGATTATGTTGAAGTGCCACATGACCCCAAACAAAATATAGTGAATGGTGACTTTACGATTGAAGCTTGGATTTACCCTACTCTCAACAATCATAAGACCATTGTATCCAAAGGACATGGATTTACAGCTTCTCAGACAGACTATATCTTCGGAATATGGGATCAAAATACATCACCTGGAAATGGTAAGCTAGGACTTTATTTATCTGGTGAATGGTTATTTTCTGCAACTCCTATACCCTTAAATCAATGGTCACATATCGCTGTGACATTTACAGACAGTAATGACAGGGGCAGATTTTTCATCAATGGGATATATGACAATGAAGGATTCTATTCATCATCATTATTTACTAATGCTGATAATAACTCGTTGTATATCAGTCGACAAGGCTTTAACGATAATATACATAATGTTGTAGGTAAGCTTGATGACATTATCATTTGGAATAGGGCCTTGACTATCTCAGAAATTCAGGAGACCATGGCCTATCCACTTATAGGCAATGAATTAGGAGTAGTCGCAAACTACGATTTTAATGATGCATCAGCGTGCACAGGAATTGGTCCATCTACATTAGTAGATAAAGGTCCTCATAGAATGGATGGTACCTTAATTAATTTTAATCCACTTGGAGACTGCACGTCCGACTGGTCTTCTGGTAGAAACCTTGATTCTAACAACAACAACACTGGAGATAGCTGTGATGATAATTGTACAGATGACTTATCTGCAAATCTCGTTTCGTATTGGAGCTTTGATAATACGGTAGAAGATCGGAAAGGAAATAATGATGGAACAATTATAGGTTCTGGAAGAACTTATGATTTTGGACAGTTTGGAAATGGTATTGACTTAGATGGTGGTAGCACATATATCGATATGGGAAATGCCCCTAACTTAAACATGACCAATAAGTCTTTGACCATTTCTGCATGGTTTAGAGTTGATGGTTTTACAGACCCTTGGCAAACGATTATTTCAAAAGGTGAGGGAGACAATTATCGTATTGCAAGATTTTCCAACTCCGACTTTCTATCCTATAGCGGTCCATACCCAGATGTCCTCGCTGCTGTTGATATTAATGACGGTAAATTTCATCATGTCGCAGCAGTTACTAAAAATGGAGAATTTAAAAAAATCTATATCGATGGAATTTTATACGGTATTGAAACGAATGGAACAATCATTACAGACGGAAACCAAAATTTATTAATAGGCAATAATCCAGTTTATACTCAATTTAGAGATTGGAATGGTATGTTAGATGATGTAGCTATATGGGATAGTGCATTAACGGATTGTGATATAGATCAAATTTTTAATTCTGGTATGAGCTTAGGTGACATGCTTGGTTTTAGTCCCCCTTGTTCCAACTCTCTTAATCTTACAGGCACTCAATCCACAGATGAGCTTTATCAAACCACTGGAGAGATTATTTCTGATCAGCTCATTGACCAGAATGCCCAGGTAGATTACAGCGCTGGATTCTCCGACCCGATTGATTTAAATATTGGATTCGAAGTTGAGTTAGGAGCAGTGTTTCATGCATTTCATAATGCCTGTCAAAACTAAATTTTGATATCCTCTGATATCCTTACGTTAAAATAAACTGTGTTTCTAAAGCAGCTCTATCAGCAAGATAGAGCTGCTTTTTTTTAATGAATTCATGTCAATAAATAGTGGCGCGCTGTGCAGCTGAGCATGCCTCACTTAAGGGAGGTCAGGTGGGTGATTTCCTTGATTCGATTTACATTTACTATGGTGTATTTTCCATGATAAGGCTTTTCACAAAGGCCAGATTCTGAAATAAAGGAAAAGTCATCCTGAACTCGGTTCAGGATCTGACTACGCGGGTGGACTCGGCAGATTTTACCAAAATATAGCTTTTCACAAAGGCCAGATTCTGAAATAAAGAACAAGACAAATTCAAGTAGCGTGCTTCGCAGCAGAGCATGCCTCACTTAAGGGAGGTCAGGTGGGTGATTTCTGATTCGATTTACATCTACGATAGTGTATTTTCCATTATATAGCTCTTCACAAAGGCCAGATTCTGAAATAAATTCAGAATGACTCTAATCTATTGATTATTAGTAACTTACATGCCCAAAATTCGCATGCAATGACTAAATAGTGCAAGGATTTTTTTCAGGATGACCATATAGTGCAAGGATTTGGGCAAATAGTGAAAGTCCGTTCTACAGATCAACATCATATTTGTAAGAGCAGTGAAGCAACTGTACAAATTAACTAATCATTTCAAAAAAATCAATATGAAATTAATAATAACTCTTTGTGTTACCCTCGTAGCCTCGATATCCTTGAGTGCTCAAAAAGAATCTGAATTGACACCTGATCTACTAATTTTTAGCGACTTAGCTGATCCATTTTCGGGATCCACATATGGATTCGATGGATTTAATCTTCAGTCTGGCTTTAATTTTGTAAGTGGGAATGCTGCCGGGCAACTCCGAGCTGGAGATGACTTGCAATTTTCTATGTTGGATAGAAATGGTATTCTGGTGAATGAGACAGCTGTTATATCCCCAACTAAATCATCGGTATATGGATTGAATAATGTCATCTTTACAGTGGATGATGGAACTGACGTCTTTAACTGGGTGGTAGAAGCGGCGCCTACTGGCACAGCTCGTACAGGATTTAGAATTACTGAAGATTATTTTGATGCAGGGATTGGAATGACTTTTCTAAGCGAAGCCTTTTATATCGCACCTTCTGATGGTACTGGCAATAACATTGGCATTGGGACGACTTCTCCTTTAGGAAAAGTCCAAATAGAGCAATTGAATCACACTGCTCCAGGACTTATCGTGATCAATGAAAATGAATTTGCTCCTGGAGAGGGAATTGGTGTAGCAGCCGAAGCTGGATTTATAGGTGTCCAAGGCTATGCACTAGACACGATGACCATGGGCGATATCTATGGGATATTTGGAATAGCAGAAGGTAGAAATGGAGAAGCATACAGTGTCTTCGGCCTTCAAAGTGATCCAGGCAACGGTGTATCTTATGCAGGCTACTTTGATGGAGACGTCACAGTGACTGGTACCTTCTCTAACCCATCTGACGAGAAGCTCAAGACTGATATTCAGCCCTTGCGAAGTGTCCATAAGAAAAGCGGCACCACAAGTCTTGATAAGATCAACCAATTACAACCTAAGCGCTATCAATATAAAAAGGAGCTCTCTGATAGGATGCAGCTTCCTCAAGGCCAGCAGATCGGCTTCATCGCACAAGAAGTGCAGTCCGTATTTCCAGAGCTGGTCAAGCAAAATTCTAATCCTGGTAGAGAAAAAGGTGATCAAACAATCGACTTCTTGGGCATCAATTATTTGGGCCTTGTACCTGTGAATACAGCGGGCATTCAAGAATTATCTCAGGAAAATGATGAACTAAAACAACGTATAGCAAGCTTAGAAAATCAGTTAGCTCAGATACTATCCCAAACTAAAGTAAGATAGCCTCTCCATATTCTGTAAAAAAATCTAAAGTGTTTCAAAAGCATTCCTCACCTGAGGAATGCTTTACTTCCAGATAATCAAAACATATGCATACTTATATAAACTAAAATCTATCAAATGAACAAAACTATCCTTTCACAGCGCGAGTCAGAAGTCCTCCGGCTGATTGCCTACGAACACACGAATCAGCAGATCGCTGACAGACTACACATCAGCTACCATACGGTTGATACACATCGAAAGTCGATGCCGTACAAGCTCAGGGTCAAGAATACAACAGGTCTGATCCGAAGAGCATTAGAAGAAGCCATCCGTCGTGTTATTATGAAATCATCAGTGTCATATAGACAGATGTGTCATTCTATCATATCCAACTATTTTATTTCATTAAATAAAGCAAAAATATGTATAAAGTAATAAAACAATTTTCATCGGTCTCCCTACTGATTTTTATGGTAAGCCCAATATTTACTCAAGCTCCAGTAAATGATGAGTGCGCAACTGCAACGCTATTACAAGTAAATGCTGACGATACATGTAACTTAGTAACCCCTTCCACTAATGTAGGAGCGACCGCTTCACCTGAAACATCTAATGGTTTATTTCAAGTACCTAATAATGATGTCTGGTTTAAATTTACAGCTCTTCAAACGGAGCACTTTATATCCTTATTTAATATCGTACCAGTAGGAGATCACTCAAATAAAAATATGTATATGGGACTATATGATGCGACTAATGGCTGTGGAGTAAATATAAATCGCCATAGTACTAGTGTACCACATAACTACACAGCTTTGGGATTGACAGTAGGCGTTGAATACCATCTTAGAGTCTTTGGTTCGCAATTTGATTTTTTTGAATGGGCAGAAATGACATTTGATGTTTGTATAAGTGATACTCCGATGCCTCCTTCAAATGATCTCTGTGCAAATGCAGAAGCTCTGCCAGCAATTCCTACAGATGGAACTTGTATTAATGTGGTAGGCACTACGGTTGTGGCAACTAATGGGGTCTATTCTGCATCCTGTGAAAGCGTTGGTTTCCCTGATGATGCTTTAGATGTTTTTTACACGTTTACAGCTAGTTCATCTGCTTTACTTTTTGAGGAAGTGTTAGCTGATAACCCCATGAGGATGGTTGTCTTAGATCAGTGTCCTGATGGTACAGAAACTGAGTTTGGACCTTGTGGTTTTTTTCCAGTGGTTGTCGATGGATTAACCATAGGAAATACTTATACTTTAAGGGTATGGAATTCTTTTGGAGGACCAGGAGGAGGACAAGGAGGAGGAGAATTCGAGTTTAGTGTTAAGAAGTTACCAGCTCCTGATTGCGCCAGTAATGCAGTCGCAAATCCAGATGTAGGGTGTAGCAGTCTTAATGTATATCTTGATTGGGATGTGGTACCAGAATCTCAAGGTTATTTAATTACAGTAGGAACGACTCCTGGTGGTAACGATATTGAGGATGCTTATCAAGTAGCATCTAATTGTTATCAATTTTTAAGTACAATACCCGGTACAACATATTACTGGACAGTCACACCAACTAATAGCATAGGTGATGCTATAGGGTGTACCGAAAATTCATTTACGACTGCGGTAGGAGTTTGCTATTGTCCTTCAAAACCTACAATCATTGATGATGAAGGTATAGGTAATGTCGTACTCGGTACGACTACTTATACGAGTAGTGGAACGGTAACTTATGATGATTATACAGGTGGAATAGTGGAACCACTTCCTTCTGGTGCTTTGACTAATCTTATGATTACGTTTAAAACTGGTTTTACTTATGATGTTAATGTATGGATTGATTTTAATGACAATTTGATTTTTGAGGCTAGTGAGTTAATGTTTGATGGAGAATCTACAAATGCCAACCCTACTGTATTTGATGCTTCTTTTACGATGCCTACTACGGCAGCGGTAGGTGTTCATCGTATGAGAATAGGAACTGCAGATGATGGACAGGAACCACCTAATCCTTGTTTTAATGGATTTTATGGTGTGACGCTTGACTTCAATGTAAACATAATCGGTGATTGCCCTACTGCATATACTATTGCAAACGGTAACAAGCTGACTGGCACAATAGATATTATTGCAGATTATGAAACTGATGGATCAATTGAATCAAACCAAGTGATTGGAGGGATAAATAGTGCCATCAGTGTAGATTATGATTCTGGTTTGGATATACTTCTGACTAGTGATTTTGAAGTCACAGCAGGAGCTGTGTTTCATGCCTTTATTGATGGCTGTGGCAATGCCTTTTAAAAGGTTAGCGAAGTTATGAAATAAGCAAGCTGGTACTATGTTCCATACTTTTTAAATAGATGTAATAATTAGTCTTTGATATCCTCTGATATCCTTACATTAAAATAAACTATGTTTCTAAAGCAGCTCTATCAACAAGATAGAGCTGCTTTTTTTAAATGAATTCATGTCAATAAATTGTATCGCGCTTCGCAGCTGAGCATGCCTCACTTAAGTGAGATCAGGTGGGTGATTTTCTTGATTGCAAAAACAGAAATCCTATGTCAGAAATAAAAGAACAAGACGAATTAAAGTATCGTGCTTCGCAGCTGAGCTTGCCTCCCTTTTTGAGGGAGGTCAGGTGGGTGATTTCTGATTCGATTTACATTTACTATGGTGTATTTTCCATGATATGCGTTTTAACAAAGACCAGATTCTGAAATAAAAGAACAAGACAAATTAAAGTAGTGCACTTCGCAGCTGAGCATGCCTCCCTTTTTGAGGGAGGTCAGGTGGGTGATTTCTACTTCGACTTATATTTAATATAGTGAATTTTCAAAAATAGGGCTTTCCACTACAGCAAATCAAACCCCCTAACCCCCCTTGATCTCAAGGGGGACATCGCATTCGCTAATATTAAAATTGGGGTGAACATTTGACTCTTTCTTTATGTAGTTGCCTGCCGCTCTTGTGATCCAGCTGACTGATCCCGCTGTACAGCGGGATGAAAGCAAGTAAATCTTGTTTTAAAAAGAAGGAACCTTCTCTTCAGTGAAGGATAGGAGGCCCTCATTTTCTAATTAATATACCGAATTAAAAAAAGACCGCCGGCAAAGCCAGCAGTCTCATAAACATCTAAAAAATTATTTGCAATACTAAAATGTAGTCTGCGGGTACATCTTAACTGTAGCAACTACTATTTTACTATTATTCGTGCCATCGATGTAGTCTAATACAATCTCGACATTATAGTCTTTTCCACCAACAGTTGTATAAGAGCCCATACTCTCTGTAAGGCCTGTAGAATCAAGGACGACAGTACCGAAAAAATCTTCTCTCTTATATAAATCTACCTCGACTTCAGCCTGAGTAGTGGCATCCACAAAGTCTTTTACATGTATATATATATCACCAAATATATTAGTTGCGGTGTATGTCAAGATGCCAGAAACACATCCACCTTCCTCAGCCACCTGCCAATCTAAATATTCGCTAGGCGCATTAGCTTGTCCAGATGATGAGATAACATCACCGCACAGATCTTCTTCACAAGGAAATATTTCAGCCAGAAATTCTCCTCCTGCTTCGACTTCAAAATTTTCTACAAGCTCTATCTGAGTCGTTGCAAGATATCTGGTCTCCCCTGCCCCTCGGACTTTACCATTACTAGTAATGGATATCGCTCGATAATTATTAGTACTAATGGCATCTTGATTACTGTTATTATTCGCAATATCTAATACACTGCATTCATCATCGATTTCATATCCTGGTGTAATGAAAACCCAAGAGAGAGGTTCTGCTACATTGCCATACAAGTCTTCAATATCATGTAAGACGACACGATACGCTCCTGGAAAAAATAGATTCGTATTCGCAATAAATTGAGATGGAACGATGGACGCACTATTATTAAATAATTGAAACGAAGCTGCATATTCACCCATATCACCGTTTGCATCATCTAATCGTAAAAATTCTAAACGCGCATTTGATAAATTTTCAGCTTTCACTACTTCATCAAATTGTGTAGCTATTATATCAGCAGCAGAATCATATATATCATCTATAGGCAAAGCCAATCCTAATAATTCTGGTGCCTTGGTATCCTTGATGCCCTTCGCTCTGATAGAATAGTTCACGATCCCATTCGTACACACTGCCTTCACTCGGATATAGTATTCCCCATCAGGAATATTAGTCGCATCAAATTGTACAGTAGTTCCAAGGTTCGCTCCATTTGGACTTGGTACATTAGCTAATATTAAATCCGCAGGTATCACAAGTGCATTGATCCAATTAGTAGTACCTACTTCTAAATACTCTACCTGCACTTCTGTAAGTCCTGCCTTAGTGTAATCATTAAACTTGATGGGAATTGTCGTCATATTAGAATTAATGACCCAATCATCAATTGGTTCAGCCATGGCAATATCCGTACAAGGACTTGTGTAAAATGCACTGACCAAGGCATTATCAACGATTTGAAAATTTTGAAAATCCTTTTCACAAAAAGGGACAGCTATGAATTCTATACCTTCAAAGGCAAAGTCGTCTGAAGGGTTGCTGAATTGAGAAATATTAACTTCTAAATTGACTGAAGAGTTTAAATCGACCTTATACTTCTGATCCACTACATTTTGAAATTCAACTTTTGCTCCACCAAGTGTTTCATTGATCGCTTTTACAAAATAATTTCTAAAAGGATCCGTGGTTTCACCAGTGTTCCCTAATTCAAAATTAAATGTTCTCACCGTTCCATTAGGGATATTAGACTGAATGGGATCAAGAGCCGTGAGTTGAGGGCTGTCTCGCTTCTGAGTGCCAGGCTCCCATGGACATGATGTCTGTCCAGAATTAAGCTTGAATATGGGTGTTTTAAATACTGGATCTGATAAGACAGAAATATTAAATCCATCACCCACATCATCATCTAATAATAAGAAGCCAGATTTGAATGTCGATGTATTTGTCGTAGCATCAGTCTCACCTTGTTCTGTCTTGAAATTAACCAGATAACCCCCTGAAAGACCCACACCTGCTATTTCAGCACCGATTTGATTGGCGACATCCTTATCTATCTCTGTAATAAACTCAGTGGTAAGTGACTTGCTTGAAGTAGAGGTTATACTATATTCTATAGAAGCATTATCACTCAGTGTTAAATTAGGAGGGACGCCACCACCATTTTCGTCTGAACCACTGACATAAGGAATAGCTTCAGCCTTAAGAGAATCGTTGTACATCAGAATATGCTTCCAGATTCTGACTTGGTCTTTATAGAATGGTAAACTATCCTGCACAGGTGGGTTAGCGATTAATTGTTCTAATTTTGGAATCGTCTGATCTCTGATAAATCCTGTCCGTAGAAAATATTGAGTTTTTACTGCTTTGGGTGAGACAATGATATCTTTTGTTCGCTTAGCTTCACAGCCATCCAGCGATATAATATCTGCTGTAGAATAATTCATCACCATACTTGCTCCTATGACCAGGTCACCATCATCGCCTACAATTAATGGGCTGCTAGAAGTTTGAAATCGAGAACTGGTAGAGGTTGTGATTACGGATTCATCAGTAGAAATGTTACGATTACCATGCTTAATATCTAATTGCTGATCATTCCAGATTTTAGTCTCTACATCAAATCCTATGAAGCCAGCTTCAAACTTAGATCCTATCTTTACTTTACCCCACTTATTATTACTTCCGCCTTTGAGGGTATACATTTTGGTACTTACCTCATGAGTTTCTGTATTTTCTACAAAAGCAAAACTCTGGTCGCCAGGAGGATCACGCAGTATCATCATCGGTAGTTCGGGTGTGACCAAAACATTATTGGATGCTGTAGCTCTTGCTCCGGTGACCAATGCTTGTTGGTTTAAGGCCTCTGCATCCAGTGTTTTTTGCACTGTATCTCGGGCTGTCATCGATATTAATTTCAAGAACGGCTCAATCAGATTTGGCTCTGTGGGTATAATAGTGTCTTTCGCTACACCACCTTTGAATTGTATTTCTACCAAACCTCTTCCACCTATATCATCAATAATCTTCACTGTACCCGTATCTACCGCACATGTATTAGCTGCCCCGTCCAAAGCCAGCTCTTTTATTTCTATGGTATATGGATAAACACTCACCTGCTCCAGATTGGGTACAAACTCATAGTCTCCACCAGTACAGCCTATATTAGGTGGCAGACCACTTAAGCTGATAACAGGTTGTGCACGATATTTAAGATTGAATCCTGTCGTATCTGATTCAGATAAATCGACAAACTGAGCTGCTTCAAAAAAACTGTTGACTAAAGCATTAGGATGATTAATGGCGAAGATTTTATATTCTCTAGAAGGCAGTGACACACTGAATTCGCCATTATTGACAGTGGCTACATCTTTGATCCAGCAGTTATTAAAATCTTGAAATCTGATAGTCGCTTCTCCAATGGGGTCACCACAACCATCTGTCAGTTTTCCTGAAATCGTGCTCATATTAGTAGATCTGAAATCGAGCTTCTGAAGATCTGAATTAACGACTATTTTACCCCCATTAGTCGCACCAGCATAATCCATAGCGAAAATATGGTCCTTATATTTTGCCATGATGATATAGTCTCCCGGTGATGGTACGCTTATGGTATACTCCCCCTGTGCATTTGTAGAATCAACAGGTATGGCAGTGTTGACATCAGTCCCAACTAAAATTGCTACTGTATCCATACCGCACAGTAAATTACCACTACCAAGATCGAATAGTTGGGCTACTTTTCCCGATATATCTAATGATGTATTATCTGTGAAATTAACTGCTGTCTTTGTCTTTGATGAAGCAGAGATATCCCTTGACAAAGAAGTGGGACTAAACTCATGTACCGTACCCATCACCGTCAGCTCAGGCGTAATTGTAAAATCTGCGATATCATTATCAGAACCATAATAAATATTTGGAATTGTATATATGCCATCCGTACCAGTGACAGCCGAATAAGTATTCATTGTGTAAGACGCACCCTGCACTGCACTTGCATTATTGAGTACAGCTGTCACATTTACACTTGCCACTTGTCCTCCATTAGAGGTAGTCACCTTACCTGATATTGATCCAAGGACTAGATTAGACCTAACTTTGATATCTATGGTATTACTAAAATCTGGGCTATCACATCCATTCGTGACCTTTCTTCTGACCTGATATTCTCCAGAAGATGTGAAGGGATTATCATTGTTAGCACCTGGTGACCAATCTTGACCGGTCCCCACATCTACAAAATTACCGCTTCCCTTTTTTACTTGATACACTATGGTTGTCGGCCCAGGTGTTCCATTGGCATCTACAACAGAATTAAATATTCCGGTAGGTGTATTACTTAATACAATCGGTAAGGTATATTCATCTGTTACTGTAGCTACGTCACCAACAAATTCAATGGACCCGCCTTCAATATCCGATGCACTTTTATTGACCAATTTAGAATTTGTATATCTCGTATTACCCCCGCATACTTGAGCTCTTCTATAGAATCTAACGAATGTAACTGCATCATCGTTGGGCATTGTGCCTGCATCGGTAGATGATAATGATGTCGCTGTTGTACTAGATGGTCCCACTGGCGAACCAGGAAAGCTTTGATTAGACGCCTGCTTAAACCATTGGTAAGTCACTGGTTGATTTGAACTTATTGCAGAGCCTATATTACTAATTGATCCTATTGATGCACCTTTACAAACTGATATGGTCGACGTATTATGAGATCCTGGAGTTATATCTATTGGCTCAGGATTAATGAACAATGTGAAATCTCCTTGCTGAGAAGATGATGTCCCATCCACAACAACATAATAAGTACCTCCACATAATTGTCTAGTGATGCTACTCGTGCTACTTGTAATTTGACCTGTAGATGTCCCATTGGTCGAAGATTCGAGTAAGCGTAATCTCAAGCTAGATGAAGTACTTTTAGAAATGATCACTTTCCTACCTTCACTTGGTATACTAAATTTATAGAAGACATCTATGCCACTGGAACTTGTCCATTGGTTAGTATAGCCTGTACTAGAGCTGGCATCATTGTCTGGTTTAGCTCTATTACCATTAAGATGAGATACGGTAGATGAGTTTAATTCTCCAAAATTAAAGGCAGAATTCTTAGTATCTCCATTGACGTATCTCCATACAACTTCCCAATCCATGATAGAAGAATTACCTGATGTATAATTATTGAAATGCCATACCCCTGGCCCTCCTTTACTTTTTGGATATCTCAATAACGGAGGACCAGATACATTATCATCACCACTTTCAGAAGGACAGTCATGATCATTGTCGTCTTCCCACGATCTGATATGCAGATCGTAGGCAAATGTGGTTGCATTATTTACGACCGGAAATAAATGCGATTTACTTCTGAAACAATCATCAGGACAATCATCCTGATAGGTAAAGCACAATGGACTTTGAGTCGTCACATTCTGGAGATCAGTTGTAGCATCATTGTCATCTTCTTTCATTTTTACATCAAAAACTATCTCTGATTCAGAATTACCACCATCATCTGTGGCAAGATTCCAGGAAAAAGCTTTGGTCCTTACTTGATAATTTATCTTTTCATTATTCAAGTTTTGGGCATCCAGAGAAGTACTAAATATCAGGAGTATCGCAATAGATGCGATGCCACTTAAATTCAGTATGCCTCGCTCAAAAGCCACGCGAATCATACCTGCCGTATTTTTCACCTTCAATTTCTTACGCAAGCTCTTTCGATGAGACTGAGCAGTCTCATAGCTGACACAAAGCTCTTCAGCGATTTGATGAGAATTATGCTCGTCTGCGATGAGGCGCAAGACTTCTTGCTCTCTTCTGGAGATGTTGTTCGGTGTGTAAGAATTTGTTTTCATGGTCGTAGTTTTTTAGAAGTTTATAATGTTTAAGAACACAGATAAAAGGAATAAGAGGAAGACTGAACAGTTTTATCAGATCTCTATCTGATAAAAAAATTGAATGTGCTATATGCACATTAAATAGTGATGGAATCTGCCAGTGGTCCGACACGGCCCGCCGGGAGTCGGACTTACAGCTTCAGCTCCGCGAAGGAAGAGGTGCCTTTCAATAAGATCAGATTACCTTTCGATTTACATTTAAATCATGATGTAAAATTAGCTACCAAAAGCATGTAGTCGTTAGCACATTTCCGCCAGAAATCGGTAAATTTCCGCCAATCATGTAGT
>ENA-ORXT01004045-ORXT01004045.1-marine-metagenome-genome-assembly--contig:-NODE-4045-length-15494-cov-11.803334_pt1 | contig 15494 bp, 11 predicted proteins | sample MGYA00237868_ERZ511482 | MGnify/ENA metagenome assembly ERZ511482 | reverse complement strand
CCGTCGTCGTCGTCGGCCGCCGCCGCCGCCCCAAGATTGGCGGCCGGTCGGCGGCGGCGCCGCTGGTGGCGGGCGGCGCCGCGTCCGCGGTGGCCGCGTGCGGCGGGGTGGGGGGGGGGGGGGGGGGGGGGGGGGGGGGGGGGGGGACCTGGTGCGGGTGCGGCGGGCGGCGTTGCTCGGGGCGGCGGCGGCGGCAATGGCGGCGGTGGCCGCGGCGGCTGCGCCCGCCCCACCCGCCGCAAGGGGGCGGACGCCGCGCGGCCGTCGTCGTCGTCGGCCGCCGCCGCCGCCCCAAGATTGGCGGCCGGTCGGCGGCGGCGCCGCTGGTGGCGGGCGGCTCCGTTTTCGCGCCGCGAGTGGCGGGCGGCGCTGTGTTTGTGGCGCTGGTGGTGGGTGGTCGCTCTTTTCGATGAGTCCGTTAGTGTTTTTTCTTTTCCTCGTCTGACTCTGTGTGCCGTGACTTGAAGATTCTTGTTTTCTGTCGTTGCTCTCTCTCTGCTTTTTCGTCGAACTTGTATCATGGACGGATGGCAACAGATGTCTTTGATGCATTTTTTGCAGCTCTTTGGCCCCCATCTACGCGTCCGGTCGACGCGCCCAAACGTGCTCGATGAGGTCCCGCTTCAGGCGGTGGTGCTCCGCTCGGCTGGTAACCCGGGCGCGCGCCGCCTGCAGCCGCTGGACTAGCGCCTCCCGCGGGTCGGCTTGCCCTCCCCCGTCTGGCGCGCCGTGCCCAAACAGTACGCCGGCACCGGCAGCGGTACCACCGACACCAGGCTGCCCATCTTGCCCCTCGACAATTTCTCCACCACCATCGGCCATCGCGCTGGCCCAGCCGACAGCTCCAGGCCCGAATCCACCCGTGTCTGTCATGGACCCTGGAGGGCATGGCTCCGTGCGCCTCTCTGTCCAACGAATAACGAATCACACAGAGTGGGACGGAGAGCAAAAATCAATCGAGTTCTCGGGCAATAGCACCTGATGTCAGTAACAGCGAGCTCCGAGGCATATAGATAGGAGCAATCAAAGTAAAGGAGTACGCAGAATGGACATGAAAAAGCTCCTGTTACGTACTTGGTGACTGAGCGTGCTGCTCCTTGCGGCGGTGGACAACGATCATGTTGTGCAGAATGGCACAGCAGGTGCCCACGTCCTTCATCGTCTCCACATCCCGGAAGTGCGACGGCCTGGCCAAGATCTGCCACTCCGTGTACAGGACGGCGTACACGCGCTCCGCGTCTTTGCGCCGCCCCTCCTGCCGAGAAGCGAAGAATTTCTCCTTTTCCTCGTCGCCCTTCGACGTGTCCATGAGGACGGCATGCTCGGGGTATATGCCGTCGCACAAAAAGTACGGTAACGTCCGTTCGACGCCGTTAACTGTGTAGGTGATAGGGGGAGGAAAAGCACCGGCAATCATAGACTGAAAAAGAGGAGAAAAAGCCATCACGTTCAAGTCATTCATGGCACCAGGCATCCCAATAAAAAAGTGCCACAGGTAAAGATCCATGTCCGCCACGGTTTCCATAACAATAGTTCGCTTCCCAGACTTACCCTGATATTGTCCGTGCTGGGCGACTGGACAGCTTGCCCACTCCCAGTGGGAGCAGTCGACACACCCCATGCACCCCGGGAAGCCAGCGTCCTCGTAAGCCTTCATAACGCGCTGTAAATCTGCTCGGGTGGGCGGACGGAGGTACACAGGCTTGAACTTATCGATAACAAAGCGAGAAAAGCGATGCACGGTCTCGTTAACAGTAGACTCTGACAAGCGAACGTACTCATCAACGCGGTCAGTGGCCTCGCCGTATGCCAGCACCCTCAATGCCGCCGAAACCTTCACCAAAGTCGACGATTGAGGCTCCCCGGTGGCGTTCACACGTTGCTGGAAGTACGGCTCGCATAGCGCAGCACGATACAAGCGGTCGAACACCACACGAGGTACGCGAAAGCGGCGCTCAAAGTCAACTTCGTCATAGATGGGTGGCTGTCCGTTCAAACCAAAGTAATCGCGCAGGTGAGCTGTCTCCCCCAATAGAAAGCCACGATTCTTGTTAGGGGCCTTTCCAGGATAAGAACCTGGGCGCGGGTTAATCTCTGCCGCCTCATCCGCGTGCGCAAGCAAGTCGCCAACCTGCTGAGCTGCCTGGACAGCGGCCAAGACATCGTCATCGTCATCATTCGCAAAGGCGGTGGCAATGGCCAACATGGTGTGTTCCTCGTCGGAGTCCGACATCAGATGAGAGACAGAGGGATAAAAGCGTTACCGAGGACAACAGTAGACCGACAGGGAAACACGGTGCGGGAAGAAGACGGGCAGACGTCGGTTGGCTCAAGCGATAGCCTCGGTTCCCTCCAGCTCCGCTGGATCGAAGCACATCTGCGGACAGTCAACTCCTTTATGAGTTCTCACAATTCCGATATCGACCGGGTCCTGGCCGCGCGATTTCGGAGTTTTTGGCGCGATCACCATTGGATTCGCCCCTCGATCGATGGAGAACCGAAGCATACCAGCCCGTTCACTGGCGATCACAGCAGAGTGCTCTTCACAGCAGATTCTGTTGGAAGGACAGCTGATCGGCCACAAAACAGTGCCATGGCACTAGTCAGCGCCGCTAGGCCCGAGGTCGAGACGTGACCTGCTTAGTTTTGGCTCTGCCTTTGGAGAGCCAGTGACAGCGCCACACGTTGTGCACACGTGGCCGTTGGGTTGGACGGTTGGCTCCATTGGTGGAGATGCTCTAACGCGCGCGCCAAGCGATGGCGCGACAGTGCGTCGGATTGCTGCGTGGGTGGGGGTGAGGCACCTCGTGCAGCGTCCAGGCCGTGACCCCGAACGCGCGCGAAAGGGGGGGGGTGGGTTGGGTCGCAGTGGTGGCGGATCTCCAAATATGGCGGCGGAGGCTGCGAAATGTGAGAATTGGTGTATTCAAACGGGATTCAAACGCGGTCGGGCCCGGGCCCGGCGTGCGGCCGGGCCTGGCAGTTTCGGGCCGGCCTGGGGCTTGGGGGACGCCGCTGGGGTCGAGATATCGGTACCCTCGACAGTCACCGGGGTCCGGAGGCGGGGCAGATTCCGATCTGCGCGCCCATGCGAGGGTCACTGACGGGGTCGGTCGCGAGCGTCATGGGGCGGCGGGATTGCGCGCTCGTCACTGCGTCAGCCCGTCTTTCGTGATCGTGCGGCCCACGGCTGACGGTTGGATCGCGGTGTACGGCGCTTCCGCCGCCACTGTGGAGGGCCGTCACGGGCACCCCTGCAGGGGCAGCTCATGGCCGCCGCCGGGGGGGTGCGTACGGTTGCTCCTGGGGGGGGTGCGTACGGCTGCTCCTGGGTGGGGGGTGCGTGCGGCTGCTCCTGTGGGGGAGGGCGTGCCTGGCGCCGCTGGGGTGCGTGCCGCTGCCATCCGTGGGCGGTGCCTACCGCTTGCTCGGGGGCACGTACCGTAGCTGCCAGCTCCTCGTGGCTGCTTACTGGCTACGGGCGAGGCCGACGGAAGAGCGGGGGGGGACCGGCGTGGCAGCGGTGTCGTCTGTCGCTGCCCCGGCGGTGTGGCGCGGGACTGTCGCGGCGCTGGGTGTGGGGGCGGGTGGACCGGCTGGGTGGTGGTGGCGCCTGCCGCTGCTCCGTCGGTGTGGCCTGGGACGGTCGCGACGCTGCGCACGGGCGGAAGGGTGGTCCGACTGGGTAGTGGGGACGCCTGCCGCTACCCCGGCGGTGCGGCGAGGGACGGTCGCGGCGCTGAGTGTGGGGGCGGGTGGACCGGCTGGGTGGTGGTTGCGCCTGCCGCCACCCCGGCGGGCGGCCCGGGACGGTCGCGACGGCGCCTGTGGGCGGGGGGGTGGACGGCCCCGGGTGGCCGTGATGCCTGCTGCCCCCCACGATGGGCCCAGCACCCGATGTTCAAGAGCAGATGGAGCAGCTGCGGGAGCTGATCAAGGTCCTGCTCGGCGTGTCGGCCATCAAGGACGACATGGCTGACATTATCTCCGACTTGGTCAAGCTCTTCCAACAACTGGAGGTGCGCTGCCCGCAGCTGAGCTGCCACTTCCACGTGTCGGGCGTGTCCAAGAGAACCGGCGACTCGTTCTTTGTCGTGGTCTACGACGACGCCGTCATTGCTTGCGACGATTCCAAGCGGGTCATCAAGACTGTGTACACCCACCTACACAGCAAGGCGTCGATGGTGATGTCGGCGGCGATTTTCCGCAACTCGTCGGCGCGTTTGTCGCGTCCTCCCGCTGGCGGCGGCGCCCGCCTACTTGACAAGGCCGGCGCCCCGTCTGCCACCAACAAGGACGAGTTGGAGGCTGCGGGGTCCACAACCAACGGCGAGCGCCAAGGGCCCCTCGAGGCCGTTATCGACACTGGTGAAAATGCGGCAGCTGCTCTGCCGGGAGCGTCGGACGGAGGGGCACCGCAACTTGGCGCCGACGGCCAAGCTCCGGCTCTCACCGGTCCGAGTGCTGGAGGAGAGAAGCGGCCGCCCAACGTGACCCTGCATGGGCCCGATGTGCACGATTGGGTGCCACCGGGGGGCGAGGGGGAGGTGGATCTCGAGGCAGAGGAGTGGGACGAGGATGGCAACTTCATCCCCTCCGTCGCCAGTGCGCCGCCCTCGCTGTCGGCGCCTGGTGTGATGGAGGTTGGCGGCTTTGCGGCGGCGGGTGTCGGCTTCGAGCCGCCGGCCGTACACATCCCGTCAGAAGAGGCCAACGACGCGGTGGAGGCCCTTTTTACGGCGGTCAAGGGGGGCTGGGTCTGGATTCTCCGCTCGACGCTGACCGCGGTGCTTCTAGCTCTGGTCGCCTTCCGCGGGTTGGCGAGTAAGGCGTCGCTGCAGGGCATGCTCGTCTGGTGGCCGCTGGCTATCAACAGCCGCCACATTGAGGACGGCCCGGACACCGCGACGAGCAAGAGGGGACGGCGCGGCCGCGCAGGCGACCGGCTGCTACCGCAGCAATATCCCGTGGAGGTGCAGCGGCGCCACAACCCAACGGGTGAGCGGCGGCGCGACACAAACAACGTGGTCGACCTTGACTACATCATTCTCAACGAGGTGGCGCCCGCGGCAGCGCACCAGACCCCCATCAACGAGGTCGTTGCCATGCTGCTGCTCCTTTTTGACAAGGAGAAGTCGATCGTGTCGGCGGTGTTTGACAAGAAGCTCGCTGAGCATGGCATCATGCGCAAGGAGGAAAAGGCACCGCCCGAGGCTGGGGCGCTGGCGTCGATCACCATCGCTGACGTCCTTGCGCGGGGGGGGTTTAGCGGCGCTCCGCTTGGCAACTCGTCGGCTCCCGCGTCGGCGACGCCCTCCGACAGGTCGTCCGCCACCTCGACGCAGGCGACGGGCGACGCTGCCAGCGAGGGCGTCAGTGCCGCCGTGGCGGCGAGACTGGCGGCACGCCGGACGGCTGGCCTCTCCGGGCAGCGCGCTCTGGCCGCCCATCAGGCGGCCGAGGCCGCCAAGAAGGCGATGCGTTCGGCAGCCCGCACTTTGAAGCGGAGCGGCGGCCAATCGGCCACAACGCCCAAGAAGCGGGCCCGAGTGGAATCGGCGCTGGTCACGCGCAGTGACGCGTTGGCCTCGGAGTTCCAGGCGCCCGACCTGAGCCCGCTCACGGACGGGCAGAGCTGCGCCATTCTCGTGGAGGCGGAGATGTTGGACGGCCACACGTACAACACATTGGCGACGAGTTGGCCGCCCTTGGAGATGGACGCGCGCGTCACCGAGTTCGAGTTCAAGACGGCCTCGGCGGAGGAGTGGGCCGCTATTGCCGAGCAGCAGAAGGACCTCATGGTGCTGCTGGAGGAGACCGCCGTTCGGCGGGCGCGTAAAGGTTTGATGGCCAAGATGGAGGAGGTGCGCGGCGCCAACATTATCGAGTCGGACCAGCAGCCCCTCGTGTACGTCACTGTCGCCGCGCAGGGCGACGCCATGGAGATCAAGCTGACGTCGGCCACGCTGCAGGCCATGGTTGACTTGCACACAGCGTGCATGCGTGTGCAGGTGTTCCGCACGGCCGTCGAGTGGCTGCGCGACGCGGCGGGCTACACCAGCTTCCGCGTCCCGGACTTTTCGGGGACGGGGCACGCTTCCAATGCGGCGCTTGCCAACGAGGTCGTGACCTTCTTCCTCACGAGCCACCCGACCAACACGGCTTGGCGGTTGGCGTCGACGGCGTCCGTCGGCGCGGAGCAGGACGTCGTAGTGCCCGCCCATCTTCTCGTCAAGAACGCGCAAGACGTTTGCATGACCGACGACGTGATCACGGTCAGTTCCATCATCTTGGCGCGCTGGTGCGTCGGCAACCGCAAAGACTTTTGGGTGCTGCACTGCTCCTTCTTCCTCGAGTTGCTGTTGGCGGACGAGGCCGGCGTGGCGGCCATGGCCAAGAAGGTGCACGCCGCGGCTGGCGGCGCTACTAAGGTCATGGGCATCTGCAACATCGACAACGCGCATTGGATTGCGTTGGGCGTCGAGGTGCCGAAGAAGACCGTGTGGCTTTACGACTCGGGCGCGCACTTCAAGGACCTGCAGAAGAAGGTGACTGCGGCGAGCAAGCAGATGCAGCTGTTCGGCAAGAGCATGCACGTGCTGATGCAGAAGGAAGATCCGGAGAAGGCGGCGGCTTTGGCTGCCGAGCCGGTCAAGGCGTCGGAGACGGTCAAGGCGGCCGAGCCGGTCAACGCTGCCGATCTGGTGAAGGCGGCCGAGCCGATAAAGGCGGCCGAGCGGGCCAAGGCGGCCGAGCGGGCCAAGGCGGCCGAGCGGGCCAAGGCGGGCGAGCGGGCCAAGACGGCCGAGCCGGCCAAGGCGGCCGAGCCGGCCAAGGCGGCCGAGCCGGTCAAGGCGGACGAGCCGGTCAAGGCGGACAAGCCGGTCAAGGCAGCCGCGGCGGCGGTGGCCCCCATCGCGGACCATGTGGCGGCCAAGGTTGGGGATATCGTCGAGGGCGGTGGCCCGTCCGGCCTCTCTACCGTGGCGGATGGGGCGAACGCCGACGACGTCACAGACGGTGTCATCGCGGTCGAGGGCGTCGGCGAGGCTGTTCGCGCCGGCGGCACCCAGCGCCCCGATGCGGGCAACGCGAACAAGGGCGCCAGTGAGGTCGACAAGGCCGCCGATGTGGTGGAGGGCACGGACGCGGCCAAGGCCGTCAATGCGGCCGAGCGCTACGCTACGGCGGACGCCACGTGCCCTCCCAAGAGCACAGCCCCGAACCTCAGCGCCGTGGCCGTCAACTCCACCAAGAAGGCCAAGCCATGGAGCACCCGTCGCTTCAGGGTCCCCGCCCAGACAGACTTAACAAGCTGTGGTCCGTTCGCTTTTTCTTTTTTGTGGCACCAGGCGCATGCAGTAGATTCAAAGGTGCTCGCGTGTGATGCGTTTGCTTTGCGCTTGAGTATGGTGGCAGCAGTGGTCAGGGACTGGTCTGAGGACGGCGGAGAAGCGGCTGCACTCAAGCAGGCAGCGCGAGACCAACCATAGGATGAATACAGGAGAGAGATGAGGAAGCGCCATGGCCCCTTTTTATTGTCAAGCTGCCACAATGGAAACAACAGCCACCCTATAAATAAAGAAAGCGGCCGCAGCTGTGCACTCCGTCCCTGCTACACAGTGGGCACTGGCGATAGCTCGGTGCGCGGCAACTGGTCATCGGCCGTTCCTTCAGCGGCGACCTGCATGATGCTGGTATCTAGGCAGCTAGCACGCAACCCACCACTCCGGAGCGAATCGGAGAGCCGCTGAGGTGGTCACACAGGCGCGGTGAACCGGGTCTCCGACTTGGAGACGGTCCTGCTGTCCCACGATTCCCCGCCCCCACCTCCACTGCGCCGACCTGGACACCACAGTGTGTCTCGCCAGCGCCACCAGGGTCACCCACTCCAGCCCGCCCCCCGGTCCCAAGGAGGGGAGGCACGCGGTGGACCGCGCACAGGAAGAGCACGCCGGTAGGGCGGGCGGGAAGGCGGGCAGCCGGTGCCAGGGGGCCGTGGCAGAAGGCTGGAATGAAGGTCGTTTCCCCCGCCCCCGAGGCTCTACGCGCGCTCGCATCCTTAGAGCCTCAACGGGTCTGTCAAGCGGCAGCTAATCAGCGTGGACATGAGACCAGGACAAGGCCGAGGGGGGGCCACATAAACAATTGTGACGAGTATGAAAGTGCGTCGATAAATTGGGACGCGCCAACTCCGTTCGAAACGGATGGCTGCCTGCGTCGGACACGAAGCGGGCACAAGGGTGCTTCACATAGCCCTTTCACGCCACCTGATGCCGCTGGTCATGGGCACTCGAAATGAGGCCGGCCAGCCTGCTACTCCCAGGAGCGTCTAAGCTCCAGGGACCGAACGAGCACATACATACATCTGTTCTCTGCCAACGGGCTCCGCGTGCAAGAGACCTGCAGCAACAAAGCGCACACCACCACGTAGTTTTCCCGGTCCCAGTTTTACCATACCGGCCGGATGCCTTGGTACTACACCATAGCTCTTTCTCGGCCGAACACTGTCACATCCTGCTCACAGAGAAGGGAAAGGGGAGAAGGCGAGCAGCTGGAATTCTCAAAGCTAAAGCTGATAATGTAACTGAGTGGTCCGGCCACGGGATGAAGTCACCGCCATGTTGCGCCACAGATGGGCTTGAATGCTAGCCAGCGTCATCACGGCTGCCCTATAAACATGCCCCTGTTTGTATTGCGGTTGTTTGAGCATATCGGCAGGCTGACCATTCTCGATGCTGTTGTACCCGCTCAGGGATGCGAGGTGTGATCCCTATCATTCCGAGTTATCAGAGACGCTTCTGTGTCGCGGCCATGTCATTCCCATGAAACCCGTCCATGAGATATTGCTGCGGGTGACTGGCTGTTAGAAGCGGGACCGAGCTGTCGAGATACCATGAGTGGGGTTTATGGCTGAACAAGAAGAGTAGCGATAGGACAAAGATTCTGCTCGGTCGGTGCCGTGCCGTCATTGTGCCCTGCTGCGAACGAGGCCAACCATCCCGCATCATGCATATGTCACTGTTTCTTCCTTCTCAACAGGTCCACGACGAGCTGGCAGCCTTCTGGTGCATCTTGTCGTAGAGATGGCGCAAACTGTGAAAGCGCTTCCCCCGTAATCCTGCAGCTCTGACCCAGCATCGTCTCCCCGACGGTATCATATGAAACGCACCCTCTGTAGTGTGCTCGCGCCGGGCAGTCCGTCGCAGATGGCATACTTTAGTGACGTCAGCCGTCCTTCTTCCCCAGACAGACCTCTGTAGTTAGATGGTAGACGGCAGGAAAGGAAAGTAGCCCGCCATTGACGCCTAACCTTTGTTTTAGGTGTAGCTCGGCCTATTTGTCGACGGCTGAGAAAGCAACCTGTCCGCCCTTTGATGTGAGGGCTTTTGACTACGAGGCTGCTGGTGAGAAGGCGCCACAGCCCATCTTTTATGGCCTGTTCCGTCTCTGCACTGGTTCTGTTGCTTTGTGTTCTTCGTGGGCGGCCGCCTTTTGCACCCCGCAGACGGATATTACTGTGTTTGTGTGGTGCTTTGACCTGCAGCTGGTGCCAGTGTCGGAGTGCGCGCGGGGTGAGTTGCGGGTTACGTGCGTGACGGTAGTAATGAGCGCGTGGCCATGCAGTAAAGTCGACGGAAGCAAGGAGCATGTTGGACAGTGTTACTGACGGCAACAGGGGCAGGAAATAAAAAGACCATCACTGCTCTGTTGGCCTACAATCACACCCCACCCGCTCACACACAGAAGCAACCAAAGCATGGAAAAAGAGAGGCAAAGGGCGGTGGCGGACGTCGGACCTCCCGATAGCCCGGCGGTACAGGATGAGGAGGTTGTTGATGGCCCCTATCAACCGCATCTGCACGACGAACCTGTCTTGCCCGAGGTACGTCAGGTGGTTCTTAAGCGGCTTGTTGAGTGAATGCCGGTTCTCCGCCGCCGACGTCTTGTGCATTCCCGAGCGCTCGGGGTAGTTGTTGGCGTCAAACAGCGGGGAGCACTTGTGCGCCGACGCGTGAAAGCGGTCCAGGGCCCACGCCGTCTTGGAGAGCCTTACCAACCATGGCACCCGGCGCGTGGCATTGCGTGCCGCTTGACATGCAGTGTCAAAGTAGATGGTGGCGGGCAGGCGTGGGAAACGGGCAGTCAAAGCAGCAACAATGCCGGCGGGGCTCTCAGCACTCTCAAGCACTTCAAAACCAATCAAAATCCCACAGGAGCAAAGGTAAGAAACAACACCCGGGGTAAAAGTTGAGTGGGTCAAGAAGGCGTGGCGGCAGTCGTCGTCCCCCAGCCCCCCATCCTCCATGTCCGCCCTCTTCCGCTTTGACGTCTTCTTGGGGTTGAGCTTGGCTTTCTCCCTGGCAGCACTGGCGGCAGCGGCCGCCACGGCGTCAGCTGGATGCGCGCGCACTTGCTCAAGGTCGGGGAACACTATCCCCGACAGCACCTCGTCAGCTTGGGCGCCGGCACGGTCCTGTGACGCCTGGACGGCGACTAGGCCGGATGGGCGACGGCCGGGACGGGGCGGCTGCCGCGCGAGCCACGCGCGGAACTTGGCGGCGTCCGTGTCCGTCCACTCCGCCTCGTAGGTCAGCGCGTCTGCACTCATCTCGGCCCTCCACAGGTTCTCCATGTGGAGGTCCGTGTGGATGGAGAACATCAGCAGCTCCCCGGCGGCGCGACACATCTCGGGGTCGCCGTCCATGTCGGTGGCGAGCAGGTCCAGCATCGGCCAGACGACGTGGATGGACTCGACGCAATGGGCCAGTGGCATCCAGTCGCGGCTGAGCTTGCCGTCAATCAGCGCCTCGGCCAACTTCGTCAGGTCGTCCAATGAGCCGCCCGCAAACACGCCAATCACGGGCTCGCACAAGAATGTGCGGAAGAAGGCGTACATGATCGCCCACCGCTCCCGCCTGACAATGGGCAATAGCTCCGCCGAGCCGAGCGTCGAGGGGATGACGTTGCAGTACTTATACTCTTCGTACTGCACGGACGCCGGCGCCTGCCTGGTCGTGGGCCCGCCGCCTTGCAGGGTGGAGCGCGCGTCGCCGTCGATGGCGGTCAAGGGCGAGGCCGCGGTCAAGTCGGGAGGGGGGGTCAAAGGTGGGGGGCCTCCGCTTCGCGGCGAGGCTGGCGGCTCTGAGGCCGGCGGTGACACCCCCCCGTTGGGGTCCCGAGGCACGGAAGACAGTTGGAAGAAGGAGTTCCAGAAGCAAGACGCCGCCCACGCCGCCGTCGCCGTGCGGTGGCCGGCGCTCGCGTGGTCGCCGAGCGGCGGCAGGGTGCCGCTGCCGATGGAAAACTTGGAGATCGCCTGCTGGTCCGCCTTGACGTACGTCACCTCCTCCCCAAATCCCGCCTTGAGCCGTTGGCGGATACACTTCCGCACCTTTGCCGCCGCCACCGAGCAGGCATTGTCAATGGAGATGGGGATGGTTGGCACATTCTGCGTCACGCGGTCAAACGGGTGGGACGCGTCGCGGAAGATGCCAATCGTCTGACCGTCCGCGACGACCGCGGCGTACGGCGTCTGGCTGCACCCGTAGCATGTGCTGCACTTGTACAGGTTGCGGGGCACAATGAGTGTGCGGGAGTACTCGTCGGTGGCGCGGCCAAGGTCCTGGCGCGACTTGGCAGAGTCGCCGTCAAAGATGGCGCCTGTGCAGTGAAGCTGGAAGGCCGACGTAGCCGACGCAGCAGAGATGCTGCTCTTAGTCGCGATGATGGTGAACAGTATCACGTCCAAGAACGTGCGCGTGTACACCGTCCGCGCCGAGTACTGGAAGAGCCCGAGATGCGCGCCGTCAAAAGGCACGACCTTGCCGCAATTCTCGTTGGAGCACACGCCGTCGTGCGTGACGACGGCCACCCGCCCGCTCAACGTATGCAGCACGGCCTCCTTGGCAGCCTGTAGCTCCCCGATGGCATGGCCACAATGAACGCACCGTTCCTCGTACAGCTTGACGTCGTTGCCCTCCGGCATCACCTGGCCGCGCGCAATGGCGTCGTACCGTGCGCACTTGGCCGTCTCGGTGGCGCACGGCAGCAGGTTCCGCGCCCGCCGCATACGGTCCGTGTCCGCGAAGACTCGGGGATCCCCTTTCTTGGGGCGTCGAGTGCCGCGCGGCAGCGGTGGGGGAGCGGCTGGAGCTTGGCCTTGTTGTCCTTGCTCGTTTGAGCCGTCGCCCTCAGCGCTGTCGTCGCCCGGCGCGCCACCCAAACCTCCCTCAGCAGTGGCCCCCTCGTCGCCCGACGCGGCATCCGCCATGTCGCCGTCCCTGTTGACATTCTCCGCACCGACGGCATCCTCATCTACACCGGGTTCGTCGTCAAAAGCGCCGTACCCGGCTGCCGACGGCTTCACAGCGAGGGAGTGCACACAACGCACGTTCCTTGTGCGGCATGGAACGTGCCGGCAGACCGGTCGCCTCTGCTTGGCCAGCGTCGGCGGTGTCTGCACGACGCACAAGATGCGATTGTAGGCGACCACGTGGGCGGCGCGACCGTCGGCGCCCTCAAACACCGGTTCGGCTTGAACGTCCGTGGCGCTGACGCGCCCCCCGTCCACAGCTTGATGTCGGCGGAGCAGTTCGGGCACGGACGTGCACATAACGTGGCGTGCGACCGCCTGCAGCGCGAGCAAGAGGGCAAGAGCATGGCTGCACGATGAAGACACACCAGTTCGGACGCGGGCGCCGACATTCTCCTTGAGGTCATCCCCGCCGCAGGAGCAGTAGCAGCCGACCACGCCGTCCTTAGCTGCCGCCCAAGCGACGAACGCCTCAATGCCGTGCGCGTAAAAGACCCCCCGCCCGCCAAACACCGGCCGCACCAGTGCTGCCTTGGACCGGCTCGAGCGCACGTCCAGGGGCATGAGCCCTAAACCGACCATCACAGCGTCCTGCAAGTGCCCAACCAGCGTCCCAACGGAAAAGTCCTGTCCGCCCGACAGAGGTGGTGCCTTAGGTAGTAGGGCCTTGGCGCCCAGCGAGGCGTCCGGCGGTAGTGAGCCGCCGGCCGCCAGCGCGTCGTCGGCCACCAGCCTTGGAGCCGCAGCGGCGGGCGGGCGCAGCGCGTCCCTCGGGCGGCTGTCGCTGCCCGACGCCATCCTTGGGCGCACCGCCCGTACGCGCGCGACGGAGCCACGGTAGTCAAGCAGCGCCTCAAGCATGTCTTGGGGTGTGTAGAAGCCCAGCGCTGAACCGCCGAGGTCCGCAAAGTACGGCGTGCCGCCGTCGCCCGTCGAGGCATTCTTTCTCGGGCACTTGGATGGCTTCTTGCAGGGGTCTGACATGACCGCACCGCACCAAAACGCCCCCCCCTCCCCCACCCGCAGCCGCGCCAGCGGCAAACGCAGATGCACACCTCGGCGGCCGTCGCCGCCCCCGGCTGCGTCTCGCGGGCGCCGGCGCCGCCGGCGCCGCCCGGCTCCGGGACCGGCGACACGCACAGGTACCGCGCTCCCCGCCGCCGCCCCCGGCAGCCGCACAAGCGGAAAACGAAAATGCACACGTCGGTGGCGCCGCCCGGCGCGGCGACGGGCGAGACGCCCAGGTGACGAGCTCCCGCCCGCACCCTCCCGCAGCCGTACTAGCGGCAACCGCAGAAGAACACGTCGGCGGCCGCCGCCGCCGCCGGATCGTCAGGCGGACGCCGGCGCCGCCGGCGCCCCCCGGCGCCGTGAGAGCCGACGCGCACAGGTGCAGCGCTCTTCCCGGGCCCCACCCCCAGCCGCACCAGCGGCAGACGCACACGCCCACGTCGGCGGCGGCAACAGCCGACGGCTGCGTCGCGCGCGCGTCGCCGCCCCCCCGTACAACCCACCCGGCCCCCGGGGAACACACGGTGTGAGCGCCCCCCCCGCGCCGCCACGTCCCCCCGGTGCTGGTACGGCCACCTGCGCGTACATGCCACGCCACGGCCGGCAGTGCCAGCAACCACGGGTGCACCGGGCCGGGTGCAGGCCGCGATCCGACGGGCACCGTATGGGTGTACGGTGGGGGCAACCGCAGCGCGTGCAGGGCGGGGCGCGCAGGGAGCCCGCCTGGACGGGGTGCCCAGGGCGGGCAGGTGACCGACACTCCTCCACGCCGTGGATCGGGAGGGTGGGAGGCGGATTGAGGAGCAGCAGCCAGTGGTGCCCCGCGTGGCACGCCTAGAATGGGGCTCTCCATGGGACGCCTGCGAGGGCGGGTGAGGACACCCAGCAGGCATCCCAGTTGGCCACTATTGTAGGACCGAATCAGCGGTCGCCAGCGTGAGCTGGTGTGGTCGAGAATATCACCGGGTAGTATCTCCAGACCGCTGCGCAACCTGCGGCAGGGCGCCAACGAAGGGCGGCGGGCCGGCCCGAATACAGCCTGCCGAGGTAATAAACCGGAGTATCTGTAGAATCTGCGGTTGTGGTGGGGTACGCCCTGGACCGCCCCGGAGAGCCCACCAGACGAGGATGGGCCCCAGGCACGGGCCCCCGACCGGACAGGAACTGGACAGGTTGTCGACCAGCCGGGCCGGGCCCGCATCCTCGGATCCAGCCAGCGGTCGATAATTTGAGGCCCGTCCGAGAGGAATTAAATGGGGCACGAGACTGTAAGGAGGGCCCCGGATGGTGCCTGGCGCTGCGGTCTGCATGAGTCTTTGTCCATCAGATTCGGAGGGTGTCTTCCTGCCTCGGGTGTCTGGTCCCCGGCGGCCGCGCGGTCGGCGACAACGCGGGGCGGGTCTGGTCTGGACAGCGACCGCGCTGCACCGCGTCCGAGGCCGGCCCCCCAAGCCCGCTCGGGCGGGCGCCCCACCGTCTCATTGGCTGTGGCAAATACATTCCAGCCGGATCAATTGAGTGCGGTCCTTGACCAACCCCGAGCAGTGGTCCGTTTTGGTGCGCCTGTTTGGGCCCGTGAACCACGGGATCAGGTCCTGTGGCTGAGCAGCAGTTCCGCATCCAATCGCTTGAGCGAGAGGCCGGCCGACTTTGAGCCGTGGCCGATGCACGCGCATTGATCTGCTCGTCGTCTGCAGGACGCGCAGCCGTGCAGGATCAGCTGCTGGTGGTCCTGCAGCTGGAGCGCTGCTCTCCGCACGCGCGTCCTGCCCACCGCCGCGCTCCGTCTGGTCCGTACCGCCGGTTTTTTTTCTCCCCCACGTCGACCGCAAGACGGTGACACCACCGGCGTCAGGCGGCCTCCACGAGGGTGCAGAGACCGGCTGGCATCCGTTGCGCAACGTTTGGGGTGCGCTGATCGAGATGCGCCACCCACCTCTGAAAAAAACACAAAAAACCATGGGGCGTACGCGCGAGCGTGTGGGGGACCCGCCCGCACGCGTCTGAGGCACCCCTCGCAACGCCACGCGTGCGGCGTGGCCCCCCGCGTGCGCCGCGCAGCAGGCGCCAGCCGCCGCCCGCGCCGGCGCCGGCAGCGGCGCCCGACCGGGCACCGCCGCGCCCGCCGGGTGGTGTGACGTACAACAAAAGCCGCGCCACCCATTCT